>Ga0163144_10003295_pt1 | contig 36843 bp, 34 predicted proteins | sample OliLak19BULKMAT1_FD_123175 | JGI IMG/M metagenome (GOLD analysis project Ga0163144, IMG submission 123175) | Freshwater microbial mat bacterial communities from Lake Vanda, McMurdo Dry Valleys, Antarctica - Oligotrophic Lake LV.19.BULKMAT1 | ecosystem: Environmental > Aquatic > Freshwater >...
CCGCTCCCGTGCTTCCAAGTTCGTCAGGTTCATCCTTGAACCTCCAGGTCCCGCCCCCCACGCCGGCACCCCGCCGGCCTTGTTCCATTCATCGGCCACCACCATAATCAGGGACTACACCCGAACTCAACGCGATCAGAGCAACCATAGGGACAGAGGGCCGGAGGCTAAGCCTCCGCCGTCTTTACCCTTTGTCCCTATGCACTTACCCGGCGGTGCCGGAACCAGATTGCCTCTCTACTGCATTTCCGCCTTGAGCGGCGCGGCAACCTCTGGCTCAAGGCCCGACTTTTCCGCCCGGGCCAGCATCGTGACCGCCAGCGTCTCTCGGCCTTCGGCCTGCATGAGAGCAGCAACGGTCAGCCATGAGGATGCGCTGTCTACCCGATGGGCAAAGCTCACCGACTTGGTCACCAGTTCGCGTAACTCGCGGTTGGTGAGCCCAAGCTCGGCACGCTTGATCGGCTGTGCGGCTAAGTCAGGCTGCGTGCGATACGCCATACGCATCATCGCCGAGGCATCCTCACACTGCTTCAGGGCGATCTGCGCCACCGCCAGCAGCCGCAGCGACGCGGTATCGTCGGGCTGCTCGCGCACGTGCTTCCGGAACTCGACCACGGCTTCTTCGAATCGCTCCGCACGCATCAACATCATCGCAACTTCAAGCGTGGTCGGGGGCTCAACCGGCTGCGCAGGAGCGGCCGCCGCGGCTTGCGCCGCCTGGGCCTGCATGAGGGCTTGAGCGGCGTACGCCTGTTGGGCGGTCTGCGTGCCCTCCTGAAATCCTCGTTGGTATCGGCTGTCGTTGTACTGATTGAGGTACAGCCCGGCGCCATAGGTGTAGTAGCTCGGGTACAGCGTGGGAGTCGAACACGGTTGTGGATAGGGCTGGGGGTACGGTCCTGGCATCGGCGTAGGCTGACAGTTGGGGGGGGAGATGGTAAACGTCGGCGCGGGGGTCTGCACGACCATCCGTCGCGCGGGGTTGCTCAGCAGGTCTGTGCGGGCTCGAACTTGGCCGATGCCGGCAAAGCTTGGCCGAGCAGGCAGCACCTGTGTTCCAGCCGACTGGTTGACGGTGATAACGGTTTGGGCTTGCGCCGGAAGCATCAGAGCAAGCACGACACCGGCGCCAAGCAGCGGAAGACGAACATTCGAAAAGCCTTGCATGTTTGACTCCTGACGGTGCCAGGCACTTGGCCGACTCCCGCACCGGACGCTGGGAGGCTCGGTCATCGGCCCCGCCCCCTAACACTAGACGCCTCCTCGTGGGGGCAGTTCCCCAGCAAGCCTGGCGTCCAAGCCGGCCCCTGGAACCCTCCCGGCGCAGTGGGCCTTCCAACAGAGTATCTTTCGGGCATGGAGCGGGAAGGTTGCAATGATCGTTGGAAACTCGTGCGACACCGGACGTGCGATGCCCATCCGGGCATCCGGGCCTGGGACGTGTGGCCCATCCTCGCGGGTATCGCAATCCTGCTCACGGGCTGCGGCACGCTCGGGGGGGCCGGCTCTGGTCGCTTGCGTTCTCACGCCAGCGGATCAACCCTTCCGCTCAAACTCCCCACCCGCGTCTACTCCTCAGAAGATGCGAACTCTGCCAACTTCTACCTCACGGACCTGCCCCCGGAGGCGTGGACATCGGAGACGGTCACTGCCGACCATTCCGGGACCGTCGTCCACGTCCATATGTTCCTCGTGCCGAGGGCGGGCCGGACCCCCATCGCCACGACGGCGGTGACGGCGACGGTGCGCTGCATGGTGGTCGCCAACGGCCAGGTCGGCGTGTACGGCGGCGGCGGGTTCTTCAACAAGTCTGGCACGGCGGGTGACGACACCTTCGGCGGGGCTGTCAACCAGGCAAGCCTGTACCTGCTGCACGCGAGTCCCTCGTTCAACGACCTCATGGGACCGTGTGAATACTCGGGTTCGTTTATGGCGCGAAAGGACGATGTGTCCGCAGCGGCGCTCGCGCGAATGATGCGGGTCCTGATGGCTCAGGCTCCGCGCGTGCCGTGACCAAGGCCTATACGACGACGCCGACCGTCGCGAGCAGTGTTTCGGCCGCCCCGCGGTACAGCGACCGAAGAACCGGCGCTGGAAGAAGCAGGCCGCGCAGACGCGGGGCGGCGAGGTCACTCAGCGGTTGCGCGAGCGGCTCTCCCTGCGCTTCCGCGAGCATCTTGAGGTCGGGATCGGCGATGGGTGACTCACCGTCGTAGCAGGTCTCGAACATGAGCCGCAGCGCATAATACCGGCTGGCGTACAGGTCAAACGCGCTCGCCGGGCTATCCGCCAGGTCGGACATGGGGGACGCCGGCTTGGTGTCGGCCGGTCGCGGCGTCATGTGTTCCTCGAGCGTCACGATGTCGGACCCGAAGAGGATGCGCCCCTGCCAGCGCGTCAGAAACTCGACGATGCGCTCACGCGGTTGCAGGCTCAACTCACGCACGATCCACTTGGTCGCCGAAGAATCGAGGTAGAGGTTGGGGTGGCGCACGAGCAGGGTGTCGAGGTAGTCGAGGTCTTCCGGCCACCCTCCCATGTGAGCGGCGACCCAGGGCATGGGTGCGAAGCGGTCCAGCGCAACCTCAAGCCCGCGATAGTGGTCGATCTTGCGGCCGTACTTGGCGGGATCGGTGTACTTGGCCTTGAACCATGTATCGGGGTCCGCGACATGGACCATCATTATCATCCCCAGGCTCTGGGCAAGCTCTGCCGCCCTCAGTCGCCACGGGCTATCGAACTCGATCAGGTCCTTTCCTGAATCCCCCTCGAAGAACTCCCTCATGCGCGGCGAGTTCCAGAGCTTGACGATGCGGGCCCCGTGGCGGTCGTGAAACTCCTGGATGTCGTGCAGGAAGCCCTCCTTGAAGGCGTACCCGCGTTCTTTGTGGCGGAAGTCGGGGAAGGCGATGAAGCGGACAAAGTCACCCAGCACTTCGCGGACCACCGCCGCCTCTTCCAGCCGGACCATTGTCAGCACCCGCGAGATTCCGAAGAGTTCTGCGACGCTTCGATAGATCGCCGCGGCCTGGCGTCCGTTGATATGGGCATGAAAGTCGACGATGGGAACGGGCGGGGCGGGCAGGAGCGCCGCCTCGGTACGATAATCGACGCCGAAGCGGTTGGCCGCGACGCGGGCCCTGCCGGCATCGGTCGGGCCTGCATACCGGACCGGGGCGTTAGCCCCGACGCCCCCTTCGGGCGGCGTGTTGTTTCCAAAGGACCCTTGTTCAGTGCCGGTACCGCCGCTTGCCATGCCGCCGATCGTAGACAAGGCCTCGCCACGGCCGGGCGGTGCGCATCGCAGGCTGCGCATCGCGGTGGCTCATGACTGGCTGTGCGGCCTGCGGGGCGGCGAGTGGGTGCTGGATCGCGTGCTCGACGTTGTCCGCCTGCGGCACGAACTGGCCGGGCTGTACGTGATGTTCGACGATGGGAGACCGCTTACACCAGGTATCGACGCGGCTCGGGCGAGGGAATCGCTGCACGTTTCGCGCATCGGAACGCTGCCGGGGGCATCGGGACCGCTGCGCAGGTGGGCGTTGCCGCTCTACCCCGCGGCCGTCGCGAGCCTGGGCACCATGCTTGATCGCGACCACCGTGCGCGGCCCATCGACCTGTTGATTTCCACCAGTTCGGCGGCCGTGAAAGGACTGCGCGCGCCCCCGGGCGTGCCCCACCTGTGCTACTGCCACAGCCCGGCACGATACATCTGGTCGCGGGGCGATGAATACTCCGGCGGCCTGCGGGGCATGGGCCTGGCCTTGTGGCGCAAACAGTTTGCGGATTGGGACCGCGACACCGCGGCGAACGTCACCCGGTTCCTGGCCAACTCAACCCATACGCAGGCCGAGATTCAGCGCTGTTATGGGCGAGACGCGGGCGTGGTGTTCCCGCCGGTGCGAACAGACTTCCTTACACCACCCGCTGCCGACACCCCGAGCACGCGGTCCGGTGATTGGCTGGTTGTCTCCGCCCTGGAGCCGTACAAGCAGGTTGAGCTTGCAATCGATGCGGCCAACAAGGCGGGCCACGCGCTGACCATCGTCGGGTCGGGGTCGCGCCGGCGGGCGTTGGAGCGGCGGGCGGGCGCGACAGTGCGATTTGCCGGACGCGTAGACGATGATGAACTGCGTGCGCGCTACCGGGGCGCGGGGCTGCTGCTCTTCCCGCAGGTGGAGGACTTTGGGATCGTGGCGGTCGAGGCCCAGGCGTGCGGGCTGCCGGTGGTGGCGCGCCGGGCCGGGGGCGCGCTCGACACCGTGGTCGAGGGTGTGACGGGGCGGTTGTTCGATGGCGGAGTGGACGAACTGCTGGCGGCGGTGGCGGTGTGCCCGCGGGGGTGCGCCGCCGCGTGTCGAGCACAGGCGTTACGGTTCACCGTGCAGCGGTTTGACGAAACCCTGGCCGGGGAGGTCGCGTCCATCGCTCAACTTTGTGTGTGAACAGATCGCGGTCCGGCGTCACGCGCCACGGGCGCCACGCCGGGCACGCGGGCCGGTCGCACGCGCAAGGGTTGACGGGTCGCCATTGGGGCTCATCCGCCGACGCCCACCATCGCCGTTGGCAAAGCCATTCTCCGGGGCGGTCGGCTCTTGCCGGATGCCGGAACCGGCCGCGGAGCCGGCGCCGCTGCGGGCCGCCATGACCCGACCCACGTAAATCTCGTGGTCGGCCTCGATGTCAACATGGCGAACAACCTCACAGTCCAGCGCGAGGCTTGCGCGCCTGAGAATCGGCGAGCCGGTCTGCAGGTGCTCCGCCGGAATGCAGTCGAAGGGGTCGCCGTCGCGCGGGCGAGCGGTTTCTGAGAACTTGCGGATCAGGAGAACATCTGCCGCGCATGCGCGGCTCACGGCGAAGCAGTGGCTGTCGCGAATAATGGGCACGATCCAATGGCCCGAACGGATCGCCACACAGATCAGCAGGGGCTCATTGGCACACTGTTGGACGGACCTTGCGATGATCCCCGCCCGCTTGCCTTCATGGTGGGCGGTCAGGACAAATACTCCGCACGCCAGTTCGGTAAGTGCTTGCTGAATCGCGGATTGTGTTGATTGGCAGTCCATGTCCGCCCCATTCATTCTCGCCTTGCTCAACCCGGTGCCTGGGTTCGGCAAGAGACCTCACCCAGCCAACTCCCACTTCGTGCCACCCGAACAAATGGGTTAAGCGCATTCCGCGTGCCCGGTAACACCATGTCTTGCCAGCACGATGGGAAGTTCTGCATCAATCACCCAAATACTCCCCAAATTCTCCACAGGATCTCCACAATCCACGAACACGATGTCGATAGGTGTTGCAATGTGGGGCGGTGTGGGGTAAATTCCCAGCCACGGCCGCGGACGGCCAACCAGCCCCCCGTTGGGGCCCAGCGTGGAGACGCACGGATGACCAGGGAGTTGGGTACGCATGATCTTCACGGGACATGCCGACCTCACGATCGACGCCAAACAGCGTCTGGCCATCCCTGCGAAGCACAGAGCCCTGCTGAAGCCGGAGAGAGATGGGGCCGCCTGGTACTGCGTTCCCTGGCGAGCACAGACCTTGATGCTGTACACGGAGGCGAGGTTTACGGAGTTGGCCGAGCGTGGGGGCGCGACGTTGACGCCGGGCGAGGACGAGGCGGGGTTGGAGGCCAACTTTTTCGGCCTGACGGAGCGGTTGGAAATGGACAGCGCCGGACGGATCACCATCCCGCGACTGCACCTGGAACTGACCGGAATCGGGACCGACGTTGTCATGGTCGGGTCTGGGAGGCGGCTGGAAGTGTGGGATCGCGGGGCTTGGACAGCCGGTTTGGCCGAGAGGTTCCAGAACCTGCCCAACCTGGTCAGGAAGATTGAGGGCAAGAAGGCCGGCAAGGAATGAGCCGGGCTTCAACAGACGAGTGAGCGAGAGAGGTCGAGAGAGAGAGAGAGAGAGAGAGAGAGAGAGAGAGAGAGAGAAGACTCGTGGCGGCCGGAGACGGCTGCGGCGGGCTTGCAGTGAAAGCAGTTGACCAAGGGCCATAGGGGAACTGGGGACGGATTCGCGGTGATGGGATTGGCAGAGGTAGGCGGGGCTCGCGCATGGATGCGTCGGGCATCACTCACCAACCTTGGTCGTTCGCGTGCTTCTCCCGCGAATGGCAACGGGGCTGTCAGGCCTTGAGAAGCCCCTGTGGCACACGTGCTCGGCCGCGTCGCAACGGCCGAGCGCTTTTTCCAAACGCGGGGGACTGTGCGCAGGGGCACCCCCCACTACGACCCAAGCGTGCGAGCACCACCCGGCGGCGGGCAATCCACCACCACCTTCCCTTCCCCCGTCGCCACACACCCCGCCCGGCTCACGCCGGGCGGGGTTGTTTTTGGAAGAGGCGGCCGACCGACTGAGCTCAGCTCCGAGTTCACCTGCCGTCAGCTCTGCGGTCTTCCGCTGCCTCCGCGTTCCTTTGGTCTTCGCGTGCTTGATGGCTGGGGCAGTCGCACGTGCCCGGCCCTTCGCAGAGCCTCAGGCCCGGCGTCCTCACTTCGTGCGCGTCCCCGCCATCCGTCCCTCGATGGCCTTCACGTAACTCTCGCCACACCGAGTCGCAGCGCCCTCCCACGTGAGCCGGTGGAGTTCAAACGAGCCGTGGTGGCGCAGCGTCGCCGACAGCGGCGGGTGGCGCAGCACCGCGATGATCTTGTTCGCCATCTCATCGATGTCCCAAAAGTCCACCTTCAGCACGTGCGTCAGAACCTCGCTCGCGCCGCTGGTCTTGCTCAGGATCACCGGGACATCGTGCGAAATCGCTTCGAGCGCGGCGATCCCGAACGGCTCGCTCACGCTGGGCATCACGTAGCAGTCCGCCATGCGGAAGACCCGCTCCACATCGCGCCCCCGCAAAAACCCGGTGAACAGCACCTTGTGCCCGATCCCCATGCTCGCCGCCAGTTCGATCATCCGCAGCGCCATGTCGCCGCTGCCGGCCAGCACGAACTTCACATCCTGCACCTTTTCAAGGACCCGCTTGGCCGCGGCGATGAAGTACTCCGGCCCCTTCTGCATGGTGATGCGACCCAGGAACAGCACGATGCGGTCGGATGATTCAATTCGCACCCCGGTGGGCGGCTGCGCCGTCTCGCGGTCGACACCGTTGTACACCACATCAACCTTGGTGGCGGGGACCGAGTATCGCCGCACGCAGATCGACTTGGTGAGTTGGCTCACGGCCAGCACACGGTCTGCCGCGTGCATGCCCGCCCGCTCGATGTCGTAGACCCGCTGATTCACGTTGTTGCCGGCGCGGTCAAACTCGGTCGAGTGGACCTGCACCACCAGCGGCTTGCCCGAGACCTTGGAAAGGGCGATGCCCGCGGGGTAGGTAAGCCAGTCGTGGGCGTGGATTACGTCATACCGCTCGTGGCGCGTGAGGGCCACGACCAGGCGCGCATACCGCTCGGAATCCCCGACCAGGTCCATGCCATACCCAACCCCCGGGCCGCCCCCGTCGCCGATGAACCCCGTCGCGGCGGGCATGGGGTTGGCGGTATGGGCGGAGCCTTCGAGCGGGCGGGTATCGCCGGGGTTGTGATCGGCCTGGGAAGGGTCAACGGCACCGGAGAGGCCGGCGAGTTGGCTTGCTGCTTCGCTGGGCTGCATGCCGGTCAGCGCGAGGAAGTTGGCTGGGTCAAAGCCGGGGTATGGGCTGGTGAATGAGGCGGGAACCCCGCGAAAAACGGCGTGTTGAAAGCCCATCAGCGGTTGGCCGGCCTCGTCGAGAAGGTCGAGCGAATCGGTGGGCACGGGGGAACCATCGGAGGCTCGGCTTCCGGCCGCGAGGCGCGCCGCCAGGGTGACAGGGCTGAGCATCTTGACGTGCGATGTGTGGGAGCGATCGACAGGCTTGGGGAGGATAAAGACGACCTCGTGGCCCATGCGGTCAAGGGCCTTGGTCAATCCGTAGCACGCGACCCCAAGGCCGCCGGCAATGAAGGGAGGAAACTCCCATCCCAACATCAGGATCCGCATGACAGGGTCACTCTCTCTGCAAGGTGAAGGCGCAGGGCCCGCACGAACACGGAACAGGCCTCGACGCCTGTACTACAAGGGTCACGAGGGCAGGCAGTATGCCTGCACCACATCTATTCTTCGGGTGAGTCCATATCACCGAGGTTTCGGAAGCAGGCCTCGTACGCGAGCAGGCTAGTGCCCGCGACAATCGCGGCGGATGGATCGGCCAGATCAGGGCCGGTGATCGGGACGATGGAGCGGAACGTAAACAGTTTGTCCTCGGAGCGGAAGTGCTCAAAGGGGAGGGATCTGGCGGCGTGGCCGAGGTCTGTAAGCTCTTCACCCAACAGGTCTTCCAACTTATCACCGGTGTGGACAAGGTCGGCTTCGATGGACTGGCTGAGCCAGCGATCGGCGGTCACGAGGGCCACCCACAGCCTGTCATCTTCGAAGCGCAGCCGGAAAGCCGCGGGGGCGGCGGAGGCCTTGGCGGCGCAATCCAGCGTGGTCAGTGTCACGGTGACCTCGCCAAAGACTCCGGCGTCGCGAACGCGCTGCGCGACCTGGCGCAGCAACTGCGGCAATCCAGGGCACTGGGGTTGATCCCGGGAAGATTGTGAGGACGCGGCGGCGGTCAAACGCAAGGACTCCCGTCGAAAAACGGCGGATGAACCTGAACAGGGGCAGGGTTGGTACAGACGCCCGAGCGGGCATCTGGCCCGGCTCTCAACGCGCGGGAGCATAGGGGGCGTTCTGACCATCAGGCGGGGCTGTGGGTTTACCCGGAGGCTTTCGAGCGTATATTTGTCTCCCCGCTGGGCATCGCGGTTCAACACGAGGCAGCGGGCATTGGCCCAGGTGGCGAAATTGGCAGACGCACTACCTTGAGGTGGTAGCGCCCGCAAGGGCATGGAGGTTCAAGTCCTCTCCTGGGCATTGCAGTGTTTGGGGTCGGGAAGGGATTGGTCGGCAGGGCTGCCGAGGCGTCACGCGCTTGAGCTGCACGAGCGACACTGGCGGAATGAGCAGAGCCCCGCATCATGGTGTGGGTTGGCTTCTCATAGAACAGGCCGGACCGCATTCCCATGACAGGAACAATCGAAACAGGTCCAGAAGTCCGTCGGCTTGTCCGCCGCGCGGCCTGCTGGTGAACCGTGAGGAGCATTCATGACTTTCAAGCGCGTACGGAAACCGGTGATGCTGATGTCGGCCGCGATCGGCCTTTGCCTTTCGGGGGTGGGGATGAACGTGACATTGGCGGGCGAGCCTGCGGCGATTAAGGACGGGGCGACTCCGCTGATCCCCCGGGCCTCCATCTTCGGCAACCCCGACCGGGCCGGGTCCCAGCTCAGCCATGACGGGAAGTGGATCTCGTACCTCGCGCCGGTCAACGGCGTGCTGAATGTGTGGGTGGCCCCGGCGGACGATCTGGCGAAGGCGAGCGCGATCACCAGCGACAAGAAGCGCGGGATCCGGCAGTACTTCTGGGCGTACACCAACGACCAGATCATCTACCTGCAGGACCAGGGTGGGGATGAGAACTGGCGCATCTACAGCGTCAACGTCGCCGACAACGCGGTGAAGGACCTGACGCCGATGGAGGGCGTGGCCGCCCAGGTGCAGGCCACCAGCGCCGAGTTTCCAGATGAAATCCTGGTCAGCCTCAACAACCGCAACCCGCAGTACCACGATGTGCACCGCGTCAACATCCGCACGGGCGAGATGAAACTCGTCAAGCAGAACGACGAGTACGCGGGCTTTGTCACCGATGAGCAGTACAACATCCGCTTCGCCGCCAAGCAGAACAGCGACGGCGGGATGCAGTGGGTGAAGTTTTCGGCCGACGGCACCGCCGAGCCGTTCGAAACGGTTGGCATGGAAGACTCGCTGACGACCTCGATCAACGGGTTTGATAAGTCCGGCCGGACCGTCTACATGGTGGACAGCCGCGGGCGCGATACCGCCGGGCTGTTCGCCCGCGACGTTGCGACCAACAAGAGCACGCTGCTGGCGGAAGATGCGCGGGCCGATGCGGGCGCGACGATCGTGCGCCCCAGCGACAACAAGATCCAGGCGGTGGGCTTCAACTATGAGCGGACCGAGTGGAAGGTGCTGGACAGCAGCATCCAGCCGGACCTGGACTACCTCAAGACCGTCGCCGACGGCGACCTGGCGATTGCCAGCCGCACGCTCGACGACTCGCGCTGGCTCGTTGGCTACGTGATGGACAACGGCCCCACGCGGGTCTACTTGTACGACCGCCCCGGCGGCAAGCCGGGCCAGGCCAAGTTCCTGTACACCAACCGCACGTCCCTGGAGGGGCTGCCGCTGGCAAAGATGCACCCGGTGACGATCAAGTCGCGCGACGGGCTGAACCTCGTGAGCTTCCTGACGCTCCCGCTCGGGTCGGAGAAGGGCACGCTGGGTCGCCCCGACAAGCCCCTGCCGATGGTGCTGCTCGTACACGGCGGTCCCTGGGCGCGCGACACATGGGGCTACAACCCCTACCACCAGTGGCTGGCGAATCGAGGCTACGCGGTCCTGAGCGTCAACTTCCGCGGTTCGACCGGGCTGGGGAAGAACTTCCTCAACGCCGGCAACCTGGAGTGGGCGGCCGCCATGCACAACGACCTGCTGGACGCCACAGCCTGGGCCGTGAAGCAGGGCATCGCGGACAAGAGCAAGGTTGCGATCATGGGCGGGTCCTACGGCGGGTACGCAACGCTCGTGGGGCTGACGTTCACACCCGGAGAGTTCGCCTGCGGCGTGGACATCGTGGGCCCCTCCAATATCGTGACGCTGCTGGAAACCATCCCGCCGTACTGGGCGCCGTTGGTCGAGCAGTTCAAGAAGCGGGTGGGCGACCACACCACCGAGGCCGGCCGCGCATTCCTCGAGTCGCGCTCGCCGCTGACATTTGTCGATCGAATCGAGAAGCCGCTGCTCATCGGGCAGGGGGCCAACGACCCGCGTGTCAAGCAGCGTGAGGCGGATCAGATCGTGGCGGCGATGCAAGGCAAAGGCCTGCCCGTCACCTACGTCCTCTTCCCCGACGAGGGGCACGGGTTCGCCCGCCCCGAGAACAGCATGTCCTTCAACGCCGTGACGGAGTCGTTCCTGGCCCGCCACCTGGGCGGCCGGGCCGAGCCCATCGGCGGCGATGTTGCCAAGTCCACGGCCGAGGTCCGCGCGGGGGCTGACCAAGTCCCCGGGCTGGCGGAGGCCGTTGGCGGTGGGGCCAAGCCAAAGTAAGCACCTTTCAGTCCGAGAAGCCGCCGGGCCAACGCCCGGCGGTTTTTTTATCGCAAAGTGGACGAGCCGTGCCGGGGCTTGCCTGCGTACCGCTTGACACGGGACCGATTGGCGCGGCCTCGCGCGGGGTGTCGTGTATCCTGTGGGTACCGCGGGATGACCAATAGACCCCACGTCCAACCGTGCCCCCACAACCCTTGGCTGAGACTCACCTGTCATGATGCCGGATGGCCCAAGACTTTCGCAACACACCAGGGCGCTGTGCGCCTTGCTGGTGCTGACCAGCGGCGCGGGGCTTGCATGGTCCAGCGCCCAGCCGGGCGCGGAGGTCCGACCGCCGGCGAGCCCCCTGCCCGCCACGGCCCCGCCCGCGACCACCGGCAGCGAGACCGAGGTTGTGTTCAAGGACGGGGCCCGCGTTTCGGGGATGGTGGTTGAGCAGTCGCCCGAAACAATCGTGATGTCGATCAACGGGATTCGCACGACCTTCAAGATGAGCACCATCGACCGCATCCGGGTTCTCCCGCCCATCGAAGACCGGTACCGCGCGTTGAGGGACACGATCGACCCCGAAGATGCCGACGGGATCATGAAACTCGCGGAGTGGCTGCGTGCCCGCGGCAGGCTGGACCTGGCGCTGACGGAGATCGACCGCGTCCTTGAACTTGAACCCGCGAACCCCAGCGCGAGGGACCTGCGCACGCTGATCGTCGAGCAGGAAAAACTCTCCGCTGCAACATCGGCCCCCCGCTCAGACCGCAAGCCGATCGCGCCCCTCTCAAAGACGCCCAGAGCGGCCGAGTTTCCGCTGCTGACCGAAGAGCAGGTCAACCTGATCCGGGTCTTCGAGGTAGACCTCAATGACCCGCCGCGGATGATCATCACGCGGGACACGATGCGCCGATTCCTGGACAAGTACGCCGGGACGGTGGTCGAGGGGCGCGGTTCTGTCCCGGTGACGCCCGAGGGGCGCGACCTGTTCTACCGGCTCAAGCCCGCCGAGGTGCTTGGCTGGATGTTCGACCTCAAGGCGCGGGAGTTCTATAACGAGGTGGAGGTGATGGAGAACCCCGCCTCCATGCGCCGGTTCCGCGATGACATCCATCGGACGTGGCTCACCAATAGTTGTGCGACCAGCCGGTGCCACGGTGGCGAGGATGCGGGCCGGTTGTGGCTCTATAACCGCCGGAACGGGTCCGACGCCGCGGCGTACACGAACTTCCTGATCCTGGAACGCTTCCGCCTCGAAAACGGACTCCCGCTCATTAACTACAACGAGCCGTCCCGGTCGGTCCTGCTGCAGATGGGCCTCTCCCGCGACAGCGCCGTCTTCAAGCACCCCGAGGTGGTCGGCCTGCACCGTGGAAAGTGGAAAGCGGTCTTCCGATCAGAAGACGATCACAAGTACCAGCAGGCCGTGGATTGGATCCTGTCCATGTACCCCAAGCGGACCGACTACCCCGTCGAGTACACCCCGCCCGTTCCTTCGACGCTGCGAACCCAGACGCCCGCCGATGGGGAAGGGGGCGACCCCGGCCGCCGGTAAGGAACCTGTGCTCCCCGCCCTGCGAACGTTGGCGAAACGGCGTGCAGGGGCGCGAGCGGACCGCCTGTTTGCTACAGTGTTCATTGCGATCACACGGGAAGCCCCGGCGACGGGGGCAACGGCGGGATCGAACCCTTTGGGATAGGCCTGACCATGATAAACGCCTCTACTTACGCGCGTGCGCCGTTTTCGTCCAACCCGCGTGCCGATGGCACTTGGCGAATGGCCCTCGTGGCCGGTCTTGCCATCGGAATCATCCTCCAAGTCGGGGGGTGTGATCGGCGCAGCGAAACCGCCAAGGCGGTTGAGAATGGCTCCCGCGATCTCCACTCCCTGACCGGTGGTGGGTATGCGCCGGCAGGCCCGCAGGCTCAGGCAACGACCTACAAGAAAGTTGCCGGCGCGCCCGGCCTTGCGACCAAGGGTGGAAACCCGGGTGAACAGGCCGCCGCATCAATCCTGATCGCCCAGGCTCAGGCAGGGCTGGCGGAGGCGGAGGCGGCGCAGACCGCGGCGATCGAACGCCAGGCTCGCAACGGGATGACTGCGGTTAACTCCCATGTCGGGCAGTACAGCCTGCACACGGCGGTGGCCGCCGCGGCTCATGGATTCGACACATCCAAGGAACTGGCCGAGATTGCGGCGTCGAAGTTGGACAAGGACACCATGGCCGCCTCCGAGCGCGAGCGCCTGGCCGTGATTCAGAAGCAGGTGAACGACCTGCGGGCGCAGGCCAAGATCAGGATCGACGCGGCCGACAAGGCCGAGGCGGAGTACACCCGCCTGATGCAGAGCGCCCTGCAACTCTCAGCAACGGACGCCTCACCAATCGTTGCGCAGGCCAACACCCACAAGCGTGAATCGGATGTGAATCGTCTGGCCGGGTCCAAACTCGAAGCACAGGCCGATGAGGTCGCGCCGCTGATCACCGAGATCACGGCGATGATCGATCAACTCACAAACCAGAAGAAGAACCTGGAGCAATCCGAGACCACCCTGGCGGTCCACGCCGACGCGGCCCGTGCGGAGGCCAAGGCCGCCGAAGCGGCCGCCCACGCGGCAGCGGTCGAGATCGACAAGGGCGTTCTGGCCATCGATAAGCTCCGTGCCGGCGAGTTAGAGGAAGCGTTTGGGCGCGCCACGGGGCTGTTCAACAAGGCCGTGGCCGCGGCCAAGGACGCCGCGGGCGTTTCACCCGCGGCGGGCAAGGTGGCCTTGGGCGATGCCCAGCAATCAATGGCCGACATGTACTGGCAGCGCGCCCAAGGGCTGCGGGCGTACGCGCTCTTCCTTGAATCACTCTCCGCCGTCCAGCCGCCGCTCCCCAACGCCCCGGACTACACAAAGAAGGCCGCGGATGCCCGGACACAAGAAAAAGAGGCCCTGGAGAACGCGACCCAGCGGCTGGAAGCCGCTAAGTCCGCGTTCGCGTCGGCCCAGGTCAAGGGTGACGCGAAGGAAGGGCTTCAAGCGCTCAGCGCGATGCTCGAAGCGTCCATGGGCGTGGTGGCAGGGAACGCGACTGACCTGTCGCCGCCGGCACCCGCCGCGGCAGCACCTGAAACCGCGCCTGGAGCAACAGAGCCTACCGCAGTCGCAGCCGTGGACCCCGCCCTGCCGGCGCTCGTCGATTCATTCGTGAAGGCAGTGCAGGAGAACCGCTACGCGGACCTGGGCGCCATGATGTATGCCCCGACGCCCGAGCTCCGCCAGGCCCTCTCTTCGCTCATGGCGGTGGGCGGCCAATCGGCCCGTGCGGACGCCGCGTGCAAGGCCAAGTTCGGCCTGGGGCTTGACGGAATCCTTGCGACGGTTCCGGGTATCGGTGCCGCAATCTCGCAGCAGTTGGCCGCGAGCAAGCAGGGCTTCAGCGCGGAAACGATGCGCAATCTCAAGTCTTCGGACCTGACCTTCGCGGTGTCGGGCGACAAGGCCACCGCCAGCGGTTCGACCCTGCCCTCACCCCTCCAGTTCACGAAGGCTGAAGGTCAATGGTACATCTACGACCCGGCCATGGCCGCCGCCGGTCCTCAGCTTGCAATGGCGGCGAAGATGGTCGGTCCCATGGGCACCGTCATGGAGGAGTTCGCCGTCGCCGTGGAAGCCGGTCAGTACCCGGATGCGGCCGCCGCGGCCCAGGGGTTCATGGCCAAGTTCCAGCCCATCATGATGCAGATCATGCAGCAGTTGCAGCCCGGTACCAAGCCGCCCGCGGGCGGCGGCGGATGATCGTGGCACTGGCTGTCCGCCGCGGACCGCCAGTGATGAGACGAACGGTCACGAGTACTTCTCGTTTTTCCGCATGCCACGCACACCGGCATCGGCCCATGCTTGGAGCATTGGGCGACCCAAGGCCGAAGCCGGTGGCACGTTTGAGGCCATCGGCCCTCGTACGATCTCCCAATGACTACCGAAGCAACGATCGCGGGGAGCAAGCCGCCGGTTCCCGGCACACCCATCCTCCGCGAGGCGAGAATGCACCTGGTGATGCCCGCGAACCCCATCGTGGGGACTGTCGTCAGCAACCAGCGATGCACGGCCGGGTCCAAGTCAGCGGGATTTGTTCGCCACCTTGCGATTGACGTTTCGGGCACTCCCTTGGCGGGCAGCTACATCTCCGGCCAGTCGTTCGGCGTGATCCCCCCTGGGGTTGACAGCGCGGGCAAGGCCCACAAGCTGCGGCTGTACTCCATCGCCTCACCCACCTCCGGTGAGGATGGTCGCGGGTGCGTGGTGGCCACAACGGTCAAGCGAACGATCGATGAGCATCACGAAACGCACAAACTGTTCCTTGGCGTGGCTTCGAACTTCTTGTGCGACACACACCCCGGTGACCAGGTGGTGATGACAGGCCCCAGCGGCAAGCGGTTTGTGCTCCCCTCGGATGTGCACTCCCATAACTACGTGTTCTTCGCCACTGGTACGGGTATTGCCCCCTTCCGGGGCATGCTCATGGACTTGTTCGCGGCCAACTGCCGCTCGCGGATTGTGCTGGTCATGGGTTCCCCATACGCCAGCGACCTGCTGTACCACAAGGAACTTCTGGGTTGGCAGGAACAGCACACGAACTTCCGATACCTGACCGCCCTGAGCCGCGAGAGGCAGTCCGATGGGGGTCCGGCGATCTACGCCCACGACCGGATCCGGGTCAGCCGCGACGAGATCGTCCCGGTGTTGGAGACCGAGCGGACCCTGGTGTACATCTGCGGCATCGCGGGGATGGAACTGGGTGTTCTCCAACGACTTTCGGAGGCTCTGTCGCCCCTGCAACGCGAGCAGTACATCTCGGTAGACCCGGACGCCATGCAGGATGTCGCAGGGTGGACGCGCCGCATGCTCAACAAGCAGTTGCGGCCCAGCCGGCGGGTATTTATGGAGGTTTATTGAACCGTCGGAATGTGGGACCTTTCCCTCAACAAAACCGGCGGGGTCGGGAGAGGCTGGTACGGCCCACCGGGAGGCGTTGCCCCGTAGACCAAGCAGGCACGCCACCGGCGGAAAACTGGGCACTTTGAGCGGTTGATCTGGAAAGCAGGATCAGTTGACCGTTTGCAGGGGTACTGATACGTTGCCCCCCCACCACGCAGGCACCGGCCCCCGGCCGCCCGTTGCTGGTCTATCTTTATCGTCCGAAGCGGGCTTGGGACTCGCGGCGGCCCCGTTCATGGAACGGTGGGACTTTGGGAAGGACGTTGCGTTGAGCGACCGCAGCCTGAAACGAATGACTGCCTGGGTAGCGTTGGCCGCCCTGGCTTGGGTGGGTGTCGCCTCGCGCACGGCCGTGGCGCAACTGGACCGGCTACCGGCCGAGATCGTGGGTTCCACCAACGCCCTCACGCCCGCGCAGGTGACGACCGTGACCGTTTATGTCGAGGCCCATTCGAAGAACCTGGGCGATGCAGCCAAGCCCCAGGCGATCAGGGCCGACCGGCTCGAACTCCTCCAACCGCTCCCGGAGGCCGGGACCCCGTTCCGCATCAAGTACGGTGAACTGCTCGGACCAAAGCTCCTGGCGCTGGTGAACGACCCTGGTCAGACAGAACTCGTGGTAATCAACGCGTTGGTGATCGCCGGCGACTTGGGCACTCAGCAGGCGCTGGATGTGCTAAACCTCGGCGCCAAGTCGGCCAAGCCCGCCGTCCGATATCAGGCCGCGTACGGCCTGTTGAGGACCTTTGAGACGGCAGCCCCCAACAAGACCCCCGCGATGCGGGATGATCAGTTTGAGCGCGCGATTGCCGGAACCACCGAACGCATCACCAATGAGAAAGACCCCTTAGTCCTCGATGCACTTGTCCGGGCCCTCCTGACGGCCGCGAACAACGAAAGGTTCCGCGACAGGGCGGTCTCCGTGCTCAGCAAGTCGATCGGCGAGACCGTCAAGTCGCTGGCCGGTAACCCCGGCCACAAGACCCTGACCGAGCCGCAGTTAGACACGTTGATCCGAACGACCGCGGGTGTGCGGGACATCCTGACGGCCGCGAATCAGCGCCCGGTCCCTGCCCAGGTTGCCAAAGACGCGGCTGAGTTGGCCGGCAGACTCATCGCCCACATGGTCAAGGCTGTCGAAGGCAAGCAGATCGCGATGCTCCCGCCCGACCCGATCCGCGACCGGTACTCACAACTGGCGACCGCCGCGGAGACAGTGGTGGTCTTCAGCGGCACCACGCTCCAGCCCGGGGGGAACTTCCCGAACAAAGACCTCGGGCGGACCCTCAAGCAGGCCACCGTTCAGGATGACGCCAAGTTCGCCCTGGATGGGAGGACGATCGCTGGGAGTGATGGGATGCTGTCCAAGTCCCCCTTCAACTTCCCGCCCGACCACTTCATCCCGCGGTAACCCCCGCCGCGGCTGCCCCCCGCTCCTTCCACCGGGCGCGGGCGTCGGTCGCTCTGGTAGGCTTGCCACATGCTGAGGGTGTTCGTCCCGATTGTGTTCCTGCTCGCATTGGTTGGCGCGGTGGTCTTGGTGGATCGCCCGCTCCCGCGCGCGGACTTTGTGTTCGTCAACCGCGGCGATGTCACCACGCTCGACCCGGCCCAGATGTCATGGCAACAGGACCTGCGGGTGGCACGACTGCTCTTCGAGGGGCTGACGCGCAGCGATGTCTTCTCGCGCGACTACGAGGCCATGCCGGGCGTCGCCGAGCGCTGGGACGTTGCCGAGAATGGCCGCACGTATACCTTCCACCTGCGGCGGGATGCCAGGTGGTCCAATGGTCGGCCCGTCACCGCAGGGGACTTTGTCTATTCCTGGCGAAGGGCGCTGCTGCCGGAGGTCGGCTCTGACTACGTCAACCTTTTCCAACTCATCAAGGGCGGCAAGGCGTTCTACGACTGGCGGGCCGCCGCGCTGGCCGAGTTTGCCGCGAAGCACCAAGGCTCGGACCTGTCTGCGGCGGGCGAACGGCTCTGGCAGGAGACCCTCACCAAGTTTGACGAGCTCGTGGGCCTGAAGGCCGTGGACGACCACACCCTGGTGGTCGAACTCGAGCGGCCAACTCCTTACTTCCTGGACCTCACCAGCTTCGCGGTGCTGCACCCGCTCTACCCACCCCTGGTGCAGGCGTACGAGAGCATCGACCCTAGGACCGGTCGCCTCAAGACCCGTCCGGACTGGACCAAGCCGCCCAATCTCGTGGGCAACGGACCGTTTGTGCTAACCGTCTGGCGCTTCAAGCGCGACATGCGCCTGGAGAAGAACCCTCATTACTGGCGGGCGGGGGAACTCAACATCGACTCCATTGGCATCCCCACCATCGAAGACCCCAACGCTCAGGTGCTGGCCTTCCGCACCGGCGCGGTCCAGTGGGTGAGCGACGTCCTGCCCGTGTACCGGGCCGACATGCTCGACGCCAAGGCTGCCTTCTACCGCGAGCACCAGGAGGAGTACAACCGGTTGAAAGCCGACGGGTGGGACCCGGTGGAGATCGACCGGCGTCTGCCGCCCGACCCCCGCCTGAGCATCCACGCTTACCCCGCCTTCGGCCTTGAGTTCTACAACTTCAACTGCAAGCCCAAGCTGGCCGACGGGCGTGACAACCCCTTCCACAGCCCGCTGGTCCGGCGCGCCTTTGCCCTCTCGGTGGACAAGGAAGCAATCGTCAAGAGCATCCGCCGCGCGGGCGAGCCGGCAGCGGCGACGCTGATCCCCCCCGGCTCACTCAAGGGGTACCGCTCGCCCAAGGGCCTGGAGTTTGATCCGCAGGAGGGCCGTCGGCTGCTCGCCCAGGCCGGGTACCCGGACGGCAAGGGGTTCATCACGGTCGAACTGCTCTTCAGCAAGGACGGCGGGCACGACCTGATCGTGCAGTCAGTCGCGAAGAACTGGGAGGAGCACCTGGGGGTCCGGGTGATGCTGGCGCAGAAGGAGGTTAAGGTCTTCCGCGATGACCTCAAGAACACCAACTTCATGGTGAGCCGCGGCAGTTGGTTTGGCGACTATGGCGATGCCACCACGTTCCTGGACCTCAACCGGACCGGCGATGGCAACAACGACCGCAAGTACAGCAACGCCGCCTACGACGCGCTGCTGGACCGGGCCCAGGAAGAGCGCGACCCGGAGGCACGCCTGCGAATACTCGAAGAGGCCGAGCGCATACTGGTGGAGGACGATCTGCCGCTGATCCCAATGTTTGTGTACTCTCAGATTTACCTGTTCGATCCGCACGCGATCACCGGGTTCAGTTCGCACCCGCGCCAGTTGCAGAACCTGTTCCTCGTGGATGTCCTGGGGGATGGTAAAGGGAGCGACAATCCGATGGTCATGGAGCGAAACAAGAACTGAACCACGGAGCCCACGGAGGAACACGGAGGATGAGTTGAAATCGATCCGGATCAAAGCCTTTCCTTCTCTGCCTTTTCCTGCTCCGTGTATCTCCGTGATCTCCGTGGTTTAATGATCGATGTTCGTCGTAGGGGGATCAATGCTCGGCCTGATCACCAGAAGACTTGCACAGTTGCCGCTGATTCTCGCGGTGCTGTACACATTGACCCTGGCCCTTGCATGGGCGGTGCCTGGCAACCCGCTTGAAAACCCGGGGCGCAGGCCGCCCCCGGAAGTCGGCGAGGCCATGAAGGCCCAGTACAACCTCGACAACTTCTGGGGCTTTTACTTTTCCTATCTGAAGCACGCCTCGGGCCTGAGCCATCTCGACGACAGCCTGAGCGGCCGGGCGGCGCAAGAAGACCGAAAGGCCGCCGCGGCAGGGGTGGCCCCCCCAACCCGGTACATTCTTGACCTGGGCCCTTCTCTCCAATACCGCGACCGCAGCGTGAACGAGATCATCGCCGCCGCGCTCCCGGTGTCGGCCCTCGTGGGCGGCTCGGCCATGGTGATCGCGCTGGTGCTGGGCCTTAGCGCGGGAATCATCGGCGCCATCAAGCCCAACTCCGCGGCGGATGTTGCAACCCTGAGCCTGGCGCTGATCGGCATCAGCCAACCGACCTTTGTCATCGGCACCGTCCTGCAACTGGTCTTCGCGGTGTGGCTGGGGTGGTTCGCCATCGGCGAGTGGGGCAACCTGTCCAACCTCGTGCTCCCGGCGGTGACCCTGAGCCTCCCCTTCGCGGCTTACATCGCCCGCTTGACGCGCATGGGCATGCTCGAGCACCTCTCCGCCGACTTCATCCGCACCGCCCGGGCCAAGGGAGTGTCCGAGACCAGCATCCTCCTCAAGCACGCCCTCAAGAACGCCATGCTCCCGGTGATCAGTTACCTCGGCCCCGCCGCGGCCCTGGCCATGACCGGCTCGTTCATCGTCGAGCGGATCTTCTCGGTGCCCGGTCTGGGACAGCACTTCGTCAATGCGGTCCAGAACAAGGACCTGTTTCTGATCATCGGCGTGGTGCTGCTGTACGGGACGATGCTGATCCTGTTCAACCTGGCGGTGGATGTCATGTATCGGTGGGTGGACCCCAGAATAGAGTGATGCCGAATGGTGGCGCGATTCTTCAACTCCCGCCTGCTCAATGACGACCGCGGACGGAGAGTATTGATCCAGCGCCGTGACAGAGATGCGCTTGAGGCGTTGAAACCCTGGCAGCGATGGCTGGTCATCACGGATATCGTCGCGCTAGGCACCGTCTGGCTCTGGTGGTACCCCTTCCTGATGGTCACGGTCATCGTGCTCAGCGCCTTTAGGATTGAACTGACGGGTACGGGCGAGGAAGTAGTCCTCAAGTCAGTATTCCCCCTCTTGTTCGTGCCCCTGTTCTGGCTTATCTGGCCGCCGCGTGCGAACCGATCCGTTGCCAGATCACGTCTCCGCAACGGAGTCTGCGGTGCCTGCCAATACCGGCTTGCCGGTCTCGAAGCCGGAGATGATGGGTGCGTTCGCTGCCCGGAGTGCGGCGCATCCTGGCAAGCATCGCGCATCGCTCCGGCGACCTCACCGATCAGCCTGCCCCATTGAAGCCATCTCTGTACCCTGACCGCGTGCGCCAGGTGGATAGAAATAAGGATCCACCAACCTCAATCGATGTTGAGGTCGTCGACAAAGCGCGACTCGGGAAGAACTTTCTCGATTGGCAGGCCCATCTGCCGCGCAACGATCTGTCGCACCCTTCCAATCACGTCGTGTTCAACTACGACCTCGCCACCGTGACCTGTCCGAACCAGGTCCTCAATCGTGATAACGCCGGCGGGCAGGAACCGGCGTGCTTTAAAGTAGGCAACGCCGATGCTCCCAATAAGCAGGACTCCCGCCCATACCGACCAATAGCCACTCCACGGACCAAACACAATGTACGCGAGGCCGGTCACCGCAAGAAGCGCGAGCGGTGCCTTGAGGGCCCAATGAACCCGAAGCGGCTGCGGTTGCACATCTGCCTCGCGCAGTTGTTCCCAGGCCCGCAAGCGCATGGACCATGGCACGAGTTCTGCCACCGCCGCCTCAGGCCGGACTTTCTTGCGGGGCACCAGCCCCGACTGACTCCAGGCTGACCGAAGTCGAAAGAATCGAGCGGAGGTTGGGCACACAACCTGCCGATTTCTTTGTATGGCCCCGGATACAACCGCAGCCAAGTCTCTCACGGTGAGCGCGCCCTCGAGTTGCGGCGTGGCCAGGCTGATTCCAAACTCCTCCTCCGTCTCCATGACAATCTCAACATAATCCAGCCCCATGCAGATAGTCTATAGGCCACCCCGTTTCAATGGGTCCGCCGAGGAATCCCTTGCCCCAGTCCGCCGAGAACTCCGACCGAGACCTCATCGCCGCCCTCAACCGCGGCGACTACTCCGCCTTCAAACCCCTCTACTTCCGCCACCGCGACTGGGTCTACCGCCTCGCCTGCCGCTTCACGGGCAACCACGATGCCGCGCTCGACGCCGTCCAGGAGACCTTCGGCTACCTGCTCACCCAGTTCCCCGGCTTCCGGCTGACGGCCCGGCTTACGACCTTCCTCTACCCCGTCGTCAGGAACACAGCGCTGGCCGCCAAACGCCGCGACAAGCGGCTCAAGTTCGGCGCAACGCCGGACATCCAAGACGACGCCGTCGCGCTCACCCTCCCCCCCGGAGCCCTGGGCGACGCCCTCGCCGCACTTCCCCAGACGCACGTTGAAGTCCTCCTCATGCGCATCGTCGACGGCATGTCCACCGACGAGGTCGCCACCGCCCTGGCCCTCGCTGAAGGCACGGTGAAGTCACGCCTCCACCACGCCCTCGAAACACTCCGCGGCGATGAACGCTTGAAGTCCCTGCTCCCGCCGTAGCACATCGCCCATGCTGACGTGTTCGGCGCCACCTATGAGCCCTTTGGCGACCAGCCAACTTCCGCACTTCACCCATCGCATATACTCCTGCCATGAGCACGCTTGCCGAAATTGAGGCCGCCGCGGATGCACTTCCGCCGGCACAAAAACAGGAGTTGCTGCTGTTCCTCGCCGCTCGCTTGCGGGCCCAGATCGGCCAACTACCCGCGCCGCGGAAGTTCTCGCGAGAGCAGTTGAACGCGTGGATTGCCGATGATGACGCCGAGATGGGCCGGTTGCGTGATGGCAACGCCGCGTGAGACTCTTCCTCGATACCAGCGTGTTGCTCGCTGCCAGCGGATCAGGCCGGGGTGCCTCGCGCGAGATCTTCCGCCGCGCGCCAGACCTGGGGTGGATTCTGCTGGCGACTCCGTACGTGATCGAAGAGGTGTTGACGAATCTCCCTCACCTTCCGGCCACGGCAACGGCCGATTGGGCGCGACTGCGGCCGGACCTGGCGCTTATGGACGATGTGCTTACGCTGGACCGGGCCGCGGTATTTGAGCCCGCGAAAGATCGCCCCATTCTGTTCAGCGCCTTGGCTTGGGCAGAAGTGCTTCTGACGCTGGACCGCGCCGACTTCGGCGGCATGCTTGGCGGTACGTTCTACGGTCTGTCGATCTTGACGCCAGGGCTCTTCCTCGAACGCGAGCGAGCAGCGGGACGGTACACGAGAGAGCCACGCTAGACGCCGGCCGCGACCTTGCGGGGCTCCCGCAAGGCCATCTCATTCAATCAACGCTACCGCACTCCGGGCATCGCCTTGCTTCCGGACGGTCGCCCGAGACTTCAGGGAACGGGTAGCCGCACATGGCGCAGTGCCATTGATCGGTCGGGCGCTCCTGCGGCGCCCACCATGCCCAGAACGCCGCAAGCACAAGCCCCATGACCAACGGGATTGCCAACCAAATGCCCGCAACAAGGCCCCAGACTGCCAACACAAGCCCCGCAACAAAGATCCACTTCAGCATCGTGCGGAACGGTGTGGCCGCTTCCATTCAACGAGCGTAGGGCATCGCCCAAGACCTAAGACGACCTTTGACGGCGGCGTCTGGACACTTTTCCGAATTCCATTGAACCAAATCGCAGCTCGCGCACTCAACCTGGGTGACCACCATGTCCGACCTACCCACCCCCGACCCTCACATCCCGGCCCCTCTCCAGCGCGAGCTCCAGTCCGCCTTCGCATCCCTCTCGGGCTGCACCGGCGTTCCTCCCGAGACCGACCGCTCCATCCTCGCCATGGCACAAATGGTCGGCATCGCCCACCACCGCCGCCGCGCCAGGACCACGCTGATCCGCCTCTCAACCGCCGCGGCCGCCGCCTTGCTCGCTTTCAGCGTCTGGCTCATCTGGCCCGTCCCCACCGCCACTCAGCCCAAGCCGCTCGCCATCACCACGCCCGAGGACCTCAACCGCGACGGCCTCATCGACATGCTCGACGCCCTCACCCTGGCCCGCTACGTCGACACCTCCCAGCCCGGCCCAGACCTCAACGCCGATGGCCTCCTGACGCGCGCCGATGTCGACACCCTCGCCCTCTCAGCCGTCAGTCTCGAACGGGGGTCACTGTGATGAACCCAACACACGCAAGCAAGGTTTTCTCCGCCATTCTCGGCGCGGCCATACTCGGCGCCGCCCTCTTCGCCCACGGCGCACAGCCACAGGTGGGCGATGTTCAGGCGGCAGCGCCCGCCCGCTTCCAGGCCTTCGACATCTTCATCGACTCCGGCACGACCCCCCTCGCCGCGTACCAGATTGAAGTGAAGGACACCGCGGGGCACGCCAGCATCGTCGGCATCGAGGGCGGCGAGTCCCTCGCCTTCTCCCAGCCCCCCTACCACGACCCCCGCGCAATCCAGAACGAGCACGTCATCATCGGCGACCTCAGCACCGCCGATGCCGCGGCACTCCCCACGGGCCCAACCCGCATCGCCCGCCTGCACGTCATGGTGCAGGGCGGCGAGCCCAACTGGACCGCCATCCTCATGACGGCGGGCACCGTAAACGCAGCCAGGATCGACGCAACCATCCAAGTCCGCGCGGCAGTCATCGAAACCGAAGAAGGAGCCGGAAAGTGAAGCACGTCAAGGTCGCCCTCGCGGCAGTATCTCTACTCGTATCATGCGGAGCGCTTACGTGGCTTGTCGCTTGTGAAAACCAATCCACGGTCGGCGCATCCCGATCGAGTTCGCTGCCGCCCGATGGACAACCAGTTGTCGTCGGGAAAAACGCCATGCCGCCTGCCAACGGACGCCCCCCGCAAGGTGGCGTCGGCTCGCCATCGCAAGGCTATGCCAACGCGCCAGGCTTTGACCTCCAAACCGTTCTCGAAAGTGGCGGGCAGGATGGGCGGAACCTCGAGGAACTGTGGGTTATCGAGAAACCCTCACAACCCGCTCGACCCACAAGACCCACCCCTCAACAGCAAGTAGCCCTCGATGCCCTGCTCAAGAGAGGCATGTCCCGCGACCATCGAAACTACCGCGAACTGGAACAGCAGATCGCCGAGTCGTCTCAAGACGACTTCGTCCCCGGCACCGGCTGCCTCACCACCACCATCCAGGACAAGGTCGTCCCCGTCCCCCTCAAGCACACAGACGTAAAGGCCTCCATCACCGGCTACATCTCCTCCGTCGCCGTCGCCCAGCAGTTCCACAACCCCTTCGACAGCAAGATCGAAGCCGTCTACGTCTTTCCGCTCCCCGAGAACTCCGCCGTCAGCGACTTCATCATGACTATCGGCGACCGCACCATCCGCGGCATTATCCGCGAGAAGGAAGAAGCCCAGCAGATCTACACCCAGGCCCGCGCCCAGGGCCACGTCGCGTCGCTCCTCACGCAGGAGCGACCCAACATCTTCACGCAGAAGGTCGCCAACATCGAGCCCGGCAAGAGCATCGACATCAACATCACCTACTACGGCACGCTCACCTACTCCGATGGCGGCTACGAGTTCGCCTTCCCCATGGTCGTCGGCCCGCGCTTCAACCCGCCGGGCACCACCGACGGCATCGGCGCCGCCCCGCGCGATCAGCAGGGCGTCTCCGGTCAACCCACCGAAGTCACCTACCTCCGGCCCACCGAGCGCACCAGCCACGACATCTCCCTCTCCCTCGACATCAACGCCGGCGTCTCCATCGAGAAGCTCGAGTGCACCAGCCACGTCATCGATGTGCAGCGCCCCACCCCCACCACCGCCACAGTCCGCCTCGCCGCGGACGACACCATCCCCAACCGCGACTTCGTCCTCCGCTACACGATCGCCGGCGACAGCATCAAGCCAGCCATCCTCGCCCACGAAGACTCCCGCGGAGGCTTCTTCACCATGATGCTCGTCCCGCCGCGTGACCTCGCCAATGTCCCGCGCAACCCCGTCGAGATGGTCTTCGTCCTGGACTGCTCCGGCAGCATGCAGGGCCACCCCATGGAGCAGGGCAAGGCCGCCATCGCCCAGGGTCTCACCCGCCTGCAGCCCGGCGACAGTTTTCAGATCATCGACTTCTCCCTCTCCGCCTCCCAACTCGGCCCGCGCCCGGTCGAGGCAAACCGCGAGAGCATCCAGCGCGGCATGGCCTACCTCAACTCCCTCAGCGCCTACGGCGGCACCATGATGATGACCGGCCTGCGCGCCTCCCTCGACTTCCCCCACGACCCCGCCCGCCTGCGATTCGTCTCCTTCGTCACCGACGGCTTCATCGGCAACGAGCCCGAGATCCTGGGAGAACTGCACAACCGCCTGGGCTCCTCCCGCATCTTCAGTTTCGGCGTGGGCTCCTGCAACCGCTACCTCATGGACTCCATGGCCCGCATGGGCAGCGGCCTCACCGCCTACCTGGGCATGAACGACCACGCCCCCGCCATCATGGACGCCTTCTTCGACCGCGTCAGCCACGCCCCCATGTCCGACCTCAGTATCGACTGGGGCAGCGCCCGTATCTCCGAGGTCTACCCCAGCCGCCTCCCCGACCTCTTCGTCGGCCGACCCGTCATCCTTACCGGCCGCTTCCACGGCACGCTTCCAGAGACAATCCGCATCACCGGACGCGTCGGCAACGAGCGCCAGGAGATCGTCGTGAGCCCCGCAGCGCCCGCCGCGGCCGAGCGCACCGCGCTGCCCCAAGTCTGGGCCCGCACCAAGCTCGCCGAAGTTGCTGATCGTGCGACTTGGGACGCCAACTCCGAACTCACCCAGACCGCCAGGCAAACCGCCTTGGACTACAACCTCATGTCCCCCTTCACGGCCTTCGTCGCGGTCGATTCACTCTACAAGACCGCGGGTGAATACGGCACCACCGTGATCGTCCCGATGCCTGTCCCACAGGGCGTGCGCTACGAAACCACCGTGCCGGACGCGGGCGGCGCCGAATCCGCCGCGGCCCAGCCCCGTTGAGTCACACGGGCTGCGTGGGAGCGCTTCTCTTCTCGATCTCTTCCACTTTTTTGCCAAAGCGGAACGGCACCACAAACTCCACCACCCCGATCAGGCAGTACACGTACCCGGCAAACCCGAGCATCCGCCCCGGCGCCAGAGACGCGATCAACACCGACGCCAACGCAACCGCTCCAAGGCCCGCCTGGCGGGCAATCTCCGCCCGGGTCAGGGTCCGCTCGACCTCGTTCAAGTCCAGTGCATGCCGCATCCGATGGGCGCGGGCGTACATGAACCCCTGCACCGCGCACACCGCCAGGAAGCCAAGCCCGTAAATCACAAACAGTTGTGAGACCTGCGGCAGTGTCATCCGCTGCGCCGCCTCGATGTACCCGTTGGGCACAATCCCCGTAAAAAATCCCACCGTCATCACAAACAAGTACTTCAACGGGTACACGTAGCACATCACCAGGAACAGCAGCACGCAGTTCAGGAAGATCGTCGTCCGATCTTCCAGCCCGAAGCGGCGGAAGAACCGGTAGTTGCCATACCAAAGTTGCAGCAGGATCGCCAGGCAGATGGCGAAAGAAGGAAGGCCGCGGAAGATATCCAGCAGATCGTCGTAGTTCCGCGGCACCTCAAGCGCGATGACCAGCAGCGTCAGCGCGAAGCCAAAGACTGCATCGCTGAAACCCTCCACGCGCAGGACATCCTTGCCGCGGAGGCGGAACCCGCCCGCAGCGCCGATCCGGTGGTGGATGAGGGGCCTACGAAACACGGCGCGGAGTGTAATCAACTCGGCCACCACGCGCACGGCCGCTCACGCCCGCGTGATGGTCGCCCCGTCCTTCACGTCAAAGCTCACAAAGTCCCCGGGCTGGAACTGCGCGGCGGTCTGGCGCGGGTCGGTGGGTGTGACGTGGATCGGGACCCCAGCCTCCACCACCACGGCCCCATTCTCAACCCGCACGACGACCCCCTGCACGCGCCGGGGGCGACCCATCACCGGCTCAATGTACCTGCCACCTGTTCGCACTACATCCATCCGCTGGGCCTGCGCCCGGATGGTGCCGATCAGCCGCTTGCCGATCGGGGGCACGTTGCCCATCAGCGAAAGGTGTAGTTCATAACTGGTATCGGGCACCGAGAAGATGATGGTGCCTGTCCCGCCTGCGCCAACCTCACCAGCGTACACGCCGCGAGCCAGGCCGGGGTCGATCTTGGTGGTTGGGGATGGGGTAATCATGGCCCGGAGTGTAGCGGAGGGCTGCGACATAGGGCAAAAATGGCAAGTGTAAAAGACCTGAACAGGAACGAGCCAAACCAGGCCGGGGCCTTGGTTTTACTCGGCGCTTTGGCAGTGTGCTCTTTGGCGATGTGCGCTCACGACTCCCGAGCTTGCGCTCGGGGCTCCCGCAGAAAGTTCGCCAGCAACTTTGGCCCCTCAACCGTCAAGAAACTCTCGGGGTGAAACTGGACACCCTCGAGCGAAGACTTGCCCTTATCAGCCCACACGCGCCGCAGCCCCATCACGACACGGCGAGGGACACCCGTTTTTTCGTCAACCTCGTCGGTCCACGCCGCCACCTCCCAGCCATCCTGTCCATGCCGCATCGCCGGGATGGTCTCGGGCAGGACCACGAGTGAGTGGTACCGGGTTGCATCAAAGGGGTTCGGCAGCCCTGCATACACACCCCGCCCATCGTGGTGAACAAGGCTCGTCTTTCCGTGCATGGGAATCACGTGGCGGGCCACGGTCATGCCATCCATGTCCGCCATCGTCTGGTGCCCCAGGCACACACCCAGCACCGGTACCAACCCGGCAAAGCGCTGAATGATGGCCGCCGAAACGCCGGCCTCTTTGGGTGTGCATGGACCCGGCGAGATGATGACCCGGTCCGGCCCCCGCCCGCCGTCGAGCGCTCCCGCTTCGTCGGGAGTAATCCGATCGTTCCGCACCACCAGCAGGTCGCGCCCGATGACCAGTGATGGATCAATCTCCCCCAGCCGCTGGACCAGGTTCCACGTGAAGGAGTCGTAGTTGTCGATGAGCAGGATCACGGGGCTAGCGTAGCAAACTACCAAAGCGCAGATCTTCAAAGCGCAAATGAAAGTGGGACCCGTGTGGTCGCTTTCCTACGCGGCCCCTTGCGCCTTCCGCTTTCCGCTTTTCCTCAGGCCGCCTCGCCGCGCTCCGCCGTCGCCGCCTTGGTCCCACATACCCCGTCCCGGGTCACATAGAAGAAGTCAGAGGTAATGGGGTAGGGCAGGCGGCGATAGTCGTGGTCGACGCGGTCATGCAGACGCTTGAGGAACGGGTCAGGGCCTTCCGAGAAGGCCACGAACATGTCCCGCGCCGGGGTTGCAACGAAAAAGTTCCCACCAAGCTGGGGCGCCAGGCGGTCGTACAGGCCCGCCATCAGCAGGCGGGCGGCGTCGTAGCCGTCGTGCTGCGAGAGGATGGCGGCCTTGCCGCCCTCCTTGCTCTCCACGAGCTGAACCTCCAACTCGGGGGCGTACTGGTCCAGGTTGCTGCGGGCGATATCCTCGACCTCTTCGATGTTCAGCTTCCACCGGACCAACTGCTCAACCGTGATGCTGACGGTCATGTGCGGCAGGTCGGTGACGAATACGACCACCGTGTCGTTCACGTAGGGAACATGCGCCACCTGCTCCCGTGAGAGGTGCTGAAAGATGGACTCGGGCTGGATCCGGGGCATGATGCGGTTGCGCGCAAAGTCGAGCGACATCGACATCAACTGCATCGCGTCCCCGGCGAACAACTGCTCCAGGTAGTGCTCCACGATCTCGGTCCCGCGGTCGGGCTCGTGGTTGACCATCCGGTAGAGGTTCTCAAGGTCAAGCCGACGGCCGTTGACCAGCAGCTCGCGCGGACCCACCAAGTCGATGGAGTATTCCGGCTGCAATCGGCGCAACATCCCGGCCACGGTCTCCGCGAAGGCTGCTGGTTCTTGAGGCATAGCGCTCATCTGCGCTCCCCTTCCGCGAGTCCTTCAACACACAGGCGCCCGGAACTCCTTTGGGCGGGGGGACCGACGGGGCCTCCAGTGGGACCAGGGCTCGAGAGCCATAGTCCAAACCTGCGGGGGCATTCATCGTCTTCCGATACGTCGCGGGCCAGCTTCTGTTCGGACTTTCTATGGCCGCCTGGGGCCGCGAACGTCATAACCCGACGCGCACGCGGCGATTGCGATCCGAAAACTCCTGCACCTGTCGCATTTTGCGCGTCCGCCGCGCCGCCCGGGGCCGTGGCCTACGCTTGGCATGCATTGCCAGGGGCGTATAATCGCCCAGCGTCGCGGGGTACCGCCTGCTCGGCTGTTGCTGTACACCCGGCCAAACCGCCGGGGCGACAGGGCAGGGTGGGAAGATTCGGCCTACGGAGATTGAACGTGACCGAGCAAGAGATCGAGTCCAAGGTAGTCGAGATCGTCGCCCAGCAGATGGGACACGACAAAGGCAAGATCACGCGTGAAATGAACTTCACGGACGACCTCAACGCGGACAGCCTTGACCAGGTGGAACTGGTCATGGAACTCGAAGAGGCCTTCGAGACCGACATCCCCGATGAGCAGGCCGAGAAGATCAAGACCGTCGGCGACGCCATCGAGTTCATCAAGCAGCAGCACGGCATTCAATGACCAGGCACGCCGGGTTCAGGCGTTGGACGCGTTGCTGCCGGGCTTTGACCCAAGACCCTGCCCGGGTTGTCGTAAAGACCGCCCCGGGTAGTGTGCTCAACGCCGAACGGCTCCGAGCGGGAATGCCCGCGGCACCGGAGGATTGCGACCCGTGAGCAGGCACAGCGGCAGGTCTGGCTCTCCCCGCGTCGTCATCACCGGCTTTGGCGCGCTCACCAACCTTGGGCTGGACGCCGCTTCAACCTGGTCGGCCATGCGCGAGGGCAAGAGCGGCATCAGCCTCATCGAAGGTGATGACTTCGAGCTCTACGGCGACAACTGGGATGTTCGCATCGGCGGTCAGATCAAGGGTTGGGACGTCGGTTCCATCCTCGAGCACCGTGAGGCCAAGCGGCTCGACCGCTTCAGCCACCTCGGCCTCGCCGCCGCTATTGAGGCCGTCCGCCACTCGGGCATCGACTTCGCCAAGGAAAACGGCGAACGCTGCGGCGTCGTCGTCGGCTCCGGCATCGGTGGTATCAAGACCATCGAAGAGGGTGTGATCGTCCTCAAGGAAAAAGGACCGCACCGCCTCAGCCCCTTTACCGTGCCGCGACTGATGGTCAATGCCGCCGCCGGGAACATCTCCATCAAGTACGGCCTCAAGGGCCCCGCCTCGGCCCATGCCACCGCCTGCGCGAGCTCCGGGCACGCCCTGGGCGAAGCGATGGACATCCTCCAGCGCGGCTGGGCGCACGTGATGGTCTCCGGCGGCGCTGAGGCCGCGTGCACGCCCCTGTGCATCGGCGCCTTCATGGTGATGAAGGCCCTGAGCACCCGGAACGATGAGCCTCACAAGGCCAGCCGCCCCTTCGATAAGGACCGCGACGGGTTCGTCCTTTCCGAGGGCGCTGCCATGTTCGTCCTTGAAACCGAAGAGCACGCCAAAGCGCGGGGCGCAACCATCTACGCCGAACTCGTCTCGGTCGGGAACAGCGGGGACGCTGGCCACATCACTGCGCCAGACCCCGAAGGCGGCGGCGCCGCCCGTTCCATGCTCATGGCCATGCAGGACGCCGCGCTGTCCCCCCAGCAGATCGACTACATCAATGCCCACGGGACTTCGACCCCGCTGGGTGACAAGGCCGAGGTCGCGGCCGTGACCAGGGTCTTCGGCGATCACGCCCGCAAGTCCGCCGGCGGCAAGCTCATGATGAGCTCAACCAAGTCCATGCACGGCCACGCGCTGGGCGCCTCCGGGGCGGTCGAACTCATCGCCTGCATCCACGCCGTGCGCGAAGGTGTGATTGCCCCCACCATCAACCTCGACAATCCGGACGAGGCTTTCGACATCGACCTGGTGCCCAACCACGCCCGCGAGCGCCGCATCCGCTACGCGATGAACAACACCTTCGGCTTTGGCGGCCACAACGTGACCCTCATTGTCGGCCGGTACGACGGCTGACGCGGAACGTCGCCCAGACTTAGGACGCGGGACCTCGGACAGTCCTCTCCCTCTTGGCATCCTCCTTGCGTTCCCCCTCACCCGGCCCCCGGCTGGGCCGATAGAAGAGGGATATGACCAAAACGCTCGAACAGGCAAATCTTGCGCAGATACTCCGGCTGGAAGTGCCGGTGGTGGTGCGCCTCGGCGAACGAACCCTCGACGTGGGAGAAGTCCTTTCCCTGGTGCCCGGATCGATTATCGAACTCCCCAAGAACGCCGAGTCTGAGCTCGACCTCCTCGTGAACAACAAGCCGATCGGCTGTGGAATGGCGGTCAAGGTCGGTGAAAACTTCGGCCTGCGGCTCACCTACCTCGGTGACCTCAAGTCCAGGATCGATGCCATGGGCACCGGCGAGAACAGTTCAGCCTCGCAGTCCCCGCCTGGAACCGGGTCGATCTTCGCGAAAGCCGTCTAGACCCACGGTCCTACCACCCCGGCCTGGTTCGCATAGCCTGTGCCGACCCTTGAAGGACCCTCGATGCCGCGAGACATCCCGGTTGGCAATGGCGACCTCCTGATCACCTTTGACCGGCTCTACCGAGTCCGCGACATCTACTACCCGCACGTGGGCCGGTACAACCACACCGACGGACACGTCCAGCGGTTCGGCGTCTGGGTCGATGGGCACTTCGCCTGGATTGAAGACCCCGGCTGGGAGCGATCGATCCGCTACCGGCCCGACACCCTCGTCACTGAGGTCAAGCTCCGCAACGAGGAACTTGGCCTTGAGATCACCTGCAACGACGCCGTGGATTCGCACGAGCCCGTCTACATCCGCCGCGCCGTCGTACGCGACCTCTTTGGGAGGGACCGCGATGTCCGGCTCTTCAACCACTGGGACCTGTCGATCCGCGGCACCCCCGTGGGCGACACCGCCAACTACGACCCCGCCACCAGCAGCATCGTCGTTTACAAGGACGACGCCTACTTCCTCTTCAACGCCTGCGATGAAAACAAGTGCGGCATCGACAACTGGGCCATCGGCACCAAGCGCGTGCGCGGGGCCGAGGGAACCTGGCGCGACGCCGAGGACGGCCAGCTCGGCCGCAACGCCATCAGCCAGGGATCGGTCGATGCCACCATCGGCTTTAACCTCCAGGTGCCCGCCGGGGGCACCTCCTACGTCACCAGTTGGCTCGCCTGCGGCCGCTCCTACACCGACGCCAAGGCCCTGAACCAGCGCATCCTCGAGATCGGGCCCGACCGCCTCATCGGGCGCACCGAGTCGTACTGGAACCTCTGGGTCCGCAAGGAGACGATCGACCTCTCCCCACTGGCCCCGGCGGTGGCCGACCTGTTCCGCCGCAGCCAGTTGGTGCTGCGCACACAGATCGATAACGGCGGGGCGATCATCGCCGCCAACGACAGCGACATCACCCAGTTTGGCGGCGACCACTACTCCTACTGCTGGCCGCGCGACGGCGCCCTCGTCGCCTACTCCCTCATCCTCACCGGCCAGAGCGAGCTCTCGCGGAACTTCTTCCGCTTCTGCGTCCGGGCGCTCCGCGGCGAGAGCTACTTCCTCCACAAGTACACCCCTGCGGCCGAACTCGCCAGCAGTTGGCACCCCTGGATGCTCGAGGGCCAGCGCGTCCTCCCCATCCAGCAGGATGAAACCTCCCTCGTCGTCTGGGCCCTCCGCCGCCACTTCGAAACCTTCAAGGACGTCGAGTTCGTCAAGAGCCTCTACACCCCGCTCATAGTCAAGCCCGCCGAGTGGATCCTCAAGTACCGCGATGTCCACGGCCTGCCACTGCCCTCGTGGGACCTCTGGGAAGAACGCCGCGGCATCCATACCTTCACCGTCGCCGCGACCATCGGCGCCCTGCACGCCGCCGCCGCGTTCGCCGCCGACTTTGGCGAGCCCGATCGCGCCGCCACCTTCCGCGAGGGCGCGGCGAAGATGACCGTTGCGCTCAAACGCTTCCTGTGGAGCCCCGAACTGCAGCGCTTCGCACGCCTGGCCACCCCCGGCAACAACGGGAACTACAAGCTGGACATGACGGCCGACTCGGCGAACTTCGCCCTGTTCGCCTTCGCGGGCATGGACGCCGACGAAACGATGGTGACGGCCGAAATGACGGCCCTACAGCGGCTCCTGTCGGTCAAGACCGGCGTAGGCGGCTATGCCCGCTATGAGCACGACTACTACCACCAGGTCGAGCACGACAAGATCCAGCAGGTCCCCGGCAACCCCTGGGTGATCTGCACCCTCTGGCGCGCGCAGTACGTCATCGCCAAGGCCCGCCGCATCGAAGACCTGGGCGAGGCCGAAGGCCTCCTCGAATGGTGCGTCGCCCGCGCCGAGCGCTCCGGCGTCCTCGCCGAGCAGCACCACCCCTACACCGGCGAAGCCATCAGCGTCAGCCCCCTGACCTGGAGCCACGCGACGTTCGTGGTGGTGGTGATCGAGTACCTGAAAAAGCTCGACGAACTTCAGAGGCACGCGACGTTCTTGCCGTAACGGTTTGCGAATCCCCGATAGTCCAGCTACACCATTGAATACGGATCGAATTCAGATCGATACGTCCCAGCAATGCTGCACGCCAAAGACACATACTCACTGACCGACTTCAAGCAGAACGCCAAGGAGCACCTTGAGCGCCTGAAGTCCACCGGCCGCCCCGAAGTGCTCACCGTGAACGGCAAGGCTGAAGAGGTGGTCATGGCGCCCGAGACATACGACAGCCTGATGGCAATCGCCGATATGCGCGCCAAGATCGCAGTGGGTCTTCAGCAGGCACGAGCCGGGCGCCTGATCGACGGCGACAAAGCCCTGAGAGCCCGTCGCAGCCTCCGCGCCGGCCCGGCAAGTGAGCGCCTACCAGCTCACCCTCGCGGCCAATGCCGACCTCAATGATCTGTGCGAGTCATGCGGACTGGGGACGATTCATCGCTCTCGTGAACGAGTCGCAAAGTGCGCTGGCATGGCTCAAGACGTTGAAGACCGTGCCCTTGGGTCCTTTGCGGAGCGCATCTGATGCTTCTGGTATCAGTGGTATCGAGCTGTCGAACCATGCACACCGTCGCTGCATCCAGTGCTCGCACGAATAGTCCGGGAACCAGTCGGAGGTCACAATGCCGAGCCATGCGGCTCGGCTGCCTTCGTCAGGCGTCACGACGATATGACCAATGTCCATGACATCGATGAAGTCGTCGACTTCTCGTCTATCGAAGTCGTCCAATGCAAGCATCGCCCGCTGCCGCGAGCCGTAATCGAGATCGGCCGCGAACTGCTTGACGAGGCGTCCGTGGGCCACGACCTGGTGGGGTTCGAACAATGCTGACCAGAGCGAGCCGCTCTCTCCGCGGACCATCCACCAGTCCGTTGCTTGCAAAAGCTTACGGTGAAAATCGGCCGCGATCATTAGTTGGCTCCCCATCCCAATCCACTCCTCACCCCCACCGCACCTCCCCCTTCCCCTTCACCACCTCCCCAATCCTGTACACCCGCTCCCCAAGCTTCGTCAGCCGCTCCGCCACAGACTCCGCGAATGCCGGCCGCACGACCATGCAGTACCCAATCCCCATGTTGAAGACCCGCCACATCTCCTCCTCAGGAATGTTGCCCTTCTCCTGAAGGAACGAGAACACCGCCGGACGGGGCCAACTCTCGCGGTCCACCACCGCATCCAGCGTCCCCGGCAATGCGCGGCACAAGTTCCCGCCAATCCCGCTGCCTGTGATGTGCGCCATCCCCGAAATAATGTTCTTGACCTTGTAGCTGCGCTGCAGGCGCGTCACCGGGTCCGCATACAGCCGCGTCGGCGTCAGCAACACCTCGCCCAACGTCCGTTCTGCGGCCCCGTTCCCTCTCTGTCTTCCTGACTTCGCGCCTCCCCGACTCCGTGACTTCGTGACTTCCGACTCCGTGGCTTCCCCATACACCTTCCGCAGGTCCAACCCCGCCTCGCTCACCACCTTCCGCACCAGCGTGTATCCGTTGCTGTGGATGCCGTCGCTCGCCAGCCCCAGCACCACATCCCCCACCGACACCCGCGTGGGCTTCTGCACCCGCCGCAGTTCCACAACGCCCACGCAGAACCCCGCCAGGTCAAAGTCCCCCTTGCGGTACACATCGGGCATGTTCGCCGTCTCGCCCCCCAGCAGCGCACACCCGCTCTTCCGGCACCCCTCCGCGATCCCCTTCACCAGATCAGTCAGCACCTTGGTGTCAACCTCCGGCACCGCGATGTAGTCCAGGAAGAACAGCGGCTCAGCGCCCTGCACGATCAGGTCGTTCACGTTCATCGCCACCAGATCAATGCCGACTGTATCGAAGACCCCCATCTCCGCCGCGAGTTTGACCTTCGTCCCCACCCCATCGCAGCAGGCCACCAGCACCGGGTCCTTGTAGTTGCGCGAGAAGAGCCGCTGCTTGTAGTCAAGCCGGAACAGCCCCGCAAACCCGCCCGGGTTCGGGATCACCCGGTCGGTAAAGGTCCGCCGGAGCATCGTCTCCAGCGACTCCGTGAACGCATCCTTCTTGTCGATGTCCACGCCCGCATCCGCATACGTCAGGCCGCGGCTCTTTGAGTCTTGACGAGGCATGGCTACCCCAGGGGTGTGTTCGATCCCAAACCAGAATCGCCAAGGATACCGGGCCGGACAACCCCTCGTGTCCGTCTTCCTGAAAGGTCCGAAGTCCTAAGTCCTAGGTCCTAGGTCCTAGCAGGCCGCTAAGCAACTGATTGTCGCACGAGGATTCATGACGTGTTCGCGGGTCCGCGCCGACTCCGATCACGTTGTTGAGTTCGCGGGGCGTTCGGACGAACCCGTTTTCTCCGATCC
>Ga0163144_10003298_pt1 | contig 36816 bp, 34 predicted proteins | sample OliLak19BULKMAT1_FD_123175 | JGI IMG/M metagenome (GOLD analysis project Ga0163144, IMG submission 123175) | Freshwater microbial mat bacterial communities from Lake Vanda, McMurdo Dry Valleys, Antarctica - Oligotrophic Lake LV.19.BULKMAT1 | ecosystem: Environmental > Aquatic > Freshwater >...
ACCCTCAAAGCCATGATGGGCACCGAATTCTCCACCGCATACCTCAAACTCAAACACAAGGAATGGAACAGCTACGCGTCGCATTTTTCGGCCTGGGAAAATGAGAATACGCTGGATATCTGATCCGGCATCATTCGTAGGGCAGGTTCTCCTTCAGCACCAGTTGCAGTCTGGGGGGGATATAGCTGTAGGGCTCGCGCCGCACTGCTGCGGTCAGGATGTTCAGCGCCTCGCGCGCTTCTACCCGCGGATTCTGGTCGATTACCGCATCCAGAGTGCCGTCCAGCAGCAGGCCCTTGTTGGCCTCGGTCGCTTCATGGCCGATCAGAACGATGGCGCGCGACAGGTTGCGGGCGCTGATGACATTGGCAATTCCGGGGGTGCCGCCACCGACGTTGTAGATGCCCTTCAGGTCAGGGTGCACATCCAGAAGTGACCGGGTTTCAACCATCGCCCTTTGCCGGTCATCCATGATTTCCCTCAGCTCCACCACCTGCAACCCGGGAAACTCTTCGCGGATGATGTGGCGAAAGCCGACCTCGCGCTCCTCATGGCCTCGATAGGACAGCGAACCGGCGAACAGCGCTACCTTGGCGGGAATGGCGGTGCCGATCAGCCGCCCCATCAGTTGCCCGGCCAGCCGCCCCGCCTGCCGGTTGTCGATCCCGACATAGGCGGCGCGCGGAACGTTCTGGATATCCGAGGCCAGGGTGACAACGGCGGTTTCGGCACGGGAAAGCCCGCGGATCGCTTCGCGCACCAGCGGGTGATCCTGCGCCACCAGGCCGACCCCGCCAACCTGCCCCTGCAGTTCAACCAGCCGCGCCGCGACGGTTTGCGGGTTGAACCCTTCCAGCGCTTCAACCCGAACCGACAGCCCGGGGCGCAGCGCAGCCTGCTGTTCGATCTGGTCGCGCAGGTTCTGGATAAAGGTGTTGGTTCCGGCGGGGAGCAGAAAGACCAGTTCGATCAGCGGTCCCACGCTGAGCGGTGTTGGTGTTGCGGGGGCATCCGATACATAGCCAAGCCGTTTGGCGGCGGCAAACACCACCTCGCGGGTCCGGCTCCGCACCCCGTCACGGTGATTGAGTACGCGGTCAACCGTGGCAGAAGAGACGCCGGCTTCCCGGCCCACATCCATCAGGGTTACGCGTAAGGGCATCGGTTGCTCCGGCTGCAAATGGTCCGGCGGTTTTGCCATCAATCCGGCTGCCTGTAAATGATCGTTGATGATTGGATATGAGGTAGTGTTACCCGGCGCGCCGGGGTGGATGACCAGCCGCTTGCCGGTCAAGGCATGCTGATGCCCCGCGTTTCACGCAAAAAATCGCTATTTGGCAGTAAGATAACGGCCAATCTATCCGTACGTCCAAAAAACTGCTTCAAACTGGGGCAGGTGCGACGCATGATGATGGAATAGGCATCATCAGAATCCGGTAAATGAGTTGACGAAATGATGGCTTTGCTCAATAAGCATCATCTGTGGGGTGCCGGGGAACGAGCTCCCTGCCAAGGGAGGATAACATGAACAATGACAACCGCATTTCGCGGCGCAACCTGCTGACGACCGGCGGCAAGCTGGCGGTTTATGGCGCGGCCATCGGCATCGCCCCGCGTTTCATCCGCCCTGCCCGGGCACAATCGACCGAGGCTCTGGCACCCGGAATGATCGGCGGCCCAACCGGATTTGCCGGTGCAGAGCGTTACCAATATGGCCCCGACACCCCGGAAGGCCGCGCAATCGAGGCGGTCAAGGCGCTGAAAGGCGCGGGCAAGGCCCCGGCCAGGATCGTGATCGGCCTGTCGGATGGCTCGATCGGGCAGCTGACCCAGCCGTTTCCGGCCGGTGCCCCGTCGATCAAGGATCTGTGGGAAAAGGAAACCGGGATCCCGCTGGAGATTGTCGGCCTGCCGAACGGGCAGGAATTCACCAAGACCATGCAGGATATTTCCACCGGTGCCGGTGGGTTCGACATCTATTCCACCGACTGGAACCGTCTGGGCGATCTGGTGGAATCGGGCGGCATCGCCAAGCTGGATGATTTCGTTGCCGCCCACAAACCGGAATGGGATGATCCGGTGCGCGGCTATGTGAACGGTGCACAGGGCGTTTCGCTGCTGAACCAATATCGCGGCGGCACCTACGGCGTATCGTTGGATGGCGATTTTCAGACCTGGGTCTATCGCAGCGATCTGTTGGGCGACGGTGCCGAGCAATCGGGCTTCAAGGCCAAATACGGCTGGGATCTGGCCCCGCCAAAGACCTGGGATCAGCATGCGCAGGTTGCCGAATGGTTCCACCGGCCCGACAAGGGGCTGTTCGGTTCCACCGATCTGCGCAATCAGGGCTGGGGCTATACCAACTGGTATCAGCGCTTTGCCTCGATGGCCTCGCCCAACCAGTTCCTGTTTGCCGATGACGGCACGCCGCTGATCAATGGCCAACAGGGCATTGCCGCCACCAACGAATATATCGCGTCGCTGGCGCATCATTCGCCCGATGCGATCAGCTGGAGCTGGCCCGAGCAATATGGCAACTTTGCCGCCGGGGGTGCCGCGATGACCTGCGCCTTTTCCAACCTGCCGAAGTTCCTGGATAATCCCGGCAACACCGGATCTAGCGTCACCGGCAAGATCGGGTCAATGCTGCCGCCGGGCCGCGAGATCGACGGCAAGATCGTCAGCCGTTCGGTGCTGTGGTTCAGCCTGACCGGCATGGTATCGGCGCAGTCAAAATACCCCGAGGTCTCCTATCTGCTGTTGCAATGGCTGGGGTCGGCCCGGATCTATTCCTGGATGACTGCCAACCCCGGCGGCTATTTCGACCCCTTCAGCCTGAACGACTTTGCCGATCCGCTGGTGCGCGAAACCTATCATGGCTACCATATGGATATCGTGCGTGAAACCGTGGCGCGCACGGTGCCGACCATCAACTTTGCCGGGGCCACCGCGTTCCACAATGCGCTGGACGAAAACCTGATGGCGGCGCTGACCAAGACCAAGACGGCGGAACAGGCGATGGCCGACACTGCGGCGGAATGGGAAAAGATTACCCGCCGCACCGGTGCCGACAAGATCGCCGAGGCGGTCAAGGCCAACAAGGCCGCCTGGCCAACCGTGCTCGATCCGGTCTGACCGGGCCGGGCGACCGGGCTGGCGCGATCCCTGCGCGCCGGCCCGACCTGTCACACCCACAACCGGACAAGCCATGACCCGCCCGCTGACCTTTGCGGCCTTTCGCTACATCGTCATTCTGCTGGCCACGGCGATCACTCTGATCCCGATCCTGTGGATGGCCTCGATGGCTTTCAAGCCGATCCCGGAATGGCAAGCCACCGGGGCGAACCTGACATGGTTTCCCCGCAACCCCACGCTTGACAATTTCCGCTTCATCTTCGGCACCAGCACATCGGATCTGATCGTGGCGCTCGACCGCACTGCGCTGAAACCGATCCTTTCCTCGTTGCTGTCGGCCTCGGTTGGCACCCTGATCGCGATGGTGGCGGGCACTTCGGCGGCCTATGGCCTGTCGCGCTTCGGCTCCGGTGCCAATCTGCCGCTGGCGCTGATCCAGCTCCGGCTGTTCCCGCCGATGGCGGTGATGATCCCGGTGATGATGATGTGGGCATTTCTGAATTTCATGGACACCTGGTGGGGGCTGGCGCTGATTTACGGCATCGTCACCCTGCCCTTTGCGTTCTGGCTGATGAAAACCTTTTTCGACGACATGCCGCGCGAGATCGAAGAGGCTGCACTGGTCGAGGGCTGTTCGCGCGCCCGGGTGTTCTGGCGCATCACCCTGCCGATGATGCGGGCACCGCTCGCCTCAGCCGCGCTGTTCGTCTTTATCCTCAACTGGTCGGATTATCTGATCGCGCTGCTGCTGACGACGCGGGACTGGGTGACAATTCCGGTCTATATGGCGTCGCTGTCATCATCGATGACCGGGCAGCTATATGGGGCAAAGGCAGCACTTGGCCTGATTGCAGCGGTGCCGCCGGTGGTGCTGGGGGTGCTGATCCAGCGCCATCTGGTGCGTGGTCTGACATTCGGGGCGCTGAAGCAATGAGCCCCGCCGCCAAACCCGGGCCTGACGAAAGTGCCCGCCTTGGCCTGCGGCTGACCCTGCCGGCGCAGGTGCTGGTGCTGTTCATCTCGGTCTTTCCGCTGCTGATGCAGCTTTACATCTCGCTGACCGACTGGTCGCCGCTGTCAGGTCTGGCTTGGCCGCGCGCGTGGGAGATGTGGAACACCTTTGCCAATTACACCGATCTGCTGAGCGACAACCGGCTGTGGTCGGCGCTGGGGCGGACCCTGTTGGTGATGGCGATCTGCGTGCCGGTGGAATTTCTGCTGGGCCTTGGTCTTGCCATCCTGTTTGCCGACAATTTTCCCGGCAAGCGGTTGCTTTATTCCATTCTGATCATGCCGATGATGGTGGTGCCTGCGGTGGCGGGCTACATGTTCTACATGCTGTTTCAGTCTGGCGGGCCGGCCAACGATTTGTTGTCGGCCATCAGCGGCATTCCCGTCACGGTGGCCTGGCTGTCGGATCCCACCCTCGCACTGGCGGCGGTGATGGTCGCCGATATCTGGCAATGGACGCCCCTGATGTTCCTGATCCTGCTGGCCGGTCTGGTCGGTGTGCCGCAAGATCAGGTAAAGGCGGCAACGCTGCTGGGTGCCAATGCCTGGCAGCGGTTTGTCACCATCGTGCTGCCCCGGATGAGTGCGATCATCATCATCGCGCTGGCGATCCGGGTGATCGAATGTTTCAAGATCTTCGACACCCTGTTCATCATGACCGGCGGCGGCCCCGGTGTCGCCACGGAAACCATCTCGGTCTATATCTACAAGATCACCACGCAGGATCTGATCTGGGGTTATGTCGCCGCCATCGCTCTGGCCATTCTGATCGTGCTGTCGGTTGCCTGTGTCTGGGCCATGAAGCGGATGGCGAAATGAGCGCGATCCGGCTGGAAAATCTGGTGAAACGGTTCGGGGCTTTTACGGCGCTGAAAACCATGGATCTTGCGGTTGACGACGGTGAATTCATGGCGCTGCTTGGCCCCTCGGGTTGTGGCAAAAGCACCACGATGAACATGATCGCCGGGATGGAGCGTCCCAGCGAGGGCCGCATCCTGTTTGGCGACCGCGATATGGCCGGGGTGGCGATGGGGCAGCGCGGCGTGGGGTTCGTGTTCCAGAACTATGCGATCTTTACCCATATGTCGGTGCGCCAGAACCTGTCTTACGGGCTGCGGATGGGCGGGCGGCCGAAAGCCGAGGTGGCGCAGCGCACCGGTGCCATCGCCGATCTGCTGCAACTGGGCGATCTGCTGGACCGGCCTGCCGCCGGTCTGTCGGTCAATATCCTGCAACGGGTCGCCATCGGCCGTTCGGCGGTGATGGAACCCGCGATCTTCCTGCTGGATGAGCCGCTGTCCAATGTCGATGCCGCCTTTCGCGCCGTGATGCGGACCGAGTTGAAACAGTTGCAGCGGCAGTTCCGCCAGACCATGGTCTATGTGACCCATGATCAGCTGGAAGCGATGACCATGGCCGACCGTATCGCGGTAATGGATCATGGCGTGCTGCAACAGGTGGGTCGCCCGCTGGAGATCTATAACGACCCGGCCAACCTGTTCGTTGCCCGCTTCATCGGCTCGCCGGGGATGAACCTTTTGGCCGGTCTGCCGCTGGAAACCGCTGCCGGACCGGTGGTCGATCTTGGTGCCATCGGCCACAGCCCGGTTCTTGCACCAGCACAGGCGGCGGCAGCGCGGCGGGCCAGGGGGGCAGTGGTCTATGGCTTTCGCCCCGAACAGGTTGCAACCGTGCCGCCGGGGCACGGCATGGCGATGCCGGTCAGCTTTGTCGAACGCATCGGTGCCCGCACCATCCTGCATCTGGGGCATGGGGCGCAGGGGGCCAAGGCGGTGTTTGAAAATGATGTCGGCCTGTCACCCGGTTCCATGGCGCATCTTGCCCCGATCCCCGCAGCCATCCGCCTGTTTGACGCCGAAACCGGCGTGGCGTTGAGGGGCACCTGACATGGCCGAGATCGCCTTTCGCCACGTTACCAAACGCTACGGCCGGACCTTGGCAGTGGATGACGCCAGCTTTACCGTGGCCGACAACGAGTTTTTCTGTTTCTTCGGCCCGCCCTTGTCAGGCAAATCCACCATCCTGCGGCTGATCCTTGGCCTTGAAAAGCCTGACGTGGGAGAGGTGCTGATTGACGGGCGCGTGGTCAACGCGGTTTCGCCCGCTGCACGCAACATCGCGATGGTGTTTCAAAATCTGGCGCTGTTTCCCCATATGACGGCGGCGGGCAACATCCGCTTTCCACTGGTAGAGCGTGGTGTGCCAGAGCTACAGATCAGGGCGCGGATGGCTGACGCAGCGGAAAAGCTGCATATCACCCATATCCTGCACAAATTCCCCGGCCAGTTGTCTGGTGGTGAACGCCAGCGTGTTGCCATCGCCCGGGCCTTGGTGCGCGATCCGGCAGCCTATCTGATGGATGACCCGATTTCCGCACTCGATGCCCGCCTGCGCGAGGAAACCCGGGTGGAGTTGAAGCGGATCCAGCGCGAAGCCGGGCGCACGCTGATCTATGTAACCCATGATCAGGAAGAGGCGATGTCGGTCGCCGACCGCATGGCGATCCTGGAACATGGCGCGATTCGCCAGATCGGCACCCCGTCACAGATCTATGACCATCCCGCCACCGCTTATGTCGCCCGTTTCCTGGGTTCGCCGATGATGAACATCCTGACCGCTACGCGGCAGGGCTACAGCGTCAGCGCCGCCGGAGCGGCCATCCAGCTTGCAGCACCCGATCTGACCGGAATTGCCAGCCTTGGCCTGCGCCCCGAAGATCTGCGTGTCAGCCCCTGGGCCGGGGGCACAGGCAGCCCTGCCACGGTTATCGAGGTCGAGCCGCTGGGCGGCCATACCGTTGTGACGCTGGAGGCGGGCGGCACAAGGTTGCGCGCCATGCTGCGGGGCCAGCCGGATATAAGGGTTTCGGCGCAGGTGGCGCTGACCTGCGACCCGGCGCGGGTGCATTACTTTGGCGACAGCGGTGAAACGCTGCGCCCCAGCCATCAGGGAGGATCAGAATGAGCGATAGCCAGGGTTTTCAACCCGACCCCGCAGTCCGCTGCCGCGACTACCGGATCGGCTGCATCGGTGCCGGAATGATCATGGCCGAATGCCACCTCGCCGCCTACAAACAGGCAGGCTTCAAGGTGGCCGCCATCGCCAGCCGGACCCGCGCCCGGGCCGAGGGTGTGGCGGCCCGCTGGAATATCCCGGTGGTCCATGACACCCCGGAAGCGCTGCTCGCCGACCCCGATGTGCAGATCGTCGATATCGCCTATCCGCCCGACCTGCAGCCCGCCCTGATCCGCGCCGCGTTGAAACAGCCCCATATCAAGGGGATACTGGCGCAAAAGCCGCTGGCGCTGACATTGGCCGATGCCATCGCCCTGCGGGATGAAGCGGCGGCGGCGGGCAAGATCCTCAGCGTCAACCAGAACATGCGCTACGACCAGTCGATGCGGGTGCTCAAGCAATTGCTCGACAGGGGCGACCTTGGCCCGGTGGTCTTTGCCCAGATCGACATGCATGCGATTCCGCACTGGCAGGGGTTCTTGCAGGCCTATGACCGGCTGACACTGGCGAACATGTCGGTGCATCATCTTGATGTGCTGCGCTTTCTGTTCGGCGATCCGACCGAGATCACCACCCAGGCCCGCACCGACCCGCGTACCCAGTTTGCCCACAGCGACGGGATCACCGTTTCCACCCTGCGGTTTTCGTCGGGTGCGCTGGCGCTGAGCCTGGAAGATGTCTGGTCCGGCCCCCGCGATCCCGGCTATCAGAACGACCAGCACATCACCTTTCGCGTCGAAGGCACGCGCGGCGTGGCGAAAGGCAGCATCGGCTGGCCCACCGGGACGGCATCAACCCTGACCTATGCCTCGCAGGACACCACCGGGGGCCAGTGGGTTACCCCGAAATGGGAAACCATGTGGTTTCCAGATGCCTTTGTCGGCGTGATGGAGCAGTTGCAGCATGCCCTGAAAACCGGCGAGGCCCCGGCGCTGACCGTCGCCGACAATGTGAAAACCATGGCCCTGATCGAGGCGGGATATCGCTCGATCGCCGAGGGCCGCACTGTCAGACTGTCTGAAATTTCAACGAACTGAGGGAGGAACACCACCATGATGCAAACAGGTATCTTTACCGGCTATTTCCCCTATGGATTGGAGGAAACTGCCAAACGTATCCGAAGCCACGGCTTCAACACCGTGCAGCTTGACCTGCATTTCAAGGATATTGATCTGTCAGCCGGCCAGATTACCGCCGCCAAGGCGAAAACCGTCCGCGATACCTTCCGCGACCAGAACCTGCCGATCTGCTGCATTTCCGGCTATACCAACATCATCCACCCCGATATGGCGCACCGCAAAGCCAATGTGGAGCGGCTGAAAGAGATCATCCGCAACGCCCGCGCCCTTGGTACCCCCTACGTCATTTCGGAAACCGGCACTTACAACACCGTTTCCGAATGGATGTCCGACCCCAGGAACAAGACCGAAGAGGGGTTCGAGACCTGCCGCAAGGTGATTTCGGAACTGGCGCAGGTTGCCTATGACCATGGCGCGCAATTCCTGCTGGAAACCTATGTGAACAACGTCGTCGGCTCGGTCGAGGAAACCGTGCGGATGTTTGCCCAGGTCGATCACCCCGGCCTTGGCCTGCTGATGGATCCGACCAACTATTTTGAAAGCCACAACATCGACGCGATGGACAAGGTGCTGAACCAGGTGTTCGACACGCTGGCCGACAAGGTCAGGATCGCCCATGCCAAGGATGTCGCCCGTTCTGCCGAGGACAAGTCCGAAAAGCATGCCGATATCGGCGATGATGATGCGCTGGCCTCGCATACCTTTCGCGGGGTCGGCGAGATCGTGCTGAATGCCCCCGGAACCGGTTCGCTGAACTATGATCTTTATCTGAAGCGGCTGGCCGAAAGGCACCCGAACATCCCGGTCATCATCGAACATCTGGATGAGGCCGATGTGCCGCGTTCCAAGACGTTTCTGGAAGACAAGTTCAGGGCCCAGGGGCTGTAACCCACCCGGCAACGCCGCCTGTCCAAGGCGGCGTTGCCGACCATTTTCCCGAAACGGAGCCACTGTCTTGGTCCAGCTTTATGGTGAAAACCTGACCCGAACCGGGCTTGCCGCCTGCAGCGGCGCGCTGAGCCAATTCGCCGGGGTCCGGTTGGTCACGCTGGCGGATGGGGTCGAACGGGGCATCCGCATGCTGGAATTCCGCACCGGCACCGGTTTGCGCTTCACCGTTCTGGTCGACCGCGCAATGGATATAGCCGAAGTGGAGCACCGGGGCCGCGCCGTCGGATGGCACTCGCCGACCGGGTTCCGCAATGCCGCGCTGCATGAGTATGAAGGCGAAGACGGGCTGGCCTGGGCGCGGTCGTTCTCCGGCTTTCTGGTCACATGCGGGCTGGATCACATTCTTGGGCCGCAGGAAGTTCCGGCCGAAACCTACAACTACCCCGGCAAGCAGACCACCCGCCACGCGCTGCATGGCCGTATCGGCACCATCCCGGCCCAACTCACCGGGTATGGCGAGCGCTGGGAAAGGGATCGCTGCTTTCTGTGGGCTGAAGGGGTGGTGAAACAGGCAACGGTGTTCGGCGAAAATCTGCTGCTTCACCGCCGGATCGAGGCAGAGGTGGGCACCGATGACATCATCTTGTCCGACCGCGTGGTCAATGCCGGGTTTCTGACCACGCCGCACATGTTTTTTTACCATATCAACATCGGTCATCCGGTGCTGGACGCCGGGTCGCGCTACCTTGCCCCGATCAGCGATGTGGTCTGGGCCGTCCATGCCGACCGCTACCGGACGCAGCAGGTTGGCTATCACACCGCGCCTGCGCCGACCTGCGGCTTTGCCGAGCAGGTCTGGCAGCACGAAATGAGCGCCGACCCGCAGGGCGAGGTGCCGGTGGCGCTGGTCAATGACCGGTTGGGGTTCGGCATTGAGGTGACAACCCGCAAGGACCAACTGCCCTGTGCCTATCAATGGCAATATTTCCAGTCGGGGGCCTATGTCATGGGCATGGAACCCTCGACCCACCATGTTCTTGGCAACCGCGCCGCCCGGGATCGGGGGGAAATGATCTGGCTGGGGCCGCAGGAACAGCGGCGCTACGGTGCCCGTTTCCGCATTCTTGACGGGGCAGCGGCCATTGCCGCCAGCCAATCCCGCATCGAAACGATAGCCCGCCAGCCCACAGATGATTTCCCGACCCCTTCGGGCCGCTTCCTGCCCCTGACAGGGCGCTGACGCTCCGATCCGGCAGGATGGCAGGTGCCACCGATGAATGCCCCGCTGCCCCCCCTCCACATGCCCGACGACCGCCTTTATCGGCATGAAACCGGCAAGGCCGCCGAAACCGGCCTGGCATCACCCCGAAGATCGCCCCATCGTCCATTGGTTCCGGCGCAGTTGCAGGCTTTTCTGGCCGGTCTTGCCGGCCCTGCCCAAGACTGGCGCTGCCCAAGACTGGCGCTGCCCAAGACTGGCGCTGCCCAAGACTGGCCCTGCCCAAGACTGGCCCTGCCCAAGACTGGCCCTGCCCGAGACTGGCCCTGCCCAAGACTGGCCCTGCCCGAGACTGGCCCTGCGCAAGAGTGACCCTGCCCAAGACTGGCCCTGCCCGAGACTGGCGATGCGCGAGCCGGCGGTTTGCCGCACGGGCGATCGCCCCGACCGGACCGCATGCAGTTTCAGGCTGGCCGTGGCCGTGCCACATCGTTTGACCCCTCTTCCTCGGGCCCCAGCCCATAGCTCATCCGTTGCATCTGGGCGATCACCCGCGCCATTTCTTCATCACTCAGCACCGGCGGTTCGCCGATGCTCAGCGCCTGCAGATACATCCGCGCCAGGGTTTCAACCTCGATCCCCATCCACAGTGCGGCCTCCAGTGTTTTGCCCAGGCTGATCTGGCCGTGCTGGCCGAGCAGGCAGGCCATCCGCCCCTCCAGCGCCACCAGCGCCGCATCCGACAGCGCTTGGGTGCCATAGGTGGCATAGGCGGCGCAGCGCAGCGTGGTGCCACCCATCACCCCGACCATATAATGAAAGGCGGGAATGGTGCGGTGATGGCAGGCAACCGTGGTGGCGTACAACGAGTGGCAGTGCAGCACCACACCCACATCTTGCCGCGCCATCAGGATATCACGGTGGAACCGCCATTCCGACGAGGGGCGGCGACCGACATAGGTGCCCTGCCAGTCCATCGCCACCAGATCTTCGGGCTGCATCAGATCATAGGGCAGCGAGGTTGGGGTGATCAGAAACCCATCGCCATGGCGCACCGACAGGTTGCCTGCGGTGCCTTGATTGATGCCGGAAGCATTCATCTTGCGGCAAGTTTCCACCATCTTTTGGCGCAGCGTCAGTTCAGCATCGGTCATTGCAGTCATCCTTGGCAAAGCACGCGCCATTGCGCGGCATATCGGGAAAGGTCGGGAAAGTGGGGCAGTGGCAGTGGCGCGGTAAGGTGCAGCGGAACGCTTGGGGCCCCATGCGCGCACAGCAGGGCTGCCCCTGCGGCAACGCCGTAGGGTTCGGCGTTGACCAGCGTCACTGCGCCGGTTCTCAGGGCTGCAACCAACGCAGCAAAGGTCGGATCGCGCAGAAAGCTGCCATCCAGGATCAGCCGGCGCCCCGGGGCGACCAGATCGGCGCAGGTCTGGGTGAGCAGCGCGGTATAAAGCACCGCCAGCGCCTGCCGTTCAGCGGCACTTTCGGCGGCGGGGCCGTGGATCCGTCCCTTGCCGGCCCGCCCGGGAAACTGCCCGTCGTTGCTGCCAAAAGCGGGCAGGGCCATGGTGCCCTGCGCCACCACCCGCGCCAGAACCGCAGGGTCAGCCAGCGCGCCAGCCGGTTGCGGCCCGGCCACAGCGGCATATTCCCGCCCCGCCATGGTCAACGCCCCGCCCAGCGGTGCGCCGCTGACATCGGCATTGCAGGTCATCCCCTGCGCCGCGTCCAGCCGGTTCAGCGCGACAGCGTCGGCCATGGCAACCACCCAGGTTCCGGTGGACGCCAGACAGAAATCCGCCAGCCCTGCCGCCTGATAGCGGTAGAAATTGGCCGAACTGTCATGGGCCCCGGCATGGATGCGCAATCCCGGCGGCAGACCGTGGCGGGCGGCGAGCGCCGGGCGGATCGGCCCCAGATCGGCATGGGCGGGGGCAAAGGGCGGCATCAGCCTGCCCCAGCCCCGCGCCGCGACGATCGGTGCCCAGCGCCGTTCCGGCACATTCCACAGATGCGACTGCCCCCCCATCATGGTCACTTCGCTGACCGCAACGCCGCAAAAGCGCCAGGCCCAGTATTGCGGCACCCCCAGCAGCCAGCGGGCACGGGAAAACTCCGCAGGGCAGGCCTGCTCCGCCCAGAAAAGCTGCCGCGCCGTATGGGTTGCCGCCATCATGATCGCGCTGCCCCGGTCGAAAAAACTCCCCGTCAGCGGGGCATAGGCCGCATCAAGCCCCGGCGGCACCGGCTGTTCATAGTCGATCATCGGCAGGGCGCAGCCATCGCCACCGGCATCGGGATCATCCCCCACCAGAATCCCGCCAGACCCGTGACCCGCCGACACCAGATGCTGCAACGGGTGGCGGCGGCACAGCGCGCCAAGGCTCTGCATCACCCAGTCGCCCAGCCCGGCCAGATCATGGTGCCGCCATGGCGGCGCGGGCCGGGTGGGGTTGGGGGTCGCCATGGTTTCCAGCACCTGCCCTGTAACGGTGCAGGCCGACAGCTTGATGTTGGATTTGCCGATATCCAGCACTGCAACGGTGGCGGCATCGGTCATCCGTTCGGCATCCGATAATCTTCGCCCCGGCTTTCCGAAAGGATCAGCCGGGCATTGGGCAGGTCGTTGCCCTCCAGCTTCCACGCGATCTCTTCCGGCGTCAGCTTGTAATGCTGCCACCGTTCGGTCAGGCGCTGGCGCAGCACCGGTTCGGGCACATCCACCAGCACCGCCACATCGTACAGCGGCCGCAGGTCGGCCCACGGCGCGCGGCCCAGCAGCAGATAGTTGCCCTCGGCGATGATGATCGGGGTTTCGGCGGCGATCATCCGGGCCCCGGCGCGGGCAATTTCGATGCTGCGATCAAACACCGGCACCGCCACAAACGGCTCATCCCGGGCGCGCAGCCGCACCAGCAGGTGGCGGAAGCCGCCGACATCAAAGGTTTCCGGTGCCCCCTTGCGCGGGCGCAGCCCGGCAGGCACCAGATACAGGTCGTCATAGTGAAAGCCGTCCATCGGCAGCACCGCCGCCAGCCCCGGCTGGCGGGCATTCAGCCGTTCGGCCAGCGCTTCGGCAACGGTGCTTTTGCCGGAACCCGGGGCACCGGCAATGGCAGCCACCACCCGGCTGCCACCCGCTGCACGCCGGGCCAGCAGATCGGCCAGCCTGGCAGGATCAATCTCGGAAGCCGTCATTCCAATCCTCAGATCAGGCGATATTGCTTGGCCTTGTTCCGCAGGAACGGCAGGCCCTTGTCCATCACTTCTTCAAAGTTCTGCGCCACCGGCCGCCAGACCGCCAGCCCATATCCGATCTCGGGCGGCATGTTGATGAAGCTTTCCATCGCCAGCCCGCCCTTGAAACCGATGGCGGCAAGGGTGGCAAAGACCTCATCCCAGTCACAGGTGCCTTCGCCGGGGGTGCCACGGTCGCTTTCCGACAGGTGGATATAGCGCAGATAGTCGCGGGCATCGAGGATGCCGTTGCCTGCCCCCTTTTCCTCGATGTTCATGTGGTAGGTATCAAGATGGATGAAGATATTGTCGGCCCCGACCTTTTCGATCATCCATTTGGCCTGCCAGCCGGTGTTGATCAGGTGGTTTTCATAGCGGTTCACCGGCTCGATGCCAAAGGCGATGCCCTTCTTTCTGGCATGTTTGGCGGCCAGATCCAGCACCTTGGCGACATTGTCATATTCCGCCATCGTGGGTGGCAGGCCGGTGCGCTGGCCGATGCCGCCAAAGGTCACGCCAGACAGCGCCTCTGCGCCCATTTCTGCGGCCTTGTCGATGCTGTCGACCAGTTGCGCCACAGCGCCATCGGGGTTGACCGAGGCCCAGTTCCTTTCCGGCAGCCCCAGCGAACAAACCGCCCGCATCCCGTGCTTGTCGAGCAGGGCGCGGGTATGGGGTGCATCGACAATGCTGGTATTCAGCAGCGCAATCTCGATGAAATCCATCTTGTAGGCGGCGGCAGAGGGGATGGTTTTCTCTGCCCCTGCCCGGTCCCATTGCATGGTCCACATGCTGGTGTGAACGCCAAACCCCTGCATCCTAGCTTCTCCCTCGTTGTCTATCTGCTATTCGGCCCGCGCCCCAGCGCAGGATCATCACCCCGGTCAGGAACAGGCCCCAGACCGCTGTCGACAGATGCTGGTTGGCCCCCAGCAGGTTCAGCCCTGAAGACAGGACCTGCAGCACAATCAGCGCAATCACCACCGGCACCACCCGGCCAAAGCCGCCAAACGGGTCTACCCCGCCCAGAAAGCAGGCCAGCACCGTGACCAGCAGCAGCGCCTCGCCATGGCCGACACGAACCGAATTGAACCGCGCCAGCATCAGGATGCCCGCCACGGCGCACATCATCCCCGACAGGGTATAGACCAGCGTCAGCGTGCGTTTGGAGTGGATCCCGGCATAGCTGGTCGCGCGCAGGTTGGACCCGACCATCCGCGCGGCAAAGCCGTGGCGGGTGCGGGTCAACAGCACATGCCACAGCGCGGCGCAGACCAGAAACAGGATCAGCGGCACCGGTATCCCCAGCACCGAGCCATGGCCCAGCGCGGCCAGATAGGGCGGAAAGCCGGAAATATCACCGCCCCTGGTCAGAAATTCACCCAAGCCCCGCAGAAAGATCATCATCGCCAACGACACCAGAATCGGATGCGCCCCGATATAGGCGATCACCAGCCCCATCACACAGCCCGCCAGCGCACCAACCCCCAGCGCCAGCACCGAGCCATAGACAAAGGGCCAGAAGCCCGCATCCGGCCCGCCATGCAGGTTCAGCACAAAGGCCAGCGTCAGCCCGGCCATGTTGGCGGTGTAGATGATCGCCAGATTGAAGCCGCCCGAGATGATCGGGATCAGCATCGCCAGCGTCAGCAGCCCCAGTTCGGGCAGTTGAAAGGCGATGGAATCGAAATTGGCCAGCGTCAGGAAATTCGGCGCGGTGGCCCCGAACACCACGACGACCAGCAGCAGAAACGCCAGCAACCCCGACACTTCCGCGCCAAAGGCCGCCTTGATCCGGGCGATCAGCGGCAGCATCAGCGTTCCCTCCGCCTGGGGGCCAGCAGCGCGGCCAGATCGACATTCGAGGTGGAAATGGCGATCAGGATGATCAGGCCGATCACCATCTTGAACGCATAGGGTGAAACCCCCAGCAGGTTCAGCCCGTTCTGCGCGATGGCGACCAGCAGCACCCCCATAAAGCAGCCCAGCACCGAACCGCGCCCGCCACCCAGCCGCGCGCCGCCCAGGACCACGGCGGCCAGCACATCCAGTTCACGCCCGATCAGCGCGTTGGGCACCACCTCTTTGGTGATATTGGCCTGCATCAGCCCGCCGATCCCGGCCATCATGCCGCACCAGCCAAAGGCAATCGCCTGCATCATCCCCACATTGATCCCGACCCGCCGCGCCCCTTCGGCATTGTCGCCAAAGGCGTAAAGCTGCCGCCCGGTGGTAGTGTGGCGGATCAGCGCCCAGGTCGCCACCATTGCCGCCACCATCACCGCCACCGGCAATGTCAGGTCAGCCCAGGCCCCGCTCGCGGTCTTGTATTCCCACAGGATCACCCGGCCAGACCACCATGACGGCAGATTGTAAAGAAACCGGCCCGACGAAAAGAACATCAGCAGCCCGAAAAAGGCGTTGAAGGTCGAAATGGTGACGACAATCGAGATGATGCGGAACTGATGGATCAGAAAGGCGTTGATGAGGCCAAGCCCGATGCCGAAAACCCCGGCACACAGAAAGCCCACCGCCCAGTTGCCGCCGCCAATCGCGGTAAAGGCATAGACGCAGAGATACTGCACCACCGACCCCGCCACCGCGAACGATATGTCGATCCCCCCGGCGATCAGCACCACCAGAAGCCCGGTGGCCCAGATCACGTTGACGGCGTTGTTGTTGAGCAGTGACGAAAAGTTGGTCAGGGTCAGGAACTGCGGCGCGGCGATCGACAGGCCGGTGCACATCAACAGCAGCACCGCCAGCAACTTGGCCTCTGCCGGGTAGTCGCGCAGGAAGTTACGCATAGACCGCTGCCTCCAGGGTTGGAATGTCGGTCTGGCGCGGGTCATATTCGCCGACGATCCGGCCGCCGGCCATATGCAGAATGCGATCGGCGTTCATCAGAACCTCGGTCACCTCATCCGATATCAGCAGGATCGCCAGCCCCTTGGCGGCCAGATCGCGGATGATGCGGAATATCCCGGCGCGCGCGCCCACATCGACACCCACGGTGGGGCAATCGAGGATCAGCACCTTTGGCTCGGTGGCCAGCCATTTTGCCAGCACCACCCGTTGCTGATTGCCGCCCGACAGGGTGGATACCGCATCGCCGGGTTTGCCGATCTTGACCGCGAGTTCCGCGATCCAGTGCGTCACCAGATCGGCCTTCGCCCGTGCCGACAGCAGGCCGTTGGCCGCCGTGATCTTTGGCAACACCGACAGCACCAGATTGTCGGCGATGGATTGCGGCTGGATCAGGCCCAGCGCCAGCCGGTCTTCCGATACATAGGCAATCCCTGCCGCCACCGCATCGCGGTTGGAGCCGAAACGAACCGGCTGCCCGTTCAGCCGCATTGTGCCGGTATCGGCCTGCGCCATGCCGAACAGCACATGCGCCAGTTCGGTGCGCCCGGCACCGATCAGCCCGGTCAGCCCCAGCACCTCGCCCCGGCGCACCGCAAAGCTGACAGCGCTGAACTCGCCGCGCCGCGACAGACCCGCCGCCTCCAGCACCACGGGTGCCGCACTGCAATCCTGTGCCGCCACCGACTGGTCAAAGGTCTTGCCGGTCATCAGTTCGGTCAGGCGGCTCTGGCTCATCCCCGCAGTCGGATACATCCCCACCAGCCTGCCATCGCGCAGCACGGTGACGCGGCTGGAAATGTCGAGCACTTCGGCCAGCCGGTGGCTGACAAACACCACCGCCACCCCCCGCGCCGACAGGGTGCGCACCACCTGCAGCAGAGCATCGGTTTCCGCCTGGGTCAGCGAGGCGGTCGGTTCATCCATGAAAATCAGCCGCGCATCCGATACCAGCGCCCGGGCAATCGCCACGATCTGGCGCTGGGCAATCGGCAGGGTTCCCAGCCGGGCATCCAGATCAAGCGTCACATCCAGCTGCGCGAGTGCCGCCAGCGCCTTTTCCTGCAACGCCCGGTGCCTGACCCGACGGGGCACCGGCCCCAGCAGGGTTTCGAACGCGATGTTTTCGCCCACGGTCATTTCGGGAAACAAAGCCAGATCCTGCCAGATCACCGCAATGCCATGGCGGCGGGCGATGGCAGGAGTGATTTGCGCCAGCTTTTCGCCGAACAATTCCATCTGTGCGCCCGCTTCGGGCTGATAGACTCCGGTGATGATCTTTATCAGGGTGCTTTTGCCGCTGCCGTTTTCACCGGCAAGGCAATGAACCTCGCCCTGACCCACCAGGAAATCCACGCCGTCCAGCGCCTTTACGCCGCTGAACACCTTGGATATGGCGCTGAACCGGATGGCAAAAGGCTCTTTCATGGCAGATCAACCCGGCACTGCCCGGTCACTCCAGGTTGGTATGGTTGGCACGCATGGCATCGGCTGTGATACCCAACCGCGCTTTCAGCTTCAACACCATCACCTCGAACAGCACGAACAGCGCGCCCTCGAACAGTGACCCCATCGGCAGAACCGAGGTGGCGGCGGTGCCCTGATCGTCAGCCATGGTCTGGGCGGGCAGGTGCAGCACCAGATCGGCCAATGCACCGCAGCGGCTGGAGGGTTGGGCGGTGATCAGGATCACCTCTGCCCCGGCGCTGCGTGCCACCTGCATAAGCGCATGCGCGGTGGAAATCCAGCCGGGGCCGCAGGTGACCAGCAACAGATCGCCCTTGCCGACTGCAGGGGTGGTCATGTCGCCCTCTACCGCTGCCTGCAGGCCCATGTGGAACATGCGCATCGCAAAGCCCATGATCTGCAGCCGTTCGCGGCCCCCACCGAACACCACGATCCGCCGCGCCTGTGCCAGCCGTCCGACCACTGTATCAACGGCCGCATCGTCCAGACGCGAAAACACCACTGCCAGTTCGGACAGTGCGGTTTGATAAAGGCTCATCACAAGCTCCGGGCTGGTGGGAATAAAAGGGGCCGGGGAAGCGGAGGCAACCCCGGCCCAGGGCTCTGGGGAGTGTCAGAGGCCCAGGTCAGCCAGACCGTCAACCGTATCGGCGTTGATGGCGATCAGGTTGTTGGTGATGATGTCGCGGTTGGCGACGTCAGGTGTCACCACGCCAAGGCCCGGAATATTGGTGCCATCGGTGATTTCGGTGCCATCCATCAGCATCTTGCCCATGGTCACGAACACACGGCCCGCCTCGGCCGGGTTCCACATGAAGCCACCCGAGATTGCACCCGATTTCACCAGATCACGGCCTTGCCCCGGCGAGAACGGCCCGATGACATGAACGGTACCGACCATGCGCTGTTCCTCTATGGCCCGGCCTGCGCCGATCGGCCCTTGCGAACCAAAGGCGAGGAAGCCTTTCAGATCAGGGTTGGCCGCAATCAGATCCAGCGCGGTCTTGCGGCTGTCATCCACCGATTCAGCCACGCCATAGCGCTCGCCGATCAGCTTCATGTCGGGATATTTCGCAGCGATATAGGCATTGGCGAAATCGGCCCAGGCATTGTGCAGCGGCACGGTCAGCGAGCCGACGAACACGGCATATTCGCCCTTGCCGCCCATTTTCTGCGCCAGCAGTTCGGCATGGGTTTCACCAAAGCCCTGCGCCGAGGCCAGTTCGAAATCCCAATCCACATTGATCAGGCCGGGGCCTTCGTGGGCCAGCACCTTGATGCCGGCGGCGCGGGCCTTTTCCAGCACCGGCTCCAGCGCCTTTTCATCGTTCGGAACCACGCCGATGATATCCACGCCCTTGGCGATCAGATCTTCGATGGCGCGCACCTGCAGCGCCGGGTCAGCCGAGGTTGGCCCGATCATCGTGGCATCAATGCCCAGTTCGGCGCCCTTTTCGGTGATGCCCATTTCCATTGCGTTGAACCACGGAATACCGCCGATCTTGACGACAACGCCCATGGTCGGCTTGTCTTGCGCCAATCCGGCAACCGCCAGCGTTGCAGATAGCGCCACACCCGCCAACAAGGCGGTCAAAGTCTTTTTCATGGTCTCTCCTCCCAGAGATTGCCCGGACGGGCTTCTTGCACTATCGATTGTGCAACCGGCTACAGAACTGCGGAAACCAAGTCTCTGCATTTTTCAGGGTAGGTTCGGCGCGTTGACCCGCACCGCAGGCTTGCACAATCGATATTGCGAATGAAGCCAAGAAACCACTAATCTTGTCAAGACGATTCCTTTCCGGTCTATCGTCGACAGGCCAGGACATGACACCTACAGACCGAAAACCCACCATTTTCGATATCGCACGGCTGTCGGGCGCCTCGCCCTCCACCGTCAGCGCTGCCTTGTCCGCATCGTGGAAATCGCGGCGGATCAGCGAGGCTACGGTGGAAACCATTCGCCGCATCGCTGCCGAACAGGGTTATTCCACCAACATGCAGGCGCGTGGCTTGCGGCAAGGGCGGTCAGGGCTGGTGGGGATGATCATCCCTCTGCACGACAACCGTTATTTCAGCTCGATGTCGCAAAGTTTCGAGGCCGAGGCGCGGTCGCGCGGGCTGGTGCCGGTGATTGCCAGTTCGATGCGCGACGCCCGCGAAGAGCTGCGGATTGTCGACACCCTGATTTCCTATGCGGTGGAAAGCCTGTTCATCGCCGGTGCGACCGATCCCGACGCCATTACCCGGCAATGCAACGCCGCCGGGATGCGGCACATATTTGTCGACCTGCCCGGAAAAGGCGCGCATTCGGTGATTTCCGACAATTACGAAGGGGCGGCGATCCTGACCCGCAAGCTTTTGTCGCTGCAGAAACCGCAGGCTGATCCGCAGCTTGACCGGCTGTTCTTTCTGGGTGGCATCGCCACCACCTATGCCACCTCACGCCGGATCGAGGCGTTTCGGGAAACTGTCAGTGCTGCGGGCGCACCGCTGAGTGACGATCAGGTGATTACCTGCGGCTATTCCCCCAAAAGCGCGATGGCAGAGATCGAGGCGCTGATGATGCGGCTGGGCGGCCTGCCTGCCGGGCTGTTCATCAATTCGGTGACGGCATTCGAAGGGGTGCTGGGTCATTTCGTTCATCTGCCGCCGCAGACGTTCGATCTTTCGGTGATCGGCTGCTATGACTATGACCCCTTTGCCGCCTATCTGCAGTTTCCGGTTCATATGGTGCGACAGGATTCGCATGGTCTGATCGAACAGGCCTGGCGGCTTCTGGATGCGCCGCCGCAATATCCGGTGGTCATCGAGGTCAAACCGCAGCTGATACCGGAGCGTACGATATATTCGGGCCCGTTCAGCGATCAGGGGTAGCGGGCTGTATCACGGCCACAGGGTGCGCAGCCAGCGGGTCAGCGCTTTTGCATCGACCGGCCCGGTCGTTTCGATATCCATCCGGGGTGCAAGGCCGGTTGGCTGTGCGTGGCGCGCCAGTTCGATCAGTTCGGAAACATAGGCTGCACCGGGATGGCCAGCGGGCCGCTGGCCCAGCCGCGCGGTGTAGCGCGCGCCCACCACCCCTGCCGGGGCATGGCACCACAGTTCGGCTGCTTCGGCAACTCCGGCTCGGGCCAGTCCCTGTTCCAGCGCCTCCAGCGGCTGAAAGCCGAACCAGGCGTCGATGATGAAGGTGGAGCCGGGCGGGGCATCGGCGATCAGGTCGAAAATCGCGGCGTAACTGGCGCGACCAAGGGTGCGGTTGAACAGCCGGTCACCCGGCGGCAGGGCCAGCAGAAACGGGTTCTTGATGGTGTCGAGCGTCAGAACCGGCCAACCGGTCTGGTCTGACAGGGCCCGGGCAACCCCGCTTTTGCCCGAGGCGGGAACCCCGTTCACCAGCACTGCCCGCTTGGGCGACCCCACGGCTTTCAGCGCCGCAGTTGCGCCGCCGATCACCCCGGCATCGTCGCCCAGGGATGCGGCGACAATCGGGGCCGAAAACCATGACGGGCGCAGCACCCTGCGCTGCAACGCCGCCGCTGCCGCTGCCCCGGCACCGCCACCGATCAGCACCATATCCGGGTGAAAGGTCGAAATCAGGGTTTCAACCGCCACCATCAGCGGCCCGGCCCAGGCCTCTATCACTGCTTGGGCAGCAGGGTCGCTGCGGGCGAGCAGATCTTCGGCACGGGTGGCGGCGTTCAGGCCCGCTTCGGCCAGATGGATGGCAAAGGCAGTGCCGGAACTTGTCGCCTCCACGCAGCCGATGCGGCCGCAGATACAGGGCCGCCCGCCGGGGCTGACCACCATATGGCCCAATTGCCCGGCAGACCGCCTGCCGCGCAGCAACCGGCCGTTTTCCAGAATGGCCCCGCCGATGCCGGTGCCGATGGTCATCATGACCACATTGGCGCAACCCCTGGCTGCGCCATGCGCCGCTTCGCCCAGCAAGGCCATGCTGCCATCGGTCTCGATGGCCACCGGCAAGCCGGTTGCCGCTTCCATCTCTGCCGCAAAGGGAAAGCCCGACAGGTTGACATAGCCGCCCGAAAACACCTCGCGGGTGGCGGCGTCCACCATGCCGGGAACGCCGATGCCCAGTGTTGTAACATCTTGGGCAGCAACCTCGGCCACCAGCGCCTTCAGCCGCGCCACGACCACCCTGGGATCGGGCGAACTGTCAGCCACGGCGCGGGCCTCGATGATGCCGCCGCGCACCCGGGCGGCACGCAGCCGGGTCCCGCCGATATCGATCCCGATTGCCGCAACCGCCATGCTATCCCCGGAAATGCCGTGCGATCACTGCCTGTATCTCACGCAGGCGCGGCACCGCAATGGTTTCGAGCCGATGCTTCGTCACGGCGCGGTCCAGCGATATGCAGTCTTTCCACAGCGACCGCCCGGCAATTACCCCCGACGCGCCATTGGCCATCGCGGTGTCGACCTGGCCCATGAAGGTGGCATGGTCAACGCCGGCCGACAGCACGGCCCACGGCACCCCGCCGCACATGGCGGTGATATTGGCGCAGGCGGCGGCGGTGCCGGGAAAGGGGATCTTCAACACCTTGGATCCGGCATCAAGGCACAGGCGCGCCCCGCCCTCGATCAGCGCCGGGATCTTCGAAGCATAGTCCTCCGGCGTCTCTCCCGGCAGGGCATAGGTCAGGAATTCGACCACCAGAAACAGATCCTCGGCGGCAAATTCGGCGATGACGCGGCGCAGGGTTGCCATGTTTGCCTCGTTGGCACCCGGCACGTCGGCGCGCAGATAGATCATGATCTTGGCACCGGTGCCGCCCAGTTCGCGAACCCGGCGGGCGGTGATCCCCTCGACCATGTTGGAGATGCGCCAGCCTTCCGGCGTGGTGTCAAAGCCCGAGGCATCGATCCCGATCAGCAATCCGGTGGTGCGGTGCAACACCCCCTGATCGACCAGACCAGGCACCGCGCAGATCGGATCGACCAGCACGCAGCCGGCATGGCGCGCCAGATGGGCCGTGATGTCCATCTTGGTCAGGCCAAGCACCTCATTGCTGATTTTTGCCTGTTCTTCCGGGGTCTTGGCCAGAACCGTCCGCATGCCGCCGCGCTGGTCGCAGGCGATCACCATCATGGCGCCACCGTCACCGGTGATCTGCTGATAGCCACGGCGTTCTGCGGTTGTCATCGCACTCATCGGTCGGACTCCGTGGCTGGGGGGCATTGCGGCGTGCCTTGGTTCAAATGCCAGTTGCCTGAATGGAATTATTGCGGGATAAGCGTCCCACGCAGGGTTCTGTAACACCTTGCAGAAAGGAATTGCAACCTGCCAGTTGGCTCCGGAACCATTATCGGCGAAAGTCGTGCCATGCTGCACACCGTCGCCAAACTGCATTATGAAAGCGATCTGAGCCAGGTTCAGATTGCCAAACAGCTTGGTCTGTCCACCGCAACGATCTCGCGGCTGCTGCAGCGGGCCCGCAGCGAAGGGATCGTGCGGATCGAAGTGCGCGACCTTTTCAGCCCGGATGAGCTTGGCAGGCAACTGGCAGACCGGCTTGGGCTGCAGCAGGTGATTGCCGTTGATGCGCCGGCCAGCAACCAGTTGTCGGCGCTGGCATCGCCGCTGTCGCACCTGCTGTCAGCCGCTGGGCTTGGCCGTGACAAGGTGCTGATGGTGGGGTGGGGCCGCACCGTCTGGTCGGTGATCGACGCCGGATTTCCGCCGATGTCGGGTGTGTCGGTGGTGCCTTCAACCGGCGGCATGCAGCAGCACGCCCAACAATTCCAAAGCAACGAATTCTCGCGGCGGGTGGCAGAAGTTGCCGGCGGCGTGCCGCATTTCATCTTTGCCCCCTATCTGCCCGCCGTTGTGGCGCTGGACCATTTCCTGACTGACCAATCGGTGCAGGCCTCGGTTGCGCTGTGGGACCGGATCGACGTGGCGGTGGTGGGCATCGGCCTGCCCCATGCGCTTGAACGGCCCACGGCATCGAGTGACCAGGCCAATCCGCAGCTGTCCGATGCGGCGGGCGATGTGGTCCGCCACTACTTTGATCGCCAGGGCAACATCATCCCCTGGGAAGGCGAAGAGCGGATGATCGCCGTGTCCTGCAACCAGTTGCGCGCCATTCCCATTGCGATCGGCCTGGCGGTGGGAGAGGTCAAGGTGCCATCCATCATCGGCGCGGCGCGGGCCAGACTGGTCAACACGCTGATCACCGATACCCGCACCGCGGAGGCGGTTCTGGATGCCGTGGCCAAGGGGGCCTGATCCGCCGTACCTGACCCCGGCGCGTCACGGGCATAGCTGGAGAAAATACTTGCAGCAAAAAATTTCACTTGACGGATCGGCCTTCCCGACGTGTTATCGGCATACTGGAATCACATCGCACAACGCGGATGGCCATCCCGGGCCAAACGGAACGAAAGCGCTGTACCCGGGCCTTAAGGGAGGAATAAATGAAACGTCGTAGTTTTCTGTGCGCTGCATCGGCATTGGGCTTTGCCCTGTCGCTGGCAACCGCCGCTTCGGCTCAAGATGAGAAATTCACCATCGCACTGGTGCCGGGTCTGACGACCGATGGCTTTTACATCACGATGCACCGCGGCGCGCAGGCTGCCGCCGATGCTCTGGGCGTCGAACTGGTGTTTCAGGGCGCACCTGACTTCAACCCGGTAACCCAGGTGCCGGTGCTGGATGCCGTGATCGCCCGTGCCCCTGACGCGATCCTGATCGCCCCGACCGACAAGGTTCAGCTGATCGAGCCGCTGAAAAAGGCTATTGAAGCCGGGATTCCGGTCATCACCGTCGATACGTTCATCGGCACCGGCAAGTATCAGACCGGCGCTGGCGATGGCGATTTTCCGCTGTCGTATATCGCATCCGACAACGTTCTGGGCGGCAAGATCGCCGCACGGGCGCTGGCGGCCTCCATCGGTGGTGCTGGCAAGGTCTATGTTTCGAACGTGAAGCCCGGCATTTCGACCACTGACCAGCGCGAAGAAGGTTTCAAGACCGCGATGGCCGAAGAATTCCCCGAAATCGAAGTGCTGGAGACCCAGTTCAACGACAATGACGCCAACAAGGCCGCGTCGCAGCTTCAGGGCGTGTTTGCCCGCGAAGCCGATCTGAAAGGCGTGTTCGGCGCCAACCTGTTCTCGGCGCTGGGTGCCGCGAATGGTGTGCAGCAGTCCGGCCAGACCGGCAAGATCAAGGTCGTGGCGTTTGACGCCCCGGTCAGCATCGTTGCCGACATCAAGTCGGGGCTGGTGGACGTGGCGATTGCCCAGCATCCGGCGGAAATCGGCTATTTCGGCGTGGTGGCGGCCTATGCCCATCTGACCGGCAATTCGATCCCGGTTGCCATCGGCACCGGCTTCACCATCATGGATGCCAGCAACATCGACGATCCGGAAGTCGCCAAATATCTTTATTCCGAATAAGCCGGACACCGCGCCCGTTCAAAGAGCGCATCGTCTGACAGCGACGGCCCATAGCAGGGCCGTCGCCTTTTGGTACGCCCTGCGTGACCCAGCCGGGAACCCGGGGCTTGAACAGGACCGGACCCCAGATGACGACACCAGTTTCCTCCAGCCCGGCCCCGCCTGTTCCATCGCAAGCCTCGCCGCCTGCCGACCATGCCGACAAGGCGAAAACATTGCTGCAACGCATCGCCGATCTGCGGGCCTGGCTGTTTCTGGCCTTTCTGATCCTGGGGTTCGAGATCTGGTCGCGTGTCAGCTTTGGCGGCACCTTTCTGTTCAACCCGTTCAACATCCAATCCATTGCGGTCTTTGCCGTGGCACCCTTGCTGCTGGCGACCGGGCAGACCTTTGTCATCATTTCCGGCGGGATCGACCTGTCGATGGGCTTCATCATGGGGCTGGCGGCGGTGGTTGCCGCCCATGTGATCAACTGGGCAACCCCGGGCCTTGGCATGGCGCTGGCGGTGCTGTTGGGATCGTTGGTCGCAGTCGGGGTCGCGGCCATTCCCGGTCTGGTCAACGGGGCGCTGGTGGCCATCCTGAAGGTGCCGCCGTTCATCGGTACGCTTGGCATGTTCGGCGTGGCGCGCGGCGTGGCCTTTCTGCTGGCAGGCGGCACCACGGTGCCGGTGAAGAATTCGGTTTTCGCGGCACTGGGCAACGGGCGAATTCTGGGCATTCCCTATATCATCATCGTCACGGCAATCTTTGTGCTGCTGATGCACTACCTGCTCAGCCAGACCAAATTCGGCCAGCATAACTATGCCATCGGCGCCAATCCCCAGGCGGCGCGGCGCGCCGGGATCAACATCAAATGGCACCTGCTGCGGCTCTATGTCCTGTCTGGGATGTGCGCCGGTCTGGCGGGGGTGCTGTATTCGGCAAGGTTCAGCGCCGGGGCGGCCCAGGCGGGCGAGCCGCTGCTGCTCGATTCAGTTGCGGCGGTGGTAATCGGCGGTGCCAGCCTGTTTGGCGGGTCCGGCACCATCCTTGGCACTGTGGCCGGGGCGTTCGTGATCGCGGTGATCCAGTACGGGCTGGTGTTCATCAACGTGGCACCGTTCTGGCAATTCATCTCGGTGGGGGTGGTCATCATCATCTCGGTGCTGATCGACCAGGCGCAACGCCGGTTCAGCGGAGGGCGTCAGGTTGAATGAGATGACACAAGGTGCCGCGCCGCGCATCGGCGATACCCTGCTGGAGGTGCGCAACCTGTCAAAGAACTTCGGCCCGGTGCAGGCGCTGAATGATCTGTCGATGCTGGTTCGCGCGGGCGAAGTGGTGGCGCTTGCCGGTGACAATGGTGCGGGCAAGACCACGCTGATCAAGGCGATCTCGGGCGTCTATCAGCCATCGGAGGGGGAGATCCTGCTGAAGGGCAAGGTGGTCAGCTTTGCCTCGCCGCAAGAGGCGCGCGATCAGGGGATCGAGACGATCTATCAGGATCTGGCACTGGCCGACAATCTGACCATCGGGGCCAACATCTTTCTGGGCCGCGAACCGATGCGCCGTGCTTTCGGGTTTTTGCCGGTGCTGGACCGGGCAAAGATGGCGGCAGCGGCGAAAACGACCATGGCCCTGCTGGATTTCCACGTCAGCCGCTTGGATGCCCCGGTATCGAACTTTTCCGGCGGCCAGCGCCAGGCGGTGGCAATCGGGCGCGCGGTTTACTGGAACGCGCAGATCCTCATCATGGACGAGCCGACGGCGGCGCTGGGCGTGCCGGAACAGCGCAAGGTCATCTCGCTTATCCACCAGTTGAAAGCACAGGGGCGCGGCGTGATCTTCATCAGCCACAACCTGCAGGACATTTTTGCCGTCGCTGACCGGATCGTGGTGCTGCGGCGCGGGGTGATGGCCGGTGAACGGCGGATTGCCGATACCACCCATGACGAAGTGGTCAGGCTGATGGTCGGCGGCTAGCAAGCCGCTCACCCAGCAAGCGACTGCAATCACCAGTCCCGACAGGAGCAGCCATGCCTGCAAAACAAGACCGACTGCTCAACGTGGGTGTGCTGGGCTGTGGCCCGATCGCGCAGGCCGCCCATTTCGAAGCCTGCACCAAGGCGGGCAATGCTTGCCTGTATGCCATCTGCGATGTGGCCGACGATCTGCGCGACCGCATGGCGGCAACCCACGCCCCTGCCCGCAGTTTTGCCGATTACGATGCGATGCTGGCCGACCCTGATCTGGAAGCGGTCATCATCGCCACCTCTGATCCGTTCCACGTTCCGGCAGCGCTGAAGGCCTTGCAGGCGGGCAAGCATGTGCTGTGCGAAAAGCCGCTGGCCACGTCAGTTGAACAGGCTGAAACCTTGCGGCAGGCGGTGACCGACAGCGGCTTGGTCCTGCAGGTCGGCCATATGAAGCGGTTCGATCCCGGGTTGCAGGCGGCGAAAGGCTTCATCGACACAGGCATGGGCGCGATGGTGGCGCTGAAAGCGTGGTATTGCGACAATACCCACCGCTACGCGATGACCGATGCGGTGCAACCCCTGATGGTCAGTTCGAAAAACGCCCGCAAACCGGCGGAAAACCCGAAAGCCGATCTGGATCGCTACTACATGCTGGCCCATGGCAGCCATCTGGTGGATACCGCGCGCTATTTTGCCGGTGACATCGTGGCGGTGGATGCCCGCCTGCTGAACCGCGCCGGGATCAGGTGCTGGTTTGTCGATGTGGAATTTGCCTCGGGCGCGCTGGGCCATCTGGACCTGACGGTGGCGGTGCGGATGGATTGGCACGAGGGGTTTCAGATTTACGGCGAGCAGGGGTCAATCCTCGGCAAGACCTACAACCCGTGGTACTACAAATCCTCGGATGTCGAGATTTTCCACGAGGCTGATGGCTCGACCCACCGGGTTCTGGGGGCCGATGGCCACTTTTACCGCCGCCAGTTGGAAGGCTTTGCCGATGTGGTGCTGAACGGTGCTTCGATGACCGGGGCCGATGTGGCAGACGGTATCGCCTCGGTGCGTGCGATGGTGGCCATCGCGCGGTCAGCGCGAACCGGCCGGCCAGTGCGGCTTGCCGATGCGGTGGGAGAGGTTTGATGCGGCTGGGCATCTTCGCCAGGACCTTTGCGGGCAGTGATCCGGGGGCGGTGCTGGGTGCCGCCCGTGCGGCGGGGTTTGCCTGTGTGCAGTATAACATGGCCTGTTCCGGGTTGGCCGCAATGCCCGATGCGCTGACGGCGGCGGAGTGTGCCGCTGTGGTGCAGGCGTCGCGCGTCAACGGCATGGCGATCAGCGCGGTGTCCGGAACCTATAACATGATCCACCCCGATCCGGCGGTGCGCGCCACCGGATTGCGGCGGCTGGAGGTGCTGATTGCCCATGCGGCAGCAATGGGTACGTCGGTGGTTACGCTGTGTACCGGCACCCGTGACGCTGCTGATCAATGGCGGCACCACCCGGACAATCGCTCGCCAGAGGCCTGGCGGGATCTGCTTGCAGAGATGGGCAAAGCAGCGGTGATCGCTGAAAAGTACGGCACTCGGCTGGGAATAGAGCCTGAATTGGCCAATGTTGTTGATAGTGCCGTGACCGCACGCCGCCTGATGGTTGACTTGCAAAGCCCCAGCCTTGGCATTGTGCTGGACCCTGCCAACCTGTTCGAGGTGGAACTTTTGGCACGGCAACGCGAAATCCTGTCACAGGCGGTTGATCTGCTCGCCGACTGCATCGTAATGGCCCATGCCAAGGACCGTGACGCAACCGGCGGCTTTGCGACCGCCGGGCAAGGCGTGGTTGATTTTCCGCATTTCCTCGGGCAGTTGAAGGCGGCGGGGTTTGCCGGTGATCTGGTCGCCCATGGTCTGACCGCGTCAGACGCCCCCGGCGTGGCCACCTTTCTGACCCGGACATTGGCAGCGCTATGACCCAGACCGGATGGCTGGTGCGCGACGGCTTGTCGCTGGCGGTCCATGGCGGCGGCAGCGCTGGCCCGCCGCTGCTGTTTCAACACGGCCTCTGCGGCGATGCCCGGCAGGTGGCAGAGGCGATGGCGGGCCTTGCGCCCCAACGTTGGCAGGCGCTGGAATGCCGGGGGCATGGGGCATCTGATCTGGGTAAAACAGTGTCTATCGCCGCCTTTTCCGCCGATGTTGCGGCCTTGGCAGAGCAGATGGGTGAACCGGTGGTGCTGGGCGGGATTTCGATGGGGGCGGCGATTGCCAGCCACATCGCGGTGCATCACCCCGAACTGGTTCGGGCGCTGATACTGGTGCGCCCGGCGTGGCTTTGCGACCCTGCCCCGGCCAACTGCGCCCCCAATGCCGAGGTGGGGGCATTGCTGGCGGACCTGCCGCCCGACGCTGCGCGGACAAAGTTTGCCGAGGGTGCCACAGCCCAGAAGTTAAGCCGGGACTCCCCTGACAACCTTGCCTCCCTCATGGGCTTTTTCGCCCGCCAGCCACAGGCGCAAACCGCGCGGCTTCTCAGCCGGATCGCCAGCGACGGCCCCGGGATCACACCCGCCGATCTGGCGCGATTGAACCTGTCGACGCTGGTCTGCGGCTCTGCCGGGGATGCCATCCATCCGCTGCCCATGGCTCAGGCGTTTGCAGCGCTGATCCCCGGCGGAAAGCTGGTAGAACTGCCACCCAAGGGCCGCGACAAACCCGCCCATCTGGCCGCCCTTGCCGCTGCCATGTACCAATTCCTGAAGGAGGTATGAGATGCCGAAACCCGCGCCCGACTGGATCGCCAGACTGCCGCGCCACCGCCTGATGGCCGAATATTCGATGTGGTCCGCCGACCTGATCCGGCTGGCCGACGATCTGGAGCGGATCAGACTTTATGCCGACATTCTGCATGTCGACGTGGCGGATGGCCATTTCGCCCCGGCCTTGCTGTTCTTTCCCGATCTGGTGGCGCGGATGCGGGCCGAAACCGCTCTTCCGATCCATGTACATCTGATGGTGGCCGATGCGGTGCTGCGGCCGCAGATCGACCAGTTTGTCGAAGCGGGGGCCGATCTGATCTCGATCCATGTTGAAAACGCCAATGCCGATGCGGCGCTGACCCGGATTGCGGCGCTGGGCGTTGCCGCCGGGATGGTGCTGAGGGTGGAAACCCCGTTGGCGCAGGCCGAACAATGGTTGCCAAGGCTGGATATGCTGACGCTGCTGGGCACAGCCATTGGTGTGAAGGGGCAAGGGCTGGACCCCACCGCCACGGCGCGGTTGCACCAGGCGGCGGGGCTGATCGCTGCAACCGGCAGGCGCATCGTGCTGGCAGCGGATGGCGGTATCCGCGACACCACCGTGCCGTTGCTGCGGGCAGCGGGGGCGGAAACCGTGGTAATGGGGTCGCTGGCATTTGGTGCGCCTGATCTGGCGGCGCGGATGGCGTGGTTGCACGGGCTATAGGGCCGGAACAGCAAGCCCCAGCAGCGCCCGCGCCTGCGCCCACGTCGCCACCGGGCGCTCATATCGGTCGCACAGATCCACCACGCGCCGGACCAAAGCGGCGTTGGATGGGGCAAGGCGGTCGCGGTCCAGCCGTAGGTTATCCTCCATCCCCGTGCGGGCATGGCCGCCCGAGGATACCGCCCATTCGTTCAGCACGATCTGTGCCGGGCCGATACCGGCGGCACACCAGGGCGCATCATCCCCAAACAGGCGATGCACGGTTTTGATATAGTAATCAAACACGTCGCGGTCAGCGGGCATGGCGTTCTTCACCCCCATCACAAACTGCACATAGGGGCGATCGGCGATCTGCCCCTTGTCCCACATGTCGCGGGCTTTAAGGATATGGGACAGATCGAACGCCTCGACCTCGGGTTTCACCCCATGCGCCATCATTTTTGCCGCCAGCCAGTCAACCAGATCGGGCGGGTTTTCATAAACCCGCGTCGGAAAGTTGTTCGATCCGACCGACAGCGAGGCCATATCGGGGCGCAACGGCAACATGCCGCCCCGCACCTGCCCGGCACCGGACCGCCCGCCGGTGGAAAGCTGCACGATCATCCCGGGGCAGTGACGCTCCACCCCTTCCTTCAGCCGGGCGAACCGTTCGGGGTCCGAGGTCGGCTTGCCCCCGTCATCGCGCACATGGGCATGCACGATGCTGGCCCCGGCCTCAAACGCCGCATGGGTGCTTTCGACCTGTTCGGGAACTGTGATCGGCACCGCCGGGTTGTTATCCTTGGTGGGCAAGGAGCCGGTGATGGCAACGCAGATGATGCATGGCTGCATGGTCATGTGGCGATCCAGTTCAATCCCCGGGCAAATTAGGGTGTTGAAAGGCAAGGTTCAATGGTTCAAAGCAAGGGGATCATTGCAAACCCTTTCCCGGTTCCTGAAGGCAAATGACCATTGATTGCTCCGATCTTCCGCCAGCGTGCCAGAAAGACGACGCGATGAACACGGGCGACAAGGCACTGCTGACATCGCTGTTTGAGGCCGCCGTTGCGGCCGCCGACCCGGAGCAGGCGATTGCCCGGTTTCTTCCCGCGCCGCCCAAAGGGCGGACTGTCGTGGTGGGGGCCGGCAAAGGTGCGGCGCAACTGGCTGCGGCGTTTGAGAAGCTGTGGGGCTACCCGGTCGAAGGGGTCGTGGTGACCCGCTATGGCTATGGCTGCAAAACCCGGGCGGTGCAGGTGATCGAGGCGGCGCATCCGGTGCCGGATGCAGCGGGGATTGCGGCGGCGCAGGCACTTTTTGCGACAGTTGCCGGGCTTGGCCCCGATGATCTGGTGGTGGCGCTGATCTGTGGCGGCGGCTCGGCCCTGCTGCCCAGCCCTCCCGGCGATCTGACGCTGGCGGATGAGGCGGCGCTGAACCGTGCGCTGCTCGCCTCGGGTGCGCCGATATCGGTGATGAACGCGATCCGCAAACAGGTCAGCGGCATCAAGGGCGGGCGGCTGGCGGCGGCGGCATGGCCCGCGCAGGTGGTGTCGCTGGTGGTATCGGACGTGCCGGGCGACAATCCGGCGCAGGTGGCATCAGGCCCGACGGTGCCGGATGCGGTGACCCGCGCCGATGCCCGCGCGATGGCTGCGGCCTGGCGGATCGACCTGCCGCCACGGGTTGCCGACTGGCTGGCAGGCGAAGCGGGTGCAGCACCGGAACCGGCGGATCCCCGTTTTGCCGGGCATCAGGTCCATGTCATCGCCTCGGCCCGGCTGTCGTTGGAGGCGGCGGCGGCGCGGGCGGCGGCACTGGGACTGCCCGCCGTCATCCTGTCTGACGCGATCGAGGGCGAGGCGCGTGACGTAGGCCGGGTTCATGCTGCCATTGCCCGCGAAGTGGCCGGCCGCAACCGGCCGTTTCAGGCACCGGTGCTGATCCTGTCGGGCGGCGAAACCACGGTGACGCTGCGGGGCAATGGTAAGGGCGGGCGCAATTCCGAGTTTCTGCTGGCCTTTGCGCTGGCCGCTGAAGGGTTGCCGCTGGTGGCACTGGCCGCCGATACCGATGGCATCGACGGGTCCGAGGATAATGCCGGGGCCTTTGCCGATGGTACCACCGCGCTGCGCCTGCGGGGTGCCGGGATCGACGGGCAGGAGGTTCTGGCCCGCAATGACGCCTGGAGCGCGTTTGCCGCGCTTGGCGATCTGTTCGGGCCGGGGCCAACCGGCACCAATGTAAATGATTTCCGCGCAATTCTGGTGCGAAAAGGGCCCGAATAGGGTCTGTTTCACCGAAAACCATGTTTCCGAAATGAGGGCCAGACGATGATCCAACTTCCCGACAGCACCGGCAAACTGCAGCCCTATCGGCTGATCGGAACCCCGATTGCCAGCGTGACCCTGCCGCGCGATACGGCAAGGGTGGTCTATTCGGCGGCCCATGTGGTGGCGGACCCCTTCACCGGCAACGACCCATCGGGGCGGCCGACCATCGACTGGCGCAAGACCATGGAGTTTCGCCACTATCTGGCCAGCCTTGGCCTTGGCATCGCCGAGGCGATGGATACGGCGCAGCGCGGCATGGGGCTGGACTGGCCTGCCGCGCTGGAACTGATCCGCCGCAGCAAAGCGGAATTGCCCGACGCTCTGGTTGCCAATGGCTGTGGCACCGACCATCTGGACCCCGCGCTTGACCACAGCCTTGACGAAGTGAAGCGCGCCTATCTGGAGCAGGTCGAGGCGATCCAGCAGGTTGGCGGGCGGATCATCCTGATGTCCAGCCGTGCGCTGGTGCGCGCTGCCAGGCGACCCGAGGACTATATCCGGGTGTATTCCGAAGTGTTGGCGGCCTGTGACCAGCCCGTCATTCTGCATTGGCTGGGGGAAATGTTCGACCCGGCACTGGCGGGCTATTGGGGGGCTTCAGACTTTGGGGCCGGGCTGGAAACCGCGGTGGCGGTGATTGTCGCCAATCAGGCCAGGGTGGATGGCATCAAGATCTCATTGCTCGACAAGGACAAGGAAATCACCATGCGCCGCCGCCTGCCGGCCGGCGTGAAAATGTATACCGGCGACGATTTCAACTATCCCGAACTGATCGCCGGTGATGCTCATGGTTACAGCCACGCGCTGCTGGGGATATTCGACCCGCTGGCACCGGTGGCGGCCCTTGCGGTGACCCAGTTGGCCCGGGGCGACGTGGCCGGTTTTCGCGCCACGCTGGATCCGACGGTGCCGCTGGCGCGGGTGATTTTTGGTGAGCCGACGCGGCACTACAAGACCGGGGTGGTGTTTATGGCATGGCTCAACGGTTTTCAGGACCATTTCATCATGCTGAACGGGGCACAGGCGATGCGGCCACTGCCCTATTTCACCGAGATTTTCCGTCTATCCGATGCCTGCGGCCTGCTGCGCGACCCGGATCAGGCGGTGGCGCGGATGAAGCGGCTGCTGGCAGTTTATGGCGCCTGACGCAGAAGAGTGGTCCCAACGGAGTGTTGCAGAAAAACGCCGGACCGAAGCCTGACAGGCTTCGGGGCGATCTCTGTGCCGAAATCGTTGGGGACGTATGTCAGAGCGCAGGGACCCGCAGTGGCACCCGCCTCAACCGCATCCTGAGGCATCCGGCGCCGGGCGTGTTACCGCACCACAAACTCCGCATGGAGCGCACCGGCGGCGCTGATGCTTTTCAAAATGTCGATCATGTCACGGGGCGCTACGCCCAGCGCATTCAGCCCCGCCACCACATCCGACAGCGAGGTGGTTTCCGATATTTCCGCCAGCCCGATGCCCGGCGGATTCTGGATCGAGGCAGAGGTGCGCGGCACCACGATGGTTTCGCCTTCGGTGAACGGGTTGGGCTGCACCACCAGCGGGTTCTCCTCCACCCGCAGCGTCAGGTTGCCCTGACTGACCGCCACGTTGGATATTCGCACATCGGCCCCGATCACGATGGTGCCGGACGCCTGATCCACCACGACCCGCGCCCGCTGTTCCGGCACTATTTCAAGATCCTCGATCCGGGCCAGCGCATGGGCCGGGGATCTCATCCGGGTGGCGGTGATGTTCAGCATCACGGTGCCACTGTCCAGCATCTCGGCAACCGGTCTGCCGAAGTCATTGTTGATGGCTTCTTCGATCCGGGAGGCGGTGGTGAAATCGGGGGCACGCAGGGCAAGGCGCAACTGGTCAAGGCTGGTGAAATCAAACTCGATCTCGCGTTCAACCCGCGCACCCGCCGGTATCACCCCGGCAGTAGGCACACCTTCGACCACCGAGGCACCGGCCCCACCGGCAGACACACCGCCGGCGATGATCGTGCCTTGTGATACCGCGTAAATCTGGCCGTCGGCACCATTCAGCGGCGTCATCACCAAGGTACCGCCCAGCAGGCTTTTCGCGTCACCAATCGCCGAAACCGTCACGTCGATCCGGCCACCGGCGCGGGCAAAGGGCGGCAGGCTGGCGGTGACAAACACCGCCGCCACATTCTTCGGGCGGAACTGCTCGCCGGTGACGTTGACCCCGAGCCGTTCCAGGATGTTGGACATGATGTCTTCGGTAAAGGGCGCGTTCCGCAACCCGTCGCCGGTGCCGTTCAGCCCGACCACCAGACCATACCCCACCAGATCGTTGCCGCGCACCCCGTCGAATTCCACCAGATCCTTCAACCGGATCAGGCCGGCCGAGGCCATTTGTGGCAGGATCAGCAGCAAAATGGCAGCCGCCAGCGCGCGGCGGATCATCGCAGGAAATCCACCAGATGCAGTTGCGACATGCGCGCAGTGATGGTGTAAAGCGTTTCCAGCTGGGTCTGGGTTTCCTGCAGCGCCGAGGCGACCTCATAAGGATCGACGCTGACGATGGCCGACAGGGCCAGTTGCAGCGATGCCGATTCCGCCGAATTGCGGGTGGCGGCTTCATCAATCCGCGCCTCGATCGCGCCAAGATCGGCGCGCAGATAGGAAATGGCGGTATCGGCGGTCAACATATGCTCGCCCGCACGGCGGGCCAGCGCCATCTGTTCGGGCCGGTCAAAATCCAGCGCGCCTTCGCCAACCAGTGCGCCAAGCGCCAGCCCCTTCAGCGTATCGCGGATCTGGCTGTTGTCGGCGGTGATGGTCAGGCTGATGTCTTCGCCCTCGCCCAGCTGAAATGGCGCAAGCGGGGTGGCAGAGCCCTGATAGGCCAGCGTGCCGTAACCTGCCGGATCGTCGAACCAGGCCACCACGGCACTGTCAATCGCGGCGGCAGAGATCATGCCCGCTGTCAGGCTGCGCAGCGCCACCAGAATATCCTCGGCAGGCACGATGGCGGCGCTGGTGGTGGCGGCACCGGCCAGCAAGGTGCGGTCGGCGGCGCGGGTGTTCAGCGCGGCGACGGCTGAGACAAAGCGCTGCTTCACATCCATCCCGGCAGAGCGGATCACGTTGGAACTGGTCGACATCGAGGCCTGCACCAGTCCCGACGCACCCCCCGAGGCAAGAGTGCCGACGGTGCCCAGCGTTTCCTGCAGCGCGGCGGCAAAGGCCGCCGCCTCATTCGTTGCAATGCGATAGCCGTCAAGCTGCGCCAGCGACCGCTCCAGCCCGGCAACCGGGCTGAAATCGCCTTTGACCGTGCGCGCCAGATCGGCAGTGCGCCCGGTGGTGGCTTCGGTGCCGAACCGCTCCATCGCCAGTTTCAGGTCCGCCGACTGGCGGCGCAGGTGAAAGACCTTGGACAGGTCACCGACAGACATCATCACCATGGTTCATATCCTCAGCAGGGCTTGCAACAGGGTATCCACCGTCTGGATCACCCTGGCGTTGGCGGTATAGGCCTGTTCGACCAGCAGCAGGCTTTGCATTTCCTGGTCGGTATCGACGCCGCCCTGCAGCTCCAGCTTCTTCATCGTGTCGTGGCGGGCGGCGGCATAAGACTGGTCGGCCTGCGCCACCTGATGTTCGGTGGCGAACAAAGACAGGAACCCGGCGGCGAAGCCGGGGGCGCTGGCGGCGATGCCGGCCAAGGCGCCGGATGCCGGGCCACGGCTGGCCTGCACGGCTG
>Ga0163144_10003299_pt1 | contig 36812 bp, 23 predicted proteins | sample OliLak19BULKMAT1_FD_123175 | JGI IMG/M metagenome (GOLD analysis project Ga0163144, IMG submission 123175) | Freshwater microbial mat bacterial communities from Lake Vanda, McMurdo Dry Valleys, Antarctica - Oligotrophic Lake LV.19.BULKMAT1 | ecosystem: Environmental > Aquatic > Freshwater >...
ACAACCGCTTGGTAGCCAGTGGAACACAGCCCGCTTCGATCCTGTGGAGAGCACAAAGTGCCGCGTCGTCTTCACTCACAAAGGCCAAGCTCGCAGCGGCGTTTCGGAAGTGATGATCTGGAATGATTGATTGAGCGGCGAGCCACATACGGCGCCCTGATGACATTCCTGCACGCATCCAGCAATATTGCGACGACAAAGCGGAGTGTTGGGGGCCTCTTCGCCGCTTTTTGGTCTACTTCGGGCAGTGGTGAGTGACTGCCTTTAACGGTCGGCGTCGCGGTAGTTCACACCCCGGTTGAGCGCCGTATCGAGCGTAAGCAGGGGGTCAAAGTCGACGAAACGAGTTTCAGGTTCTGGGATCAGGGGATCAGGGGATCAGGGGATCAGGGGATCTCACTTAGCAAACGATGATCCACTGAGCCCCTGAAACTGACATTGCGAGACATTCCAAGACATTCCCTTTTTTCGACTTCTGGCGATGAAGGCTGCAGATCCAGATGATCACAAAATCTTACGTGCCCTTGGCCGAGCCTCTTCTCCTGCGCAACGGTAACAATCTCTCGAGCTATGGGAGGTTTTGTCCAGTTGGCGGATGCGTATCTGAAGAGGCCGTGAGAGCGTTCGGCGAGATTCGCAGTCTTTAGCGTTTTCCCGGTTGGCGTAGTCTGTAGGGTCATCAAACTTCGGCGATGGATGTCTGGGCGAAGACCATCGTCCTCACTACAGAAACATTCACGACTTCAGTAGATAAAAATGCGGAGGCTTCCATTTCCAATTCAGCCGTACCTCGGCCTATTATGATGCGCTGTATCAGAAGTCGTTTACAATAGATTGAGTAATCTTCGACTCGAGGCCATTGCTAGGATCGATGTCGACCTCTTGTGAATTTCCGCAGCTATTTCGGCCTTCGACTTTTCGATTCGAGGAAACAAATGCGTGTTCCAACATGCTTGACGCCAACTCAACTGAAGGACCTAGTCCGCAATGTTTTTGATGCTGAGATCTACACTCAGCGGAGCTCATTGATTGGCTGCCCTTCGTGCCGTTCGGACGGTACTTGTACAGTTTCTTGCGCTTCAAAATGGCCTCTGTGGTTTCATTGCGTTAAATGCAGTTTCTCGGGGGACCTGCTGACCGCAGCGGCGAGGCAGTTAGGCATTCAAAACGAAAGCGTGGGAGCTGAACTCCTAAAACTCGAGCCTGAGTTGGACCTAGTACTATTGGAAAGCGAGCACCAATCAGCGGTAACGCAAATCCAAGACGTGGAACGGCAATGGTCTGAAGTGTCTAAGGCACAAAACTGGGAATTGGATATTCGCACGCGAAAAGTATTGGTCACGAATTCGGTTTGGAAAGAATATCTTAATAGTCAAGTTGCAACCCAACCCGCATCGCGACGTGCTAAAAGGAATCCGAGTCGGCAACGATTATTGTGTAAAGTCTACAAACGACCAGGCTTACCAACAGGTCTTAGAACCGTTCACGGCCAAAGCCACTCACATCGCTATTTAGCAAGTGGGATCGCATTTATGGCAGGCGGATGCCAGCTCCGAAACGATCCTGTTTCTGCAACAATTTTAACTAAACATATGGGCTGGGCTATCAATGTTCATGCGAGCTACTGGTCGACGTTCAATCGACCCGCACCTGTGATGGTGCCAGTCGGTCGGACTCGAGAGCTACGACGTAGTTTTGGTGACCACGTGAATTTCATGGTTGCATGGTGCCCCGATCTGGTGGATGGCGTTCGAATCGCGATGGAGAACGACTGCCAAGTTACTATCCTTGGAATACCTCCAAGGGAAAGGAATCCAATGAATCATTTGCAGAAAATCGTGGATGGTGCAGTATCCTGGCAGGTAGGGCTAAGTCGACTTATTGTACAGACGTCTAACTTAGGTGCATTGCTAGCATCATTGCCGAACCTATCCGATGAAACGCTTGGAATGCTGTCGGTTCGGGCTAGGCGAAGGTTGTCGAAAGATCGACAGCCAATCAAAGCTTGATACCAGCTCAAAATTTTGCCCAGGCAATGGTCGGAAAACAGCTCCAAAAACGAAACTTTGTGTATCGCAATGATTAATATCGAAAAGCGCCTAAAAAGCGGCTGCTAAAGGATACTTTTCCTCCCTAGAAATTGACGACACTGGTGGAATTCAGGATATTGGTCTTAGATCATGGCAATCGTTGACGTGAAATCGAACGACAGAGGCAGTTTCTGGGGCTGCCGAGGGTCGGGAAAGTCGCTTGGCATCCATCTTTTTTAGAAAACAATCAAAACACCATCACGTTTTTCGGTGTTTTACCGGTTTTCGCGCCTTTTGCGCCCAAGACGTTTTCGATGCATTAATTAGATCGTGAGACAAGGTTACAATTTGCGAGACAAGACCCCATTCGCACTAACTGCCAGAGACTCGCAATGTCAAAAAACGAAAGAAAATGGATGCCAAGTGACATGGGAATACCAAATTGGTTCCAAAGTGGTTGGCCATTTGAGGGTAAATTCAAACAGGATTTCTATGCCCTCGATCCGTGGGGCACTGATGAGATTGAACGCGATAGTCCGACTCTGGAAGTGGACTTAGGCAAGTTCGAATTTGCAGTCGGTTTCCAAGGAATTGTGAACAATACCGGCAAATGGGGCGCATTGTATCGCCAGAGCTTACTCGCTAAAAAAGAGGATACATGGTTCTTACTGCTCGCAGCAGCTAAGAGAGTTTCGATTCCTGTAGGAGACGAGCCCATAGACTTGGAAAATTGCGAAACCCCCATGTATCTTGACCTGAAACACAAACTCGCTGAGGGGTTTATACAAACGTTGATGTCGCGACTTGAGGTAACAGGATTCGAAGAGTTTGAAAACTGCAACAGTGGTCTAACACTAGCTCGAAGCTGACGCTCCCGAAGCGGTCGAGATCAGTCTTTCACAGTATCTCAATGAGTACTTTGGATCTCGCAAAGCCGACATAAAAGAAGCAAGTTGGATTTCGTACAACCACACTTGGAAGAGGCTGAATGAGTTCTTCAAGGGGCGGACGCTTCAGAGCATCACCGCGATCGACGCGAAGCAGTTTCGAAAGTGGCTTGAAACATCTAACAAGCGAGACAAACCAGCGAATGGAGAGCAAGCAAAGCCTTTGGCGATCAACACCATAAAGCGACGGACGGGGCTTTGCCGACAGATATTCAAGCAAGCTGTCGAAGACGGGTTAATTGCTCGGAATCCATTCGTAGGGATGTCAACTTCGGTACGCTCCAACAAAGAGCGGCAACACTGCATCCCTCTGGATGTCTTCGAGAAGGTACTTGAAAAGGCCCCAAATGCGACATGGCGATCTCTTCTGGTTCTGGCAAGGCTTGGGGCTTTGCGAATGCCGAGCGAAGCCCAGGGCTTGCGGTGGGACGATATCGCCTGGGAAGCGAAGAGGATCTCGATCGTTCTTTCGAGCAAGACGGAACACCATGCAAAACGGGCGATACGGATCCTTCCACTGCTCCCAGCGATTGAAACGGAGCTGCTGAAGCTCTTTGCTGAAGCCGAAGACGGGGCGGAGTTCGTCTTCCCAAGGCTTCGCGCCGACTCCAATCTTCGCACAAGCTTAGAGAAGATCCTTCGCAGGGCCGGCGTACAGCAATGGCCGAAGCTATGGCAGAATCTCCGAGCATCCGGAGCGACCGACTTTGCCCAATCGCTTCCTAGTCACGTTGCAGCTGCTATATGTGGTCACACTGAGCAAATCGCCCAGGAGCACTATTGGACGGTGACGGATAACGATCTTGATATAGCAATGGAAAAGCTGTCTCCAAAGTTAGCCCAAAAAGTAGCCCACGAAGCTGTCTCGGAGGGTCTTCGATCGTCCCTTAATGTCTCAAGGGCTGAGGGAGTAGATGCGAAAAAAGCCCAGGAAATCCAGGGCTTTGACGCTATTTGTCGCTTATTGGCTTCTCTTGGCGAAACTGCACTAGTGGACGATATTGGACTCGAACCAACGACCCCCACGATGTCAACGTGGTGCTCTAACCAACTGAGCTAACCGTCCTGCTCCTACGGATTGTTACGTTGCCGCGTTTGATGTCAAGTTCAACTGATACCTCTTCCCCATTATGCCCTTTGGTTGCCCAATCTCCTGCTGCCGGTTATGCTGGTCGCTTTGAAAATGCCAACGCCTCCGTTCTTGTCCTGCACTCATATCCTTGATGATGTCCAATCCAATCCGACGCGTTGTTATCACCGGCCTCGGGGTCGTTTCCCCTATTGGCCGTGATCTGGATACGTTTTGGAAGAACTTGGTCGACGAAAAAACAGGCGTTTCCTCCCTCGATTGCTTGCCCCAAGGTGGTCTCGATCTTCCCTTCGGCGGTCAAGCAAAGTGTTTTACCGGCGATATCGACAACTTTGGACCGCTTGAGAAATCACTTCAAAGAGCTATCAAAAAAAACCAAAAGGTGATGTGCCGGGAAATTGAAATGGGCGTCGCAGCTTGTCAAATGGCGCTCGCACATAGCGGCTTGGCTGCCCCCGGAAGCCGCAATCCAGAACGGACCGGTATCGTTTACGGCAGCGATTACATCCTGACCCGCCCCGAGGAGTTTTCCGATGGCGTTGTAGCTTGTTTCGATGCGAACCGAATATTTCAAATGCGCCTATGGCCCACGGTTGGGCGGCCCAAGGTAAACCCTCTTTGGCTTTTGAAATACTTGCCCAATATGCCTGCTAGCCACGTTGCCATTTACAACGATCTTCGCGGGCCCAGCAACTCCATTACGATTCGGGAGGCTAGCAGCGCCGCCTCGATCGCCGAAGCGGTGGCGACAATCCGTCGCGGGGCGGCCGACGTGATGCTGGCGGGTGCCACGGGTTCGCGGTTGGAGCCGTTGCGAGCGCTGCATTTTGCCGCTTCGGAAAAACTCGCAAACCCGAGATCCAATCCAGGCGAGATGTCCCGTCCCTTCGATTCGGCACGGGACGGATCGGTGCTTGGGGAGGGGGCGGGAGCTTTGGTTCTCGAATCGCTTGAAAATGCTGTTGCAAGAGGGGCTACCATTTGGGGTGAAGTCATCGGTGGCGTCGGCTCAGCTGTCGGCAGCGCTTCCGCCGGCAAGGCTCGCGATTTCGTGCGAATCGCTACCAAAAACGTCGTTTCCGGCCTAGTAGCAAAAGGACGGGCCGCTGGCGTTCAACTCAACGTCGACAATTGCCATGTCCATGCGTGCGGCAAGAGCGAGGTCGAATCGGATCGCTCGGAGGCGAATGGAATCCACGATGGTTTAGGAAATGAACAAATCCCCGTTACGGCGGCAAAAAGCTATTTCGGTAACCTTGGCGCGGGTAGCGCAGCAGTGGAAATTGTCGCCAGCTGCCTTGCACTGCATCATCAAAAGATGATTCCGATGCTCAATTGCGCTTCGTTGGACCAGGGCTGCCCTATTAAAAAGGCTGATACGTCCACCGGTCCGGGGGGTGCTTTTATCAGCCTTTCCTATTCTTCCCAGGGCCAGGCCAGTGGAGTATTGATTCGTCGGGTTCTTTCGGCTTGACAGTTACCCGCATGATTCGTAATCTTTTGCTCCCTTGAAAAAACAAGCACTCCAGTAACTAATTTTGTTTGAGTAAGAAAAATGGCAGTTCCCAAGCGACGACACTCCAACTCCCGATCCGGCATGCGTCGAGCGCACCATTCCAAAAAACCGCGTCAGTTGCAGGTTTGCGTGAAGTGCAGCACGGTTGTTCCGACTCACACGGTTTGCCCAAAATGTGGTTACTACATGGGTCGAGTCGTTGTCCAGATGGGCGAAGAGTAGAGTTGTAGAGTGCCCAACATCGCATTGCTTTTCCCTGGCCAAGGAGCACAGTTCCTCGGGATGGGTAAGGGGTTACTGGATCGCAACGCAACTGCGAGATCGCTATTCTCTAAGGCATCCGAGATTCTTGGGTACGATCTGGCCAAATTATGCATCGAGGGGCCTGAGCCTCAGTTGCATTTGACGAACCACAGTCAGCCTGCGCTCTTCGTACATGCGATGGCTGCGCTAGCAGACTTCGTAGATCAGCATGCGAACATTCTCGATTCGGTGGTGGCGGTAGCGGGGCTAAGTCTCGGCGAGTACAGTGCTCTGGCCTGCTCTGAAGCGATCTCTTTTGAGGACGGAGTGCGATTGGTCCAACAGCGTGGTTCGGCCATGCAAGATGCCGCATCGGTGGTACCGAGCGGCATGACGAGTGTATTGGGACTTGGTCAATCGGAATTGGAGGCGGTTTGCGATTTGGCGAGGCGTGATGGCGAAATTTTGCAAATCGCCAATCTGCTTTGCCCTGGCAACATCGCGGTTTCTGGTCACCTCGGTTCGATAGAAGCGATAGACGAAAAGGCCGTAGCAGCGGGTGCGATGCGGACTATCCGATTGAGTGTCGCGGGCGCATTTCACACCGACATCATGAAGCCGGCAGTGGAACGATTGGGTGTGGCGTTGGAGTCAACCTCGTTCAAGAATCCTCGGTTTCCTCTTTTCTCAAACGTCGACGCCCAGCCGCACACGATCGCTGAGGAGTTCTCGCCGCTGCTAATGAAACAAGTTGTTTCACCGGTGCAATGGGAAAGCACTCTTCGGAACTTGCTGGCTTCTGGAGTGGATCAATTTTACGAAATCGGCGCGGGCCGAGTGTTGGCAGGAACGCTGAAGCGAGTGGATCGCAAAGCAGCATGTGAATGTTTTGGCGATTAGCCCTTCTCGATAGGAATGTAAACATGTCTTTGAATTCTTTGGGTTTGTCGGCGGATCTTTCTGGCCAGATCGCTTTGGTGACGGGTGCATCGCAGGGGTTGGGACAGACGGTGGCGGTCCGGCTGGGTGAGAACGGAGCCAAGGTGCTGTGTGTGGCTCGCAATGCCGATAAGCTGGCTGAAACCGTGTCGCAAATCCAAGCGGCGGGTGGTGAAGCGGTCGCGATCGCATGCGACGTAACCGACCGAGAGTCGATTGAGAAGCTGTTTGAGCAGATCGAAACAGAATATAAACGTCTCGACATTATCGTTAACAACGCGGGTATCACGCGAGACACATTGTTGCCTAGAATGACCGACATGCAGTGGGACGAAATCATCGCAGCGAACTTAACGAGTTGTTTTCTGTTTTGTCGTGGTGCAACTCGAATCATGATGGGACAGCGTTACGGTCGCATCATCAACATGTCGAGCGTATCGGGTTTGATCGGCAACCCTGGGCAGACGAATTACTCCGCGACAAAAGCTGGTATGATCGGCTTCACCCGGTCGCTTTCGCGTGAAATGGCCAAGCGAAAGATTACGGTCAACGCGGTGGCACCAGGGTTTATCGAAAGCGACATGACACGGGCGTTGGGAACGGCAATAACAGACGAGGTCAAGAAGCGAGTACCCGCAAATCGGCTTGGAACGGCAGATGACGTGGCGGCCTGCGTATTGTTTTTGGCCAGCAAAGCGGCGAGTTACGTGACCGGTCAGGTTTTGACCGTCGACGGTGGCATGACGGGTTGATTGGATTGTGTGCGAGCCAGTTTGAGGACTTCCGCTAACAATAACTCGAAGCAAGGGCGAATCGAATGACGAGAGTTGATGTCACCCCCTTACGCATAGGGCCGCATGTTTGTGGCGATTCGAAGAGGCTGCTTTTGATTGCAGGTCCGTGTGTGATCGAGTCTCTGGATCTTTGTCTTGAAATAGCCGAAACGGTCAGTGGAATCTGCGATCGTCTTGGGGTGAACTATGTCTTTAAGGGATCGTTCGACAAAGCCAATCGCACGAGTGCGGGGAGTTTTAGAGGGCATGGACTCGACCATGGGCTAGAGGTCTTGGCGAAGGTCAGGCAGAAAATCGGGTGTCCCGTCACCACGGATGTGCATTTGCCGGAGCAAGCCAGCGCAGTTGGCCAGGTTTGCGATTTGTTGCAGATACCAGCTTTTCTGGCGAGGCAGACGGATTTGCTGGTTGCGTGCGCGGCTACTGGCAAGCCTTTGAATGTAAAGAAGGGTCAATTCATGGCACCTAGCGACATGAAATATGTCGTCGAGAAAGTCAACGCGAGTGGAAGTGGCGGAGTGATGCTTTGCGAGCGAGGGACTTTTTTTGGTTACGGGCGACTGGTCAACGACATGAGTGGCTTGCCCGCCATGCGTTCCATGGGAGTGCCGGTGGTGTTTGACGCCACGCATTCGGTGCAACAGCCGGGAGGCTTGGGTGGTACGACGGGTGGCAACCGAGCGATGGTTGAGCCGTTAGCTCGCGCGGCGGCCGCGGTGGGGATTGATGGCGTCTTCTTTGAGACGCATCCTCGACCGGAGGAGAGCCCAAGCGATGGACCGAATATGGTGCCGCTGGATCGATTTGAGCAAGTATTGGAGCGAGTGCTCACGATTTGGCGAACCGTCGCCGCTTGGGATACGTAACGCTGGTGCTCGCTAGCGCCGCAACTCGGGACTGTTAGGCAACTAAGGGTCAGTCGATCAATAAGTTCCCGATTTTTGAAGTGGGATAGGCTTCCAGCCTGTCATTTTCAAAGCGACAGGCTGGAAGCCTATCCCACGAAATCGATTCATGAACCGAACACAGACTTTACCATTGCTGCCTCCGCGGTGCTTCCTGAAGAGCCCATCGGCGCGTCCTTTATCCAAATGGCTGCTATGCCCCATGGCTTTGCTCGTATGTTTGGGTGGTTGCGAAGATGCGAACCGAAAGCGCTTGCAACAGATCCAGGTCAAACAGGTTCAGGGTAAAGAACGTCGCGATTCAATTCGGGATGCATTTCGCTATTTGCCGCAACTGATTCGACTGGACAGAACGGCTGCATTGAAAGAAATTCGGTATCAACTGAACACTTGGTCGAGCAGTGTCAGTGAGCAAGGCACATGGAAGTCGTCGGGTCTGCTCGACTCGGTTTCAGGTGCGTTGCGCACGATTGATTTTTCCAAGCGCATGACCAAATTGGAGTTTGGTGAGCCTGAGTGCGAGTTTTTGATGCAGTGCCAAATGATGAAGGAGGTGGGCAAGTGGGTGGTTGAGCGGCCCTACCATGATCCTCTTTTTAGTCCTTGGCTAAGTCAGCGAAAAAGCGAGATGGCGGAGGATGAATGGATTAAGCTTGAGATCGCATTAAAGCTGTTTGACTGGTCGATATGCAATGTTGGAATTGATGGTCAGGCCAAGGATGCGATGCGGTTGGTCACGAACTCGGAAATGCCTTTCGACGATCGGGCACCGATTTACCGGCAGCTGCCTTGGCAAACCATGATGTTCGCGCGTGGAGACACTTGGCAGCGAGCGAGAGTCTTTACGCAGCTCGCATTCATCCAAGGAATTGATTGCGTGGTACTGGCTTTGCCAAGTCTGACCGGTGCGACAGAAAATGCTTCGCTGCGTCTTTGGTGTATCGGTGTTCCGATCGGTGGCGAGCTTTATCTTTTTGAACCGCAGTGGGGGCTGCCCATTCCGAGTCAAACAAGCGATGGCATTGCAACCCTGCGCGAAGCAAAAGAAAACCCAGCGGTATTGCGTCGAGCGAAGCTACCAGGTCGATTTGACGAATACCCCGTTGTGCAAACCGATCTAAAGAGTCTTGTAGCCCTCATTGATGTCGAGCCGTTTGCATTAGGAAGAACCATGCACTCATTGGAGCGTTCTATCACTGGCGAGAATCGTGTTCGACTAAGTATGGACGCAGACGCATTGGAAGAAAAGCTGAATAAGATCGATTCAGCCGTCGCCGTTCGATTGTGGAATGTTCCATGGATAGCCCACGCGTACAACCAGTCCATGAGGGAGCGCATCAACGAAAATTCAGCCTTCTCGATGGCATACGTTGCGTCGTTTGGGTCCTTTATCATGGACACCCCAATTAGCCGTGCGAGGAATTTGCATTTCAAAGGCCAGTTCGAAAGCACTCCGGAGGCATCGGGTGCGTTGCGTTCCTATATGGATGTCCGGGTGGATGAACAAACCTTGAAGGATTTGGAATACGACCGAACGGTACAGGCGAACCTCGGGGTCGTGAAACAGCCAGACGAGGAACTTGCGAGGTTCAAGTTTAGGGTAGCCCAAGCTCAAGAGTATTTTCGTCGCTCCAAATTTGATGTCGCCATCTTCCTCGCCATGCTGAATATGGATCTGGGTAAGTTGGACACGGCGAACGATTGGCTATCGAAGCGATTGCTGAAGATCCCTGGCACCGAACGATGGCATGCTCATGCGCATTACTTGCTGGGGAGAAATTATGAGCAACAGGGCGATATGGCAGCCGCCATCAAAGAGTATGAGTTTGAGAATTCGCCTCAGGAGGCAGGCAACCGAATTCGAATTCGGAAAATACAAGCTGCTGCTAGCTCGAAGCAATTGCCGTGACGAGAATGCCAGCTATCGCTGGCAAACACGTTTGGGAGAAGTTGACTTGGTGCGGTTGGCAACTTTTGACGGAAGCTTCAAGCGGCACCGTTTGCGGGTGGATGCGTTTTTTTCCAGTGCTGAAGTCCAGCACGGATCTCTTTCAAATGCACCCACTGACCGTGAGTTTTGGATGTACTTGAAACCATCGTTTCAGGTGATATTTCCCCTTTCTCGATTTTTCGTAAGAAGTCGGGTTCCCCGATGGGACCGACAGTCTTCGACTTTCCAAAAAACCCCTTCTTCATAAAAAACCAATCAGCAGACATTCCTCATTCTCCTTAGTTACAAAAACAAAAAAAGAAAATTCACTTAAGGGCGAGAACGACCGAAGCTAAGAACCGGCTAATCTAACAAACACCAAATCTTATCCGAAGTTCGACCAGAAAATCAAGACTGTCGGCGAAAGTTCTGCTGCTCTGCGTTTCGGGCGTATTAATTCGCATTGTCAGGAACGTACTTAACCGTTAATGTTCCGCTGAATGGTGCATCTCGCTTACTACGGTATCAGTTCAAAGAGATTTTCGGGCAATGTATCGGGCCAGTTCCCGGACAAGCGAACGTTTCGAACTCGGACCTGGGACAAGTTTGGATTGTGGTACAAACCAAATTGGGGTGCGACGTTGGATTCCCACTGCCGTTCGTAGACAGCCTGTCCATTGACGGAAAGTGTTGCCATTCCCTTCACCCAACGAATAGACATCGTGTTCCAATCCCGCTCTCTTGCCTGTGGTTTTGCGAGTTGACGTGCTTGTGGATCTATCACACGTTGCTCTGGATCTGTACCCAGCCACTCTTTTTCGCCCGCGCCAAAGATCCATCGCAACGCAATGTCAGGCTGGTCGAGCAGCATTGCGGTTCGACCAATCGTGGGCGATATCGAGTATGGTAGCGTCCGCGATTTGCCCTCGATCGGTTCCGGTTTGCTGTCTTGAAAGAACTCCAACTCGAGCGTCTCGCCATCGCACAATGGACGTTGATAGTAGATCAGGCCTATGCTCCTGAGTTTTGCTGGCTCCTTTTCAACCATTTCACGCATGTAAGGTTCGACAACAGTGCCACTTGCTTCCCACTCTTCAAGCTTTGCTATGCGAGCCAGCTTTTGATCGGCGCTTTCAAGCACTCCGTCTTTCACTATCCAAGGGTACGCTGCATCGCCGTATTCTTGGCCATACCAATTCGGATAAGCCTGCTCCTTTATTTTATCGAAATCGTATCCTTGTTGTCCATTCTCGTCCTCATCATCCGACGCGACACTATCGCTGGCTGTATCTGTTTTCTTCAACATTAATTGCACCGGTTCGAGCAGTTGCTGCGTGTAATAGGCGGACCAGCCAGGGAGCCGAGGCGTACACAGTGCAACCTGGCGAGGGACCTGTACTTTGCCTGAAATCTTTAGCTCATCAATGCTAGTGCTACGAAAAGAATGCGCACCCAAGGCAAGAAAGGGCATGGCTGACTCCTCGCATGGAATCGTTACAGCCAGTTCTTCATTTGCAAATACTTGGAATTCCGTCGCGTTTCGTTTGATCCGATATTGATTCCATTCCCCCTGCTTAAACTTGTCGAATTTCTTGTTAACGCTCCCTGAATAACGATAGCCAAAACTGTTTAACGCAATCGTTTTGTTGTGTGGCAAGAACTCGGTTAGGATGCCACCGATCGCAATGCCAGGTTCCGCATAGGAGCCATCGAGAGCTTTGAACGCGATCTCAAAGTCTCCAGTGAGCGGATACTTTAGAAAGAGATAGGATTGCATAGTGCTGGATTCGTGGCCCCACGAGGTCGACGAGTCGTTACGAGCAACCCAAATAGGCTTCGATGGCATACCATTTAGAATCGCGCCTCCGTCCCAATCACTGGCCTCGGCGAAATGCTTAAGGCGTTCCTGTGTTACAAGTGATTCACCATTTGAAGTTCTTGCTGAATGAAGCAGAGCTCGACATTGGCTCATCGTAACCGTTTTCTTGTGCTTCAAACAGGACTCGAGCAATCGCTTTGTAAACTCGATACCAAGCTGTTTCGTGCCTGCGTCGTTCAATGCATGTTCTGCAATTTCTACTTCCAGTGGCAATGGTGCACTGTCAGCTGGAGCAAGCCGCTTGATTCCCGATACGGGTTTGTTGTCCCCGTCAGCGACGATCTCTTGAACCATCGATTTCAGGTCGAATGGTTGGTCCCTGGCTTTGCTCCAAATGAGCTTTGCCAACAGCAAGTCATCCGATTTGGACTCTGCCAATGCTGCAATCTTTAGTTCAATATCGGCATGCTTGCCAATCGCGATGGCATCTCGCATCAACCACTCTATCGCCGAAACGGACTTCGCGTCGGCGTTCGCCAACTGCAGGAGCGGTGACTTTGTCTGGTTGCGGAAAAGTGCCGAGGTTAGAAACTGTGGCATCAGGGAGCTCATGTCTCCTAGGCCAAGCATGGGTGCCGTCCAAACTTGCTTTGACAGAACTTCGAATCGAACATCTTGCGGACAGTTGAGAAGATGTTGAGCAGTAGGATTGCTTAGTTGAAACCAATTCGTACCTTGTGCGTCGTTCATACCAAAGGAAACGCGTTGCATCCAGGCACTACCCAATTTGAATGCCTTCTTGTCAAAGGCTTCGCGCGTAAGCTCCAAGAACGCTTGGGATTCCATGCTGCTAACCCAGGACTCGTTGTTCAGACGAATACTGCTCCATTGGCTTACCACCGCTTCTGCAAGCATGTCCGCTGAATCTGTATCGTCAATTGCGATTGCCTCGACGATCCATTCGCGAAGCAAGTGCATGTTGTTTGGATTGCCGTTCCAGTTGCTGGTTGTCGGTAGCGCCTGGAGGAATGCCTTCTTGAATCGGGTTTTGAGCTCGGAGCTTGCAGGTAGTTTCTTCAGGGCCTCACGGATCGCGTGCGTCTTGAGTTCGGAATGGATGCCTACGATGTGGGTAGCTAATTTGGGTTCGATCTCGGCGAGGATGGATTCATAGACCTCGCCCGCAGCTTTGTTCGCGTCCGCTATCCATATTTTGAAAAGCCAGCCGAGTTCGGCGTTGCCTGGCTGCGTGAGACGTTTCGTAAGCTCATCCTCAATTGCACTCACTTTCGCTACCTTTGACGCCCATTCGATCAAGCATTGTGCACCTGACTTTGGTGGTGCCTTGACTGCGCTGGGTATCAAAGAGAAACCGTTGTATGAATTGCGGTCTGTATTAGCCGTGGTTTGCGAATGAAGATTGATGACATTGGGCGACTCAGCCGGAAAAACGTTTTCAAGCCAAACGCCATACGCCAAACTGGCATCGAACTCCTTTTTGGACCATAGTTCGTTGACCTCGATCATTTTGGCGGCAACTCTGCTGGCGGCTTGCTGCTGCGGAGTTGATTGATTGGAGTTGGAGTTATAGCTTAATGAGCTGTTCTGCTGCGGGGTTGAGAGCAAACCGCCTAAGTCCACTTTGCTGATAACAGGTCCTGTTGTTGAGGCCCGTCTGACTGCTTCGAAGGATACTTCGGGCTGATTGGCCTCGGCAGCCATCTTGGCTAACTCCAGGGCGGCGAACACTTTTTTTTCCTGGGGTGATTCTGGAGATTTGATGTCATCATCATCATCGAACTGGGCAAACGTTGGTTGCGCTAGAGTTGCGATGAGGAAGAGAAGTACCGCTAGAATTCGATTTCGGTTTCGCATGGTTTATTCCTTGCCTGCTTTCGGGGGAAACAGTTCGTCCAAGGTCGAGATCAATATGCTCTTGCATTTTGCAGGGTCTGTTTTGCTGATTCGCACCGCCACTTCACAACGCAGCGATCGTGCTAACTCCGGCTGCTTGATTTGCGAGGCAATGGATTCGGCTCGTTCGAGGATGCGTATCGCCAAGTCGTTGTTGTCGCCCTCCGTTTCGAGTAGCTTGGCCATTGATGCTAGGGCCAACTCGTCTGGTATCGTCGTCCCGTCGGCCTTGAACTCAGGTGCAGTGGGCAGCCATTTTTTTGCCAGCTCAACACACTCGTTTGCCGTTGCTTGATTGCCCATGGCCTTGGCGACGAGGAATGCCCAAGTCCATTGCTTCGGCGTCGTGAGTCGGCTCGTGTCAAAATCCTTTGCCATCGTTTCAAACTTTGCTTTCGACTTCTTGCTCTTGCTGATCACCTCGACCAACGATGCAAGTGGAAACTCCAGCTTGTAACTCAAGGGGTTCGAGTGAGAGAGTTCGAGTGTTAGCATACTGTCGATTTGGTCTTGCTCCAGCTTCAGCTCCGCAGGCTTGGGCTTTGATTTTGAATCGCTGCTGTTGGCTTCCTTTGAAGCTTCTGGTTCGGGGGTTGGGATAACAAGACCGAGTGTTTGGGCTACCAAGTTCATTGTTGCATCGGGCGTCATTTTTGATGTAATGGCGGCCTCCAGGGTGTTCATGTAGTGGTCTGAGTTGTTTCCCCACTGTTGCATGCGTTCTTTGGCACCGGTATCCGATTTGAGGCGTCGCTTGATGATGTACGCTTCGACTGGTGACCCAGAGTTGGCGAGCAGGGTCGCAATCTGCGTCCTCGTTTCAAAAAGCTGAGACTCTGCGTAGCCCGGATTGCCGCCGCCGTTCCGTTCATCGAGTTTGCTTTCCTTGTAGACCTGGAGCAGAACGTTCTTGGCATCGGCGGAACGTCCCAGTTTGCTATACCAATGGACCAAGAGGGCGCCGGGCGAATACTGAAAGCCGTTGCTGCGAAGCTGTTGCGAATTGGACTTTGATGCGACTTCAAGGAGCGGCAGCAGACTTTTTAACTTGTCAATTTGATTGTCTGGGATTTGGCTTGCCACCGACCAGATGGCACTGGCGAGATCATCATTGTTTTTTGCTTTTGCAAACTGAGCTTCCCAAGGTTTTACCGTCATCTCAAGCTCCTCCCATTTTTTCTTGCCCGCATGCACCGTCGCTAGCATCGCTCGAGGCAAAGTCTCCTCTGGTTTTTCCGCCAATCTCTTTTCCATGGCCGAACAGATTTCCGCGTAGAGTTTGTCAGACTCAGCAATCGCGTTGAGCATTTTGAATATGGGATTATCAATTTTTCCATTCTGCTGATATGAGCGGACGTAGCTGAATGTATTTTGGCCATTGGTAAATTTGGGGTCGAGGATTCGTTTCAGAACCGTCTCTTGGGTCGCTTCATCGAACTTGAATTTCGGAATCTTGATCACTTCGGCGACATAGCCCAACTGTTCCAAATCCCCTTTGGCAACGATTACACCGAATAGTTTCTCAGCACTGGCTACATCAGCCGATTGGACAAGTTGCTGGGCAATTTCTTGGAATCGATACGAATCGTTTCGGAATTTGCTTGGCCCAATTTCGTCGATGAGTGCAACGAATTTACCCCAGGCTTTCGCGGTGGTTAGACTATTTCGCATATCGTAGTATCGATCCGAGAGCATGTCGGGTTTCTTTCGAATTGCCTCCAGGAATTGGTCAACCGCTTCCGAATGCTTATTGGATCGCGAAAGCCCCATTCCCACTTGAAAGACAGCAGCCGGGTCCAAGCCGGTTTTGCCGGCCAGGCTACTGCGCAGTTTGGTTGCGTCGTCGCGACGACCGGCTGCGTCGTAGTAGGATGTCAATGCATCTATGATTTTGAGTGATTTTGGTGATCGCTTGAGTTGCTCCTCCGTTTGTTCGATCAGCGACTTGAGTTCGCCCGCTTGCGATAGTACTTTCAAAGCGGCCTCATGTTGCGAAAATTCCTGCGTCACATACCTTGATCCGCCACGTGGCTTCGTGCGACGCAGAATGGAACGCGCAATCTCAGCCCCTTTTTTCTTGTCCCCCGTACTGACATATCGATTCATGAGCAGCATCAGCGTGTCTTGTTTACCACCGCTACGACGCTGAATACGTTCCATCATCCGATCCGCCTGCTCCTTGAGACCGAGTTGGTACATCAAGTCACACAACTTAAACTCAACATCTGGCTTAAGTCGTAGCACAAACAATCGCTGTGCGCTTTGGCGAGCGCGTTCGAGGTCGCCCAAGGCAATGACGAGTTGCAGAATCGTAAGTTCGCGGTCGACCAGCATCTGCTGATTGACGGGCTTGATCTTTTCGACCATTGCCAAGGCCTTCGCGGTTTGGCCTGTTTCGCTGAGCAAACGAATACTTAGCAGATTGAATAGCTCGTTGGTTGGGTCGGTGGTTTGCATTTCTATTAACGTTGCAAGCGCCACGTCTTTTTTGTTGTCCCAAATCGCAAATGCAGTCCAAGCCAATTGCCGTACGATGAGGAGAGTGGAGTCATCGGTCGGTGCCGAAGCCCAAGTTTCCAACCGTTTGCGCAGCGTGTCGCGTGTCGCTTCCAGTGCGTCAACGTTGGCATCTTTTTGGTCGTAAGCAATTTTTAACGCGGTGAGCAGCGATTGGTCCAGGTAGCCATTCGCTTGTGGAAATGAGACCGGGATCTGGATGTAGTTTCCATTGCGAAAATAATATGCATTCGACGGCTGAGTCACCAAAGCGACACGTTCCGAAGGCCTTCTTTTGGAGGTGAGTTGTACCTGGTGTTGCATACCGATTTCGAGCATCTCTATCCATTGCTCGGCGGTGGCCTTCTCGGCAAAGGCACCGACCAATTGACTGTAGTTATAGATTTGTATGCCTTGTGTCTTGGGCTGCTTGATCGATTCGTCGAGTGCCTTTTTAAACAGATCGAGGCCGCGTTGCGTTTGCGGTTCTTCATCGCTGAATAGTTGCGTCGCGACTTCGATCATTTGGCTCGGCTGAGTACCAGAGGACATCTTTTGGAACAATGCGTCGGCCTTGTCTTTTTGGCCTGCTAGCTTCAACTGTCTTGCGAGCCACAACGTGATGGAGTCCCGGGGTTGCGATCCGTCGGCAATGTCACTTGCAAGCGATTCCGCTTCGGCCAGCTTTTCGGGTTCTAAAGCGATCGGTTTGCTGTTTCGTGAGTTGGATTGGGTGCTGTTCATCAAACGACTGAGCCGACTTTGCTTTGCGCCCTTGTCGCCAAGCGAAATGAGAAGTGCTAAGCATTCGTCATATTCGGCGATCATTTCACCTTGCGCAGAGTACTCAAGGCCTGAGTTCTTCCAAAGCATCATGTCCAGCGCATCCCAGAGATCGTCTGGTTTTTTAGACTCTTTCGCGATAACCATTTTCTCCTTGATGGCATTGTCGATAGCAGAGTCGGATTCCATAGTCTGCTGCAAGATGCCTTTGGCTAGGATGCGAACGTCGTTGAAACAAGTTGGCTGGAAAGGGGGAGGGCCACCGCCGCCATAGTATCGATCCCGGTCTGGGAAAACCGTTTGCTTGAGTTGATTGATCTGCTGTGTCGATCGCTGGCGGCTGACGACGTTCTCCTTGCTGTAGTTCGCGGTGAGTTGGGTTGCGTTCGGCGACTTGGCCGATTTTGCGAGCTGCTGTTTGGATGTTTCGCTCAGCGTCCACGGCGGTACTGTCAGTTCGAGAACCGTGTTGGCCATTTCTCGGGCGGCGGCTTTTTTGTCGGCTCGATAGAGACTGATCATTCCGGGGGCATAGAGTTCCCATTGGTCCGGCGATTGAGCAAGTGCTTTTTCTACAATCTTGTATGCGGAATCAAATTGATCTTTGGAGATGAGGTTATTAACTGCACTTGTCACAGAAGTGGATTTGCCATCCCGCGCGCTGAGCTTAATCCAAACGCTTTCTGCTTCATCGATTTGACCGAGGTCTGCGAGCATTCCAGCCAACGCATACTCACCCTGTGGACTTGGGGAAATAACATTGAGTCGACGCTGGTATTCCGCTGCGGATTCGAGATCGTACTCAGCTTTCGAAAGCGCAACGATTTGTTCTAAAAGTTTCGTATCGCGACTCTCTTGCCGAATCAAACGCTCCAGGATCGACTTGGCCATGCCCAAGTCACCAGCAGCTTGGTAGGCCGCTGCGGACCAAAGGGTTGAGTCGCGAGTCTTGTTCGCTTCGCGACCGATGGTTTCCAATCGTTTGATGAGCGTTTCGAATCGATTGGCTCGAAGATACAACTCGGTCAAAGCATTGATCGGAGCCGTTTTCGCATCCGTGTCTTTGGCCAGTTCAAATGCTCGCCAATAGAGTTCAATGGCTTCGTCGGTTTGAAGTTCGTTCGACAGATACTTGGCCAAGGAATTGATGGCATCGGTATCGTTGGGGTGGTTCCGCAAATTGCGTCGCAGCGTATCGAGGCCAGCCTTGTTATCGCCCGCTTGAAAGCAAAGGTCGGCAAAGAAACGGAAGTTGTCGGCGTTGCCAGGTGCCGAGGCGATGAGTTCGCGACCGGTTTTCAATGCGGCTTCGCTTTGCCCGAGCCGCATTTGGAGACCCGCAATCTGCGTTAGGTAGTTGCTCATGAATCGGCGATCGATAGATGCGAGGCGGCGATAGGTTTCGATGGCGGGTCCGATTTGACCGGACCGTTCTTGAAGCCTTGCGGCGGCGAGCGAGAAGTTGATATTGGTCGAATCGAGTTCGATGGCCTTTTGAATAGCGAGTGTGGCCTCTTGGAATTTGCCGTTGGCTTCACGCAGCATGGCCAGCAGTTGCCAAGCAGGCGCATTGTTGGCTTGCTCGGTCTCGATCAATTTTTCCTGGAGCGAGATGCGATCCTGAAGTTTGCCTGCCGCTTGGTAGGTTTTGACTCGCAGGTCGACCAGTTTTTCGCGAGCGTCTTTGTCTTCAACAAGCTTTTCGGCAAGGTCCAACTGAGCTAGGGATTCATCGAATTTTTTATCGTCTCGCAGGAGTTCGGAATAGCGAGCGCGATGTTCGAAGGCTGGGTTCAATTCGCATGCGCGAGCCATGGCCGCAATCGCCTTGTCTGGGTAATCGAATTGCTTCATGATCTCGGATAATCGAACGCAATTTTCGCGCGACTCACGTGGCGCAGCGGCGATCTCCTGCCACATTGCGAGGGCTTCGACTTTGCGACCCAATTTGTTCAGATATTCGCCGAGATACTCGCGATATTGCGGTTCCGCGTCTGCAAGCGAAATGGCTTTGCGATACAGCTCTATCGCTTCGTCGGGGAGTTCTGCACCACGAACAAGGTCAGCGACGCGCGAGACGGTGACGGCATCGTTGGCACGCTTGGTGAGCATGCGTTGCCAAACCAGGGACGCTTGCTTGCGTCGTTCGGTGACCTCAATCGCTTCATCGGACATGATCAGTTCGCCCCAACGCACCAAGCGATCGATATTGTCCGGCTCGAGGTCGACCATGAGAGACATTTCTTTGGCGGCCTCGGGGAATTTGTTCTCACTCACGAGCGCGTCGACGAGCAACTGCCGTGCTTCGGCTTTGGAAGGAGCTCGCTCGATAGCTTGTCGGAAGAGCGTTTGGGCTTCGGCACCTCGTCGCTGGATCGAAAGCTGTCGTCCGATTCGCATCATGGCTTCGATATCATCGGGATGGGCTTCGATCCACTTGCGATAGTATTGGATCAAGCCGTCGTAGTCGTTGGAGGTCAAGAAGACTTCGTCGATGCGTCGGCGTACATCGCGATAGAGCCAGCTATCCGGATTGACCTTTTGGAGAATGGATTCGAAGTTCGTGAGCGCGGTATCGCGTTGTCCCATTTCGGCGCGGAGTTGATTGGCGCGGATGGACATTTCGATTTGGCGAAATTTGTCTTTGTGATTTTTGGCCAAAGTGTCGTAGCGTTCGAGCGCGGCGTCGCGGGCACCTTCGTCGGCTAGGATGCTGGCGATTTCTTCTTGAACTTGTTGGTCGCCGGGGAAGGTGGCTTCGAGTCGTTTCCAGACCGCCAGCGCTTCTTCGTTGCGGTTGGTGCGTTGGTAGATGCGACCAAGGTCTTGAGAGATTTCGAGCAGGTCTACGCGAGCGGGTTTGTTATGGATAGCGCGTTGGAGAGCGGCTGCGGCGGCGTCGACTTGTCCGAGCAACACCAACGACTTGCCGAGGTAGTAGCTGACGAGTGGGTCTTTGGGATTGAGCAGCTCAGCTTTTTCGAGAGCGGTTGTTGCTTGCGAGTCTTGGCCCCGCTGCATGGCAAACATGCCGACCACAAGCCATAGGTTGCCGTTCTTTTCTTTTTCGGCTTGAGCTTCGATATCGGCAGTCAGCGTATCGAGCGATCCGCGACTAACGTGATACCCGTACACTTTGTCCAATGCGGTTCCGAGTCTCGGTTTTTTCTTTAGCAGGTCGAGGAAGCGTTCTGCGGAAATGCGTTCCTTTTTGTCTTCATCCGATTCTTCGGGTTTGCTCGAATCCGTTTCTTGTGCTTGGACGTTGAAAATGGGGAACGCTGACGTGAACGATGTCACTAGTAGGATCAGCAAAAAAGAGCGAAGAAGTGGGGCGTGAAACATAGCGATCATCCTCGATTGGAACGGGGAATGGGTTCTTAGACGAACCGGATTCTATCACAACCCAATCCCGTTTTCCAACTTTTCGCGTTTTTGCCGGGGACATCCTACGGTACTTGTCATTCTTCCGATCGCCTTATGGCTAAGTCGTAGTCTCGAAATGAACGTAAAGTTGAGCTAAGCGAGTATCCCTTTAACCACGTCGCCGTGTACATCCGACAGCCTAAACTGCCGGCCCTGGAAACGGTATGTTAGTCGGGTGTGATCTATGCCGCATAGATGCAAAATGGTGGCTTGCATATCATGCACATGAACTGGATTCTCTGTGATGTTCCAACCGTAGTCGTCGGTGGCACCGTACACGCTTCCCTTCTTGACCCCACCGCCTGCCATCCACCAACTAAACGCTCGACCGAAGTGATCGCGACCATTCGGCTTCACCGGATCACCCTGACCGAACGGCGTTCGTCCAAACTCGGCTCCCCAGATGACAAGTGTATCCTCGAGCAAGCCTCGCTCTTTTAGGTCCTGGACCAACGCCGCTGCCGGCGCATCGGTGTCGGTGCATTGCTGCTCCAATTGAGTGTAAAGATTGTTGTGTTGGTCCCAACCCGCGTGCATCAACTGAACAAACCGTACCCCGCGTTCCAGTAGCCGGCGAGCGATCAGGCAATTGTTTCCAAACGTCCCTTTGGCTAAGGCATCTGGGCCATACCGTTCGATTGTGGTGGCAGACTCATTCGAAAAATCGATGAGGTCGGGAACACTCGTTTGCATTCGAAAGGCCATTTCGTACTGAGCAATTCGCGTATCGATTTCTGGATCGCCGTACTCGGCCAAGTGCTCCATATTCATCGCAGCGATATCGTCCAACAGCGATCTTCTAGCGGCGAGGCTCACGCCGGCTGGATTGGCCAGGTACGGAACCAGATCGCCTGTGTTCCGAAAACGGACTCCTTGAAAGCGACTTGGCAAAAAACCACTGCCCCAATAGTAGTCAAAAAACAATTGGCCGCATGTCTTGGACTTGTCACTCGACGTCATCACCACAAACGTAGGAAGATTTTCCGTCTCGCTACCAAGTCCATACGAAAGCCATGAACCCATGCTGGGTCGACCGGGCACTTGTGAGCCGGTCAAAAAGAACGTAACACCGGGCGCATGATTGACCGCTTCGGTATGCATCGATTTGATCAACGTCATCTCATCCGCAATGCTACCGATCTTTGGGAGCATCGTACTCAATGGTATGCCGGACTGGCCATAGTTTTGAAAGGGCTTTATGGCAGGCACGCAAGGCCATTTGCCATAGCCACTGGACATCGTCGAGAGGCGCGTCGTTCCTCGAATCGAATCCGGGATATCTTTACCCGCCATCTCTTGAAGTATCGGCTTGTGATCAAAAAGATCGACGTGCGACGGGCCGCCTCCCTGCCATAGCAAAACAACTCGTTTCGCTTTGGCCAGATGATGTGGCAAATCGGGCAAGCCGTTTCCTGGTCCCTTGCCCGCAACGCCCGATTTAGGATCTTCGGCCAGGGATTGTCCACCAAGCAACGAAGCGAGTGCGGCAACGCCCACACCGCTCGCTGCCGATCCAAACAACTGGCGGCGATTGACGCGAGCTAGGTTTTGTAGAAGTAAATTATCCATGTGCATCCATCTACTCTCGGGTCATTGTTTCATCTAAGTTTAGTATGGCCAAGCAAACAGCGGTGAGAGCTGCGTGGTTCGGCAAGTCCAATGACTTGTCTCTCGCTGCCGTGCCTATCTCCACAAACGCTTGTGCCGCAGTTGTATCGCTAGAGTAAAAAGCGAGTTGCTTTTGCATAGCGTTCTGCAAACTCACTAGCTCTTTTTCGCGTGGCACTCTGCCCAACACTCTGCGAAATGCGAACGTGAGTTGCTCCAGGACCGATGTGGAATGGTGCATGCTTTTCTCGGCCAGAACACGCGCTGCCTCGACCCATGTTGGATCGTTGAGCGTCGTTAGTGCATGCAGTGGCGTGCTGGTTGTGGATTGACGCACTCGACAAGTTTGGCGGTTCGACGCGTCGAACATGTTGGCTGGCCCAACCGTTCGACGCCAAAATGTGTAAAGACTACGACGGTACAAATCATTGCTGCTGGATGCTGGGTAAGTGAAGTCGCGTTCCTTGGTAATGGCCAACGATTCCCAAATGCCGTCGGGTTGGTAAGGGTAAACTGGAGCGCCCGCAATGCGTTTGTCCAATAGCTGTGCTGCGGACAACGACCAGTCTCTTAGGATGAGCGACGGCATTCGAAATCGGCTAGCTCGAGCGAAGAGTCGGTTTTCGATATCGCGCGCTCGCAATTCGGGCGTCATGCGGCTTGATTGCCGATACGTTGCACTGTTCAGGATGACACGCTGCATGGCTTTCATGTCCCAACCCGACTCTCGAAACTCGACGGCTAACCAATCGAGCAACGCCATGTGAATCGGATATTCGCTCTGGACTCCAAAGTCCTCAGCCGTCTTGACGATGCCGATTCCGAATAAGTTTTGCCACATACGATTGATCTGAACACGAGCGGTGAGTGGGTGTTCCGGCAACATCAGCCATTGCGCGAAGCCAAGTCGATTACGGGGAGCATCGGCAGACAGCGGGGGTAGAAAAGCGGGCGTATTGAAAGTTACTTTCTCAGCTGGCTTGAGGTACTCGCCACGTGAAAGAACATGGGATTCGCGTGGCTTTTCGTCGCTCATGACCATGACGCGAGGCAAGTTGTTGGCTTTGTAATCCGAGGACTGTTTACGAAGATCCGCCAGTTTCCCGAATACCTGTATTTTGTCGTTCATCGTCGAACGGACTTTATCATCGAAGTACTTTCGAAGTTGCTTTTCGATTGATTTCTTATCTTCATCGGACCGTTCTGCGTCCGGCTTTTTGAGGAGGGTGACAAGCGCATCCGGCAGCCCTTTGCCATCCGTTGGCTCACCGTCAGCAAACAAGCCAGCACGCCAGCCAACCCACGCGGCCTCGACAAGCGGTGCCGACTCTTTTTCCAATGGCTCAATCTTGGAATCGAACTCCGCCATCCGCAACTTGTATTCCTCGGTCGGCAATTCGATGAAGGGTGCACCGACACGAATACGTGAGGAGAAGAACTGCGGTACGCCCGTTTCAGGTACTCGGTTAAACGCGTCCAACAAACTGTAGTAGTCGACTTGCGTGATCGGATCGTATTTGTGGTCGTGGCATTGAGCACAAGCCATGGTCAGACCAAGCCAGGTCGTAGCGGTCGTGTCTATTCGGTCGAATAGAACGACAAAGCGTTGCTCCTCTGCAATGGCGCCACCCTCGCCGTTGAGAAGATGATTGCGATTGAATCCGCTGGCAATTTTTTGGTCGGTGGTTGCATCCGGCAGCAAATCGCCTGCGAGTTGCCAAATCGTGAACTTATCGAATGGCAGGTTTTCATTGAAAGCGCGTACAACCCAATCTCGCCAAATCCACTGCCAAGTGTCACCATCCTGCTGGAAGCCGTTGCTGTCCGCATATCGAGCGGCATCCAACCAACTGAGAGCCATCCTTTCGCCATAGTGCTCGCTTTGGAGAAGTTGATCAACGAGCTTCTCGTAAGCTTGCGGATCGCTATCGGTAACAAACGAATCGACCTGTTCAGGGGTAGGAGGCAAACCGATCAAGTCGACGTACAAGCGACGCATGAGTGTAGCGCGATCGGCTTCCGGCGAGGGGCTAAGCCCTTCTGCTTCCAGTTTCGATAAAACAAAATGATCCACCGGAGTTTTCGCCCAACTCGGTGTGGAGAGCTTTGGGAGTTCTGGGCGAACTGGGGTCGTGAACGCCCAATGGCTTGAATAAGTCGCTCCTTGATTGACCCATTTTTCGAGCAGCCGTTTTTGGTCGATCGAGAGTTTTCGATTGGACTTGGGCGGAGGCATCTGCTCATCCGCATCCATGGAATGAATCCTGGAAATGAGCGAACTTTCAGCCGCGTTGCCGGGAACGAACGCATTTCCCTGGAGAGCCAAATCTCGACTGTCCAATCTCAGATCGGCTTGCCGTTTGTTGCCGTCTTGACCGTGGCAATAAAAACAGTTTTCCGCAAGGATCGGACGAATGTCGCGATTGAAGTCGATTAGATCTTCGGCATAGGCGGCATCGCCAAAGAAATCAGGTGACGAAACAAGGCAAAAAAAGACCAGTGCAATAACCAGAGCTCGAATGCGAGTTAGCGACTGGATGGCATTGATACGAAGCTGTTCCGATGGCATTTGGAGGTACAATCAGGGAAAGGAGTATGCCAACACAGGAGTGTCAGTTTAGGATCGCTCGATCAATTAGTGGAATAGGCTTCCAGCCTGTCGCTTTGAAAACGACAGGCTGGAAGCCTATCCCACGTCAGAAATCGGACATTTATGGATCGACCGAACCTTAGTTAGGATCATAAAGAGTATAGTCCAAACCAGCGAACTCTTCCATCATTCAGCGGTTCGGCGTCGCGAGTCGCTGACTGAAATAAGGGCGTAGGTTACAATGTTCCAGCGTTCATCTCTTCCAGCTTGCGAAAGAGCGTAATCGCTGGCTGAAATCCTAATTCGCTTCGAGAACTAGTATGCAGAATCCGTATTCGTGTGGTTTTGACTTGGGCGGCACCAAGATGCTGTGCATCCTATTTGACGACAAGCAGAAAATTGTTGCAAGAAAACGAAAGAAAACCAAGGGAACGGAAGGGGCTCAGGCTGGGGTTATGCGGATCGCGGAATTGATCCGCGAGACATTTACCGAAAACAATCTGCCGTTGGAATGCTTGAGTTCGCTTGGTATTGGTTGTCCCGGCCCCGTCGATATGGACAACGGGATTGTCAATGTAGCGGTGAATTTAGGATGGAAAAATGTCTCGTTGGGAGCAATGCTTGAGGACGAACTGGATTGTCCGGTTTCGGTTCTGAATGATGTGGATGCAGGCGTCTACGGCGAATATTCCGTGGGGGCAGCGGTCGGAGCGCGCAGTGTTGCGGGGATTTTTCCGGGCACAGGAATCGGTGGCGGTTTTGTTTATGAGGGCAAAATCCTTCGCGGGCGGCGGTCTTCCGCAATGGAGATCGGTCACACGCGAATCACTTCGTCAAATCGTAGCAGCGGTACGGACATGACCGGAACGCTCGAAAGCGAAGCGAGCCGATTGGCCATCGCTGCCGAATGCGCAAAACTCGCCTACCGCGGGGAGGCGCCCAATCTATTGCGAGCCGCAGGCACGGATATCGCCCAAATTCGTAGCAAAGTATTAGCAGCAGCCATTCGAGATGGTGACAAATCCGTGGAACGGGTCGTGCGACAGGCGGCGCAAACAGTCGGTTATGCCGTTGCCAATTTGGTCCACATGCTATGCCCAGAAGTCATCATATTGGGAGGAGGATTGGTGGAATCCATCAGCGAAATCTACTTAGATGAAGTGACTCAAACAGCCAAAAGAAGCGTTCTGCAATGTTATGAGGACATGTTTGAAATCAAAATGGCAAAGCTTGGAGACGACGCGGGTGCGATGGGGGCAGCCATTTGGGCAAAACAAAATATCCCAGTGACGGCGCCATTGATTGGCTAGAGCTTTAATTGAGCGACGCTCCGCGTCGCAGAAATCACGAACGAGGAAGAGGCTCTGAATTTTTTGAAGCCGAAGAAAGTACCCCTGTGATGTTGCCTCAAAAACCGAAGGTTTTTGAACTCCGGAAATCGCATGGAGTGTGATTGGTACTTTAAAATCACGACGCGGAGCGTCGTGCAACTAAGCCGCTGGGATAAATTGAGTTATTCAAGGCTTTTAACTTGCGAATTGGTTCTGGCGTTTGGAATGCGAGATGGGTTAGACTTAAACAACGAAACGATTTGACCCACTCTTTTGAAAAGCACAAACCTATGAAAAGCAATACAGACAGCCGTCTGCGAGCACTTCGTTTTGAGTCTTTAGAACAAAGGGCTCTGCTTGCAGCCGACATGCAAACGCTGCATAACTTTGCGATGCCAGAGGATGCCGATGCGAGCGGATCTGTTTCGCCGCTGGACGCATTGGTCGTTATTAATGAACTCAATCGCCCTGAAACAAACGGTGCAAGTGACAGCTCGAAGATGATTGATGTTGATGCCGATGGGCGACTGACACCCCTGGATGCATTGGTGGTGATCAACTTCATCAACCGTAGCCCGTCAACTGGCGAGGAAAGCATAAGCTCCGTTCCACTCGAAGCCCGCATTGCTCGTTTGGAATCCGCAATCGCTAAACGTCAATTGCCACCTGCAATGGATATCGACAACGCAAGAGAGTTGCTTGAGACAATGAAGCATGGTGGCCGTCCTGAAACCGGCGAACGTTTTCTCGAGGGGCGCATCCAATCACGTCGTGAAGTTGAACGCATTGAGACTGAGCTTATCGTAAACGAGTTGGCTCCGCGTGTGGTGGATGCTGAGCACATAAATCGAGCTGCTGAGTTCATAGAACGGTTCTCTGCTAAGCTGAAATCTGCGGGGGTTGACTCTAGAGTGATTGAAACGGTTGCCGGTGAAATCAAGGCTGGATTTGATGCTAAATTGCCGCTTACTTTTGCCCAAATCAAATCTCGATTGGTCGAGCTGGGTGTGGATGTTACGAAACTGTTTCCCGAAAGGCCAGAAACGCCTCCAAAACCAGAAACACCCCCTCGCCTAGAGCCGCGGGTTGAAGCGATTATTAAAAGGTTGAAGGACGCTGGTGTCAGTGTGGACGTCGTTACGACGATCGTCACTGAACTGAAGAAGAGCATTGAGGCCGGATCGCCAATGACGTTGGACCAAATCAAAGCTCGACTCACCGAGCTTGGTGTTGACGTGTCAAAGCTTTTACCAATCGCTCCACCTCAATGGAGCCCATCGATCGAACTCGTAACGAGTATTTTGAGAAGGGTAAACGCAAAGCCTGAAACGGTCGACATTGTTCAAGCTGCCATGAAAGCGGCAAAGGAATCGGGAAGGCCACTGAATGCATCTCAAATTGTTTCGCTTCTTAGTGCAAACCGAATTGAAATCACCGAAGCGATAGCGAGATTGCTCCGTCCGGTACGAGCGAACCAGCCTCGGTAGAGCTGGATTCGCGTTGTACAAGTTCACCGTGGCCTTGTGAGGCCGTCTCGCATTCGGATCAATCATTTGTCGTTTGCATCAACGACATCGCTGATGAGCCAGAAAGGCGGACTCTTTTCGTAGTTAAATAAACGTGCCACCTTTGCAAGTTCGGACGCTTGCTCTGGGTGTTGCAGCATGAGTATGGTCGCGGCTAAGCATTTCTCAGCGGGAGTAACCGATAACCTCCGAAACCCTTCGATGTCGACTTTCTCATCGGACAGCAAAAGCACAGCAAGTTTTCGCTCGAAGTAGTCGCTGCTCTCAAGCGACTTGATACTCTCGGCAACAAAGGAATCTCGGGCCATCCCATCTCCCTTTCTTTGGGCTGACAACGCTAGAATCGCGGACTCGACCCAGCGCAATTTTGGTCCATCCTGGGTCGTATCTTTGTTGAGGTAAGGGGCATAGTTGTCGTTGACGGCATCCAACTCAAGTTCATCAAAATTTGCCGTTTCTCGCATCGTTTTGTCAAAGAGCCCAAGGTCTTTATTCGCGTATGCCGCATAAGCTTTCAACACCTTCTTTTGCTGGTCATCAAAGTAGACGCTTGGCAAATCAGGTCGGGTGAAAGCGTTTCGAAGGGACGGAAGTCCGTTGATGAAATCGGTCGTGGCCGATGGTCTTTTCGGCCCGTTCTTGGCTTGAACGGCTCGAACACCGAATTGTATAGCCGTGCTGGCGAATGGCTCTGGTATCTCCTTGCACAATTCGATCACTTTGTCGTATTGTTTAGCGGCTTCCAAGATCGAAAGTCGCAGCATTTTTGCTTGAAGCTGATTTGGCAAACTGGCAGACAAGTCACTCGCCAATTTTGCTGCTTCCTTGAATCCTCCACGGGAGAATAAACGCGCAGCACAGCCGAGTCGAACCGTATCCGATAATTTTGGATCTCGAACCAATTGACTCCACAAACGCTCAGCTTGTTCCTCATCCTCTGTGATGCGAGCTAGCAGAAATGTCCACTCCATTGAATTGGGCTCGGCTGCATGACGTGCGCGATACTCGTCGAGCAGTGGTTGCAGTTTATCTGCATTCCGCATCACATTCTGATACTCGCGGTGCAAGCCAACTCGCACGGGTTGGTCATTCAGGTGCTGAGTCACGAACGCAAGAAATCTATCTTGCGGTTCTGTCTTTGCTAAGAAACTGTTCAAGTAATCGGAGTCCCCAAAGTGCTCGATTCGAGATTCCAGGTAATCAAAGAGGTCGATACCCAACTCTGGGTTCATGGCTATGCCGAGAATCTTTGTGATTTCGCTGTTTTCGAATTTCTCTTGTCCAATTCGAGTTCGCGAGGTACTTCCGCCCTCTATCTTGATCTGCTCTGGGAAGGGCTCGAACAAAAAATCTGTCGGCGAAAATTCGTAAGCTGACTTGCCAGCAAACAACTGCACCTCACCCTCCGGGGAGTTTGCCGGATTCTCTGCGTAGTAGGTCTTTTCTCGAACGAAGACACCCATCTGGTCCGGATTGACCAAGTAGATTGTGTTTACGAATGGACGGCTTAAAAAGGACGTCTTGATCGTAAATTTTGACGTCTTGATTTTCACCTTGTTATCAGGTGACGGAATGATGTCCCACTCACCTTGACCGAGCTTCAACTCGCTCCGGCTACCATTGGGAAACGATACTTTTTTGCCTCCAATTGTCACGTCGTAGTTATTGGGGAGGGCGTTGACCACGATCACGCGTTGGTTGGCTCCTTTATAAATCGCGACACCAAGATAGAGAACGAGCAACGCGGCGAGTAGGATCGGGCCAACTACGTAATAAACAGAGAACTTTCTTTGGTTCGTCTGAGCCACTTCGATACCCTGGTTGCTGAGGAACGGGTCTTTGATTGGCTTTCCTTTCTTGAGTCCTTTTTCCACCGACTTTTGGAGCTGCTGAAATGGTTTCGTCGATACAAGGGAAGGGGCAGCGCTTTCAATTTTGGCAAGCCACGACTTAGCCTGTTCGTGATCGTTCACACTTTGAAAACTATTGATCAACAGTTGCGGAACCCACAGCCGGTCTGCGTCGCCAGATGCGAGTGCTAGTTCGGCGTAAGGTGCTGCGGCGACTGGTTCACCGCTTCGCATATAGGCCAATGCCAATCGGTCCGAAACGAGTGGATCTGGTTTTGCCGCAAGCGAATTCTTGAACGCTTGGGTCGCATCTTTATGCCGACCGAAATACACAAAAGCATCACCAAGCAGCTCCTGAACCTCGTCGTCGTCTGTCATCGACTTTCCAAATGTACCCGCAACGTTGTCCAGCAACGGCATGTCCTGGTACCCGATCGCGACGCCGATGGCTTTCTTGACCGGTAATGAAGAGTCGTCATCCGACGCCAACTCCACTTTCATGGCATCAATGGCTTGACGTTTACTGCCTTCCCACTGCTTGAGAGGCATGCAACGAAATTTTTCGCACGACGAACATTCACCAATGATTCGCAATGAACCAAGAGGAATAATCGGGACAAAAAACACAACGATGTAGTTCACCGTATCATACGACTTGAGAACAGTCAGATTCCCACAAAATTCACATGTGCCATGAATCGAGTGGATTCGTTGTTTTCCGTAATAGGAGTTACCGATACCATTGATCGTATAGGGCATGATGCACTCAGATTAAAAAAGGGAGGATGGATAGTCGTTATCGGACGATATAATAGTGCACATCACACACGCTTGCCACTATACAACCAAGCTCCGTAGTGCAGGCTGCAATCCGGCTCTTGCTCCTCGATTGGCCGACACTTCGGCGATCTGCAGAATGAAAAAAACCGTAGGATGGGACCAATGTCCCGTCCGTTGATTCGTTCGGGACAATGGTCCCAAACTACGACTGGTATAACACTGCCTGCCGCTCGCCTTACTACGCCTGGGAAAGAATACCTCGACGAAACGTGTGGCGACTAATCTCTTCGAATGCATCGCTTTCGTGAAAGTACATATGGTGTGCGATCGTTATCGTCTTATCCGAAATCTCGATTTGATTCAGAGAATTCTTTTCCTGCTCTCGGCCACGGCCCCGCCGGGATGTCGTGGTCCCACATTGAGCAATGATGATCCCTCGGTCTCGATGCGACCCGGGATAGAAGTCTAACGTGTTTCCGATATAGGCTCGGTGCAAATGTCCACCGAGAATCAAATCCACCTTCAAGTCCGTAAATCGTTCGATCGCGCGTCTCGAGTGTGGCATTTGGCTGTCTCGCAAATTGTCCGGTGCAGGTGCAAAATGATGGTGAGCCACGACGATCCTTGCGATCCCATTGGGAGTGTCCCTGAAGGCTCGCTCGCAAAGGTCCAATTGCCATTTGAAAATCTGGCCGTTACTGATCGCGCTCCGGGGGGCAGTCGAGTCCAAACCCACTATCACTGCGCCATCGATTTTGAGCACCGGATTGAGTTCTGCCGAAATGATCTCTCGATAAAGAAGGTGGGGGTCCAACATGCGTTCAAGAACGCGATAAAGCGGAACGTCATGGTTGCCGGGAATGACCAACTGAGGGACTGAGGGCAATCGATCCATATAGCTCTTCGCAGCCATAAACTGATCTATTTTGGCGCGCTGAGTTAGGTCTCCATTGATGACGATTGCGTCGGGATGCATCTCGATGGCCGTTTTAAGTGCAGCCTCACCGACTTGTTCAACAAAAGGAGGTCCAAAATGAAGATCGGAGATTTGGAGAAGTCGGATTGGTTTTTCTGTACGATCCACTAGGGGCATTTCGTGAAACAGGAACGGATGTAAACAAGAAACGAGGCTACGGTTTCATGTTAAGGTAGATCCTGGCGGAAGCCTAGTGCGTCATGCAGTCATAATTTTGGGGTAGAGCCTTAGTTGCACGACGCTCCGCGTCGTGGAAATCACGACGCGGAGCGTCGTGCAACTAAGTTTGCAGAACGTTCTACAGATTGGCTCGTAGAATACGGTACAGTAAATGCACGGCACTGATATCGCGTTCCCTTCCGAAAAAGCGTCTCACAATCTTTGGAGCAAGAATGTTCTTTCCGTCTCCTCCATTGTTGTGGACCATTGCAGGGATGTTTGGATTGCTTGCCGTAGGGACAACCATACGGGTTGCGTCGCTTCGTGGTCTTACGGATGAAAGAACGCAATCGCATCTAAAAAGCGTTCGGTCCTGGTGGGTCTTATTGATCATTCTGGCCGTCGCGTTAATGCTTGGTAAAGCGGGCGTTGCACTGCTGCTTGCTGTCGCCGGAATTCTCGCGTTGAGAGAATATATGCAAATAATCGGGTGGAAACAGGTTGGTAAAGCAACGGCTTGGATCGTTTTTGCAATGGTTCCAATCGTGTACTTGCTATTGCTTTTTGGCTATTCAGAGATCGTCCGAACCACTGCGCCTGTCGCAATTCTGATCGTTATGGGTGCTGTTCGGGCGTGCCTTGGTTTGGTTGAGGACTTTATTCGCATGACAGCTGCGGCGATTTGGGGGGTGATGTTGTTCGTATACTGTCTGTCCCACGCCTACTTCTTGGTGGATCTATCCGGTTTTCCAGAACCTTGGATTGGGAACCTAGGATGGTTCTTGTACCTAGTCTTGTTGACGGAGACAAATGATCTTGCGCAAGCTCTGATTGGACGTCCGTTTGGCCGCACTAAGATCGCTCCCCGAACTTCACCGAACAAATCACTTGAGGGGCTTTTGGGTGGAATCGCAGTTACGACCATTCTTGCCAACTGTCTGGCTCCTTTCCTAACGAGTTTCATGCACAGCTCGTGGATCTCAGGCGTTCTTCTTTCGACGTCATCAGGCGTTTTGATCTCAGTTTTTGGATTTCTAGGCGATCTCAACAAATCCGGCATGAAACGAGATGTGGGCATCAAAGATAGTGGGACAATCTTACCAGGCCAAGGAGGGATGATAGATCGAGTCGACAGTTTAACGTTTTCCTCACCAGTGTTCTACTACTTCATTCAAGCTGTCCATTTATGATCAGCGCAGATGACTTCAAGGTGATCGTATGAAACCAGACGCAACGTCCAACGAATCAACGCCCCTTGATGCGGAGCCACGCGAGGATCTAGGCGAGGATTTAAGCGAGGCGGATGTCGAATATCGGCATAAGTACATTACGATCCCAAACGTCATTTGCGCAATACGTTTGTTTGGATCGATTTGGCTTTATGTGCTTGCGATGCAAAATCGATTGGTGCTGTTTACCTGCATATTCGTCGCGCTCAACTTAAGTGATTGGATCGATGGCAGGCTCGCTCGATGGCTGCATCAGCGTTCCGACTTTGGCGCTCGATTGGATAGCTTCGCTGATGCTGTACTATACGGAGGTCTCTTCTTCGGACTCTTTTGGTTTCGCGGCGACGTTCTTTATCCCGAAGCAGTTTGGTGGATCATCGGTCTGCTGAGCTACCTGCTGACATCAGGGGCAGGGCTTTGGAAGTATGGTCGCGTTCCAAGCTACCATACGTATGGTGCCAAAATATCGCAGTGGTTTGTTTTGGCTGGGGCGATCTGTTTGCTGCTAGACTATTCCATTTGGCCGTTTCGCGTTGCTATGGTTCTGGTCACTTTGACCAACCTAGAGGCGACAGCGATTACTTGGATCTTGCCAAAATGGCGAGCCGACGTGCTAACGATTCTCCATGTTTTGCCTGCTGACGCGACTGGTGGTCCCCAGTGAGCTTGCTCATGAGAACCAAGGCGATTTAGTAGTTCGCCTCAATGTTTTCCGGCGAGTCGTTGGCAGGACTATTCACACGCGTCGAAACTCTTCGCAGATGCAAAAGTCCCGTTTCACTTGGCTGCAACTGCTGCAGTAACAGTTCGAGGTGGTTGACGTTGTTGAGGGTTGGATCGAGCCATTTTGCGATTTGATCTTTGCTCAGCATCATGGCAGGCATTCGATCGTGAACGCTAACCACGTCAGAATTGGATTCCGTCGTGATGATAGTGGCCGATACGATCGCGTTCCCTGGCGAAACGGGATTCTGGATTTTTCGGTTCTCAGCCCAGAGTCCAGCCATTGCAAAAACACGTTCGCCCTGGGTGTGAATCCAATATGGCTCTTTGGTTTTTGGCGAAAGCTTTTTCCATTCGTAGTATCCGTCAGCAAGGACAATGCAACGCTTGTCAATGAGTGAAGGCCGGAAGCTTGGTTTCTCTGCAAGCGTCTCCGAACGTGCATTGATCATGTTGTAACCGACGGAAAGCGAATCCGCCCAACGGGGCAACAATCCCCACCGCATGCTATCCAGAATCAGCCTGTTCTCCTGATCGCATCGCACTACTGCAATCTGCTGACTGGGAGCAATGTTGTAGCGATCTTGATTGAGGGTCACATGCGCAGTTGGAGCCACGTGGGACGCGTCGGTATCCCAATTTGGAAACAGATCGACGAGCCAATCTGCAACAGGAGTCTTAAGTGTGAACCTACCGCACATGAATCGCCTATGCGCCTTTGTTGGAAATCGTTAGTTTAACGGTCGGTCTTCCATAGTACTTCATGCATTCTCGCTCTACTCAACCGTTCTGTCCTACTTGGGTCGGATAAATGAGGGCCAGAAATGAATCGACTGGATTCACCTAGATCTATTTCGCGATGTCCAGTATGAAGCATTCTCACGACTGGTGTCATAGGACGTTCGCTGTTAACCCTCACGACGACCGCCGTAGACCGGTCATCCAGTTCTACCAAAGAACCGATGGGGTACATCGATAAACACTTAGTCAAAAGGTGCAAGGCATCCTTGCTGAACTTACCCTTGGCTGCATGGTAACAAAGGTACCCGAGGGCATCGGCGGGCTCCATTCTGTTGCCTTGCACAGGGCTAGTGAGTGTTAAATATGCGTCCGCTAGATTCAGGATTTCAGAGCCTGATCTTACTTCCGACAACTGCAACCCCCTTGGGTACCCGGTCCCATCAGCTTGTTCATGCACCTCCATCATCATCATCAAAACGGGCTTTGAGATTCCCGCAAGACCGTTAAAAAAATCTGCGCTTTCAATGGGGTGCCTTCGGTACTTTTTCCGAAAGGCTTCATCGCGAGCGTCCGCCTCGGTCTCGAACCAATCGCAATTAAGTAGCAGCGAACTATCATGCAATAACGCGGCCAAACCCAACTGGTAGGAAACGATGGGATCATCCTTTTGGATCGTACTCATGGCAATACTTAGCATTGCCATGTTGGCCGAATGCGTTGCGATTCTTTCGACTACTTTCGCCGATGGTGTTTTGGAATCGAGCGATATCACCGCTAAGCTCGCGGCAATATCCTCCTTCACTTGAACCATAAACTCACCGATGCTCGCACTAGCTGGTTCCAAATGCGCGTCGTCGTTTTCATGCAGTGACGCGAGCAGTCTGAAAAGCGACGTGCGAGCTTTGAGAAAGGACGACTGAATACTTTGAATTGTTGCTTCAGAGTAACAGTGAAGCAGGACAGATTTGGGCGTCGCAAGTTTCTCTTGTTGGGCCGCATGAACCGTGAGCGACTGGACGCGACGCTCCTGCAGCTGTGTTACCAGCTGGTCGTCAATCGTTGTCCCTGCCTTGTGAAGCAGATGGCCATCGGAATCGACGAGATCAAATGCAAGTGAGGTTCCAAGCTGCAGGTCCTCTGCAGGGACTAACCAAGATTGATCAACGCTCATACTATTCTCTTCCTATCTGAAAGAGAATGAAAAGGCAGAGGCGTACACCTACGTCCAGAGAATCTCTGGGGTATATCATGAACTCGCATCGGGGGCATCGCAGCGATTGTGAGGAAGATTCGTTTTTGCTCGACTCGCATCAAGAATGCAAAAACAAAGGGGGCAAATTAGTATCCATCTTGGTCGCGCCCAGATCGCTGCGGTTTGGAAACTTTCTCATTATTCGCTTGGGACAAGGTTTGGTTGCACAGTCGATACCGATTGAACGGCTCGAATGACTGTCTTTGGTCCAAAACCTGGATTAGTGAGGCCGCTGACACGGGTGGCACGGGTGGCACGCCCAGAGGCTGTGTTTTTATAGTACCAATCACACTCCGTGTGATTTCCGCAGTTCAAAAACCTTTAGTTTTTGAGGCAACATCAGACGGAGTGTGATGGGTACTTTCTTCGGATTCAAGAAATCACAGCCTCCCAGAGCGAAAGCGATGGGCGTGCGAAGCTTGGCAAACGACGCTAGCGACTCACACGCCCTTAGTGCCTCAGGGAGTGCCGCACATGTCGATTTCGCGAGACTGCCGCGTGGAACAGAGGGGCGCCGTGCTTCCTAGTCGCGACTCCAGACCCTATCATTGGTGGTCTGATGTTGGTGATTGAGATGTTTTTTGAGTCGAGGTCAGGAGCAAAAAATGAACTATTCATTTCGGTTTGGTGTTGTCGCGATGTTGATCGGATCTATTGCGTTGGGAGCCTATTTTCAGACGACTGCGAATGCAGTTCCGGCTTCCGACCTCGCACTTCAGATGGTGCCCGTGGATACGAATATGCATGACTTCATGGAAGGAATGTTTCAAGCCCCTTACCGTCGACTCAAGGCATCGATCGCTGCGGAGCCAACGGACAATAACGGTTGGAAAGCGATTCGCTCGGATGTTTTGATCTTGGCAGAGGGGAGCAATCTTCTGGTTTTGAGAAAGCAAGAAAAAGACCAGGCAAAGTGGGATGAAATTAGTGTTGCATCAAAGAATGCCGGCGAGATGGCATTCAAAGCGGCGAAGACGAAGAACTTTGCTGAGACCAGAAAAGCTTACGAGTCCATGCTCGTCCACTGCAACGATTGCCATAAGACGTTTGCCAACGGCAAACATCAGCTGGCACCCTAGTTTAACGGCAGCTGGGCTTCGAAGTGAACCGGTAAGCGAGTGATGGGATGAATAAATTCCAATTGCCAAGAGTGCAAACCCATCGCTTTGGTTTGCATTTCCAAATCTGGTTGTTCGCGTGCTCCGCCACCCGATA
>Ga0163144_10003300_pt1 | contig 36809 bp, 29 predicted proteins | sample OliLak19BULKMAT1_FD_123175 | JGI IMG/M metagenome (GOLD analysis project Ga0163144, IMG submission 123175) | Freshwater microbial mat bacterial communities from Lake Vanda, McMurdo Dry Valleys, Antarctica - Oligotrophic Lake LV.19.BULKMAT1 | ecosystem: Environmental > Aquatic > Freshwater >...
AGCTATGGCTGAGGATAAACTCAATAATTTACCAAGAAAAATCCTAAACTTCTTGACTCCAAATGAAGCTTGGAATATCAATAATTTACAAACCGTTGCACTTGTTTCTTGATTGTACCGTAATAAAGCTATTTGTAAAATTTACTATTTTAGGTAGTCCAATAGAGCTGATCTCAAGTATGACCTTTTCTAATTGTCTTGCGTTAGGCGTTTCAATACTATCTGTTATTAACTTAATCGCAATTTCAGTTCTTTTTGCTGAAAACTCTTCAGCAGTCATTTCTTTCTTAGCTGAAACTTCTGCTCTTTTTTCTTCTAACTTTTGGGGTATGACTTCCTTATTACTCTTACTTGATAATCTTTTTGCAGCATCTTCTTTTCTTTTTTCTCCCAATTCTTTTGGGGTCATCGTTTTCTTGCTCATAAATTACCTTCCCATTTAAGTTAATAAATTATTTTCAACAAATACTATTATTACCAATCTAAGACTGATCAATAAACGTTAGCATAGTTTATTTTTTTAATAAATGAGTTTATTGTGTTTATAAATATTTTAACAATACATCTTGCATTATTTTTTTGGCAATTGGAGCGGAAGCTCTCCCACCACCACCACCATGGTCAAAATATATTGATATCGCGTATTTTGGATTATCAAATGGAGCGTAACCAGAAAATATTGCATGATTTCTGCTGCCCCATGCTATGTTATCTCTGCTTAGATCATCAGATGCATTTTTCTTAGCTTGAACCTGGGCTGTACCAGTTTTACCAGCCATATGCATTGATTTGTAATCTAGTCTGCTTAAATATCCAGTACCACCAGGAGTATTCATAGTATTGAATAAAGCGGTCTTAATGATTTCAAGATTACTTTGCTGGAGATCCAGTTGAACATAGTTTGGAGCACCAACTGCTATTTTAGGAGAAAATAATTTTCCATTACTAGCAATGGCTGTAATTAAGCATGCTAGTTGCATTGGAGTAGCAAGAATAAAACCTTGGCCGATCGAGAGATTTAATGTATCACCTACACCCCACTTAGTGCCATATTTCTCCATTTTCCATTGTTCGGTTGGTACGAAACCACTAAGTTCGCCAGGTAAGTCAACTCCGGTTGGTTTGCCAAGGCCAAATCTATTTGCAACTTCGATTATTTTAGCAGCACCTGTTTGCCGCGCGACTGCATATATATAATGGTTACAGGAGTGTTTTAATGCATCAACCATATTAAGAGCCCCGTGGCCACGGCTTCTGGAGCATCGAAAGCTATTGCCACCTAGAATAGGTGCGCCGGTACAAATAATTTTGTTATCAGGATCAATACCAGCCTCAAGTGCAGCTAATGCGGTGATAATTTTAAAAACTGATCCCGGGGGGTACAAGCTTTTAGTGGTTTTGTCGATTAAGGGTTTATAGGGATCATTTATTAAACTATTCCAATATTGATTAGAAAGTTTACTGAACTTATTGGGATCAAAAGATGGAGTTGAAGCGCAAATTATAACATTACCATTGGTGCAATCCATTACTATTGCACTGCAGCCTTGTGCATTCATATGTTTTAATGCGTTTTCTTGTAATTCTGCGTTTATATTTAAATATAAATCATTTCCAGGTTTGCTTGCACTTTTTCCTAATTCCCGTACGTATTTACCCAGTGCGTTTACTTCTATCCTTTTAAAGCCAAATTCCCCCCGTAAATGCTCTTCATAAAATTTTTCAATTCCGCCTTTCCCTACCCTAAAAGTTTCATCTGCTAATTTTGTAGGCTCATCTTCACCTGTTCCTGGCCGACCTAGATATCCAATTAAGTGAGCGGTAGAGAGTCCAGACTTATAGAACCTTTCAAAACCAGTATCAATGAAAAGTGATTTGAAATCGGCTTTCCTTTCTTCGATTACAGCAACTTGATTCCAATCTAGGCAATCTATAACAATTGCAGCAACGCGCCTTCCTCCTTTAGACATTCTCCTATTTATTTCATCTATTTGGTAATCATCAAGCTCTAGTATTTCTACTAAATGATTAATTTCTTCTGAATATTTCGGATTACCATTTTTATCAAGTAGCAATCGAAAACAAGTATTATTTTTTGCAATTATTACACCATCAGAATCAAAGATTTGTCCTCTTGTTGGGGAAAGCAGAATCATTTTAATCCTATTGTTATCTGAAAGTGTTCGGTATTCATCTTTTTTGATGAATTGCATATAGAACATTCTGCCAGCTAGTAAAAAGAGGAGACCTAATTTACCAGCCCCAATTACAAAAGTTCTTCTGGTCATTATTTGTCTATTTAAGGAACTTCTATCTAGCATTCTGACCTAATATATTTATTGATCTTTCTATTAGAGTAGAAAGTATTGGATAGAAAAAAATGGTTGTCAGGAAATAAAAAACTATTTCATATCCTTCAATAGGATAATCACTCTTTATCAATACAACTAGATACCTTATCAATATAATAAAAGCACTATATGCACAAAATACAGTTAAATTAATGAAGTATTTTCGTAATAAAAACCACCTACTAAAGTAGTTAAGGCATATATTGCCAAATATTAACGCAAGAGAGCTGGTTCCTGGTGGTAGTGCGTTTAATTGATCTGTGAGTACTCCGATAACAAATAACTGCCAATAGTTTAAAGAGTGATAGGTACTTACGTAATAGATTATTATTATATCAAAAGCTGGTAATATTTCACCGAATGGTCCAATTTTGTACCATTGAGAGGGTAAGATAAGAATTATCCACAAATAACTTAAAGCTAATAAATTGATAATAAGTTTTGAGATAAATTTATACATAAAATGGTATTAGACATTCCTATGTCGATTAACTGCTGCATTCATTATTAAGCCAAATCCAAGGAGCATTGACACCATCATGGTCCTTCCATAAGATATCAAAGGTAATGGTACTCCTACAGCGGGTAATAATCCCATAACCATAGCAATATTTATAAATATATGACAGAAGAATAGTGTAACAATACCAATAGTCAAAAGTCTAGCGAATTTTGAGCGGCAGTTAATAGCTACTGATAACGAACTAATTATTATCAGAGAATATAAAATTAATAACGTTATTCCACCAACAAAGCCTAATTCTTCCATTAAAAAGGAAAAGATAAAATCAGTTTCATATTCTGGCAGAAAGCTGAGGGGGCCTTGGGTGCCACTTAATAAGCCCTTGCCAAGAAAACCTCCAGAGCCAATAGCAATTTTTGATTGAATAATATTATAGCCTTTGCCCAATGGGTCTGCTTCTGGATTGATAAATGTTAGAATTCTATTGCGTTGATAATCGTATAACATGAACCACATAGCGGGCATTGCGGTTAATCCAATTATACTAGATATAATAAAATATATTCTTTTCACGCCAGCCGCGAAGAACATAAAGCATACCACTATAAGAGTGATCATACCTGTACCAAGGTCGGGCTGTCTTATTACCAGATAAATTGGAATAATCGAAGCTATTAATGGTAGAATTAGTATAAAATCGCTTACAGTATAATTACTGTACTCGTGGAAAAATTTTGCTAACATCATTACTACAGAAACTTTTACCAGTTCTGATGGTTGAATTGTAAAAAGTCCCAAATCTAACCACCTTGTTGCTCCCATAGCTGATTTGCCCATTAATTCAACAAATAATAATAGAAGCAATGTAATGATATAAAAAACGTAAGCAAAATGATAAATAACTTTCAGATCAATTATAGCAATTAATATAGAAACTGGCATAAATATTAAAAATACTAAAATCTGTTTGTATGCCCAAGGTTCAATATGGCCACCAGCTGCTGAATAAAGAAGAATAAAACCGTATATACTAATTAATGTAGTAAATAAAGGTATAGAAATAGGTATTTTCTTAATTCTGGCAATAAAGTCTTCCCTATAATTGTCCATGATTATGATTCCTTAAGATTAGTGTTTTTTGGGGGGGTAGTTTTAGTATAAACCAACTTATACTTAGGAAAAATAATTTTAATAGTTGTTCCTTTGCCCTCTATGCTTGTTATACGTAGTTCGGCTTCATGTGCGTCTAGAAGCATTTTGACAATAGCAAGGCCAAGGCCATATGATCCTACAGAATTATAGTCTTGCTCTCTAAGGGTGCCGTATGCACTTAATTCAACTGGAACATCACTTTCTTTCATGCCAACACCTTGGTCCATAATAGTTATAACCATTTCTTCATAGATAATTTTAGCAGTTACTGTAATAGTTGTATTATCTTTAGAGTATTTTATACTATTTGAGATTAGATTACTTATAACTTGTAATATTCTTCTTTTGTCGCATATTAAAATAGGTAGATCATTTTCTATCTGGGTTATTATTTCAATTTTCCTAATATTAAATCTAGCTAGATTGACCTGAATTGCTTCTTTTATTACTTCTTGGATACTAGTTAAAGTATTTGTTATTTTGAATTTGCCTTCGATAATTTGACTTTCATCGAGTATATCTGTAATAAATTCTAAAATTAAATTAGAATTATCGTAAATTCCTTGAGCATATTTTTTATATGGTAACGGTAATTCTCCAAGGAATTCTTTGGTCATCATTTCAGAGCCAGTAAGAATAAAACCAAGAGGAGAACGAATTTCATGAGCAGTAAAAGCTAAAAAGTTAGTTTTAGCTTTAGTCGCATTTTCTGCTACTAGAGAAGCCCTTTCGGCTTTTGTCCTAAGGAAGGTTTCTCTTTTATATATGAAAATTATTGCTCCCAAGGAGAGAGATGCGAAAATACAAACTAAGATAAAACTTTTGGCTAGATCGATTATTATGTCTTTTTTAATAAGGTCACTATCTATATTTACTACAAGTGTGAAAGGTAAGTCAGCTAATGGTTTTATAAAGTAATTTAAGCCATTTAGCATACTAAGATAAGAAAAATCAGTTGCGGCTTTTTCTTGTGGTGCGAATTCTTGTAACGCTGTGTTTAAATATTCTTCGAATTTTAAATCTTGGTTAATAAGGTCTTGTATTATTGGTTTTGACTGAGCAATAATATGAAGTTTCTTGTCTAAAATAATAAAATTTGTATTCTGTTTTTTCTTTCTAGCATTAAGATTTTTGATCATAGTGTCAATGTCATAACTAAGTATGATAGATCCTATATACTTTTTTGTAACTTTGTCAGAAATATTATCAATGATTTTTAAACTGCTATCCTTAGAAGAACTTTTTTTGTTATAAAAAACAATGCTATTTTTCCAGTTGGAGTCATTTAATTTTGTAGTGTTTATAAAATCCTTAATATAGTTTAGTTTTTTAGGATTAGGTACTATTCCAGCTGTACTAGTAACGGTTTCAAAAAAATTGCTGTTTACCCAGCTATACTTTCTCCATCCAAATAGCATGTTAAAATATTGAGATTTAGAATGATCTTGAAGCGTATTATTGATATAATTAATGTCCGTATAATTGCTTTGGATATGATCTCCTATTAAATTTATAAAGTGTTTAGAATAGTTTAGATGGTCAGTAATTACAGTTTCTAATTGAATTGATTCCATCTCTAGATCTTTTAAAATTTGCTCTCTTTTACTAGAATAAATCTGTATAAAAGATACAAGAGTAATAATTACAACAATAATAACAATACTAAATGTAATCATTTGAATAGCCACATTCCGATCTACAGAATTTGCATCATCGTAATTAGCGGTTTTTTGCATAAATCAATTTGGTTTTTTTTATTCAATAATATAGAATAATCAAAATTTTATTTAAATCATAATAATTCTGTATGAAGCTATCACTATTTAACTCATTAACAAGGAAAAGAGAAACTTTCATTCCTATAGATGATAATTTGGTTAAAATGTATGTTTGTGGGCCTACAGTTTATGATCATCCCCATATTGGCAATGCAAGGTCGGTAGTAGTTTATGATATACTCTACCGTATATTAATCAAACTCTTTGGCAAAAACCATGTTATATACGTTAGAAATATAACAGATATTGATGATAAGATAATAGATAAAGCTATCCAGGACGAGATTACCATTGCAGAACTGACAAAAAAAACTACGGAATATTTTCATCAAGATATGGACTATCTTGCTTGCCTTAGGCCAAATTTTGAACCAAGAGCAACTGATCATGTTCAAGATATGATAAATATAATAGATCTTCTTCTTGCTAAGGAAGTTGCATATAAATCAGCAGACCATGTTTATTTTGATGTTACAAAAGCAACCGATTATGCCAAACTGTCTGGTCAGTCTTTTGATGAGTTATTTAATTCTGTTCGGATAGATAGCAGTGAAGGTAAAAAAAATCCTGGAGACTTTGTCCTATGGAAACCAGCTAAAGTAGAGGAAGATGTTTCTGCAAAGTTTGATAGTCCGTACGGTGTTGGCAGGCCTGGGTGGCATATTGAATGTTCGGCCATGAGTCATAAATTCCTTGGGGAAACCTTTGATATTCACGGTGGTGGAGTTGATTTAGTTTTTCCTCATCATACTAATGAAATTGCTCAAAGTCGCTCTGCTTTTAGTGGATCAGAATATGCAAAAACTTGGGTTCATAACGGGTTTTTAACGGTGAATCATGAAAAAATGAGTAAATCTCTTGGCAACTTCACTACGGTGAAAGACCTAATTAATAAAGGAATAAGGGGGGATGTAGCAAGGCTATTCTTGCTGGGTAATCATTATCGTAAGCCTTTAGACTACAATGATAAAGCTATAAACGATGCAAATCAAATGATCACCTATTGGTATAGAGCCATAGAGCCCATAGAAGCAAAAACCAAGTGTAATGAAAGTCAAATATCTGGTGAATTTATGGGTGCCTTGTTTGAAGATATGAATACCCACAAGGCAATAAAGATTATCAATGATTATGCAAAGGAAATCTATTTGTCAAAAACTGATGACATAAAGATTGAATATGCCTCAAAATTGCTTAGCTGCGCTCGTTTTATTGGACTAATGAATGCCTCGTGTAAAGAATGGTTTTACTCTCATGTAGATTCAGACAAAGTAGAAAAATTAATAAAAGAGAGAAAACTAGCTAAGGAAGCAAAAAACTGGCCACTTGCTGATAGTATAAGAAATAAGCTATTAAATAGTGATATAGTTATTGAAGATAAGGCAGATGGTTCAACCGCTTGGAAGAAAAAAACTTAATATATGTAGTGTACCATTAATGATGTTTGAAAAATTGCTTGATAAAAACACTTAAAATCTTTATAAGTACACTATCAATAAAAAATTAACAAAGGTTTATATATGACGACTGAATATACTTTTTCTATTATTAAACCAGATGCTACAAAAAGAAACTTGATTGGTAAAATTAATTCTTATCTGGAAAATGCTGGTCTCAAAATTGTTGCTCAAAAAATGGTTAGATTGCAGGAGTCGCAAGCTAAAGAATTTTATGCTGAACATAAAGAAAGGCCATTTTTTGCTAGTTTAATTACTTACATTACTTCTGGTCCAGTAGTTCTTCAGGTTCTTAAAGGAGAAGGTGCTGTAATGAAAAATAGAGAAATAATGGGAGCTACTAATCCTTCAGAGGCAAAAGCTGGTACTATTAGAAAAGATTTTGCTGTAGATATAGAAGCAAACAGTATTCATGGATCTGATAGTCTTGACAGTGCCAAAAAGGAAATTAACTTCTTTTTTTCCAAAGAAGAAATTGTGGAGTAAAACCAATTCTTTAAAGTTAGGTTGATTAGTGGCGGGTTATTTTGTTTGTTATGCTCCTCTCTTTATTGGTTCTTTGACTTTATTCTTAGCGCATAATATAATCAATTCACTTATATTGGCCGACCCTGACCTGTATCATGGGCAAGGTTCTGCACATTAACAGTTGAATAAAATAACTTTATCTTAACTAATGAGCAATCAGTTTCACGTGAAAAAAAAATATGATGTAGTAATTATCGGAGGTGGTCATGCTGGAGCTGAGGCGGCAGCAGCATCGGCTCGTTCTGGTGCTGATACGCTTCTGATTACGCTTAAGCGAGATAATTTAGGTGAAATGTCCTGTAATCCAGCTATAGGTGGTGTGGCTAAGGGGATTTTGGTTAAAGAAGTGGATGCTTTAGATGGTCTTATGGGAAGGGTTATAGATAAAGCTGGTATACATTATAAAATGCTGAACGAAAGTAAAGGGCCTGCGGTTTGGGGACCAAGAGCGCAGGCGGACAGAGCCTTATATAAAGTGGCGATGGCTTCAGAATTATCAACTTATCCTAACCTAACTATATTATATAATTCGGTTGAAGATTTGGAAATAATAGATAACAGAATTCAGTCAGTTGTCACTAAAGCCCATGGTATTATTGAATGTAATAGTGTAGTACTTACGACGGGTACTTTTTTATCCGGTATGATTCATATTGGGGATAAAACAATTCCTGCGGGTAGAGTTGGCGAGGCGCCATCATATGGTTTGTCAAATACTCTTAAAAATCTAAATTTTGCAGTTGGAAGGTTAAAGACCGGCACCCCAGCTCGAATAGATGGAACAACAATCGATTACTCTCGGATTGAGAGGCAACCTGGAGATATTGTTCCTCGCCCGTTTTCAGAAATGACAGATAAAGTTATTGTTCCCCAAATTGATTGCTTTATTACGAAAACAACTCAAAAAACCCACGATATAATAAGAGCTAATCTTAATAAGTCAGCAATGTATTCGGGTCAAATAACCGGTATAGGGCCAAGGTATTGCCCTTCAATTGAAGATAAAATAGTTAGGTTTAGTTCTAAAGAAAGTCATCAAATTTTTTTGGAACCAGAAGGGCTGAATGATAATACGGTATATCCTAACGGAATATCCACATCCTTACCAGAAGACGTTCAGGAAGATTTTATTAGAACTATTATAGGTTTAGAAAGCGTTAAGATTCTAAGGCCAGGATATGCTATTGAATATGATTTTGTAGACCCTAGAGAATTAAAACATACACTTGAAACAAAAAGAGTAAAAGGGTTGTTCTTAGCGGGTCAAATAAATGGCACTACTGGCTACGAAGAGGCTGGCGCTCAGGGGGTTGTGGCTGGAATTAATGCTGCTTTATCGTGTTTCAATAAGGGAGAATTTGTTCTTACCAGGGCTGATGCATATATTGGCGTCATGATTGATGATTTAATTAATTTTGGTACTACTGAACCTTATAGAATGTTTACGTCTAGGTCTGAGTATAGGCTATCTCTTAGGGCTGATAATGCCGATATTAGGCTTACTCCTAAGGGGATTGAATATGGGGTTATTTCTCCTCAACGTCGTAGTGTCTTTGAGTTAAAACTGGAAACTTTAGAGCAAGCAAGAAATGTGCTGAATGCAAGAACAATAACGACTAGCCAATTGACAAACCTTGGTGTAAGTGTATCTCAGGATGGCTCAAAAAGGACTGCCTATCAAGTTCTCGGTCTACCAAATTTTGGTATAGAAGAAACAAAAAAAATATTCCCAGAAATCGATAATTTAGATTTGAAGGCTCTAAATTATATGTATGTTGAATCAAAATATTCGTCATATTTAAAGAGACAGGATATGGATATTAAATTGTTTAAAGATGAAGAGAATTATAAAATTCCAGAAAGTCTTGATTATTTAGCTATTCACAGTCTATCGAATGAAATTAGAGAAAAACTCTCCTTTCATAAACCTTCTACCTTGGGGGCTGCCCGTAGAATTTCTGGAGTTACCCCTGCTGCCTTGACGGCAGTACTAATTTACCTAAAGACAAATTATGTTGGATGCTGAGGTTGTTTCACGTGAAAACAAGGACAAGTTACGACAGTATATTGACTTATTAATTAAGTGGAATAAAGCAATAAATCTAGTGTCCTCAAATAGTATTAAAGACATAGAGCGAAGACATATATTAGATTCTATACAATTATTAAATTACATTGAAAAAAAAGATATATCAGTTTTAGACCTAGGTTCTGGCGCTGGGTTACCAGGGGTTGTTTTATCAATTTGTGGGATAAAAAAAATGGTGTTGGTTGAGAGTGACGAAAGAAAAGCAGCATTTTTGTTACAAGCTTCAAAAATATCCCCTGAATTGATTGAGATAAAGAATAGCAGAGCAGAAACTTTACCTGCTGGTTCTTATGATGTAGTAATTTCTAGGGCTTTTGCAGATTTAGGTTCCATATTTAATTACTGCAGGAGTATAGAAGTAAAAGAAAAATTTCTTTTACTTAAAGGAAAAACATATGAAGACGAAATAATTCAAGCTAGAAAACACTGGTTGTTTAAAATTAAAATTCATGATAGCATCACTTCCATCGAAGGAAAAATTCTTGAAATCACTAATTTAAAGCCACATACACATGAGTGCTAAAATTGTAGCTATTGTTAATCAAAAAGGTGGAGTAGGTAAAACTACAACTGCTGTAAATCTGGCTACGATTATTGCTGTTATGAATAAAAGAGTTCTACTTATAGATCTTGATTCACAAGGCAATAGTAGTAGCGGTCTTGGTATAAGGCAAGAAGGAAGGAAAATTACCACTTATCATGTTTTTTGCGGACTTGAAACTATTGAAAAGGCAATTCTTGATACAGAAATTCCTAAATTATCGATTATTACTTCAAATACTAACCTGGCTGCGGTTGAAATAGATTTTATAAATAGGATTGATAGAGAAATGGTTTTAAAAAATTGCTTGGAATCAGTTCGGGATAGGTTTGATTATATTATTATTGATTGTCCCCCATCATTAAATTTACTGACCTTAAACGCTCTTGTGGCCTGCCATGAGGTTGTTATTCCTATGCTCTGCGAATTTTATTCTCTTGAGGGTTTAAGTCACCTACTTAAAACTATCGAGATTGTAGAAAAAAGATTGAACCCGGATATCAAAATTGGCGGAGTGTTATTTACTATGTATGACAAGAGGAATAGATTAACGGAGCAGGTGGAACGTGATGTGAGATCCTGTCTTGGACGTATAGTATTCAATACAACTATTCCGCGAAATGTAAGGGTTTCAGAAGCTCCTTCTCATGGGAAAGCGGCGATAATATATGATTATAAATGCTCTGGATCTCAAGCTTATATTAATTTAGCAAAAGAAATGATGGCTAGAGAAAAGCAAGGTATTCGCCAAGTAGTATCAGCATAAACTAAAATAAACACGAAGGATTCATTATGAGAAATAGAGCGTTAGGAAGAGGTTTATCTTCTTTGCTTAATGAGGAAATAATTCCAATTGAGATAGCTGCTTCTAGCAACAATATTGATCTTGATTTAATTGAGGCAAATCAGGAGCAGCCAAGAAAATACTTTGATGAAGAGAAAATAAAAGAGCTTGCTGATTCGATTATTAGTCATGGATTAGTACAGCCAATTATAGTAAATAAGAGTTCTGCTGGTAAATATAAGATAATTGCTGGTGAAAGAAGATTTAGGGCTTGTAAGATTGCGGGATTAAGGCAGATTCCTGTTATAATAAAGGATTTAACTGAAAAAGAAATTTTAGAAATAGCTTTAATTGAGAACATACAACGCCAGGAATTAAGTGCTATTGAAGAAGCGGAAGGTTTCCAAAAACTTATTAATGAATATGGTTATAGCCAAGGTGAGCTAGCGGTTGTTGTTGGCAAAAGTCGAAGCCATGTTGCAAATTTATTAAGGCTAAACCAATTGCCTGAGTCAATAAAATTTATGATCAATAATGGTCAGTTAAGTATGGGCCACGCTAGATGTTTAATAGGGCTTGAAAATGCTGAAGAAATAGCAGCTAAAATACTAGCCAATGATCTGAATGTGAGGCAAGTAGAAGAATTAGTAAGCAATAGAAAAAGGAAGGACAAAGCTGATAATTCTTATATTAAAGAAAAAGATAAAGTTGTTGACGATGATTTGGTCATGCTTGGCCAATCTTTGAGCGAGAAATTTGGGGTGAAAGTAGTTGTTGAAAATTCTTGGAATGGCGGTAGAATAAGCTTTCATTATAGTAATTTGGAAGAACTTGACTTTATTTTAACTAGGCTTAATTAATTATGGAAATATTTTTAGACAGTGTTGATCTTACTGAGATTAAGAAATATCATATGTATAATATTGTTGACGGTATAACAACAAACCCTTCGCTAATGGCGAATTCTAAGATGGATTTTTATGAGACGATCAATTCAATTTGTAAGATAATTAAAGGCGATGTTAGTGTTGAAGTTGCCTCAAATGATTTCGAAGAAATGGTAAAAGAAGGGAATAGAATATTAGAGGTCGCTCCTAATATTGTGGTAAAGCTTCCTATGACTTGGGATGGGCTTAAAGCCTGTAAATATTTTCGAGATGGTGGTAATAAGGTAAATATGACTTTATGTTTTTCTCCAAACCAAGCATTATTAGCTGCAAAAAATGGGGCCACTTATATTTCCCCATTTATTGGTAGGCTTGAAGATATTGGTGAAGATGGAATGCAACTAATTGCTGACATCCGAAATATTTATAACAATTATGACTTTAAAACTAAAATACTTGCAGCATCTATAAGAACCACAGAACATGTATTCGAGGCCGCATTATGCGGAGCAGATGTTGTTACTATCCCAGCTAAAATACTTTCTCAGTTAATTGAGCATGACCTTACCAGTAAGGGGCTTGAGAAGTTTAATCAAGACTGGGAAAAATCCGGGATGAAAATTTAATTTAATTTATAAGGAAAGATAATGTCGTATCAGTACGTATATGTAATGAAAGGCTTGAGTAAGTCAATTAATGGTAAGCAGATCCTCAAAGAAACTTGGCTATCTTTTTTGCCTGGAGCTAAAATAGGTATAATAGGCCATAACGGTGCTGGTAAGTCGACATTGTTGAAAATAATGGCTGGTTTAGATAAAGAATATGAGGGAGAAGCTTTTGTTGCTGATGGGGTAAAAATCGGGCATTTATCGCAAGAACCTCATTTGGATACAAGTAAAAATGTGTTTGAAAACATTATGGATGGGCTAGCAGAAAAAAAAGCTCTAATTGATGAATTTAATGAAGTAAGTTCTAAATTCGCTGAAGAAATGACGGATGATGAAATGAATGATCTTCTGATCAGACAGGCTGATTTGCAAGAGAAAATAGACGCTTGTGATGGTTGGAGTATTGAAAGGGAAGTGGAAATGGCAATGAGTGCACTTCGTTGTCCGCCAAAAGATGCTGATGTTACAAAGATTTCTGGTGGAGAAAAAAGAAGAGTGGCACTTTGTAAGTTGCTTTTAGAAAGGCCGGGGATGCTGTTACTGGATGAGCCAACAAACCATCTGGACGCTGAATCAGTATCTTGGCTTGAAAATTTCTTGAAGGATTATAAAGGAACTGTTGTTGCAATTACTCACGATCGTTATTTTCTGGATAATGTTGCGGAGTGGATTTTGGAAATTGATCATGGAAAGTGTGTACCATGGCATTCGAATTATTCTGCTTGGTTAAAGCAAAAACAGGAGAAATTATCACTTGAGGAAAAAGAAGAAGGTGATCGTTCCAAGCAGCTTAAACGAGAGCTTGAGTGGGTGCAACAATCACCAAAAGCTCGGCAAGCTAAGAGTAAAGCAAGGATTAATGCATATCAAGAGTTACTTAACAAGAAGCGCGATGCTAGTAATGGTACTGCGCAGATAATTATTCCAAATGGCCCAAGGCTTGGAGATTTGGTGATTGAAGTTGAGAATTTATCTAAGAAGTTTGGTGATAGAGCGTTATTAACAGATTTTAACTTCCGTGTCCCACGTGGTGCTATTGTAGGGATTGTTGGACCTAATGGCGCTGGTAAGTCGACATTGTTTAATATGATTACTGGTAAGCTAAAGCCAGACGCTGGTAGAGTTAACATTGGTGATACAGTTAAGCTTGGTTATGTTGACCAGTCTCGTGATCATTTAGACGATAATAAAAATGTTTGGGAAGAAATTTCTGAAGGGCTCGAAGTTCTTGAACTTGGCGAAACATCTATTAAAAGTAGAGCATATTGCTCAGCATTTAATTTCAAAGGAGCGCAGCAACAAAAGAAAGTTGGGCAACTCTCTGGTGGTGAGCGGAATAGGGTGCATCTGGCAAAATTACTTAAGGAAGGGGCTAATGTTATTTTACTTGATGAACCGTCAAATGATTTAGACGTGGATACGCTAAGAGCTCTTGAGGATGCGATACTTGACTTTGCTGGCTGTGTATTTGTAATTAGCCACGATCGCTGGTTCCTAGACAGAATTGCCACCCATATAATTTCTTATGATAAAGATGGAAGCGCTACTTGGTTTGAGGGTAATTATGAAGATTATCATAATTACATGATTAATATAGTAGGTGAAGATACAAAGAATCCAAAATATAGGCATAAGAAATTGGTTTAGAAAAATCAGTTGTTAGTTTTTTAGAATATTTTTGAATTAGTAGTTTTAAGATATGGTGAGGCGCTAGTGGGTCATAGGTAAGATGTGAGGCTAAGATTTAACACTACTCACCCTATTGACCCATGATTTCCTAGAACATCATGAGTTATCTGATCACAGAATGTATGACACTCCAGATTCTAAACCATCATTACATTTAATATTATTGGATTCATGGTATGTTTTTAAAATATCCATTTATAAATATTTATATTTATTTAATAATATCAGTTGTAACTTAATCTTTGTAAAAACAAAACTATTGACTACTTGGTGAATTTGGGTAGATAATAAAGCTATACACAAGTTTATACATATAGCAATTTATGGGTTGTAGCCTGTTTTAGGCTGATGGTGTTGTAACGATTTAATTCTTATTCCCATGTCCTCCTCTCTATAGCTGTATATACTCGTATCCTTCGTGTCTAGCCTACGTGTACTTATGAATTACTATAACTCTTAATTAATTAATAGGAGAGGTAGAAAATGAAAATCCAGTACCATACAAACGAACCAAAGATATTCTCAGTTGTTAGAAGCCTCGATTGCGTGGGGTTAAAAAATTTAATTATACAAGATCCAACTATAGTAAACCAATCTCGATTAGCAGATGGATTCACTCCATTGCATAGCGCAGTTTATACTAATAGTTTAGCTGTTGTAGGAGCATTACTTACCTATGGTGCAGACCCAAATGCTATTTCTTACACAGACTGTACACCACTAGAGCTTGCGCTTAAAACAGCTGATACTAATCCATTAATAATAAAAGAGTTGATAAAAAAAGGTGGAAGCTTTTTTAATGAAGATGTTGAGTACTATTACCAACGACGTGTTGAAAAATATTCTGAAAAGATGAGTATTAAAGATTTAACATGCGGGATAATAACTGGTGAGAGTAAGGTGAAAGAAGTACAAATTACACTTTCCAAGTCTGTAGATTCGGTGAATTCTAGTAATCCATTTTTAAATGAATCTGATGTATTGATAGAAGAAATACTAACATGTAGTAGTTTAAATAAGGATAAAGAAAAGGATAAAGATACATTTTTTAATGTAATTGAAATCGAGAATAAAAACCAAACAATACTTGAAGCCGCAATTGTCGAAAACTTGTCAGGAAATTATGAAGAGCTAGACTATTATAATTAGCATAGTTAGTTTACATGGTTTTGGGGGGTCAATATTATAGTTTTGCAGCTTAATTATAAAATTAATGCCCCCAAAAAATGTCTTTACAAATGCTTGTCGCTGTACCTGGTTTAGCTATCAAAATTTGAGCTTGTCTCTCCAACAAGGCTAGATTCAAAATTATTTGAGTCCTGCTGTGACTGCAAAGTGGTGTCTGCTAAGGTTAAAGCTGCATCGTAATCAATCATTCCATGGCCAAATAAACTGCTGTCAGATAAGTTTCCTTCTTTGTTGCAGGTTTGCTTAATAATTGATACAACTTGAGCTAATGTTAATTCTGGGTGCAGGACTGAAATAGCTAAAGCCAATTTGCTAACCCAAGGAGTAGAATAAGAGGTACCGGTTTCTTTAGCGTCGGTAATTTCTGAATCCTTGGTTTTTTTGACTTTCATTTCCATATAACCAGGAGCTCCAACAGTTACTGATTGAAATAGCTTGTTTGAACCAGGTATGTTACTAGACGGCGATATTGACTGACCATCAGAATCTACATTAACAACAACAAGTAAATGCTTTAAATAATCCTGATTAGGCTCATTAATTATTTTAGCTAATTCTCCGTCATAAACACTTGAGTCATTGCAACCCGCTAAAACCACAATATGGTTTTGACAGAATAATTTCATTTGATTAGGATCTACGGCATTTTTCTGACTTATATTAATTATCTTAGCTTCTTTGTCCGCGGCAATTTGATCAAATAATTTTTTCGTGTAATTAACTTCTTCCTCAGAAGGGCAATATCTTCCTGTTGTAACGGGTTTAGGTAAAATCTCAACCTTAATAGGTAATTGTTTAATTATGCTTGCAACTTGAAGGCCATGCCTATATAAAACCCAACCTTGCGATATATAAGAAGGAGAGTTAATATATTTTTTAACCTGATCTTGAATCTCTTCGCACGAGTAATATTGAATTTGGTCTCTTAACCCTGAATTTTCATGAAAGTTATCAATTACAATGATACTGTGTGTTTGGTCATTGCCGGCTTTTAAGTTTATTATAGATGATTGATTAATATCATAATTAACTAGCTCTAACGGGTTTTTAGGGTTAATAATTCGGTGAAAGGCTGGGCTCGTCAATTCCGCTTTAGCGGTAGATAATCCATTAACTCTTGTTTTGCTATAATCATCATCACCATAGGCCCTATAAATTTCAATATCACGATCTAGCTCAGCTGCTGTTATAGCTAGTAAATCAATTTTTTCTTCTTCACTTTTAAAAGTTAGAATAAATTGATTGGGATTACCTTTTTCTTCTTTGGTAAACCTGAGTAAGTCATGCCTGTACCATTCAGGGATATTTTTCATATATGTAAAAATGTTATCAAGGTAGTTTTTTGTTTTGGTGTTACTAATAAAGTCAGGAGCAATTTTATTATTCTTCATAATTAGTTAACCTAATTAAATTGATTTGTAATAAATTAACACAATACTAACTAAATAGCAAGTGATATTTATCTTTGTGCTGCAAAGCACTGGTAATTCGTGCGCGTGCAGGTTTTTAAAAAACCATGCAAACTTTAAAAATATAGGAAGTTCAAGGGATAAATACAAAAATTTGAGTTTTTACTGAACGAAGAGATGCCGGTTGCAAGGCGGTATAAAAAAATAAAATTTCAATTCATAAATTTTTTTAGCAGCTCTATAAGTCTTTAAGTATAAGGACTGGATGAATTTTATAAAAATCCTGAACGCGCGCACTTAGTTCTAACTGAAATTTTGTGATTAAAAATTGGATCTTAGATAGCGTAGTTAGCTAAGTTCTTATGAGATTTGCCGCATAACAATTAAACTTCTCTTAAAACTTTCGCCTAGGCAGGCTATTTTGTCGCTTTTAGAACTTATAAAAAGCGTAAAGCTAGTAGGAGTTAATGATATGGCTTAACTCTTATTAGAGCCTTCTTTAATAACCTAAGCTTTACCAAAAGATTCACTTCTTACATTAAACCCAGGCTAATAAATCAAAATACTCTTTGATAATTCTTTGGCATCTTGTCTTGTTGACTTAAATTATTTATGTTGATTATATTTTGAATTTATAATTTTTTACAATAGACTGTATTGCGAACTATTTCTCATAAATTATAGATAAAGAACTAATAATTATGTCTGTATTTGAATTGTTACTGATTATGATAGTTAGCCTTTTAGTGATGAAGCCTGAAGATATTCCTAAAATTCTAGCGAAAATTAAGGAGATAAAGTCTTTTATTACAAATATTAAGCAAGAGTTTATGTCGCAGCTTGACGTGGATAATATTAAATTGTCGAAAAAATCTATTGCTGCTGATCTTGAAGATGAGATGGAGCAGATGAATTTCTATTTACAGAAAATTGCTAATCTTGATTCGGAATATGATGGTGAATATTCATTGTCATTGATTAAAGATCATTATCGCAAATTAGTGAAAGATAGAATGAATGATGAGATAAAAATAAATAAAAATTAGTAACCCCACTAATCCTATTGACAGAAATAAATAAATGAGGTTTCATCAAATTATTATAAATAAAACTTATGAGCAATAATAATGTCAAAACATACAAAAGAAGAGAATAAAGTTGAGGATTTGCTCAGAACTCTGACTAATTCAGATGAGATAACAGTATCAAATATAGAACGGCCTTTTGTACAATTTACCGCACAAGAAGGAATTGTCCAATATCTCCAATCGTTAATAGAGGCTCCTTTAGATTTTGCTGGTAAGCTTTGGAGAGCTGTTAAGGGTGTAACCCCCGAAAACGTAGATAGATCTGGTTCTGACGGGCGGTATCAAGCTCTTTCAGAGGAAGGGAATAAAGATCTTGAAGTGATTACTACCGAAAACGTAGATAGGTCTGTTTCTGACGGGCAGTATCAAGCTCTTTTAGAGGAAGGGAATAAAGGTCTTGAAGTGATTACTACATCTTCTCCAAATAAATTACTTCACAATATTATTACTCCTGAATGCATAGAAAGCCTAGGCCTTCAACCTTTTGAAGAAACTGATTATCGTATAGTATCTTCAACCACGCAGTCAAAATCGAAAATAGTTGCTGAGCGTATTGAATCAGGAGCTAATCTAATAGGGTTTGCTTTAAATCATCCTGAATATATAAAGAAAATTCTTGATCAAAAAGTTGGCCTAATAAACCAAGAAGAAGATTTTACTCTTTTAGAAGACACGGATTTATTACCGGATCAAAATGTCTTTTGTGTAGCTCGCGTGGATAAAACAGTGACAGCCAAGTTTAATATGGCTAGATTTATGCAAGTTATGCAACAAAAGGGGTATTATAGTATGAGTGAGTCTTCGCCTATTATAGCAAAGCTGATGAGTTCTGGTAATACCTATTCTGTCAACCTAGAGCATTTACAATTTTATATAGGATCAAAAATAGCTCCAATGATTTTCCAACCAACAATGGACGATAATAAGCTAATGCTGAAACCAATTGGATTATATAATACTGTTAGTGATTCTCAAGAAACAGATAAAGCTTTAGTAGGAACCAAGTCCCTATTTAATATAGCTGTGGATGTTAGTGGAAGTATGGAGTCTGAATTAACATTATGTAAAGAAAAATTAAGAATTATTCTTAAGCAAATTGTAGATACTACTGAAGATTGGACGATTATTATAACCAAATTTAATAGCACATACTCAAGCGATGTATTTGAATCAACGAACAATAAAGTTGAAGATTTGCTAAGACTTGGTTCGTATATCAAAGCTTTTACTGCAGGTGGGAATACAAATCTACTGGGCACAATGTATGATCAATTTTCTGGCCTTGGTAGCATTAAATACGCTAGCTACGCTTTAATAGTATTTACTGATGGAGAGGATAATTGTAAAGTTGTTACTGAAAGACAAGTTATAGATACCGCTCGTACAACAAAAGAACAACTAAATAATCTCCAGATTTTTACCCTTGAGCTCGGTGGTAAAAACCTGAATTTCTTTACTACTTTATCGTTAGAAGGTGGATGTACTCACATTAAACTAGATTCTATATCAGATATGTCTGAATTTGGACAATATACGAAGAGTCTTAGCCTTAGTAGCAAAGTGGTTCAATTTTTATTGGATTCCCAAAAATTGTATCAAATGACAATAGTAGAAGGGCAAGTGGGAATTGGTTCACAGTTAATACCTACTAATACAAAAGTAATAATTGATGGAGAACCATACTCCATTCAATGGCCTACGGAAAGTTTTGATACGTTTGATAGATCTCTTCATAAGGAAGAGGTTCAAGTTGGTGGTGATAATATTCTTCTTGAAGACTCAAGCCAATAATCTAATCCTCAATAGTGATCTTGTGTATTATCTTTACTGTCATCTTGAGCAAGAACTTGGGCAATAGAGTAAAAAGTGTGCTTGGATGGTAGTAAATTGCATACGCTAAATACGGTCATCACGGGATTGGTCCGGGATCTATGCGCCAGAAAGAAGATCTTGCAATAAATTCAGGATGACTGGTGTTTTGTATATACGAGATTCTATTCCTTAATACATATTAAGTTGACTAAATACTTTACTTCAGTTAAACTGCAAAGCGGTTGTAAATTAATTTATACTTTTGTAATGACCACTAATTTGGACATGATTAAAAACTCTTTCCTATTCGGGTTTTCTCGATTTATGGGCTTTAGCTCATATTATCGATTTTTCATGCCTTATGGCTACTGCGCTTATGCCAGTCATTTAACAAAAAATATAACCACTAGAACGAATAGGAAAACAAAATGGAACCACTTAGACTTAACACAAAATCCAATCTAGCCAACATAAGCATTCTGCTTAACTTGCTGAATATATCAACATTACTGCTAGTCATTCTAATTTTTACTATAACCAGTGCCCATGCAAGCCAGAAAAAGGTGATAGCTATTACTGAAATTGTTGAGCATCCGTCTTTACAGAGGGCTAAAGAAGGTATTATCGATGCGCTTAAAGACAATGGGTTTGAAATAGGTAAAAACTTAGAAGTGATAGAAAAGAATGCTCAATCATCAATTGCTAATGCTTTGATGATTGCCAGGCAGTTTGTTTCTATCAAACCAGATGCGATTGTCCCGATATCTACACCATCTGCGCAAGCTGTCGTTAAAGTTGCGGTAAATACAGGTATACCAGTAGTGTTTTCATCTGTTACTGACCCTGTGGCCGCTGGTTTGGTTTCTGACCTTGCAATTGCTACAAAAGATATAAGTGGCGCAATAGATTATCCTCTTATTAAGGAAGAAATAGATTTAATTTTTTCAATTGTTCCTTCGATAAAGAAAATAGGTTTTTTATATAATACAGGTGAGGCAAATTCTGTAAAAACTATTGAACTTTTAAAGGAAGCTATTAAAGGTAAGTTAGAATATATAGACTCTCACATGGCAAGCTCGAATCAAATAGTACAAAGTTTTGGTGCACTTGTTGGTAAAGTTGATGCGATATATATTCCATCAGATAATACAGTATTTGCATCGATGCCAAAGCTGGTTCAATTATCAAGACAGCATAAGCTGCCAGTATTTTCCAGTGATCCCGATTCGGTAAGCAAGGAGTTTTGGCTTGTATTGGCTATACTCAATACGAAGTTGGGAGGACTGCAGGTAAAATATTAGCTCGCATTCTTAAGGGAGAAAAGCTAATTAAAGTCGACAAGCCTGAAAAAGCACAAATTTTTATTAACAAAATAACAGCAACTTCTATGGGAATAGAAGTGCCAAATGAATTGCTTGGTATTAAAACAGATATAGTAGGAGAAAAATGAAAAAAGGATTTTTTATTGTAATGATTATAACATTACTAGGGTTTATCTGCCCTAGTATTGCAGAAGATAAAGTAACTATCACAGTCAATCAATTTGTTTCACACGTTGCCCTTGATGCTGCATATAATGGATTAGTTAAAAGTTTGGAAGAAAGAGAGATTTTACCAAATAAAGTAAAAATTATTATGGCAAATGCTCAGGGTAACATTGGTAATAGTGCACAAATTGCAAAACATCAAGCTTCAGCTAAGCCAGAATTTATGGTGGCAATTGCTACGCCATCGGCTCAAACTCTGATGAAAGCTAAGACAGATACTTCAACGTTGGCATTTCTGGCAGTAAGTGACCCTGAAGCAATAAATCTGACAAACCGTGCTGACATAATTGGGGTGGCTGATAATCCTCCAATAGAAGAATTGATAGAGAAGATAACACAAATTTTTCCGGATATAAAAAATATAGGAGTGATATTTAATTATGGTGAGATTAATTCTATTAAAACTGTTGAGAGACTAGAAAAGGTACTGAAAGATAGAAACATAATTCTCAAAAAAATAGCGATCACCAACTCTAATGACATTAAAAACGCATTTAATAAACTAATAGGGGAAGTAAATTTGATCTATATACCACAAGATAACACGGTGGTATCAGCGCTTGCAAGCATGGTAAGCATGAGCAGGGCTAATAAAATTCCGCTTATTGCGAATGATCCAACTTTAGTAGACCAAGGAGTAATGATGGCTCTTGGTACTAATTATTTCAGAAGTGGCGAGCAACTGGGCAATATGATCGCTGACCTAATCGAAGGTAAAAAACTTGAGAAAAATATACAAAATACTAACATCAAAGAATTAAAAATCAATGATGAAGTGGTTAAGGAATTTGGTATTGTGATACCAGAAAATATAAAACGGGGAGAGAACTAATGAATCAACTTCAGCTATTGGGCGCGATTGAGATAGGTCTTATTTATTCGCTTGTGGCAATTGGTGTTTACATCACTTTTAAAGTAATAGACTTCCCTGATTTAACTGTTGATGGTAGTTTTACGCTTGGAGCCGCAGTGAGTAGTGCAATGATTTTTACTGGATATGATCCATATCTTGCAACGATTGCTGCCATTTTTGCAGGGAGCCTATCGGGTATGGTAACGGGCTATTTAAATGTCCGGTGGGAAATACTTGGTCTTTTAGCGGGAATACTGACTATGACAGCATTATATTCAGTCAATCTTAGGATTATGGGACGGCCAAATATTGCTATTATTGATTCTGCTACAGTATTTAAAAATTGGTCTATAATAATAACAATATTGATTGTAACAATTATCAGTATTTTTATGCTTGCCAGATTTTTTGCTTCTGAATTTGGTTTGGCTGTTAGAGCAATAGGTATTAACCCAAAGGTCAGCAGTGCTTATGGCATAAAAGTTGGTCTGATGAAAATTGTAGCACTTAGTATTAGCAACGCAATAGTTGCGCTTGCTGGTTCGCTTTTTGCTCAGTCCCAGGGCTTCGCTGATATTTCTATGGGCATGGGAACAATTATTGTTGGATTGGCTTCTGTAATTATCGGAGATGCGTTGTTGCATCCAGAGAGGATTTGGGTAGGTTTAGTCACGTGTGCTGTAGGATCAATAATTTACCGTATTGTAATAGCTTTTGCTCTGAATGCACATGACATTGGATTGGAGGCTTCTGATTTAAACCTGATTACAGCTTTGTTAGTTGCGCTTACTATGATTGCCAGCAAACTAAAAAAGAAGAAAAGCGTGAGGGTCATATGATAGAATTGCAGGCGATAGATGTAGTATTTAATAAAGGAACGAAAATAGAAAACCATGTTCTGAGATCCATTAATCTTAAAGTAATGGACGGGCAATTTGTGACTATCATAGGAGGTAATGGAGCTGGTAAGTCTACGCTTATGAATGTTCTCTCAGGAAACCTAATTCCTACCAGTGGTAAAGTTTTCATTGATAAACTAGATGTAACAAGCATGTCGGTAGAAAACCGTTCTGGTATGGTATCTCGTGTGTTTCAGGATCCAATGATAGGAACATTTGCAGACCTAACAATTGAAGAAAATATGGCAATAGCTTATAAGCGTGGTGCCAAGCGTAGTTTGTCTGTTTGTTTGAATAAATCTTTGCGAGACCAGTTTAAAGAGGCCTTATCTACTATTGATATAGGTCTTGAGGATAGATTGAAGGATAAAGTATCATCGCTTTCTGGGGGTCAAAGGCAAGCACTTAGCTTGATTATGGCAACGTTACTTGGTTCAAAAATATTATTACTAGATGAACATACAGCAGCGCTTGATCCAAAGATTGCCAAAAATATTATGCAATTAACGAATAAAATCATAAAAAAGCACAAGTTGACAGCTTTAATGATTACTCATAGTATGACTCAAGCTCTTGAATATGGTGATCGAACAATTATGATGTATCATGGTGAGCTTGTCAGAGATATGCAAGGGTCAGAGCGCAAAGGATTGTCATCTGCAGACCTTGTGAAATATTTTGATTTATAAAATTACTTAACTTTAGTTATGGCATCGAAAACAGAGAATTATCAGAGATTAGAGCAAGAGTTAGCAAAAATTACGCATATGCGAAATATTGGCATGCTTGCTCATTGGGATGCTGCTACTGGGTTACCAAAAGAGTCCGTATCTAGTAGAAATGAAGAAATAGCAACATTTTCAGCTGTTATTCACGAGATGAGCACTTCTGGAAAAATTGGCCAACTGATCGATGCGTCTCAAGGCGAAGTTGATTATTTAGACGAATGGCAGAAATCCAATCTGGCGCTTACTAAGAAATCTTATGATAGTCAAATATGCATTAGTTCTGATATTCAGCACGAATTCAGCCTAGCATCAAGCGCAAGTGAGTTTGCTTGGCGTCAAGCAAGAGCGAACAATGATTTTAAATTACTGATACCTTACCTTGATAGGGTGTTCAATGCTGTTCGAAAAATTGCTGATCTTCAGTCGCAAAAACTAAAAAAATCCTCTATGGATGTGTTAATTGATTCTTTTGACCCAGGAAGGACTAGCTCAGAAATTAGTGATGTTTTTAATATTTTAAAAGCCCAATTGCCGGGGTTAACTGAAAAAATAATCCAAAAGCAAAAAGGGGAAAAAGTAATAGCTCTTTCAAAACCAATTGATGAAGCGTCGCAAAGGGCTATTGGTTTAAAAATAATGGAGACAATGGGATTTAATATGGATCGTGGTCGTTTGGATAAGTCAGTACACCCGTTCTGTATTGGTTCAAATGATGATGTAAGGCTAACGACAAGATATGATGAAAATAACTTTATCTCAAGTTTGTTTGGAGTTATTCATGAGACGGGGCATGGGCTTTATCAACAAAATTTGCCAGCCAAGTACCGCAATCAGCCGGTTGGAGGGCCTCTTGGTATGGCATTTCACGAAAGCCAGTCTTTAATTATGGAAATGCAGGCAGGAACTTGCCGACAGTTTACGCAATTTTTGGCTAAATTACTCAAAGATGACTTTGCATTTTCTGGACCAGAATATTCCGAGGAAAATTTATATAAATTAGTAACTAGGGTAAAACCTAGCTTTATAAGGGTTGATGCCGATGAAGTTACTTATCCGTTACATATTATCCTGAGATTCGAAATCGAAAAAACTATTCTGGAAGATAATATGAAAGCAGCCGAGTTACCAGAATTGTGGAATAGCAAAATGCAACAATATTTAGGAATAGTTCCTAAAACGGATAGCGAAGGGTGTATGCAAGATATTCACTGGCCTTCAGGTTGGCTTGGATATTTTCCTTCTTATACAAATGGAGCAATAATAGCTAACATGCTTATGCGAGCAGCAAAAGCCAAATATTCAGAAATAGATTCCGAGTTGAATAAAGGCAGTTTCCAAAGCCTAAATAAGTATCTGAATGATAACTTAAGACAATATGGCAGTAGTAAGCTTTCAGCCGATTTACTCAAAGCATCTACAGGTCATGATTCAGTGCAACCAAACATGTTCATTGATTACTTACAAGACAAGTATCTATAATCAAGAGTTAATACAGGGCACAATGTGTTATCCTAAACTTAAAATAGCCTGATTTAAATTGGATTTAACTATTATAACTTGACATGAACCCCTATCACTGCTAATTATAGACCTGAGCTTGGGCTTAGCGGTTTCGACGTTTTGCCTATTCCCCTAAAATGTTTATAGTTAAAGTAGTATCTTGCGTTTGTACGATCGCTCAAACATTCTTCAATAACAATCCTAATTTTAATTTTTAAAGTATAATTTAATGACTACACAAAGAAAAGAAATTCAAAAGAAATCTGATAAACCTTCTCAAAAAATAAAGCCATCTGAAATAATTGACAATGACGAGTTATATCAAGATGAATTAGCTAATGAAAGCAAGGAAAGTAATGGTATTAAAGTTACTTTAAGGCAGCTTAAAAAGAAATCACCAGAAGAGTTGCAATCTGAAGCTGAGTCGCTTGGAATAGAGAATGTTAGCTCGTTGTTAAAGCAAGAGTTGATTTTCTCAATTTTGAAGAAAATTGTTGAGCATGGTGGACAAATTTCTGGTGAAGGGGTGCTTGAAATTTTGCCAGATGGCTTTGGGTTTTTAAGATCACCAGACGCGAACTATTTAGCTGGTCCCGATGATATTTATGTCTCACCTAGCCAAATTCGTCGCTTTGGTCTAAAGAAAGGGGATACCGTTGAAGGGCAGATTAGAGCACCAAAATCTGGTGAGCGATATTTTGCTCTTTTGAAAGTTAACAAAGTTAATTTCGAGGATAATGAAAAGGCGTATCATAGAGTACATTTTGATAATTTAACCCCTCTGTATCCAGATCAAAAATTGATGCTGGAAGTAGAAAATGAAAACAAAGATTACAGCACAAGGACCATTGAAATGGTTGCTCCCATGGGTAAGGGACAACGGGCTTTAATAGTTGCTCCTCCAAGAACTGGTAAGACAGTTTTGCTACAAAACATTGCCCATGCAATTACGACGAATAATCCAGAAGTTTACCTTATAGTTTTACTTATTGATGAGAGGCCAGAAGAGGTAACCGATATGCAACGTTCTGTGAAAGGAGAAGTAGTGAGTTCTACCTTTGACGAACCGGCGGCAAGGCACGTTCAGCTTGCTGAAATGGTTATTGAGAAGGCAAAACGTCTAGTTGAACATAAGAGGGATGTTGTGATACTATTGGATTCGATAACTAGACTTGCAAGGGCGTATAATACTGTTGTACCATCGTCAGGAAAAGTACTTACTGGTGGTGTAGATGCGAATGCTCTTCAGAGACCGAAAAGGTTTTTCGGAGCAGCGCGTAATATTGAAAATGGTGGATCATTGACAATTGTTGCAACTGCATTAATTGAAACTGGTTCGAGAATGGATGAAGTAATTTTCGAGGAATTTAAAGGAACTGGTAACTCTGAGATTGTTCTCGATCGTAAAATTGCTGATAAAAGAGTTTACCCTGCAATTGACATCACGAAATCAGGAACTAGAAAAGAGGAATTACTGGTTGATCGTTCGATATTGTCTAAAATGTGGGTGCTTAGACGTATTATTAATCCAATGGGCACTGTTGATGCTATGGAATTCTTGCTTGGAAAGTTTAAAGAGACAAAAACTAATGCTGAGTTTTTTAACACGATGAATTCATAGAAACAAAAATTTTTAAGGAGGATTTTATGGTAAAACGACCAAAGATTGCATTAATTGGTGGCGGTAATATTGGAGGGACATTAGCTCATATTGCTTCTAGAGAAGCTATTGGGGATGTTGTATTATTTGATTTATCTGGCGGTAAAGCTAAAGGTAAAGCTCTTGATATTGCTCAGTCTGCTACCATTGATAATTCAGACTGCTCGGTTAGCGGCACTGCTGACTACAAAGACATTATTGGCGCAGACGTTGTGATTGTCACAGCTGGTATTGCAAGAAAGCCAGGAATGAGTAGAGATGATTTGGTTGCGATAAACGCTGGGGTTATAAAGACGGTAGCACAAGGTATTAAACAATATGCGCCTAAAGCCTTTGTAATTGTAATTACCAACCCTCTTGATGCAATGGTATATGTAATGCAAAAAGAAAGTGGATTACCTCCTCAAAAGGTTGTTGGTATGGCTGGGGTTCTTGATTCCGCTCGTTTTAATTGTTTTTTAGCTGAGGAATTTAAAGTCTCTGTTGAAAACGTGAATAGTTTCGTGCTGGGTGGTCATGGTGACACAATGGTGCCGTTGACTCGTTATTCAACAATTAGCGGTATTCCAGTGCCAGACATGATTAAAATGGGTTGGAGTACGCAAGGCAAAATTGATGCTATTGTTGAGCGTACGCGTAATGGTGGTGGTGAGATTGTAGCTCTCCTAGAAACTGGTTCTGCATTCTATGCTCCAGCTGTTTCAGCGATTGACATGGCAAAGAGCTATTTGTTTGATAAGCGCAAAATTATGCCATGTGCTGCTTACTTAAATGGTGAGTACGGCGAAAAGGACATTTATGTTGGAGTACCTGTTGTCATAGGCAAGAATGGTGTTGAGAAAATTGTCGAAATTAAGCTTAACGATTCAGAAAAGGCTGACTTTAAAAAATCAGTAAATAGCGTGAAAGAACTAATAAATTCTATTAAGTTGTAATTAGCCTGATTTTTTATATATTGTGAATTGATTTATAACTCGTCGTTTTTAATTTGAGCGGCGAGTTTTTCTTTAAGGATAAAAATAACTATGCGACTTTCTGATTTTGATTTTGATTTACCAAAAGAGTTGATTGCTCAAGAACCATCTGACCTTCGAGATCATTCTAATTTACTAATTCCGTCACCTATTAAGTCTCAGATAGTAAAGTTTTATAATTTGCCAGATTACCTTGTGGCTGGAGATTTGCTAGTTTTTAATAATAGCAGAGTCATTAATGCTAAGTTGATTTTGAAAAAAAATAATAAAGAAATCAATATTAATTTGAACAGACCTATTGGGGATAATAGATGGCTTGGTTTTGCTCGTCCGTCAAGAAAATTAGACGAAGGAGAAGAGTTTAGCTTTGGTAAGCATAAATTAAAAATAAAGAGGAAGCTTGAATTTGGTGAAATTGAGATAAAATTTTATCTTGAAGGAATAAGTTTATTTGACTTTTTAGACCAATATGGTTTGGTACCTCTTCCTCAATATATAAAAAGGTCTAAGATTAGAAAAGAGGACGTAGATAGGTACCAAAATGTTTATAGCCAGCCCAAAGGATCTGTCGCCGCAGCTACAGCAGGTTTACATTTTAGCTCTGAGCTAATGGAGAAAATTATTGCTAAAAATATCGACATGGTGTTTGTAACTCTTCATGTTGGTGCTGGAACTTTTCTGCCAGTTAAGACGGAAAATATTGCTGATCATAAAATGCACTCAGAATGGTGTGAAGTGCCAAAAGAAACGGCTGATAAAATTAATAAAGCCAAAAAAGATGGTAGAAGAGTGATAGTTGTCGGTACCACAGCAATGCGCACATTAGAATCTTGTTCAGAAAATAAAGTGGTCTTTGCTGGCTCAAAAGAGACTAGCATATTTATAACGCCTGGTTATAAATTTCAGGTAGCAGACGTACTTATTACCAATTTTCATTTACCAAAATCAACCCTATTTATGTTGGTTTGTGCATTTGCTGGTTATGAAGAGATGAAAAATATTTACAAATATGCTATAGATAATAAAATGCGCTTCTTTAGCTATGGTGATGCAATGATGATTGAAAGAAAGACAAGTAAATGATTCATATTTCAAGGCAAGATTTACAAATAATTAACGAAATTATAGAAAAATATCCCCATAGTTTTTATACCTGTAGATCAAAGGTAAAAGGTAGAGAGCAGAAATTTTTAGAGCTTGATTTGTACGTTGTAGATCAAACAATATCAGAATCCATAATATCGATTTTGAAAGTAGAGCTTAAAGACTCAAATCTATCTATTCCAGTTAATATTATTTCTTGGCTTGATATTCAAGAAGACTTTAGATGGCTTATTGAAAAAGATTTAACCTTATTCCATACAAATCCAGACTTTATTAAAGCCAACACCAATCAATTTTCAAAATCTACTTATCTACCTAGGGCCCTAGGATATTCTGTAATTGACAATGGTTTTGATTGTGTTGTGAATTGTAATCTTAATAGCATGATGTTTAATGTAACTTGTAAAACAAACTTTGATGATAACGTTGAAGAGAGGATTCAAGAAGTCATAGATCAATACAACAAAAACCCTTTTGCTTGGTGGCTTGGACCAAGTGATACTCCATTGGATTTAGGGTTAAGGCTAGAGAAACATGGTTTTATTAAAGGATCAAGAGAGTATGTAATGTTTTGCAAACTAATTGATTTTAAGCCTTTTGAACTTGATAAAAATATTACAATAAAACAAGTAAGTACTCGTAAGCAAATAGATGATTTTTTGTTGACACTTAGTGTATATGATCAGAATGTCAGCGAATTTTTTAACGATAAGATAATTTCATCTGAAATTATGGAAAGGAACCCATTTTTTGTTTCTTATATTGAAGGTAAACCGGTTAGCAATGGATCTTTGCATTTTAATGATGATATCGCTGGTATATATGATATTCTCACCTGCGAAAATTCACGTAGTAATGGTATAGGAACTAACATGATGAAATATCTAATTAATTTTGTGTGCCAGAAAGGTTATAACGAGATTTGCCTTTCTACTTCAAGTGATTTAGGGTTTCGAATATATACGAGACTTGGTTTAAGAGTAGTTGGATTATACGATTACTATGAGTGGCATGAGAATCAAGGAGATATAAAATGAAATTTGGACTGCAAATTACAGCCACTCACAAAAAGGCAAGAACAGGGGTGATTAACACCGCTCATGGTGAAATCCGTACGCCTGCCTTTATGCCAGTTGGAACAAGAGGAACAGTAAAAGGAATGTTTCCTGAGTCAGTTCGTCAAACTGGAAGTGACATTGTGCTAGGTAACACTTATCACCTGATGCTAAAGCCTGGTGCTGATCGAGTTGAGAAACTTGGTGGCCTTAGAAAATTCATGAATTGGTCTGGTCCAGTGCTTACTGATTCCGGTGGTTTTCAGGTAATGTCATTATCTGATTTGCGTAAAATTTCTGAAAAGGGAGTGCAGTTTAGTTCGCATATTGACGGCAGCAAGCACATGCTTACACCTGAGTATTCAACTGAGATTCAGCATAAATTGGATAGTACAATTACCATGGCTTTTGACGAATGCACCCCGTTTCCTGCAACATTCGAAGAAGCTAAATTATCCCAAGAGCGTACTTCTCGTTGGGCCAAGAGGTCTCGTGATGCATTTGTATCGCGTGATGGATATGCTCAGTTTGGTATAATTCAAGGTGGTGTATATGAAGAATTGCGTGCTAGTTCAGCAAAAGATTTAATTAGCTTAGATTTTGAAGGCTATGCTATTGGTGGTTTAGCAGTTGGAGAAGGGCAGAAAGAAATGTTTTCTGTCCTTGACTATGCCCCAGCGTTATTACCAGAGAATAAACCAAGATATCTTATGGGTGTTGGTAAGCCGGATGATATTATTGGTGCGGTGATGCGTGGGGTAGATATGTTTGATTGTGTTATTCCAACTAGGTCAGGTAGGAATGGTCAAGCATTTACTAAATTAGGAGCTATTAATATAAGAAACAGTAAATATGCTGATGATCCGACGCCCCTTGAAGCAGATTGTTCTTGCCCTGCATGTTTGAATTATCCAAAAGCTTATCTGCATCATACAGTCAAGGTTGGTGAAATGATCGGAGCAATGTTAATGACTTGGCATAATATTCAATATTTTCAAGACCTAATGCAAAGAATTAGAGACTACATTTCTATGGGCAGGGATTTTAACTTTAACTATTAAAATAAACTTCCTAGAGCTTTCTTTTTTGTAAACTTATAAACCCAGTTCTCGTCCTAGCGTTTTGTATGACTACCTTAGTGCCATATTTATTAATTAAATAATTTAATATTGCATCTTTTGTAAATAATTGTTAATATCCTTATCTATTAATCTATTTTTTCATTTATAAACAAATTTTAAGAAGACCCTACTTAATAGGGCAAAATACTAAAATTTAGTCATTGACTTTGCTAAAAGATTAACATACAATGACTAAAAGGTTAATATTTAATTAATAATTAGAAAAGGAATATATTATGGGTAAAGCTAAAAGATCTATGGCTGATATCCTTGCAAGCAAGAAAGCTACTACGAAGGCAGCCGCAGCGCCTGCAGCACCAGCTCATCCAGAAGTGATGACTACTCATATAACATTTACAAATGATCCAATGGAATGTATGGATTTAGTAAATGCTAATATAAATAATCCTAATTTAACATCAATTAGTTATGTCGGGGGACAGATTAATCCTCTTATATATAAAATGATGTCAGCATTAATTTTCAAAAGTGGAAGTAATATAAGTTCCGTAAGCTTTTCTGGTAGTGTACTTATTCCTGAGGGTCTTTATTCTGAAAGTTATTATACTACGGTCGAGAATGCAGGAAAGAGAGAAGAGATTAGAAAAAATTTAATTGATTTTTTAAAGGTATTTAAGACCCCTCTAAAATCACTTAGCCTTTCTGGAGTTAATATAGATACTTCCTTTGTTGAGTCATTAAGGGAAGTCGATACTAGTGAACTTACGCATTTAGACTTAGCTCACAACCCGAGGGTAGTAATAGATAAGAATAACGGATTAACTTTTCTTAATTTTGTGCTAGATTGTTCTAAATTAAAGTTTATTAATGTTAAAGAAGATGTCATACCTACTGAACTTTTAAATTCTATATTGACCATACGAAAGGGTCTAGCGATAGGTGTCACTGTACCATGTAGTAAGGAAGGAATTATTGCTGATAAAAGCCTGCAGAAAATTGTTGAGGATAGAGGAGTTGAACATGCAGTTCAAGTATATGAGCTTATAAGTAATCCTCTTGTTGTAACTAGTCCTCTTGCAGGAATTGAGGGAGTTAAAAGCATATTAATGAGCTATCTTCCAGAAGAATCTGCGGATTTACTATTGGGCCAAGGGTTTTTGGGTGAAGAAGTAGCACATTAGGTCAAGTTTATTGAGAGACTAATATCCAAAAATTTGTCATAAACTCTCAATGTAAGTTGAGAGTTTATCTATTTTTAAATCAAGCTACTTCCAGCAACTGACCCTTTTCCAACCATAATATTTGAGCACGAACTTTTTTCGTTGGATAGATTTTCTGAATTATTTCTTTGTAAGAAAGAAGTTGGGTAATGTAATTTTCTGGAGCGGTATTAAGGCTAGTTGCAGGATTGATATCTGATTTATAATCGATAATGATTATTTCTTTTTCTAAATGAATCATCAAATCGATTCTTCCTAGTTTGATCTTCTCATCACCTAAAGTTCCAATTGATAGTTCTGTTAGAGTATGGTTTTGAATCAGGCTATTAAACTCTATATTTGCTGACAATAGTTCGATACTTTTTGTAATACGTTTTTGAGATTTTTCATCAAGTGTGCCAATCAAGGGGTGATTACTCATAATAGACATTTCTTTTGCAGCAACAGAATCCTCAAGGATTTTGTGAAATATTATGCCATATTGTGCCGGAGTTATTGTTGATAAGGAGTTAGAAATATGTTGTACGGAGATTGATTCATTAACATGTTTTTGAAAAATTTTGCTTTTAGGATAAAAATATTCTGTCTTTTGAATTTCAGGAAGTTTTTTTTCTTTATGATTGAGATAATTATTGTTTGTACCATAAATTAACTTGCCGTCATCAACTTCTACTGCAATTTCTTTCATCGCTTTATGAACTAACTCAAACCAACAATTTTCAGCTATTGATCTACCTCCTTCATAACCGCATACTATAAGGTGATCTTCGGCTCTTGTCATGCCAACGTAAAGTAGCCTTAAATATTCTGCATAAATCTTTTGTTGTTTTAGTTTCTTTAGGTCAATGTAGTAATCAGGTACATCAGTTGAGTTTTTTGCTGACAAACAATTGTCATCTGTATCCCAGATAAAGTGATCATTGTTAGTTGGTAAACTGGTGGTATCACAAAGAATTACAATAGGAGCTTGTAGTCCTTTTGCCCCATGTAATGTCATTATTTTGACTTTATCAGAACTACTAGAATCCCTTTTTATTGAGGAATCGCTACTTTCAATCCAAAATATAAAATTTTGTAAAGAGTTGTTATTTTGAGAAGCGAAATCTTGACAAGCATATAAAAGCTCATCGATAGCGTCATTACTATCCGGACCGCAAGACGCATTTAATGCTTGCCTATATCCAAGTACATCAACCATATATTGGAAAAAAGTTTCCACATTGGTTTTTTGATATACTTCAGAAAATATGCTTAAGTGCTCAAATAAATACTTATATTCTTTTGAAGAATATTGTTCTAATCCAATATAATTCCAGATTGATTGTTTATCTCGGTTGATGGCAATATCGTGCAAAAGTGATCCGCTGATTCCAATAATTGGTGATTTAAGAAGTGCGGCAAGGCTAAGATCGTCTTGTGGATTTAAGACAAATTTTCCAATTGCCAGCAAATCTTGTACAGCCAGATTTCCTCTTAAGGTGATTCTATCAAGGCCGGCTACTGGGATCCCATCATTTTGTAGAGCTATAATCACTTCCTTAGTAAATTCATCTCGTTTTCTGAATAAAATCATAAAATCATTAGGTAACGTAATTTTATTCGTTGCAGCAAGTATTCTACCAGAGCCAAGAGTTTGTTTGATATAAGAACTAATTTTTTGTGCTAGCTGCACCTTTGAAGAAGTGGTGTCCACCGCTGATTTAACTATTGGCCAAAACTCATTCTCAGAATTTTTAGTACTACAGATTGGCCATAATTCTACGCTTCCTGCGTTACTGCTCCGAAAGGCATGTAGTTGGTTTAAAGTTGATGAAAATGTGCCGGGAATTTGTTCTCTTACTCTATTAAAGACCTGATATACCACGTATAGCACCTCTTTTGCGGAGCGATAGGATGTTTCGAGGTTTACATTTTCGAAATGTTTGTTGGCGGCAGACATTTTCTCTTTCAGATATTGATTCATTTGAGAAAAAGAATCAATATCAGCCCCTTGAAAACTAAATATTGATTGTTTCTCATCACCAACAACAAATACAGTGCGGTTATTCTTTTCTACCCCATCACCTGAGTAAAATTCAGCAATCAGTGCCTCAATAATGCGCCATTGATAGTTGCTGGTGTCTTGGGCTTCATCAATAAGTAAGTGATCAATTCCACCATCTAGTTTATACAGTACCCATTCTCTTGCCGTACTGTTATTTAAAAGTTTACAAGAATGTATAATGAGATCATCATAATCTAGCAACGCTTTTGTTGATTTATAATGATCATATTCTTCAATTATTTTAGAGCCAAGAAGAGAAAGTAGTTTGGAGTGATTTTTTAGTTTTACAGTTTTCTCTTTTTGACCCAGGAGATATACTTGCTCCTGTATTGCTTCTAGGTCAAAATATAAATTTGACCCAGGTTTGGCTATTTTCTGAGTAACTATTCTTTTTTTCTTTTGGCCATGTTCTGTTAAAAAGAATTTTTTTAGCTCTTTTGTTGTAGTATTAAATCCTACAATAGTTTGTACTATTGGATTCTGTTTAATTAGCTCATAGTATTTATCGTTTGAGCTTTGAAGCTCAGCAATAAGTTTGGTGGTTTCCTTTTTAAAATTTTCTAATGAATTTTTTGACTTAAGAAACTGGGTTTTTTGTTGGATGATTTCACTAAGCATTTCATCAATAATCAGCTCGTGAAAATTGATCGATAAATACTCAGTTATAGGCTCCAAATCTTCTGCATTCATCAAATGTTTTTTAATCTGATTTAAGATATAATCTGTCTCTATTTCATCGATAATTTTAAAACTTGGTGAAACAGAGGCTTCGAGAGGAAATTTCTTGAGTAATTTTTGACAAAAAGAGTGAATAGTTTGGATATTAATATTATTTTCAGACTTTAAATATGTATCATACAATGATCTAGCAATGACTATTTCTCGATCATTTGCTTCCCTGCCGATTGTTTTATTTAATTCCTGAATTAATATATCTCTATCGAGCTTTGACCATGTATCAAGAGCAGTAGTAATACGCTCTTTCATCTCTCCCGCCGCTGCGTTTGTGAAAGTGAGGCATAATATCTTATCAAATGCCTCGCCTTTTAATAATAAACGTAGTACTCGATCCGTGAGTATTTTTGTTTTTCCAGTTCCGGCTGAAGCAGATACCCAGGTTGAGATTTCGGGGTTTGATGCTTTATTTTGTAATGAATTCATATCACATAAAACTTATTCAATCTGAATTATAGTCTATTTCAACAATATCTGTAAGTATTGTTGGTAGAAATATTACTATGCGAATAACATATTGACCCATTAATGGGTATTTGATGTAAATTACGAATTACTTATATTATCGTTAATTACATTATATAATTAGGTTGAGTATTCATATTATGTCTAAATTTAAAGCTCTAGCGGCCGTTGCCTCTTTTATTGCCATTATTCTACCGCTTTCTAGTGGTGCTGCGACTGAGCTTACAACAGTTGGCACCCCAGCAACTGTCGGAGTAAATAATGGTTTGGTCGGCTTTGTTAATGGTGATAGCGTAAAATTGGGTGGATCTCATAACTTACTCTCTTCTGGAAATCATATAATAGCGGCTATTGATATTAGTGGTAACAACAGTATATTTACTATGCTCCATGATATATCTCTAGGATCAGTAGGAAATTCTGGTTTGGCTGGAAAATTTTTAACTGTTTTATATAGTGGACTACAGACAATAACTTTACCCGGTACTGCTGGTTCAGGAGGGAGCAGTATTGGATTAAATGACTACTCTGGCCTAGGTTTGGTAGATTATAATAATAATTCAGGTATCTTGGAGTTGAATTCTGCGGGTGTAAACTATGCCAACAACTTTCAGAGTACAGGTGGGGATAATGGAACAATAAGAATTTTACAGAATTCAACTTTATCAGGGGCATTTAGTGCGACCGCCGGAACAAGAGTGGCCTCTTTAGTTCTTACTACAGATAGATCGTTGGTATTGAATACCAACCTTAATTTATCAGCTAATATTAGCTTAGAATCCAATACAACTTTTATTATCAATTCTGGATTCAGTGTTAGTGCAAATAAAGTAGAATTTGTTGGAGGTAAGGCAGCTAGCATGATATTTGGTCATAATACCACGTTGGATGCAGAAGTAGGTATTATAAATCCTGGCGGTAATATTATTGAGTTTCAGGGGTACAATCAAGAAACAAGTGCAACGGTTTGTAAATTATTGATATTCCAAGCTTCATTTGGAGTCAAGAAGTTTAGGATTTTTCTTGGTAAATTATTGAGTTTATCCTCAGCCATAGCTA
>Ga0163144_10003301_pt1 | contig 36800 bp, 37 predicted proteins | sample OliLak19BULKMAT1_FD_123175 | JGI IMG/M metagenome (GOLD analysis project Ga0163144, IMG submission 123175) | Freshwater microbial mat bacterial communities from Lake Vanda, McMurdo Dry Valleys, Antarctica - Oligotrophic Lake LV.19.BULKMAT1 | ecosystem: Environmental > Aquatic > Freshwater >...
GCACCTCGATGTCGGCTCATCTCATCCTGGGGCTGTAGCCGGTCCCAAGGGTATGGCTGTTCGCCATTTAAAGAGGTACGTGAGCTGGGTTTAAAACGTCGTGAGACAGTTTGGTCCCTATCTGCCGTGGGCGTTGGAAGTTTGACGGGGGCTGCTCCTAGTACGAGAGGACCGGAGTGGACGCATCTCTGGTGTACCGGTTGTCACGCCAGTGGCATCGCCGGGTAGCTATATGCGGAAGAGATAAACGCTGAAAGCATCTAAGCGTGAAACTTGCCTGAAGATGAGACTTCCCGGGAACTTGATTCCCCTAAAGGATCGTGGAAGACCACCACGTTGATAGGTCGGGTGTGGAAGCGCAGCAATGCGTTAAGCTAACCGATACTAATTGTCCGTGTGGCTTGATCCTATAACCTTGTAATTCAAGGTGACTTACGAAATCATTACCTTACTTCTTCCAAATTGGCTTCTTCTGCGTGTGCAGACGAAGCGACAAGTTATCCTGACGATCATAGCGAGTTGGTCCCACACCTTCCCATCCCGAACAGGACCGTGAAACGACTTCGCGCCGATGATAGTATGCGTTCGTATGCGAAAGTAGGTCATCGTCAGGTCCCCAAAAACAACAAAGCCCGCCTCGCGCGGGCTTTGTTGTTTGCACTTCCGGGTTTGACGCAGGTAGCCGCAGCCTTTCCCTAGCCCGCCGACCCGGGGGCAGCGGGCTAGCGGTGATGCACCGTCAACGCGCATTGATTGGACTTGTCGGACAGCTCTCATATACTGCGTCCATGCGTGTAATCGTCCTCGGTGCCGGCGTCGCCGGCATCACGTCGGCCTACTTCCTCGCCCGTGACGGGCACGAGGTCAGTCTCGTGGACAGGAACGCCGGTCTGGCGCTCGAGACGAGCTATGCCAATGGGGGGCAGCTTTCGTACAGCTATGTCGCACCGTTGGCGAGTCCCGGTGTGTTGCCCAAGATTCCCCCCTGGCTCTTCCGACGCGATTCCCCGCTGCGCTTTGAGCCGGCGCTCGACCCACACCAGTGGCGCTGGTGTCTTGAGTTCCTTGCCGCCTGCAATCAGTCCCAGGCCGACCTCACAACACGCCGCCTGCTGGCGCTGTCCTTTTACAGTCGCAGCCTCATGCATACGCTGGTGGCAGAGGAAAAAATCGACTTTGATTATGTCCGTAACGGCAAGCTGGTCATCCATACCCGCTCCGACGCACTTGAGTCGGCAAAACGCCTGCTCGATTACCAGGCCAGCTTGGGCTGCGAGCAGGAGGCGCTCGATGCGAAGCAATGCGTCGACCTTGAGCCCGCCCTCGAGCACATGCATACCCGTCTTGCCGGGGGAATCCATACGCCGAGTGAAGACGCCGGAGATTGCTACCGCTTTTGCACAGGCCTGGCTGATGTCATCCAGGCACGTTATCCGGGGCGCCTGCAGACGAGCCTCAATACCGAAGCCAAGCGGCTATTGCGCTGGAAGGACAGAATAATAGGCATGGAAACGAACAACGGCGTGCTGGAGGCCGACTGCTACCTGCTGGCAACGGGCAACATGAGCGCCCAATTGGTTCGTCCGCTTGGCATGCGCCTGCCGATCTATCCGCTCAAAGGCTACAGTCTTACCTTGCCGGTGACCGCCGATTGCGTCGCCCCGCGCATTAGCATCACTGACTATCAACGCAAGATTGTCTACGCGCCGCTTGGCGACGAATTGCGCGTTGCCGGCATGGCAGATCTGGCCGGGTATGGCGCGCGTATCGACGAGGCAAGGCTCGAAACCCTGATTGAAGAGGTTAGGGCGGTATTCCCGCGCGCATCCGAGTACACGCGATTAAGGCCCTGGTGTGGACTGCGGCCGGCGACACCGAAGGGAACGCCCTTGTTGGGGGCCACACCGTTCCCCAATCTTTATCTGAATGTCGGTCACGGCGCGCTTGGATTCACGCTGAGCATGGGTAGCGCGCGCATCCTCGCCGACATCATTTCGAGGCGGCCACCTGAGATACCGCTTGACGGATTTCAGCTCTGATTCGACAGAGTCGGGCTTGCGCTTTGCCATTCAGCGTGTGCATCCGGAACACATTTAGGCGTGCATGTATCGCTGTAACGGTGGCATATTCCGGTATGATAAGTTCCGAAATAAGAACGTCGGCAGACAGCAACAGTGTCGGCAGGCGTCATGCGCAGCCCGAATCCAAATGAATTTCCTGATACTCAAGTACCTCCATATCCTCGCGGTTTCAATCAGTTTCGCGTTATTTTTTGTGCGCGGGCTATGGGTCATGCGTGCCTACCCGACCATCCACGAATTCTGGGCCCGGGTATTTCCGTCCGCCGTGGACGCCGTTCTGCTGCTGAGTGGATTCTTGCTGCTCAGTATGTCAAGCCAGGCCTCGCAGCCCTGGATGCTGACCAAATATCTCCTGCTCACCCTCTACGTGGTTCTCGGGATATGGGCGTTGCGCTGGGCCAAGCGTTTTATCGTCAGGCTGCTGGTATGGGCGCTGGCCCTGCTGGTGTTTCTTTTCATGACGACGGTCGCGGTACTGCATAATCCGCTCGGCATCCTGTCGATGCTGCCGGGCTTTTAGACGCGGACCACGGTGCATCGCGCGCGCCCTAACGGGTGAAACGGTGTAACACCTGAAGGAGTTCGCTTATTTCCTCCTCGCCTTTTCCCGTGCGCAGCGCGTTACCGACGCATCCGCGTGTGTGGTCTTCAAGAATTTCGATTGCGGTCGAGCGCAGCGCCGCCTGAACCGCACTGATTTGCGTCAGCACATCGACGCAATAGCGGTCCGCTTCGACCATTTTTGAAACTCCCTGTAATTGGCCGGCAATCCGGTTCAGTCGATTAAGGACGCGCCGTTTGTGCGGTTGCACCACGCTCTTTTCGACCGGCACCGCAGGATGGCAGGATACGGTCGGCTTAGCGGGCGACTTCAAATCCGGCACCCTCAATCGCCCCGGCGAACTGCCCGGAGGCAGGTCCGCCATCGAAATCAATGCGTACCTTGCCGTCCTCCAGGGAGACCTCGACAGCGGATACGCCCGGAATGGCCTTGAGTACGCGTTCCACGCTGCGCACGCATCCGCCGCAGGTCATGCCTTTGACATTCAGTGTCATGCTTTCCATGATGACTCCTTAACAGTAATTTTAGATCAGCGGCTGCCGCCGGCTTTCCATTTTTTCAGCAGCAGGGCGTTGGTGATCACCGACACCGAACTCATCGCCATCGCGGCGCCGGCGATGACCGGATTCAGAAGTCCAAGCGCGGCAAAGGGGATTCCAAGCGCGTTATAGAAGAAGGCGAAAAAGAGGTTTTGGCGGATCTTTCGCATGGTCGCCCTGGACAGGCTGATAGCATCCGCGATGCCGTTGGGATCATCCCGCATGAGGGTGATATCCGCAGCCTCGATCGCCACGTCCGACCCGCCTCCTATCGCAAAACTCACCTCGGCCGCCGCCAGTGCCGGTGCGTCGTTGATGCCGTCACCCGCCATGCCGACAATCCTCCCTGACCGCCGCAAGGCGTTGACTGTTTCCGTTTTGCTCTCTGGTGTTGCGCCTGCAATCACCTCCTCGACGCCGGCCTGGGCTGCAATAGCGTCGGCGACATCGGCATGGTCGCCGGTCAGCATCACTACCTTGATTCCCAGGGCTTTCAGGCGCCGTATCGCCTCCGGGGTGCTGTCGCGCAAACGGTCAGCGATGGCGACGAAGCCCAGCAGGCGGCCAGAGCGCGCCAACGCCACCACGGTTTTGCCGGATTGCCTGAGCGGGCGCAGCAAATCCTGATTTATCGGCACGCCGGACGATGCGATGAATTCAGGTGAGCCGAGCAAAAGCTCGTCGTCGCCAAGCGAGAGGATTGCGCGCACGCCGTGGCCGGGAATGGCGGTGAAATTTTTCAAGCCGTACAGCGGCAGGTTCAACGCGGCTGCCTTATCCAGCACCGCGCGGGCGAGCGGGTGTTCGGAGCCTTGTTCAATACTCGCGGCGAGGCGGATCAGGTCCTCGTCTGACTCGTGCTCCACTGCCTGCAAATCGGTCACCACAGGCTTGCCCTCGGTCAGGGTTCCCGTCTTGTCCACAACCAGGGTGTCGATGTGGCCGGCGCGTTCCAGTGCGGCTGCATTGCGGATCAGGATGCCCAGACCTGCGCCGCGTCCGACGCCCACCATGATGGCCGCTGGTGTGGCCAGGCCAAGCGCGCAAGGACAGGCGATCACCAGCACCGCAACTGCATTGAGAAGGGCGGGCGTAAATTCCCCGGCAAATATCCACCAGCCGGCGAAGGTCAGCGCCGCGATGAGGACGACCACGGGCACGAAAACCGCAGAGACCGTGTCTGCCAGGCGCTGGATTGGTGCTTTTGAACCCTGCGCCTGGGCCACCAGTTGCACGATGGCTGCCAGCCGTGTGGCTTTGCCCACATTCGAAACAGTGCACCGAAGCCTGCCGGTGTCGTTGAGCGTACCGGCAAAAATCCTGTCGCCTGCCTTTTTCAGGACGGGCATGCTTTCGCCGGTCAGCATGGCTTCATTGACGCTCGAAGCACCATCGATGATGATGGCGTCAACCGGGATGCGCTCGCCGGGTCGAACCAGCAGGACATCGCCGGACATGATCTGCGCAATATCGACTTCGACGATTGTGCCTTCCCGTTCAATGCTCGCCGATTCCGGCTGAAGCCGCAGCAGTGCTGCTATGGCTGCGCCGGTATTGCGTTTCGCCCGTGTTTCGAGCAATTTACCCAGCATCACCAGGGTAATGATCGCGGCACTGGCTTCAAAATACACGTGGGCGCCGGGGGCCGTCAGCATCATCGCGAGACTGAGAAAATACGCGGCGCTGGTGCCCAGTGCCACCAGTACATCCATGTTCGCCCCGCCGCCGCGCAGTGCGTGCCACGCCCCGATGTAAAAGCGCGCGCCGATCCAGAACTGGACCGGGGTTGCCAGCAGGAACTGCAGCCAGGAGGGCAGCATAAGCGCGTGCCACCCGCCGAACATCGCGGCCATTTGCGCCACCAGCGGGGCGGTCAGTAAAGCCGCGATCGCCAGCTTTCGCACGTCGCGCCGGTAGGCATTTTCATGACGCTGCTTTTCAGCTTCCGCCTCATCATCGCCAACGAGCCTGGCTTCGTAACCGGCTTGATGTACGGCGGCGATCAACATTGCCAGATCGGTCCCGCCGGCTTGAAAGCGCACCCGGGCCCGTTCGGTGGCGAAATTCACATTGGCTTCAACGAGCGGCAGCCGGTTGAGGACTGTTTCGATGCGCGTCGCGCACGCGGCGCAAGTCATGCCCTCGATCGCCAATTCCAGGGTTCGTACCGGAACCTGGTAGCCGGTGTTGACGATGGATTCTATGAGCTTGTCCGGACCGACCAGCGCCGGATCAAATTCGATTTGCGCTGTCTCGGAGGCGAAATTAACGCCAGCGCGCACCCCCGGAAGTTTGTTGAGGTTTTTTTCGATGCGTGCGGCGCACGCAACGCAGGTCATGCCTTCTACCGGCAGTTCTATAGATGCATATGCCGCTACAAGGCCGTCGGGACGCACATCGCCGGCGGCGGAGAATTGTGATTGCATGGAACCAATATACCCCTACCGGGTATATTGGTCAAGCGCAATTATGTGCAGTGCGCGCGATGCTCCGGCAAAAATTTCCGTAACGAAATGAATAGGATGAATAAATCGCATGGCAATCACCCCTGCAACGCGGGTGGTGTGCGTTCAATCAAGGCGGGCGTCTCACATGCGCCACACCAGCAATTTCGTCTGGTGCATGTCCTCAACGGCGATGCTCTGATGGGGCGTCTGATCGGGAACGCTGAAGGTGCTGCTGATGAACAGGCTCCCGGGACGCATTTCAGTGCGGGCTTTTTGCCACAGCTCTTGCATCGGTACCGGCGAAAGGTACGCAAAGATCACGTCATAGTCCTGTAACTGGCAGTCCCACAGGCTGCCCCAGCGGACTGAGCATTGCTGATGGCCGCCGAGCCGGATTCGCAGCCAACTCCACAGCCAGGGCAGGGGGGCTGATTCGACGCCGGTATAACGTCCGTCCGGGCGGGCCCGCGCAAGATGGGTCAATACGCCACCCAGGCCGGAACCGAGGTCGATGAAGCTGAAAGGTTTATGCGCTGTAGATGGCGGCAACAGCGCCTCGATGGCATGCCACACCTTGCTGCTGGATAGATAAAGCGGCACCTGCGTGCGAAAAGTGCTCCAGTAGACCGCCAGCAAAACCAGAAACGCGGTGAGAAAAATCCAGGGCGGCATCTGCAGGCCGAGGGCGAGGACCAGCACGGGTGCAAAGCCCGCCTGAATCCACAGCCACCATCGCGCCAGGCCGGCGATGTAACTGAGCGCTGCGGCAAGCAGCCCGCAGGCCAAGGCCAAACCCGGCAAACCCGGATTCAGCCCCAGGCCACGCGTGATCACCACGGTGAGTCCTGCCGCCGCCGCTTGCAGCGCGAGTGCAGTGACAGAGGGCGGTAGTCGGGCAAACAAGGATTGCAAGGCGGAAATGGACGCGGAAGCAAGTGGGGACGGTAAGTGCATTATGGTACACCGGGAGTCCCTCGATGCACGCGACACCTACCCATTGCGGCTTACCCGGCGTGGCGGCGGTGTGCCGGCGGGAGTGGGATAAACTGCGGCGACACGCATGACCACTATCGCCGCTTTCTCCCCGTCAACACCCTTTCAAATTCAAATTCATATTCATGAACGAACCCATAAACAGATTTGCCAGCGCGCAGGGAACATTGCGGCGCGAAGACCGTCGTTTTCTCTCGGGGCGCGGCACCTATACCGACGATCTTGAACTGCCCGGGCAGGTCCATATGGTGGTGCTGCGCTCGCCGCACCCGCATGCACGCATCGTGTCAGTGGACAAGTCTGCCGCCCTTGCGCTCCCGGGTGTGCTGGGCGTATGGACCGGCCGCGATTTGCTGGCGCTTGGCATCGGGCCCATACCGTTTTCACCCGGTACCAAAAAGCCCGACGGATCTGCCACCTCGGCGCCGTTGCGCTATCCGCTGACACCGGATGTGGCGCGCTTTGTCGGCGACGCAGTGGTGGCGGTAGTGGCTGAAACGGTACAGGTCGCACGTGATGCGACAGAGCTGGTCAACGTTGAATACGCAGAACTCGACGCGGTCGCCCACCCGACGCAGGCGGCGGCGGACGGCGCTCCCGTGCTTTACGAAGCGGCGCCCGGAAATATCGTGGCCGTTTCCGAACATGGCGACAAGGCGGCGACAGACGCGGCGTTTTTGCGTGCAAAACATGTTGTGCGCATCAAGCTCGTCAATAATCGCGTTGCGCCCAGCACGCTCGAACCCCGCGCAGCTGCCGGCGAGTACGACGCCTCAAGCGGGCGCTATACGCTGCACGCCTCCTGCCAGAACAACGCAGGTGCCCGCGCCGGGCTGGCGCTGAGCGTGCTCAAGGTGCCTGAGGACGTGGTGCGCGTGCTGGTACACGATATCGGTGGCGGGTTCGGCGCCAAGGTGTTCTTTTATCCAGAAGACGCCCTGACCGTCGTCCTTGCCAGGGAAGTCGGCCGGCCGGTGAAGTGGCGCGCCGAACGCAGCGAGTCATTTTTATCCGATACCCACGGACGCGATAACGTCACCAGCGCCGAGCTTGCACTCGATGAGTCGGGGCAATTCCTCGCGCTACGCATCAACTTGCTCGCGGCGATGGGGGCCTACCTCGCGTTTGTCGGCCCGATGGTGCCGCTGATGGCCGGACCGCGTGTGGCCACGGGTGCGTATCTGATTCCGGCAGCCCATTTTAGGGGGCGTGCGGTACTCACCAATACCGCACCCTTGTCCGCATATCGCGGTGCCGGACGCCCCGAGTCGATCTACCTGATTGAGCGTCTGGTCGATCTTGCCGCGCGGCAGACCGGCATTGATCCGGTCGCGTTGCGACGCCGCAATTTCATTCCCGGAACGGCCTTTCCGTACAAGCTCATCACCGGTCTCGAATACGACTGCGGCAACTTCACCGAGGTCATGGACCGTACGGTGAGCCGGGCCGACTGGTCCGGGTACGAGGCGCGCAAGAGCGAATCCCTCGCACGCAATAAACTGCGCGGGCGCGGTCTCGCCTATTACATCGAATGGACAGGGGCCGACCCGACCGAACGCACCATCGTCGAAGTGCACGGCGACGGGCGCATCGTGCTGATGTCGGGTACCCAAAACATGGGGCAGGGCCTGGAGACCAGTTATGCGCAACTGCTGAGCGTGGAGTTCGGCCTCCCGGCGGAGCAAATCGATATCGTCCAGGGCGACACCGACCGTATTACCGGGACCGGCAGTTTCGGCTCGCGCTCCCTGTTCGTCGGCGGGTCCGCCGCCATCGCCGGTGCGCGGGCGGTCATCAAAAATGGCCAGGCGCTCGCGGCTGAAACGCTGGAAGCTGCAGAGCCGGATATTGCCTACGCAGCAGGCCGCTACACCATCGCCGGCACGGATCGCGGCATCGGCCTGTTCGAGCTCGCGGCGCAGCAGCCGCAAAACATGTTTCTTGCCGAGGCGAAGCTGACGGTAAAGGGGCCAAGCTGGCCCAACGGCTGCCATGTGTGCGAAGTGGAGATCGACCGGGATACGGGGCAGGTTGCGGTCGTCAAGCTTACCGGCCTTGATGATGCAGGCCGTATCATCAATCCGATGATTGTCGAGGGCCAGATTCACGGCGGACTGGGCCAGGGTATCGGCCAGGCCTTGATGGAACACGTGCGCTACGACGAAAACGGGCAACTGCTGACCGGGGCATTCCTCGATTATTGTCTGCCGCGCGCCGACGACCTGCCCAGCTTCAATCTCGCCACCTATGACGGGGAGCCGTGCACCAACAATCCGCTTGGCGCCAAGGGCGTGGGCGAAATCGGTGCCGTGGTCGGGCCACCAGCGGTGGTCAATGCAGTGGTCGATGCATTGCGCGACTTTGGCGTGACCCATATCGACATGCCGGTTCGCGGCGAGGACGTCTGGCGCCTGATGTCAAAGGCCGGATAAAAGGCCCACGGCGCCTTTTTTGCCCTAATTCCCGAGGGCACGGTCTTGCGTGCCGCGGCGCCGTTCAGTTCACCTTGTCGGCGGGCGCAGCCGGAAGTCGCAATTGGGGATCGAGTTGCAGTACAAGCGCTGGTCCTTGCGGCAGCACCGGGACCGGCATGAAGCCCGAAGGTTCGGCGACGGTTTGCATCCGGGCTGCGGCCATGGTCATGCCCTCCTCGGACATCACCCAGTACGCCTTCATGCCAAAGGCAAGTGCCGTACCGGCTAGCGCAAAGCTCGCGCGGCGCATGAATACCTTGCGCTTGCTGCGAAGCAACGTTGCGTTGCTCTGATCAATGGCCTGCTGGCTCTGCCTGGCGAGCGCGCGGGTGGCAAGCGATGCAGCCTGTTCGGCCGCAAGCTCGCGCTGTGCCAGATCACGCGCCCAGCGCTCGTCATTTGCGCGCTCCCTGGCGGCCTCAATCATCGCCGCTTCGGCGCCAAGGCGTTCCTGTAAGGCTGAGTGCTCGGCCCAGTCGTGTTCTGCACGGTGCTCCGCCAGTCGCGCCAGGTCGGCTTCGGCGATTGCTCGGGCGGCGGCGATCTGTGCCGCGTCAAGATCGCTTGCCTCGCGGCGCGATGCCTGCTGCGCAGCCTCATGTTCGGCTTTCAGGCGCTGCTGTGCCGCGGCCTGGGCGAGCAACTCCATTGCTTCGCCGTGTGCAATCTGCTGGCGCAGTTCTTCCTGCATGCGCCGGCGCTCTTCTGCGGTACCCTGCGCGGCGATTTCGTCATCGATGCGTCGTTGCTGCGTAACGGCCAGTGCGGCTTCGGCTTCGGCTCTCGCCCTGACCGCGGCAATTTCCTGCTCCGCCAGCACTCGGGCGGCGACCGTCGCGAGGTCGGCCTTGCGTATCTCCTGCTCGATTTGCATGGCTGCGTTTTGCACTTCAGAGGCGTACTTTTCGGCTGCTTCGCGCAGTTGCTGCTCCAGCGCTACCCGGCGGCGTGTCGCTTCAAGCAACGCGATCTGCGCCTGGGCACGGGCCAGGCTTTCCGCTTGCTCTGCTTTTGCCTTGTTCTCGAGGGCAATGGCTGCGGCGGTGGCGTGGCGTGCCGATTTTTCGGCGCGGCGTGCCTCGATCAGGGCGGTGGATTCAGCCGCCGCCTGCCGTTGTGCCGCCAGTTCGGCCTGACGCGACACATCGAGCGCCGCTTCGGCGACCTGGCGTGCCTGCCGGTTCTTGCGCATGGTCGATTCGGCCGCGGCGCGGGCCAGTGTTTCGGCCTCGAGCTTCGCTTGTGCGTCAGCCGCGGCTTCATCCTCCATGCGGATGCGCTCTTTCGCCGTCTGTGTTGCGATGTCATCGCGCCGTGCTCGCTCCTCGGCGGCACGGGCTGCGGCGGTCTCGGTTTCGATACGCTGCGCATTGCTGTCAGCCGCGGCGCGTTCTCCGGCGGCGCGTCTCTCCACAGTCGCGGCCAGTGTCCTTGCCGTTTGCAGATTGCGCTCAGACTCCTGCAGCAATGATGCCTCTGCGCGCTCCTTCTCCGCTTCACTCAGCGCCACGGCGCGTCCGATCCCGATACGCGCCTGCAGGCTCGACGCCGCTGCCTCTTCGTGTTCGGCGATGACGCGGGCCTGTTGTTCATGTTCCTGCTCGAACCGGGTGCGTGCCGAAGCGGCCTGCGCCGCATCGCGCTCGGAGGCGAGGCGCAGCGACGCGGCGTGCGCCGCCTCGGCCTGCGTTGCGGCGCACTGGATTACCGCGGCCACGGCGTCCTGTTCGACGCGGATTTTTTCTTCGGCGCAGCGCCTGGCCGCCTGCTCTGCAGCCAGGCGCTGCCGGGTGAGATCGGCGAGGCGGGCTTCGGCCTCGACGATGGCCGTGGCTTCTGCGAGCGAGCGTTGTTCGGCCTCGCAGCGTGCCTCGGCGGCCTGCACGCCCGCTTCGTTAATGCGTACCGCTTCCGCCGCGATATTGGCGGCGTGGGCTTCACGATCGGCCTGTTCGAGCGCAAGCTGCAATGCGCGCTCTTCGCTCGCCAGTTTCTGGCGCGACAGCATCAGCGCCTGCGCTTCGGCTTGTGCCCGCTTTTCGGTGGCGAGGCGCACCTGCGCATCGGCGAGTGCCGCGGCCTCGGCCAGGCCCTGCAACTGCGTCTCGGCGGCGATCCGCGCCTCGGCTTCGCTGCGCGCCCTGGTCTGCGCATCGGTGTTGGCCTGGGCCACCGCAATGGCCTGTGCCTCGGCCTCGTTGCGCCCGGTCAGCACGTCGGCGCTGACGCGATCGAGCTGCGCCCGGGCGCTGGAGAACGACTTCGCCTGCGCTTCTGCATCGGCAAGCTCCGTTGCCGCGATGCGACCCTGCGTGTCGGCCTCAAGGCGGGCGTTGACTTCGGCCAGCGCGCGTTGCTCCGCGGCGAGGCGGGCCTGTGACTCCTGCGCGGCGCGCTCTTCGGTATGGGCGCGCTCGAGGGCTGCTGCGGCGAGGTCGCGCTCGGCAGCGGCGGCAGCGGCGTTGGCCTCGTTCGCGCGCCTTTCGGCGGCGAGGCGCGCGGAGATGCTTTCCATTTCCTGGCGGTCGGCGCGCGCGCGTGCCGTCGCTGTAATGGCGAGCTGCGATTCGCGCTCCGCGCGTGCGCGCGATGTCGCCTCCAGTTCCTGCTCGGCCTGTGACCGGGCGTGCGCTGCGGCGCGCGCGCGTATTTCCTGTTCGCTGCGCGCTTCGGCCGCGACCAGGGCCGCCTGCTCCGCCCGTACGCGCTGTTCGCTGTCGCTTGCGGCGCGCGCCTCGGCCTCTACCCGTGCCTGCGCCAGGGCGCGCTGACGCGTCTCATCCTGCACGCGGATGTCGGCGATGCGCCGCGCCTCGCGCTCGGCCGCCGCGCGCGCCGCCGTCTCGCGCTCGGCATGCTGCTCGGCAAGTGTGCGCTGGCGGGATTGCTCGGCCGCTTCAAGTTCTGTGGCAATACGTGTTTCGGCTGCGGCCTGGGCGTTGGCAGCATCGCTGGCGTGGCGTAGCTCCGCCTCGCGCAGTCGCGCCAGCAGCGGCTCGATCCGCAGGCGTTCTTCATCGGCGCGCCGGCGCGCCTGCAAATCGGCGGCGGCATGTTGCTCGGCTACCTTGCGCGCGGCCTCTTCAGCGGCGGCCCTTTCGCGCGAATATTCGGTTGCGCGTTGTTCCGCGTCTGCGAGCGCACGCGCGGCCTCGAGCGCCTGTTGTTCGGCCACGGCGCGTTCGTTGGCGAGCCGCAGCGCGCTGTCATCGGCGCGGGCGCGTTCTTCTGCAAGACGTCTTGCGAGCCGGTCGGCCTGGGCCCGTTCTTCGGCCGATTGCCTGGCGCGGTTCTCCCATTCGCTGCGTGCCTCTGCAGCGACCACCGCCTTGGCTTCGGACTCGACCCTGGAAATGGCCTGCTTGATCGCGGCAAGGCCGTTTTCGGGCGCGACGCTGTCGTCGTTGGCAGTGAGTTTCGATTCGGTCTTGATTGCCGGCTGTGCTGACATGATGTTTTCCCGTGCCGCGATGGCGCTGTTGATGGCTGATGCGATATTGGCAGGGCCGGCTTCAGTCCTTGGCCCGAAAAGACGCGGGATTTCGCGTCAATTCACGCGACCGCCTTTAAAACGGGTTTTGCCGTTTTTTTAACGCCGATGAATGGCTGGAAACGCCCGCCCAGCGGGCATTTCCAGCCATCGGCCTGTCCCGAGTCAAGGCCGGAAGGCTAGAAACGAGTCGCGTTTTCCAGTGCTTTTTGCAAGAAAGGCGCGAGGTAGGGAAGGGACAGCAGCATCACCAGCAGGCCGGTCAGCAGCGTGACCGGGAAGCCGACGGCAAACAGGTTCAGTTGTGGCGCCGAACGCACCAGCACGCCAAGCGCGAGATTCAGTATCAGCATGGTGACCAGCACCGGCAGCGACAGGTGCAGTCCGATGCGGAACAACTCGCCCGTCCACAAGGCCAGCCGCGCGCCATCGACCGGCATCGGACTGGCCCCGCCGAGGGCGCCGATGGGAAAAGTCTTGAAGCTCTCAGTCAGCGCGGAAATCATCATCAAATGGCCGTTCATCGAGAGGAACAGCAGGCTTGCCATCACCGCGAGCAGGCTGCCGATGAGTGGCGTCTGCGAGCTGCTGTGGGGGTCGATGAAGGACGCAAATGACAGCCCCATTTGCAGGCCGATAAGGTCACCGGCCAATTCCACGGCGGCAAACACCAGGCGCATTGAAAAGCCGATTGACAGGCCGAGCAACATTTGCTGCGCGAGCACCGCCAGCGCCTCCGGTGCGGACAGCGAAACGGCCGGGGCGGTCAGGGTTGGTGCCACGATGGCGGCGATCAGCAGCGACATGCCGATCTTGATTCGCGCCGGTATGCCGCGGTGGTTCAACAGCGGTGCCACGCTGAACAGCGCCATCACACGGCAAAAGGGCCACAGCCACTGGCCGACCCACAGGTCGAGCTGGGTCGAGGTAAAGGTAATCATCGGGGCGGGGGGGGCGGGTGCGGCGCCTAGCCGACCAAGCCCGGGAATCCGGTGAGCACCTGGCGGATATAGTCGAGCATCACCGAGAGCATCCACGGTCCGGCCACCACCATCGCCGCGAAAAGGGCGAGCAGTTTCGGAATGAAGGACAGCGTCATTTCGTTTATCTGCGTTGCAGCCTGCAGGATGCTGATAACGAGGCCCGTCACCAGTGCGGCGAGCAGCGGCGGCGCGGCGATGAGCATCGCAACCTCCATGCCATGCTGCACGAATGTGAGTACGGCCTGCGGTGTCATGGCGTACCGAAACTCGCGACAAGTGAACCGACCAGCAGATTCCAGCCGTCGGCAAGCACAAACAACATCAGCTTGAAGGGCAGCGAAATCAGCACCGGCGAGAGCATCATCATGCCCATGGACATCAGCACGCTCGCCACCACCATGTCGATGATGAGAAAGGGTATGAAAATCATGAAGCCGATCTGGAATGCCGTTTTGAGTTCGCTGGTCACAAAAGCCGGCACCACAATCTTCAGCGGCAGGTCCGCTGCAGTCTGGACCGGCGCCTGGTTGGCCATTTTCATGAATAGTGCCAGATCGGGTTCTCGCGTCTGCTTGAGCATGAAGGCCTTGAGCGGCACCTCGGCGCGGGCGAGCGCATCGTTGAACGAAATCCGGTTGGTGGTGTAGGGCAGATAGGCTTCCTGATGTATCTTGTCGATGATCGGGCCCATGACGAACAGGGTCAGGAACAGCGACAGGCCGACGATGACCTGGTTGGGCGGCGAGGATTGGGTCCCCAGTGCCTGGCGCAACAGCGACAACACGATGACGATGCGCGTGAAGCCGGTCATCATCAGCAGCACGGCTGGCAGGAATGTCAGCGCCGACAGCATCAAGAGGGTTTGCACCGGCAGCGAGTAACTCTGTCCGCCACCGGAGATGGGGGTGCTGGTGAAGGCGGGCAGGCCGGCCTGCGCCTGGGCTAGTGCGAGCGAGGGCGATGCCAGCGCGAACGCCGCGAGCATCAGGGTGGGTGCGCAGGCGCGCACGCGACGAAGCCTAGCGTCCACGGTTGTTCAAGGCCTTGTCCAGCCATTGGCGAAAGCCGGGGGCGATTTCAGGTGCCGGTGCGGCAACTGCGTTTTCGCTGCGCGCTGATTCGGGTTTGGGCATGCTGTGCAGGGCGTTGACGCGGCCTGGCGCAACGCCGACCATGATCCAGGTGTCGCGGCACTCGATCAGCACCACGCGCTCTTTTGTGCCCACGGCAAGGACAGCCACGGTTTGCAGAGGTCCGCGGCCCGAGCCGGTCGGATTGGCGAAACGGCGCAGCAGCCAGGCGGCACCGGCTATGGTTGCAAGCACGGCGACGAGGCCGAGCAGGGCCTGCAGCCCCGCGCCTTCGAGACCGGCATCGGCCGCGCGCGCGCCATCGGCGGCGAGGAGGAGCATCGCCGAAACGGTGGGTCTGAGTTTCATTTGTTGAGTTTGCGAATGCGTTCGGACGGCGTGATGATGTCGGTGAGACGGATGCCGAACTTGTCGTTCACCACCACCACCTCGCCCTGGGCGATGAGGCAGCCGTTTACCAGCACATCCATCGGTTCGCCGGCCAGTCCGTCCAGTTCGACCACCGAGCCCTGCGCCAGTTGCAGGATGTGCTTGATCGGTATGCGTGTGCGTCCGAGTTCAACGGTGAGCAGCACCGGGATGTCGAGGATCATGTCGATATCGTGCTGTGCGCCACCGCCTTCGGTCGGTGCGAACTTCTGGAATACCGGCGCTGACACGGTCGCCGCCTGCGACGAAGAGGCTTGTTCGGCCAGGGCGGCGCCCCAATCGTCGGTATCCGATACTTGGTCTATCACGGTTTCAGGCATGCCCTTCTCCCAGCATGTTGTCTTTGTTGGTGGTGGCCAGCACCTTGTCCACCTTGATCGAGTACTGGCCGTTGGATGTGCCGTACTGGCACTCGAATATGGGTACACCGTCGACGCTGGCGACGACGCGCTCGGGCATGTCGACGCCGAGCACATCGCCGACCTTCATCTTGAGGATCTGGCTGATCGATACCGGTATTTCAGCCAGGTGCGTGACCATTTCCACCTCGGCAATCTGCACCTGCTGGCGCAGCAACTGCAGCCAGCGCCGGTCCGGTTCGGAGTGGTCGCCCTGCACGCTTGAATAAAGGATGTTGCGGATCGGTTCGAGCGTCGAGTAGGGGATGCAGATATGCAGCGCCCCGCCGCTCGATCCGATTTCGATCTTGAAGCTCGACACCACCACCACTTCGGACGGCGTGGCGATGGCGGCGAACTGGGTGTGCATCTCCGAACGCACGTACTCGAAATTGGCCGCGTAAACCTGGTGCCAGGACTTGTGGTATTCCTCGAGTACAACCGCCAGCATTTTCTGGATAATGCGTTGCTCGGTGGCGGTAAAGTCGCGCCCCTCGACCCGGGTGTGGTAGCGTCCGTCGCTGCCGAACATGCTGTCGACGACTGCGAACACCAGGCTCGGCTCAAAGATGAACAGCGTATTCCCGCGCAGCGGCTTCATCTGCATGATGTTGATATTGGTCGGCACAACGAGGTTGCGGATGAATTCGCTGTACTTGATCACGCGCACCGGGGACACGGAAATGTCGGGGCTTCGGCGCATGAAATTGAACAGTCCGGTACGCATCAGCCGGGCGAAGCGGTCGTTGATGATGTCGAGCGTCGGCATGCGGCCGCGCACGATGCGCTCCTGCGTGGCGAGGTTGTAGCTGCGCACCCCCTCGTCGGACTTTTGCTCGGCCTGTTCCTCGGGTTCTCCGGAAACGCCCTTGAGCAGGGCGTCAACCTCGTCCTGGGAGAGAAAATCACTTGCCATGAAAGTTGCCGCCTACTGGATTACGAACGCGGAAAAATGAACGCCTTCGATGCCCTTGGTCGGGCCGGGCGTTGACAGGGGCTCGCGCACCTCGCTGACTACCGCCTCGGCCAGCTTTTGCTTGCCCTCGACATTTGCGATGTCGGTGGAGCGTTTGCTCGAGAGCAGCATGAGGATGCGGTTGCGAATGATCGGCATGTAGGCCTTGACCGCGTCTGCCGTTTCGGAGCTGCTGACTTCGAGGACCATCGCCACCTGCAGGTAGCGTTCGCTCGATTCGTCCTGCAGGTTGACCGTAAATTGCTCGAGTTGCACGAATTGCGGTGGCGGCTTTTTCGCCTCTGTCTTTTGCGCTGCGAGCTTGGGATCCTTCGCGGCGTTTTGCTGTTTCCACCAGAACCATCCGCCGCCTCCACCTCCGGCCAGCAGAAAAATCATGATGATGATCAGCAGCTTGCCCTTGCCCTTGGGTTTTGCGGGCGCAACTTCAGGCGCCGGTGCCGGGGCAACTTTGAGTGCTGCAGGTTTGGTGGCCATATCGTTGGTTTCCCGTCTTGTCGCATGTGGTGGACAGGACGATTATTGCGGCGAGGGCCCCCCGGCCAAGCGCTGATAACCGGTCGAAATCAGCCTCAACTCGGGGCATTGCCCCGGGCCGCCTCAAGCGTAGGTATCGACCAGTTGGTCGAGCGAGATGGCTCGTGCGACCGGCAGGAGCGGGTCGGCAGCGGGTTTTTCCAACTGTGTTGCGTCCTCCCGGCCGTTGCGCGCAAAGCGCGCCTCGCCGCCGGGGGCATCCCCCGGGTTGGCGTGCTGTTCCACGCCGGCGCCACCGAGGTTGATTCCCGATTCGGCCATCATTTCGCGTAATCGCGGCAGGGCCGCATCGAGTGCATTGCGCGTATCGGCTTGTTGCACCGAAATCGCGACACTGGGCTGTGCCTCGCTGAAATCGATGCGTATCTGGATCGGCCCCATGTCTGCCGGCGTCAGTCGCAGTTCCGCGACCGAGATCCGTGCCTGCACCAGCATAGTCACGCTTTGGCTGATATCACGCGTCCAGCGCGGTGTGCCGACCCTGGACTCGATCGGCACTTCCACCGCTGCCACTTTTGGCGCCGGCGCGGGCGGCGCCTGCGGGCCGGCGATCGCATTGGCCTGCATTTCAACCGGGCGGGCGTGAACGGGCGCCTCGTTTACTGCGCTCATGACGGTGGCAAAGTCCTCGCTGGCCGCTTTGCGCACCGTCGGGGCCGGTTGTTCAGGTCTCGCTTCGTTCAGTGTCGCCGTTGTTCCGTCTTTGCCGCCGCCGCTACCCGGCGGGCTGGCGACCGGTCCACCGGGGCCAGCCGTCGCGTCAAGTTCAGTCGCGGAGGTGGTCGGTGCCGCGGCCGGCGCCGCGAGGCCGGTCGTCTCGCGCGGCAGACCGGTGTTAAGCCACATCCATGCTGTGCTTGCGGCGGCGTCACCGGCGCCCGCTTCGGTTGCGGCCTCCTCTTCGGCGCTGGCGAGGGCTGGTGCAAGACCCTTACCCGGGTCTGCGGCCGCAGTTTGCTGCGCCAGCAGGAAGGCGAACAACGACGGCGCGGCAGCGGCATTGCCGACGAGGGCGGTGTCCGCATCTGCGGCTGCGGGATTGGCGGGCGCAGCCGATGCCGGTTGCACTGTTTTTGCGACGGAGACAGGCGTTTGCAGGGTGATCATCGTGGTCTCTTTTCAGGTTTATTTGCCGTTCGACGCGGACGCCACCAGGCGGGATGCAAATTCGTCGTCACGCGCCTGGTCGCGGCGCGTCTCGGCCTGGCGTACGGTCTTGGCGCGGCGCTCAAGCAGGGCTTCAAAACTGCGCAGTGCCTGCAACGACGCCTGCCAGTGTCGCCGTCCCTGCTCCGTCTGCGTCAGCGAGCGCGTCACCGTGTCGCCCTGCTGCATCACCGCCATTTCAAGCTGGCCGATGAATTGACGGAAATTGGCCAGTTCCTGCGGGGCGATGCCGCGCTGGGTGTCGGCAGCGAGCTTGGCCTGGTAGTCGTTGCGAAAATTCTTCAGCAGGGCGAGTTTTTCTTCGTGGCTGCGGCTGGCGGTGAGCAGGTCGGCCAGGGTTTTGAGCGCTTTTTCCTGTTTGGTCCGGGCCAGATCGACCAGGGTTTGCATCGGATTGTTTTTCATATGACTCCCATGTTCAGAGCGCCCCTTGCGAGGCGCCGGCAATTTTTGCCAGACCGGCAAAGCTGTCGGGCAGGATCGCCCGTTCCTGCATGTCCTGTTGCAGGAACGCGTTCATCGCCGGATTGAGCCGTATGGCCTCATCGAGCAGCGGATCACTGCCGGGTACATAGGCGCCTACGCTGATCAGGTCGCGATTGCGCTGGTGACGGGTGTACAACTGCTTGAAGCGCCGTGCGTTCATCTGGGTGGGAGCGTCGATCAGCGTGTGCATGACGCGGCTGACCGACGATTCGATGTCGATGGCCGGATAATGTCCCTGGTCGGCGAGATCGCGTGACAAAACGATGTGCCCGTCGAGGATTGCCCGCGCGTTGTCGGCGATGGGGTCCTGCTGGTCGTCGCCCTCTGCGAGCACGGTGTAGAAGGCGGTGATCGATCCGCAGCCGCCGTTGCCGTTGCCGGCCCGCTCTACGAGCAGCGGCAGCTTGGCAAACACCGAGGGCGGATAGCCCTTGGTCGCGGGTGGCTCGCCGATGGCGAGGGCGATTTCGCGTTGCGCCATGCAAAATCGCGTGAGTGAGTCCATCAGCAGCAGCACATGCTTGCCCTGGTCGCGAAAATATTCGGCGACCAGCGTGGCGTAGGAGGCGGCCTGCATGCGTAGAAGCGGCGTTGAGTCGGCCGGGGCTGCAACGACGACCGAGCGGGCGAGGCCCTCCGGCCCGAGGCTGTGCTCGATGAATTCCTTGACCTCGCGGCCGCGCTCACCGATCAGGCCGACCACGGTGACATCGGCGGCGGTGTAGCGGGCCATCATGCCCAGCAGCACGCTCTTGCCGACCCCCGATCCGGCGAACAGTCCGAGACGTTGGCCGCGCCCGACGGTGGTGAGCGCATTGATGGCGCGCACGCCGACATCGAGCGTGGTGTTGATCGGGTCGCGGTCGATCGGGTTGATGGTGCGTGCGTGCAGGGGGCGTCGCTCGACCTCCACCAGCGGACCCAGCCGGTCGAGCGGATTGCCGCTGCCGTCAACGACGCGGCCGAGCAGGGTGTTGCCAACGGGCATCAGCTTGCTGCGATCCTCCGTGCGCCGCGCCGGGTGGCGGCGAATGCCGAAGGCCGGCGCCATCGCCTTGAGTTCGAGCGGCATGACGCTGGCGCCGGGCATCAGGCCGTATATTTCGCTTGCCGGCATCAGGTACAGCCGGTCGCCCGAGAATCCGACCACCTCGGCCTCAACCTGGTTGAGTCCGTCCTGCGATACCACGCAGGAACTGCCGATCGGCAGTTTCAGACCCACCGCCTCCATTACGAGGCCGGCGACGCGGGTGAGGCGTCCGTGCATCGCGATGGGCCGTGTCGCGCCGACAAAGTTGCGGCAGTCGGAGAAATAATCCTGAAATCGTTCCATGCTCAATCCTCGACCTCGGTGTCGATCCAGGACTGGTCCCGTCCGAGGGCGGCAATGACGCGCTTCCAGCGCGTTGACAGCGTTGCGTCCACCTCGCAGTTGGCGGCGCTGATGCGGCAGCCGCCCGGCTCGATGCGATGGTCCTCGATGACGCGCCATCCGCCGATGGTGATTTCATCGCCGATATGCGCGCGCACCAGATCGACATCATTGGGATGCAGGATCAACTGCGGACTGGGCGTCGATTGCGGCAGGCAATCAATGGCCTCGCGCACCACCTGCAGGATGTCCTCGCGCTTGACGCGCAGATCGGTTCGGATGATCTGGCGCGCCAGATCCAGCGCCAGATCGAGCAGGCTGTCGGCGATCTGCTGTTCGTGGCCGGACAGTGCCGTTCGGGCGGATTCGGTGATTTTTGACAATGTAGCGGCAACCGCCCCGGCGGCGATTTCACCTGCGGCGTAGCCGGCGCGATAGCCCTCCTCCTGTGCCCTTGCGCGCACGGCGTTCGTGTTGACGGTCTCGCCCGGCACGGTGGTTTCGGCTTTCTCCGCCTTGTCGGATTTCGGCGCCTTGCGCGGAGCGAAGCCCGCACCGAGCTTGCCCGGCTCCCAGAGTCGCACCCCGAGCAGGTCGGTATCGGAGAAAAAGCGGTTTGCACCCATGCTTACGCACCCTCCAACGGCGCTGTTTCGGGAACCGTTCCGCAGCGGGAAAAGCCACGATCAATCCGCTCAGACCGCTCAGACCGCTCAGACATAGGCGTCGTCCCCGCCGCCGCCGAGGCTGACCTGGCCTTCCTCGACCAGTCTGCGAACGATTTTGAGAATCTCCTTTTGCTCGGTTTCGACCTCGGAAACCTTGACCGGGCCCTTCGATTCGAGGTCATCCTTGAGCATTTCGGCCGCGCGTTGAGACATGTTGCCGAATATCTTGGTGCGCATTTCCTCGCTGGTGCCCTTGAGCGCGAGGATGAGCGATTCGGATTGCACTTCGCGCAACACCAGTTGGATGGCGCGGTCGTCGAGCTCCATCAAATTATCGAATACGAACATTTCGTCGAGGATTTTTTGCGCCAGGTCGGCGTCGTGCTCGCGCACGCTCTCCATCACGCTCGCCTCATTCTTGCTGCCGAGGAAGTTGAGGATGTCCGCCGCCACCCGCACGCCGCCAAGCGCCGTCTTCTTCAGGCTGTCTGCGCCGAGCAGCACTTTGGATAGCGCTTCATTCAATTCACGCAAGGCCGTGGGCTGGATACCGTCCAGCGTTGATATGCGCAGGATCACGTCCCCGCGCAGGCGTTCGGTGAAGCAGTTCAGTATTTCCGCCGCCTGGTCGCGCTCGAGATGGACCAGGATCGAGGCGATGATTTGCGGATGTTCGTCCCTGATCAGTTCGGCGACGGTCGGCGAATCCATCCATTTCAGGCTCTCGATGCCGCTGGTATCGGTACCCTGCAGGATACGATCGAGCAGGTAGCCGGCTTTTTCGTTGCCGAGCGCCTTGGTCAGGACGGAGCGCAGGTACTCACCGGTTTCGCCGGTCAGCGAGGCCTGCGTTCCCGCGTCGTTGCGAAATTCGCTCAACACCTCGCCGACCTGGTCTTTGGACACGCTTTTCAGGGCCGCCATCGCGGTACCGAGTTTTTGCACCTCCTTGGGGCCGAGGTGTTTGAACACTTCGCCGGCCTCATCCTCGCCAAGGGACATCAGCAGGATGGCGCTTCTGTTGATGCCGGCCTCATCCATTGGTGCCCACCCAGCCCTTGACTACGTTGGCGACCATTCTCGGGTCCTGCCGGGCAAGCTGGCGCGCGGCCTGCAGGTCCTCGTCGTAGCGGTTAACCTCGGCTTCCTGCTCCAGCAGTTGCTGGTCTTCCATCGGAATCTCCGGAATCGGCGGCGGCGTTGCCAACTGGCGCAGCAACGGGCGCAGCACACCGAGAAAAAGAAACAGTGCGATGCCCCCGATCAGCGCGTTACGGCCGAATTCCTTCGCCAGTGCGATGGCTTCGGGTTGCTGCCAGATTGCCAGTTCGACCGGCGCCTCGACCGTGTCCTCCGTGGTGAAGGCCACGTTGACCACGTTCACCGAATCACCGCGCGCCTGCGAAAATCCGATGGTGTCCTTGACGAGGGTGGTCAGGCTTTGCATTTCCTCGGGGCTGAGCGGCACCGGTTTCGCCTTCACCGGCGGAGCCTTGGCCGCGTCTGTTTTGGCGGCGTCGTCCTTGGCGGCGTCATCGGCCTTCGGCGCCGGGGAGTCGGTGACTTTCCGGTAATTGACCACGACCGCTGCGGACAGGCGCTTCACGCTGCCGGTGGGATTGCGCGTGTGGCGCACGGTCTTATCGACCTCGTAATTGATGGTCGAGTCGCGGCGTGCGCCGTTCGGGCTGTCGCCCGGTCCGGCTGCCCCCCCGGGTTTGGCGCCGCCGACGAGCGGTGCCGTCGGGGCCGGCGCCGGCTGGTTGGCAAGCGCGCCCGGAACGCCCTGTGTGCCGGCGGCACCAGGGCGCGGCTCTTCTGCCAACTGCTGGCTGCGAATGGACGCATCGGTCTGGTTCTGGTTTGGTTTGTAACTCTCGGCGAGGGTGTCGGATTCGCTGAAGTCCAGCTCCGCGCTGACCTGCGCACGGACATTGGCACGGCCGACGATGGGTTCGAGCAGGTCCTGAATGCGTTTGCTGTAATTGGCTTCGATCTGCGTGAGATAGGAGAGCTGGTTGGCGTCCAGGGTTCCGGCGCCCTTGGCGCCGGTGCTGGTTGACAGCAGGCTGCCCTGTTGGTCGATGACGCTGACCGCCTGCGGGGAGAGTTCGGGAACGCTGGAAGCGATAAGGTGGACGATGCCCGATACCTGCGCCTTGTCCAGCGTGCGTCCGACATGGAGGTTGATCATCACTGATGCACTGGGTTTTTGCGAGTCGCGCAGGAATACCGATGATTTGGGCATTGCGAGGTGAACGCGCGCGGCCTTCACCGCGGACAGCGTCTGTATGGTGCGGGCCAGCTCCCCCTCCAGAGCGCGCTGGAAATTGACCTGCTCCTGGAATTGCGTCGTGCCGAATTTCTGGTTCTCCATGACCTCAAAGCCGATGCCGCCGCCCTTTGGCAACCCCTGCGAGGCGAGTTTGAGGCGGGCATCATGGACTTGTGGTGCTGGTACCATGATGGCGCCGCCGCCCTCGGTGTACTTGTAGGGCACGTTCATCTGCCCCAGTGCGGCGACAATGGCGCCGCCGTCGCGGTCGGAGACATTGGAAAACAGGATGCGGTATTCGGGCGCCTGGCTCCACATCCAGGAACCTGTCAGCACCGCCACCATGGCGGCCGTTGCCAGCATCAGCCCCACTTTGCTGCGCGAAGGCAGCTCTGCGAAGCCTTGGAACACAGCCGGTAAGGGGTTGTTTGCAGCAGCCATTGATAAATCCAGTCCGTTGTCTGTGGTCGATTGGCGACCAGCACGGGATTGAGTTCCCGCTTGGAGGCCATTATGCAAATGGCGCAGCGGCGGCGAAGCGGCGAAAAGGACGGGTTTATCGCGCTATTTCGATGATGGTGGACGGCGGCGCGTTGCTAAGCTGGAATCCTCAATAAAACCGCCGGAGGACGTCATGGAAATAGACTCGGTAAAGCTGGGTGGGATGCTCAAGCCGCTGGAGGGTCTGGCGCGTGCTGGCGGCGCCGCGGCTTCTGCCGCCGCGCCGGTTGATTTTGCGCAACTGCTCAGCAACGCGCTCAAAAGCGTGGATCAGATGCAGAGCCAGGGCGACGCGCTGGCCAAGCGCTTTGAAGCGGGCGATGCAAACGTCAGCCTGGAGCAGACGATGATCGCGATGCAAAAGGCCAATATTTCGTTCCAGGAACTGGTGCAGGTTCGCAACAAGCTCGTGTCCGCCTACCACGATGTGATGAACATGCAGGTCTGATGGCTGCCCGTCGCGGGCAATAACCGCCTATGCCATCGGCTGGAGAGCCAATACCGGCGGGGCTTTCCAGTCAATTCTGCCGGTGTCGATCGCCCCTCGCCAGGTGATTTGCAACCGCCCGTCAGTCACGCGACAGGCGGTTGCGTTCGGCCATGTTCACATAGCGCTGGATCATTGTCACCATCGCCGCCGGCAGGTTGGCGAAGCGGCAGCCCCAGCGCCGCTGCTTGACCCCGTTCGGCATTGTCAGCTCGGCAATGTTGCGGATTTCGATGGCCGCGGTAATGGCGCCCACCTCGGGCAGGTCGATACGGCATTTGCCGAGTATCGTGCCGGTTTCGACCATGCGCTCATCAAGCGGACCGAGCAGCGCAATGCCGCCGCACCCGATATCGACAATACGCACGTCAAGGGGCTTGTCGTCCTTGCCCTGCGGCGGAATGCGGCACAGCACGGGCTTTCCGGCCACCGCTGTGCGGAAATATTCGCGGCGCTGAAAGCGCAGCAGGGAATCGGGCATGCGCATTCTGAGCGCGGGCGTGCCCTCGTAAGCGGTCTCTTCCATGCGCTGGCCGCTGAACTGGATTTTCACGTGATTGACGAAGGTGACGATGGTAAAACGGTTGGAGCGGGCAAGGGCCTTGTTGGCCTCCTTTTCGGCGCCGCAGTCGAACACCAGTTCCTCAAAGTCCGGATTGATGGCGAGCAGGCTGGTGACGATGAATTGCATGCCGCCGCCGAAGTGAATCGTCACCAGGACGCGCCGGCGCATGATCTCGCGCAGCACGCCGATGATTTCAGTGCGCGAATAGATCTGGTATTGCTCAAACTCCGGCGCGTCCGGTAGCGGGGTGTTCATTTCGGACATGGCAGCAATCCTTGTGCAAGGGCGGGCGCAGGAATTGACCGGCCCGATTCGACGCGATGAAGCCAGGCCAGCAATTCGGCCACGGCGACATACAACTGCTGCGGAATGTGGCGGTCGAGGTCGATCTGCATCAGCACAGACACAAGCTCCCGCGACTCGTGAACGTAGATGCCGGCCTCGCGGGCACGGCGGATGATTTCATCGGCCATGAGACCGCGGCCCTTGGCGACGAGGCGCGGCGCCTGGTCGCCACCGCGATAGGCAAGCACCGCGGCCGTACGCAGCTTTTTCTGGGCCTCAGGCGGTTGGTGCGCCATGTTCGTCCACGCGCATTGATATTAGTTTCAGGCCGAAAGCGGCCAACGAAGCCGTCAATTCGCTGCCCCTGTCCCTGAGGGTCGGGATGGCCTCGTCACTGGCGCGCATACCGATGCGAAGCGAGTCGCCGTGCATTTGCAACACGGCCTGGATTCCGCCCAGTCGCGGCAGCTCGAGTTTCATTGTCGTCGTCCAGGCGGGCGGGGCGTCCCCGCCGTGGTCGCCCGCTTGCTCTTCTTCGGCGATGGTCAGTTCTATGGTCTGGCGCGGCCAGATCTCACCACGCCAGCCGAGTTGGCGGGTGTCGACGGCCTGCAGTTGTTCCTTGACGACCGGTACGAGTGCATCGGGCAAGCCCGCAGATTCCGCGGCGTTGGCGGCGATCGTATTGGTATCGGTATTGCCGGTGGCAGCGGCCGGCATTTCGATGCGGCCTTGGGGTTCACGGCGCAGCGAGTCCAGAGTCCGTTCCCCCTGGGCCCATTCGGCGACATGGGATTCGTAAAACACGCCGCTCTCGCTGAGCGCTTGTTTCAAAGCTTCAGCCTGCGGTGGTGCCGCTGCTGTCGCGCCGAACGCGGCAAACTGCAACGGTGCACCCGCAGGCAATTCGGCCCCGCGCGCGAGTAGTGCGCCGATCAGGCGCGCTCCGGCGCCCAGGCTCACCGATGGCGCAGCAGCGAATTGAGCGCCCGGGGCGCTGTTCGGAGCGGCGTCCAGTGCCAGGCGAATCACCTGTCCGGCGACGTAATCACCACGCAAGGGCAGGGCCATGCTGCGACCCTGGATATTGACCAGGTATCCGCCGCCCTGTTCGGCCGGCAGGCGTTGCGTGACCGTAACCGCGTGCTCGCTGCCGGTCAGGCCCGGCACGGCGACCCTGACCGCGACAGCACTATCGCGCGACAGCATTTCAAGGACGACTTGCGTGCGGTCAAAGCGCGTACTTGCCGGCAGCAGTTGTTGCAGCGTCGTTAACATGGTTCAGGGGCTCCTCGCGTACTCGTCGATGTGCACCGCAGGGCCAGCGGGAGGCGGCGTGTTGGTTTGCGGGCGCTGCGGTGTCACCGGAGCGCGCCGCCGGTCTCTTTCCTGTTCGCGTCGTAGCGGAGATGCCGGCGTCGAACGAACCACGCCGCGCAGCGGGTCTGAAAGCGTGGAGTGGGAATCGCTCATGGCAGTGAGGAAGGTGCTGAAGTAACCGTGACCTGATCGCAGGTTTGGCTCAGCGGTAAGCCTGGCCGAGATTGCGCTGTGCCTGGATGCCGCGCAGCAGCAGGTCGAGTTCGGCGATGCGCGGTTGTGCCAGGTCGCGCACCTCGGCGTCCTCGGCCAGCACCTTGCGAATGATCGTGCTTTTGCGCTGGTGCTGACCGGTGTCGAGTGGCGACTCCGGCAGGCTGCGCAGGACATCTACGGTTTCCGCGCAGGTGCGCTGCACATCGGCAAGATTGTCCCAGTCACCGCTGCGTGCCGCCTCGAGCATCGCGCCGCTCAGCCGGCCGATAGATTCGTAATGTCGCATGATTTGCATGCTGCTTGTCGGCATGATGTCAAACCAGACGAATCGCCGGTTGCGGTTTGGTCGCGGTCTGCTTCTCGCCCATGTTCGCCCAGGCGTCGCGCAGGTCCGAGAGTAACTGCCCGACTTCGGCAAAGCCGATGGGGTCGTTGCCCATGTTTGCCAGCAACAGGCGGTGGCACATGTATTCATACAGACTGTCCAGTTGCAGCGCGATGACGCCGCCGACCTTGCGGTCAAGGCTCGCGCGCAGGCCTTCTTCAATGATCTGGATGGCTTTGGAAGCGGCCTGCCCCTTGCCGGCGATATCGCGCGCCTGCAGGTGCGTCTGCGCTTTCTTGACCTGGAGCATCGCGCCGTCGTAGAGCATCAGGATCAACTGGTGCGGATCCGCGCTCGAGACCCCGGTTTCAAGCCCGACCCTGGCGTAGGCTTTGGCTGCTAGTGCGTAGTTCACGTCGATCTCCTCTTTTGTTGTTGGTGCTTCGGTGCCCGGTCTTAGCGGTTGTTGCTGTTCAGTGATGCCAGTTGTTGCGTCAGGTAGGTGCTGGTGCTGTTCATCCTGGCCATCATGCTGTCGAGCGCGGTGAACTGGTCGCGATAGCGCTTTTCAGTCTCGGCGAGACGCAGGTTCAGCGCGGCCCGACGGCTGCCGATGTCCTTGATTGTGGTGTTGATGCCCTCGAGCCGTCCGGCAATCAGGCTGCCGCTGCCGACAATGCCGTCTATCATGCTGCTGATCTGGTTGGCGAAGCCGCGACCAAAGGTCAGCGTGCCGCGGTTGCCGGTGGCGCCACCGGCGACGGTCAGGTTGATGTTGTTTGCGCTCATCAGTTGTCCGACGCCGGTCGCCGTGATGCCGCCTATCGTGCCGGCGACATCGAGGCCCGCGGTGCTGGCCGCCGTTCCGAACAGGCCGCCGAGGGCGCTGCCGCCGGTGACCGCGACGGTGGAGGCGCTGCCGTAGCGGTTCGAGGTGATCGTCAGGACGCCGCCGGACTGGCTGACGGTAACGGCGCTGCCCGCCGCGCTCAGCGTACTGTTGCCGTTGATGCGCGACTGGAGTTCGGCGGCGAGGGTACCCGCAGTGTAGTTACCTGCACCGATGGTGATGCTGACTGCCTTGCCATCCACGCCAAGGTCCAGAACATCGTTGCTGCCGCCGGTGATGGTGAGGCCGGCGGCGGTGTCTGCGGCGGCGAAGCCATGGGTGGCCAGTCGGGAAACCGCGAGGTCATAGTTTCCGGGCGGGACGACGCTGGTGGCGAAACTGAAGGACATCAGGCTGTCGCTCGTCTTGCCGACGGCGGCAAACAGCGCGGCAATATCCTTGGCCGGGTCGTCCAGAACCTTCTGCAGTTTCGCTAGGTCGAGCCTGAGCGTGCCGTCGGTCTGGAAGCCGATACCGGCATCCGATAATGTGACCACGCCGCCGGCGGCAGGCACGAGCGGCGTGTTGACGAGGCTGCGCAGCCGGCTGCGTATCGACAGCAAGGTCGCATCGCCCTGGAGTACCGCACCCTGCTTGGTCGTGGCGTTGTATGCGCCGAGGCCGGACAAGGTGGTGTTGGCGCTGTTCCACGCATTGACGAAATTTGCTGCCGCAGTCACTGCAGCCGAATTGTCTTTCGATACGGTGAGCGTGGTCGGCGTGCCAATGTTGGTTTTCGCGAGTGTCAGCGTTACCCCTTGTATGGCGTCAAACACGGTGTTCGTGGCTTTGCTCACCGAAATGCCGTCAATGACCATCAAGGAGTTCTGCGCGGGCACCGACTGCGTCAGGTTGGTGGTGCCGCCGGTGGAGGCGTCGTAAGCCAGTCTTGACAATCCGGCAGCGTCGGTATTGTCGTTGTCATCGTCGGCGACGCTGATCTTCAGCGCGTTGGCGGCGCCCGCCTCGCCCGAGGTGATGACCAGGCGGTTGGTACTGCCGTCATTGAGGATGCTGGCGCTGACGCCGATGTTGGCGGCGTTGATGGCGTCGCGCACTCCGGCGAGAGAGTTCGAACCACTCGCAAGGCTGATCGTTTGTGCCGCCTTCGCCGCGTTGGCGGTAAAGCTCCCGCCTGAATACGTTCCGAATTGTATGGTGAGCGTGCCGGTGCCGACGGAGTCGGTGGTGTTGGTGAAGGTCGTCGATTTGAGTTTTTGTGCCTGCGCCAGCGCCTGTACCTCGATGCTGTAGCTGCCAGCCTGCGCCGTCCCGTTGGCGCTGACCTGTGCAACAGTCGTATCCGCAATACCCGCCTTGGCAGCCTTGTAGGCGCCGGTGGTGTTGAGCGAATTCATCGTGCCCTGGAACGACGCGAGCACGCTTTGCAGCGTGCCGTAGGCCGACAGTTTGGCTTGGTAACTCGCTTCCCTGGTGTTGAGCGCCGTCACCGGCTGGCGCTCGACCGCCATCAACTGGGTAACGAGGCTGTTGACGTCAAGACCGGAGCCCAGGCCGGAGGCGGAAAGGCCGGGCATATCAGGCTTGTTCGTCCAGCAACAAGCCGCTCAGGCGGCTGATGGCGCGTGCAATGGCAAGCGTCTCTTCACTGGGCATCTGGCGGATCACCTCAAGGGTGTTTGTATCGACCACGCTGACCACGGTCTTGCCGGTTGATTCGTCGATATTGAACTGCACGCTTTTGTCCGTTTCGCGCAGGTAGCGGTTGATGCTGGCCACGGCGCCTTGCATGTCCGCCGCCGGCTGGTAAGCCGCGGGGGCGGGGGTCGCTGCTGCGGCCAGCAAGGCAGCTCGCACCTCCGGCGCGGCTGCGGCGGGCGCAGTCCCCTTGACGGGCGCTTTCGCCGTCGTCGAAGCCTGGGCTACCGTATCGATCCGCATGATGGACCTCTCTTTATGTTCGGGGTGGTTCAGTTTCGTTCAAGGCCGTGCTGGCCCGGCCGGATTCACCACGGGGAGGAGGGGTCCCGGGATGAATCCGGCCGGACACGGCTTACATCATTTGCTGCAGGTGTTGCATTTTCTGCATGTGTTGCATTTGCTGTATGTGTTGCCAACTGCCTTGTTGCTACTGCGTTACTGCGACTGCGTTACTGCGTCAAACTTGTCCTGCTTAGCCGCGCAACAGCGAGAGCACGGTGTTGGGCAGGGAGTTGGCTTGCGCCAGCATCGCCGTACCCGCTTGCTGCAGAATCTGGCCGCGGGTGAGGTTCGCTGTTTCAACCGCAAAGTCCGCATCCAGGATCCGGCTGCGTGAAGCCGTCAGGTTTTCCGCCGTGCCGGCGATGTTGGAAATCGCCGACTCGAATCGGTTCTGGAACGCACCCAGTGCCGAACGTGAGCTGCTGATGGTCTTGAGCGCCGTGTCAACCGAAGCCAGCATCGCGTTGGCACCGCTGACCGTAAGGACGTTGGCGCCACCGAAGGTGCCGGCGGTGAGGCCGGCGTAGCCCAGGGTCGTCGCTGAGGCGCCGGCGATGGTCAGGTCTTTCGTTGAATCGAGCTTGACCGTGCCGCGATGGACCACGGCGCTGGTTGTCGCGTCGGCGGCGACAAAGCCGGCGCCTGCGGCGATGGTCACGTTCGTTGCGCTACCGGTGTAGCTGAAGCTGTTGCCGCTGACTGCGGCGCTGTCGGCACGGTCTTCGGTCAGCGAAACGTTGCCGCCGTCGGCCTTGGTGAACGCGATCTTGCCGTTGGCGTCAATCGCGGCCGAGATGCCGGCCGTTTGCAGCGTGGTGTTGGCATTGACCTTGGAGACAATGTCCGTCGCCTGGATCTTGTTGCCGAACGAGCCCGAAGCCATGTCGAATGCGAGCGTGGTGCCGTTGACATCGAGCGTGTACTTGCCGCCGGCACCTGTGACGAGGGACGTGAAGCCGGCCGTCGACGGGCTGGTGCCACCCAGGGTGATGACCGCACCGTTGGCCGAAGTCAGGTTGACCGAGCTGGTGTAGGTGTTGGTGGTCGAGCCAGCCGCCGTCTTGCCAAAAAAGCCGCCGGCGGAACCGCCCGCGCCGAGGGTCTCGGCGATGTCGATGTTGCCGCCGTCTGCACGGGTGAACTTGAGGGTACCCGCTGCTGCCGTGCCGGTGTAGCTGATGCCGGCTGCCGTGAGGTTGGTCGCGGCCACGCCGACTGCGGTGTCGATGTTGGCTGCGGTGACGCCTGCGCCGACTGCGCTCTGAATGCTCACGCCGCCTACGGTCAGCGAGTAGGTGCCGCCCACCGTGGTCGTGAACGCGCTGAACGCCGTGCCCGAACCCGATGTGCTGGTGTCGGTGGCGACTGCCGTGGCGGTCACGCCGGTCGTCGATTGCTGCGTGTTGATCGCCGTTGCCAGTGTCTTGGCGCTGGTGGTGGTCCCGCCGGTGGTGATCGCCGTGCCGTTGACCGTTACGGAACCGTTGGCGATGCCGCCGCTGGCAACCGCAGACGACAACACTGCGCCGCTGTTCTGTACCGTGGCGGTGTTGGCGATGGTGGTGAAGGCCGCTGCGAAGACGTTGGTCGCGGTCGCGGTTACGCCGCTGCCGGTGATGCTGGTATTGGCGTTGATCGCGGTGGCGATGGCCTTCGCATCGGCAGTTCCGACCAGGCCGACATCGAAGCCGTTGATCGTCACGTCGGCTGCCGCCAGGGTGGTGGCGCCGACGGCGGTGCCGGTCGTGGAACCCGCGCCGAGGCCCAGATCCGATGCCTTGGTGCTGGAGATCGAGGACATGACAATCGTCTCGCCGGCGTTGGCGCCGATCTGGAACTGTTGCGCCGTGAACGTACCGTCGAGGAGTTTCAGGCCGTTGAAGCTGGTTTGCGAGGCTACGCGGTTGATTTCCAGGACGCGCTGTTGCACCTCGGCGTCGAGGGCCTTGCGATCTTCAACCGAGTTCGTCGAGTTGGCCGACTGGACGGCCAGTTCGCGGATACGCTGCAGGTTGTTCGAGACCTCGGCCATCGATCCTTCGGCCGTTTGCGCCAGAGAAACGCCGTCGTTGGCGTTACGTGCCGCCTGGTTGAGGCCGCGGATCTGCGAGGTCATCCGGTCCGAAATGGCGAGCCCGGCGGCGTCGTCCTTGGCGCTGTTGATGCGCAGTCCGGAAGACAGGCGCTGCAGGGACTGCGCGAGGGACATTTGCGAAGTGCCGAGGTTGCGTTGTGCGTTCAGTGACGCTACGTTGGTGTTGATGATTGACGGCATGGTGTGCCCTTTCCAAAAGTGGTTACGATGATTCCGGTGTTTAGTGACCGGTCACGAAGGTTGGCTAGTTCTGAATGCAACCACCGTTGGAAGGGTTATCGGGCCTGCTTGCACAAAACTTTAGGTTTCTTGTGTCTGGGTTGTTAGCGGGCGGCGCGGCATCCATTCATCATTAGTGCTGTCGCAGTCCCGGTTTGCGCTGCGTCGCGCGGCGCTTGCATCGGCTGCAACCATATAACGATGCCCGGGCGCGCGAGGACGAGAGCAGCGCGGTAAAACCGGCGCTATTCCGGTGGAGCAGGAAAAACCCATACCCCGCAAAGGCTTGTGGCGGGATCCTCAGAGTTCTCCTTTTCCGCTGTCAGGCGGCTTCCTACAAATCGGGGTGGGCAAAAAGAAACACGATCTTCGGTTCGATTCGGATTCAAGTTTCGCCGCACAAGGGCGAATATGGCGCCGTACCGACGATCAACGCCACAGCAACGCCACAGCAACGCCACAGCAACGCCACAGCAACGTCACATCATTTACCACCCAGGGAGACTGACATGAACACCGAACAGATTCTGAACGAGATCCGCGAAGCCAACCTCAGCTATCTGTTGCTGGCACAGAACATGATCCGCAGCGATCGCGAACAGGCCTTGTACCGTCTTGGCCTGTCCGAGGAAGTGGCCGCGATGGTAGCCGGCCTGACCACCGCCCAGGTGTTGAAAATAGCCGCCTCCAACATGTTGATGTGCAGTTTCCGTTTCGATGACCGCCTGGTCTGGAGCCTGCTCGGCAGCGAATCGCGCGAAAAGGCCAGCGATGTTGCCGGCGTGCACGCCGCAATCCTCATGTCCGGGCGCAACGCCTCCCGTGCCGCAGTAGCGGCCTGAACGCCATGGCCAAGCGCGGCAGGAGCATTGTTGACGAGGGGCGCGAGATACAACGTGCCATTGAGTTGATCAAACTCGGCGCAAGACTGCAGGTTCTGGAGACCGAAATCCACCTCTCGCGCGAACGCCTGCTGCGGCTCTACAAGGAAATCCAGGGAAAATCGCCGCCCAAGGGCATGCTGCCGTTCTCCACCGACTGGTTCATGACCTGGCAGCCGAACATCCATTCCTCGCTGTTCATGGGCATCTATCAGTACCTCGACAAGTCCAGTGAACTCGAGGAAATTGACGTCATCACCAAGGCCTACCAGCTCTACCTCGAGCAGGCCGGCGCCTGCGGTATGGAAACCGTACTTTCGCTGACCCGCGCCTGGCGGTTGGTGAAATTCTTCGACGCCGGCATGCTCACGACCACCGGCTGCAAGCAATGCGGCGGCCATTTTGTCGTGCATTCCTACGACCTGACCGACAGTTATGTGTGTGGCCTTTGTCATATTCCGTCGCGCGCCGGCAAGACTGTGGCGTCCCGCGCCGGCTTGGCGGCCGCCGCGATAGGTGCCAGTTAAGGGCGTAGGCCAGTCCTTTACCCGACTCCCCTTTCGCCCGACAACGTGGTCACGGATCACGCGCCGGGCGATGTTTTTTGGGACTGGCCGAACAGAGATTGAATTCCCCTGCTGTTCGCGCGGTTCGCAGCGTAGGGCCGCTGATACGCTTTGCTCATCGGCCGCGCGGTGCGCTCAAGTTCCGGCCGCGGCGGCCGAAAATAATGCGGGGCAGCACAAATACCCAAGCTTTTTCGCAAACGCGGCTGACGCGGGTTTGTGCTGGAAAAACAAGCGCAGTTCAAGGACAAGCGAGAGCGCCAGATGCTAGTAATTGTCGGTTACCTGATCGTCACGGCTTCCGTTCTCGGTGGCTTCGCGCTTGCCGGCGGCCATATTGCGGCACTTTTCCAGCCGGTGGAGCTGTTGATGATCGGCGGGGCTGCCGTCGGCGCCTTTCTGGTGGGAAACCCGATGAAGGTGGTGAAGGCCACCTTCAGGGCACTGCCCACGCTGCTGCAGGGCTCCAAGTACAGCAAGGAGCTGTACATGGAGTTGATGTCCCTGCTGTATGAAATTCTCAACAAGGTGCGCAAGGAAGGGCTGATGTCGATTGAACGCGATGTCGAGGCGCCCGCGGAAAGTCCGGTATTTGGCAAATACCCGCAAATCCTGTCCGATCATCACCTGGTCGAGTTCATCACCGACTACATGCGACTCATGGTCAGCGGCAACCTCAATCCGATGGAGATCGAGAATCTGATGGATAACGAAATTGAAACCCATCACCACGAGGGTGCGGTTCCGGTCTCGGTTATTGCCAGGGTCGGCGACGGACTGCCGGCGTTCGGCATTGTTGCGGCGGTGATGGGCGTGGTGCACACCATGGCCTCGGTCGGACTGCCACCCTCCGAGCTTGGGTTGCTGATCGCCAACGCGCTGGTCGGGACCTTCCTCGGCATTCTTCTGGCGTACGGTTTCGTCGGTCCGCTGTCCACCCTGCTCGAGCAAAAGCTCGACGAATCGGGAAAGATGCTGCAATGCGTGAAGGTGACGCTGCTGGCCAGCCTCAACGGCTATGCGCCGGCACTGGCGGTGGAGTTCGGCCGCAAGGTGCTCTACTCGACCGAGCGGCCCAGTTTCTCCGAGCTCGAAGAGCACGTAAAGCAGGGTGCGAAGCGGTGAAGGGGCGAGCATGAGCAAAGATGACTCCCGGCCGATCATCGTCAAACGCATCAAGAAAGGCGGCCACGGCGGACACCACGGCGGCGCCTGGAAAATCGCCTATGCCGACTTTGTCACCGCAATGATGGCGTTTTTTCTGCTGATGTGGCTGCTTGGCTCCACCACCAAGGGCGACCTGCAGGGCATTGCCGACTATTTCAACACGCCGCTGAAAGTGGCGATGGCCGGCGGATCGGGGTCGGGCGACAGCTCGAGTGTCCTCAAAGGCGGCGGCAAGGACCTTACGCGCACCAACGGCCAGGTCAAGAACGGAGACACGCCACCGCAGACAAGGAAGATGAACTTCCAGGCCGCCAAGGCGGAAATCGCGCGCCAGGAAAAAATAAAGCTCGGCGCGCTGAAAGAAAAGCTGGAGGGGGCGCTGCAGGCCAATGCGAAGCTGGCGGCGTATCGCGACCAGATCCGGCTGGATATTACCAGCGAGGGCCTGCGCATCCAGATCGTGGACGAGCAGAACCGGCCGATGTTTGACATCGGGCGGGCGGCCTTGAAGGAGTACACCCGCGAAATCCTGCGCGAGATCGGCAAGCTGCTGAACGGGGTGGACAACAAGATCACGCTCTCCGGGCACACCGACGCGGCACTGTATGCCAATGGTGAAAAGTTTTACAGCAACTGGGAGCTGTCGGCCGATCGTGCCAATGCGTCGCGACGGGAACTGGTCGCTGCAGGCATGGACGAGGCCAAGATCATGCGTGTGGTGGGGCTTGCGGCATCGGTGCCTTTTGACCGCGGCAACCCGCTGCACCCGACCAACAGGCGCATCACCATCCTGGTGATGAACAAGCAGACAGAGGAGCAGGTCAGCTCGGGAGGCCTTGCCCCCTCCGGCGCAGATGCTGATGAAGCGAACGAAGTGGCCGCACCAGCGTCGGCATCCGCCGCACCTGTAGCGGTGAAGCCGTAACCGGGAGCCCGCAATGGGAACACATGACTCACGACTGATGAATCTGATCGACGAGAAGGCGCGGTTGGCCGGCTCCAACAAAATGGAACTGCTGCTGTTCGGCATGGGCCGAGCGGAAACCTTCGGCATCAACGTGTTCAAGGTGCGTGAGGTATGCGAAATCCGCGCCATCACCGCGACACCGAACATGCCCCCGAGCGTGGACGGCATCGTGTCCCTGCGCGGCAGCATCATTCCGGTGATCAACCTCGCCGCCTGCGTCGGGATGCCCCGCCACAGCGAGGGCGGAAAGCTGATCATTACCGAATTCTCGAGCAGCACGCAGGCCTTTCTTGTGAAGGATGTGGACCGCATCGTGCGCGTTGACTGGGAACAGGTGAAGGCGCCGGGCGCGGCGCTAGCTGCGGGCGGGCACGGCCTGGTCACGGCAATCACCGAACTGCCCGACGGAAAGCTGGTGTCCATACTTGACGTGGAGCAAATCCTCTCGGACGTGATGGGTGAGGTGAATCCGGGCAAGCTCGACGCGATTCCTTCAGACAAGGTACTGCCGATATTTTTCGCCGACGATTCGGCGCTCGCCCGCAAGAAAATCGTCCAGGTGCTGGAGCAGATGGGCCTGCCGCATCAGCAGGCGCACAACGGCCAGGAGGCATGGACACGGCTGCAGGCCCTCGCCACACAGGCGGAACTGGATGGTGAACCGCTGCGGCGCAGACTTGGCCTGGTGCTGGTCGACGCCGAGATGCCGGAAATGGACGGCTATGTCCTGACCCGCCACATAAAGGCCGACCGGCGTTTCGAAGGCATCCCCGTGATGATGCATTCGTCGTTGTCGTCCATCGCCAATCGCAAACTGGGTCAACAAGTCGGCGTCGATGCCTATGTCGCCAAATTTCATTTTGAAGAACTCGCCGGCGCTATTACCGGCATGTTACGTAATCGCAAGGAGGCTGCATGAGTGCTGCTACTGATATGAAATTTCTGATCGTTGATGATTTTTCGACGATGCGCCGCATTGTCAGAAACCTGCTCAAGGAGATCGGCTACCAGAACGCCGACGAGGCCGAGGACGGTGCGATGGCGTTGGCCAAGCTCAGGGATGGTGCCTTCGATTTTGTCGTCAGTGACCTGAACATGCCCAACATGAACGGCTTTGAGCTGCTGCGCTCCATTCGCGCCGACGAGGGGCTCAAAGGACTGCCCGTCCTGCTGGTCACCGCGGAGGCGAAAAAGGAGGACATCATCACCGCCGCCCAGATCGGCGCCAGCGGCTACATCGTCAAACCCTTCACCAAGGCGACGCTGGAGGACAAGCTGAACAAGATCATCGAGAAGATGAAGGGGTAATGCCATGGGCGATAATTCAGACCTGCAGGCGTTGTTTGACCAGGCCAGCGCCGAGGCGCAGGCGGTGATGGACGCGGCCAAGACCAAGACCAAGACC
>Ga0163144_10003302_pt1 | contig 36791 bp, 35 predicted proteins | sample OliLak19BULKMAT1_FD_123175 | JGI IMG/M metagenome (GOLD analysis project Ga0163144, IMG submission 123175) | Freshwater microbial mat bacterial communities from Lake Vanda, McMurdo Dry Valleys, Antarctica - Oligotrophic Lake LV.19.BULKMAT1 | ecosystem: Environmental > Aquatic > Freshwater >...
CCATCTGCGCAACCACGGCTTCCTGCGGACGGCCGTGGGCTGGCGGCTCGCGCCCGCGTTCGACATGAACCCGTCGCGGGAGATGCGCGAGCACGCCACGGCTGTGAATGGGCGCGCGATCGCGCCGTCCGCGATGGACGTCCTCGCTGCCCGGATCCACATCGGCCTGTCCGAGGGGGCGGCGCGCGCCGTCATCGGCGAGGTGGCCGCGGCCATCGGGACGTGGCGCGACGTCGCCGGGCGGACCGGGATCTCGCGCAGCGAGCAGGAGCAGGTGGGTGTCGCGTTCGCAGCCCTGGCGACAGTGGCAGATCTCGCGGCCGGAAGCAGCGAGTAGCGGCCAGTGTCGGCTCCCGACGATCTCCGTCAGGCCGCCACCATCTCCACGAGGAGGCCGCCGGCCCGGGTTCGCTCCCCGACCACGGTGAGCCCGGCGTCCCGCACGGCGCGCCGCACATCGTGGTCGAGGCGACAGCCGCCGCTCAGGCGCGCCCAGGCAGGCGCCGCTCGTTGCTGGAGCAGGCCGACCGCGCGGTGCCGTGAGCGGGCGTGCTCAAGCAGTCGGATCGTGCCGCCGGGTCGCAGCACGCGGCGAGCCTCTCGGAGACTGCCGGCGACGTCGCCGACCGAGCACAGGACGAACGTCGCGACGACCGTGTCGAAGGACGAGTCGGCGAACGGCAGGGCCGCGGCGTCTCCCCGGAACAGGGCCACTTCGCGGTCACTTCGCTGCGCGCGCTCGGCCGCGACCGTGAGGGCAGAAGCGCTGATATCGACACCCTGGACGGCCGCGCCGGCGGGATAGACCCCGAGGTTCGATCCCGTCCCGATCCCGATCTCCAGCGTGTCACCGCGTGCTCCCCCGGCCACCCGCGAGCGGACATCGCGGAGCCCGACCCGGTCGGCCGCACGCATGGCGGCATCGAGCAGGCGCGCCGTGCGGACGTCGCCCACCTGGAGACCGGATCCCTGAGCGCGAGGGCCGAGGAATCGGTTGCCGGAGAGGGTGGCCAGCTCCATCAGGATGGACACGGCGAGGAGCTCTCGTCGGTGTCGAGCGCGGAGATGCGTCGGAGGCTGCGGGTCCTCCGGTCCAGCCACCGCGATCCCCTGTCCGAACGCGTAGGCCGCCGCCTCCTCGGCGGACAGGTCGTCGAGACGGAGCCCCACTCGCCTGGCCCACTGGCCATGGAAAGCTTCGCAGGCTTCGCACCGATTGATCGAGGTCACGCCCAGCATCGCGGCCTCACGGACGGGTGGCGGGACACGACCCGGCAGGAGATACGCGGACACGAGGGCCGGGACGGACCGGACGAGCGGGGGCACCCAGCGCCGGAGCGCGCGGCTGGTGAGCTTCGGGCGATCGAGTGGGGCGGTCTGCACGCTGGTGATCTCCGTGTGTCGACCCGATCATCATGCCGCGTCGTTCACCTCGTTGACGTGCCGCGCGGGCGAAGGGATACACACGGGCCATGTATCCATTTCCTGGCTCTATCTCGTCCATCGGGTAGAAGCGGGCGACGACCCGCCGCAAGGAGGATGCAGCCATGAAGCTGACCATCAATGAATCACCCCTCGACCGGACCATCAGGATCGTGGTGGGTCTCGGTCTCGCCGGCCTGGCGATCGCCGGCGTCGTGACGGCGCCGATCGCCTACGCCGTCTGGCTCGTCGCGGCCGTCCTGCTCGTGACGGGTATCGTTGGCTTCTGCCCGCTGTACGCACTGCTCCACGTGCGCACCAAGCGAGCCACCGACTGAATGCAAGGCCAGCTGCCCTGACCATGGACAAGGACCCGACCGCACCGGTTCCAGGGGACGTCTCCGCCTCAGACGCGTTCGCCGATCGGCTGGTCGCGGAGCTGCCCCGCCTCGTTCGGCTTGCCACCCGCCTGGTCCGCGACCCGGACCAGGCGGAGGATTGTGCCCAGGAGACGATCGTGGGCGCGTGGCGCCGCCGCGACCAGCTGCGCGATGCGGCGGCGCTCTCCGCCTGGCTCCGGCGGAGCCTGGTCAACCGGGTCATCGACCGGTCCCGGGTCCATCGCGAAGAGCTCGACATCGACGCCGTCGAGGCGAACTGGCGGGACGACCACTACTCCGTCGCGCCCGAGCGCGTCCTTGAGCGAGCGGAGCTCCGCGACGAGCTCGAGGACGCGCTGGCGCGCCTACCGGTCATCTACCGGGTGCCGGTCGTCCTCCACGATGTCGTCGGGTGGACCGCCGCAGAGATCGGCCGCGCGATGGACGCCGGGCTGCCGGCCACGAAGCAACGGTTGCGAAGGGGACGGATGATGCTGGTCAGTGCCCTCGCCGAAGGTGACGAACGACGTCTGGCGAGCCTGGCCCAGCCACTGCGCTGCTGGCGCGCCCGCCGGCACGTCTCGGCGTACCTCGACGGCGAGCTCGACGCGGACACGCGGTCGGCCGTCGAGGCCCATCTCGAATCCTGCCCGACGTGTCCTCCGCTGTACGCGGGACTCGTGGGCGTCAAGGCCAGCCTTGGCGGCCTGCGCGACCCGGACACCGTCGTCGAGGAGGCGATCGCCGGGCGCATCAGGCTGCAGCTGGACGAGCAGTCGGGCCGGGCACGCCCCTGAGCGGAGCTCTGGGATGCGCGGCGCGCAGGACCGGCGCGGCCGAGGCGCTCACGAGCCGTCCGTCGGCTCCAGCCTGGCGCGCAGCAGGTCGCCAGCCTCGTCCGAGATGCGCACCGACCAGCCGCCGCCGTCCGCATCTGGCCACGCCTCCGCGGTGACCCGGCCGTCGCGCTCGGCAGAGCGGGCGTACTCGAGCCGGGCGAAGCGCGGGATGGTCCGGATGGCCGGCTCCGCCCCGGCCCGGACGATCGCCTCGTCCAGCCAGTCGGCGTAGATGGCGTTATTGGCGTGGTCCATCGGGTCCAGCTCCTGGGGCCGGACGGTGAAGCTGGCACGGTAGGCATCGGCCGGCGGCGTCCCGAGGGCGACGCGCGCCAGGTTGAAGTCGGCCGGCGGGGCAGCGAACGCCGCGTCGAACTCGGGCGGGATGCGCGTCGGCGCCCCGCGCCCATCGAGCAGCACCCAGTCGATGTTGCACCAGACCACGAGCGCACCGGCAGCGTCACGGAACTCCGAGCGACGACGTGCCCAGACCCGCCGGAAGCCGACGGCCTTGGTCGCGCCCGCCAGCTCATCGCCGACGCGCAGCGGCCGGAGGACGGCGACCTCGGCGGCCCGGACCAGCCAGCCGATGCCGCGCGCCGCGTACCAGGCGCGATCGATGCCGACGAGGGCGGAGTGATAGCTGGCCAGGTCCTGGGCGTAGCGCAGCAGGACGCTCGTGCGCAGCAGGCCATCCGGGCCGCACTCGTCGTAACGGACCCGGAACGGGGAGCGGCCGATTCGGGTGGACTCGCCCGGCTCGATCATGGCGGTCATCCCGACGCCAGCCGATCGAGCGTCTCCAGGGCGATCAGCCCCGTCCCGGCGGTCGGAGCCGTCTGGCGCTCCATGCGCACCCGGCACGAGCGCTCGGCATCGAAGATGACCAGGGCTACCCGGAGCGTCTCGTCCTCTTCGGCCGCGTGGCCGCGCGCGTCGTCGAGCTGATGCAGCACGTCGGGATTGATGCCGCGCGCGCCCCATTTGCAGTCGTAGGCCTCGGCCGCGCCGTCGCGCTCCACCGTGACGTCGTAGGGATGGATCTCGGCACGGACGCCATCGAACAGGATGCGCCGCTCGCGACGGACGGCCGCCGTCCCGACGCGACGCTCGAGGAGCACGGCGGTCAGCGCCTCGACGATCGCGCCGCGGACCGAGCTTCGGACCTGCTCGCCGCGGTCGGCCACCTCCAGCGAGGTAGCCAGGATGGCCTCGCTCCGCGCCCGCTCAGGACCGGCCGCGACGTCCGCGCCGAAGAGCGTCGGGAACATCGCCATCCAGCCCGCCGGGTCGGTCGACTCGCCGTTCATCACGGCGCGGGCGAGGACGCGCTGGGCCGGGCCGGCGTCCGCGAGCAGGGAGGCCGCCCGAGCGACCACCGGCTCGGCCTGGATCCCGGCGTAGACCACCGCGCGGCCATCGCGAGCGGCGTCCTGGAACCTCATGACGCTTCCCGCAGGGCCACCAGCACGACCTGCGGGAACGTGGACAGCCAGTCGATGGCCCGGTGCGGGTCGGTGATCGCGTCGATCTCCGCCAGTGCCCGGTCGACGGCGACGATCTCGGCCGGCGAGGCAGCCGTGGCACTGCGCGCGGCGGCCACGGCGGTCAATCGGTCGGTCCAGGCCGCACTGAGGTCGTTGACGTAGGACCACTCGTCCTCGATGTCCTCGCCCAGGGCGGTCAGCGCCTCATAGCCGGTGAGGGCGCGCTCGATCAGGTCGGAGATGCTCTGTGGGTCGGTCACGGCGCAAGCGTACGACCGAGCGGCGCGCGACGCGCGCCCCGGGCTGGCTCAGACGTCCGGTGCGGCCGCGATACGGCGGTCGCGTCGGGAGCCGCGGAGCGCACGGCTGCCGCGCCCGAGCAGACGTTCGGCGGCGGTCGGCGCGGTCGCACGGCGAAGGAGGGCCTCCAGCTCGCGCCGCGCGCGCTCGTCCCAGGCACGCGAATAGGCGCGCGTCGCGTCGCGCCGGATCCGGACGGCATCGCTGCGCTGCCCTACGGCTTCCAGCGCGGCGACGCGATCAAGGATGGCGCGATACAACGATGGGAGTTCCTCGGCCGGGGTATGGGGATCCATCGCAACCAACCTTGCGCGTGCGGCGACCGACCGGGAATAGCCCAGCGGTCCCCCTCGTCGCGGCCGAACGGGCCAGGACCCGGTGGCCGCGCTCAGTCGCCCCGATGCGCGCCGCTGCGGATGGCGAACCCATCGAGGCCACCGCGCGCCGGCGCCCAGCGCTCCGTCACCCGCTCGACGAGGGCCGCTGGTGGGCCAACGCGAACGGCCTCCAGGAGCGCCTCCAGGTCGGCGCGCCCGCCCTCCGCCATGAGGTCCACGCCACCGGACGGCCCATTCGCGACCCAGCCATCCAGGCCCAGGGCCATCGCCCGGCGGACCACGAACACCCGGAATCCGACACCCTGGACCCGGCCGCCGACGGAGACTTCAAGCCGCTCGATGGTGGTCATCGGCGAGCGGCCGGCCAGGCGAGCACCAGGTCGTCGAGGACGAGCTCCGGGCTGACGTTGCCAGCCAGCAGGGTCGTCGCTCGGCCGAGGCGCTCGAGGAACCCGAGCAGGCGGTCCGGGTCCTGGCCCGCTGCCGCGCCGCGCGTCTCGTCGAGCAGGCCGATGTCTCGGGCCGCGCCGGGCATCCCACGGGCGATCACCACCAGGTCACGCGCAAGGTCGGTCCAGACCGCGACGACGGCCTCGGTCGCGCGGCGCCGCTCCGCAGCCGTCGCTCGCGCTGGCGCCACGGCCGCCTCCGGATCGCCATCGGAGGCGTCATCGACCGGGTCCGCGACCACCGCGACCCCGCCCCGGCGCCTCGAGACGGCCTTGTCCCGAGCCGTCGCCTTCGCCGTCGATCCGCCCGCGGTCGCGGCGGCCCCCGCGTCAGCGCGCCCATCGTCGATGGCCGCGACGGCGACCGCCAGGGGTATGGCGGCGCGCATCGAAGCCAGGCGCTCCGAGGGGCGCTGGTCGGTCATATCCAGGATGGAGCGGGCCAGCTGCTCCCTGGCCAGGACCGCCTCGGGCTGGCGGGCCCAGGCCATGGCGATGCCCGGGCGTCCTGTGGCGATGCGGGCCAGACGTGCCGCCAGCGGAGGATCGGCGGACCCGGTCTCGGCCAGCAACGCCTCCACGTCGCGCGTCGCCACGGGCCCCAGGCGCAGACGAGCGCTGCGCGACCGGATGGTCGGCAGGATCGGCTCCTCGACGTCGGCGCACAGGATGATGACCACGCCGCTGCCCGGCTCCTCGAGTGTCTTGAGCAGGGCGGCCTGGGCATCCTCGTTCATGCGCTGCGCGCTCGTGATGATGGCCACGCGGGCGCCGCCCTCGACAGGCGTCAGCGACAGCTCGACGATGAGGTCGCGGACGCCACGAGCCGGAGCACCCGGCCCGCCGATGACGACCTGCCGTCCGGCGCCGTCCGGCCCCAGGCGATGGACGTCCGGGTGACCGCCCGACGCGACCAGCCGGCACGCACGGCACTGCCCGCACGGACGCTCGGCCGGGTCCGCGGCCGTGCACAGCAGCCCGGCCGCGATGTCCGTCGCGAGCGTCGTCTTGCCGACCCCGCGCGGGCCGACCAGCAGGATGGCGTGCGGCACGTGACCGCGGATCATGGCAGCGACCGCGGCGACCGCGGCCGGATGGCCGCGGGTCCGGAACGCCGTCATGCCGCGGCCCGCGCTCGGGTCAGGCCGGGTCGGGCTCGCCGCTGGTGGCGACTGCGGCCTTGCGCGTCGTGCGCCGCTTGGGCGCGGGCATGGGCGCCTCGGCCTCGGCGGCCGGAGCCTCTGCGACGTCGGCCTCGGTCGCCGCGGTCCTGGCCTCGGTCGCCGCGGCCTTGCTGGCCGCGGGCTTGCGCGTCGACGTGCGCTTCTTGGGCGCAGCCTTGGCCTCAGCCTCGACCGGAGCTTCGACGTCGGCGACCGGAGCGGCCGGAGCGGCCGTCTCGGTCGCGGCCTTGCGCGTCGTGCGTCGCTTGGGCGCGGGTGCCTCGGCGGCGTGGGCCGGAGCCGCCTCGGCGACGACCTCGGCCGGAGCCTCGCTGGTCGTGTCCTTGGCGGTCGCGGCCTTGCGCGTCGTGCGTCGCTTGGGCGCGGCCGCCTCGGCCACATCAGCCACATCGGCCGTGCTCGTCACCTCGGTCTGGGCCGCACTCGTGCCGCTCGCTGGACGCGGGGCGGGGCTGCCGACCTGGGCCCGAAGCATCGCCTCGAGCTCAGGCGGGACCTCGCTCCACGGCTCGCTCGACGTCGAGCGCGGGGCCGCATCGCGCGGCCGGTCGTCACGCGGCCGGTCGTCGCGATCGCGTCGCGGCAACGGCCGATCCTCGCGGGCGACCGGGCCGCGGCCACCGCCGGACGAACCGCCGGACGAACCACCGGAACCCGTCGGCGCGGTCCGAGCGCTCACGTCGGGATAGCGGTTGATACCGCCAGCACCGCCACGGCCACCGCCGAAGCGCTCACGATCCATCGCCGACTGGTAAGCCGAGCGACCACCGCGGACCCCGCGGCCACCCTGGCCTCCAGCGCCACGTCCACTGCGCGCTGCGGCACCGCGACGCTGCTCGGCGATCAGGTACTCCGGGATCTCCGGCTCGTCGAAGTCCTCGTCATCGGCCGCGATCGGGCCGAGGTTCGTGGGCGTGGCCGACGTGCCCAGCTGCGAGTCCCACACGGACCCGAAGGGGTTCGCGCGCGGCGCCCGCGGGGCGGGGGGAGCGGCTGCCGCCGCGACGGCTCGCTCGTCGACCTCGTCGTCCTCCTCCTCGTCGTCGAGGTCCAGGTCCATGCCCTGCACGGCACCTGCGGCGATGGCGTCGGCGACGGCCTCGGCCTCCGCCAGGGCCGCCGCATCGAGCGGCTCGCCCGAGGCGTCCAGGCCCTGGCCATCCTCACGACCGCGACCACGACCACGGCCTCGACCACCGCGACGGCGGCGGCGGCGGGGCTGGCCGTCCTCGCCATCTTCCTCGGCACTGTCGAGGTCGAGCGGCGCGACGCCTTCGGGCGCCTGCGCGTCGAACGGCGCGTCCAGGTCATCGAGGGTGAAGACCTCGGCGGCGGCAAGATCCGCCTCCGACAGCCCGCCCGCACGCGACAGGCGCTCGCCCGGCAGGGCCACCACGGCCCCCGCCTCGTCACGGGTGGTCGCCGTTCGGCTACGACCCCGGCCACGGTCCCGATCACGGGATCCGCCGCTCGCCGCTGCCGCCCCCTCGGTCCGGCCACGGCCGCGCCCACCACGCATGCCCCGGCCCCGGCCCACGCCGGTGCCCTCGGTCTCCTTGTCGGGCACCTCGGTCATCGACAGGTCGTCGCCCTCGGCGATGCGCCGCCCGGAGCGCGAGCCGCGCTCGACCCGGGCCAGCTGGATGATGTCCGTGAACTGGTCGGCGACGGCCAGCAAGTCCGAGCTGGTGTTGCCGCGGAAGCTGACGACCTCGACCCGGACGCCCTGCTCCTGCACGGCCCGGATGGCCGGCGCGAAGTCGCCGTCACCGGACACCACGATGGCGATATCCAGGTTGCGCGCGGTCTTCATCAGGTCGACCACGAGCTCGATGTCCAGGTTCGCCTTGATCTTGCCGTCACCGTACTTGCGGATGTCCTTGCTGACGACCTTGTAGTTGCTGCGCCGCAGGAAGTCATGGAAGTTGCGCTGGTTCTCGTTGTCGGGGTCGAGGCCGGTGTAGGCATACGCCCGGACCAGATCGCGGCCGGCCGTGGCCGACTTGAGGAGCGTGACGTAGTCGATGTCCACGCCGGCGGCCTTGGCCGCATAGAAGATGTTCGCGACGTCCACGAAGACGGCGACGTTCTTACCCACAGATGTACTCCTGATGGATCCGGTTGATGGTGGCCCACCGGCGCGCGCCCTCGCGCAGCTCGTGCAGGTCGATCGTCATATGCGTCGCGCGGTGCTTCCGGCAGCGGCGACGGATCGTTGGATACGCGGACCGGCGGGCACGAAGCCCATGGCGGTCCACCTGGCCAGCGCGCTCTCGGCGGCCGGCGGACCAGCCTCCACGAGCGTGCAGCCCTTGTTGCTGGCCGACCTGAGGACTTCTTCGAGCAGGGCGTCGGTCACCCGGTCCGCGTCATGGTCGGGATCGACGACCAGCAGGTCGATGGTCCCGACGAAGCCGCCGGCACGGACCGATGGCCGAAGGGCGAGGACCGCCCCACCGACCACCACTCGCTGCGCCTCGGCGATGAAGATGCTGGCCTGCGGCAGGTACACGAGCTGACGGAGCAGGTCGGCCGAGTCCATCGTGCCCGCGCCACGGCCAGCCCGAAGGTCAACGTCGCTCAGGGCGACGAGACGATCGATGTCCGTGACTCGGGCCGCTCGGACCAGGTACTCCACGCCGAAGGTCAAACCTCGCAGGAGGCGACGCCGTTGGCCCCTCGACCGGGGCCGGCCTGTGGCCGGACCATCCGCGGCGCCTCCCCTGCCGTCCCCCGCGTCGTGCACGGATGCACTCGCGAGACGCGTCACGTCGACGCTTGAGAGGGGTGCGCCCGACGGTATTGCATTCGGGTCGCCGATGCCTAATATACGGCATCGCTTCGGTGGCCACCTGCGCGCCGCCTGGAGCGGACCTGCGTCGCCGTCCGTCACGCACCGCAACTCGCCTCCGCCGACCCCCTGGGAGGGCAACGTCGAGCGGCTCATGCGAACCAGCGGGCACCGGAAGGACCGACGCCTGTCCGTGCCGGGCCGGGTCGCGATGGCTCCGACCGAGGGTCGCTCCGGGGCCGCCGGACGACCGGACATTTGGAGGAGATCGCATGAAGTTCAAGAAGGTCACCGCGCTCGGCGCGGTCGCCCTGTTCGCGTTCGCCGCGTGCAGCACGGCAGCTCCGAGCGGCGGCGTCGAGGACCCGCTCGGCGTCGTCAACATCCCGGCTGGTGAGCCGGTGCACCTCGCCTACTGGGGCGTCCTGTCGGGGGCCGATTCGTCCCTCGGTGAGGACTCCAAGCAGGGCGTCGAGATCGCGATCGACGATCTCGGTGGCAAGTTCAAGGGTCACGACATCCTGCTGACGACCGAAGACGGCCTGTGCACCCCCGAGGGCGGCGCCACCGCGGCGCAGAAGCTCGCTGCGGATAGCACGCTGGTCGGGCTCGTCGGTTCGTCCTGCTCCGACGAGACCGTCGGTGGCGTCAAGAGCATCACGGATGCCGGCCTGACGACGATCTCGCCGTCGAACACCCGACCCGGGCTGAGCGCGACAGACCGCGACGCGACCTACGCGGGCTATGCCCGAACGGCGCATAGCGACTCGTTCCAGGGCAAGGCCGCAGCCGAGTTCGTGTTCAACGAGCTGAAGCTGACCAAGGCCGCCACCATCCATGACGGCAGCGGCTACGCTGAGGCCCTCCAGCAGGTCTTCGTCGACGAGTTCACGGAGCTCGGCGGCACGATCACCTCGCAGGAGGCGATCTCGAAGGGCCAGACCGACATGAGCACCGTGCTCAAGACGATCGCGGCCACCGGGCCGGAGTTCATCTACTACCCGGTGTTCATCGCCGAGGCCGGCTTTCTCACCTCGCAGATCCCGAACGTCAGCGGCCTCGAGAATGTCAAGACGATGGGCGCCGACGGTCACTTCTCCGCCGACTTCCTCAAGGCGGCCGGTGAGTCCGCTGTCGGGCATTACCTCTCGAGCCCCGACTTCTCGGCGTTCGCCGAGGGCTACGCGAGCTTCCTCGAGAAGCGTGCCGCCAAGTTCGGCGGTGACCCCCTGAGCGTCTTCCATGCCCATGCCTACGACGCGACGAACATCCTGTTCGCGGCGCTCGAGAAGGTGGCCGTGGAGAACTCCGATGGGTCGCTGACGGTGCCGAAGGGTGCGCTCCGCGACGCGATCTTCGCGACGAAGGACTTCCAGGGTCTGACCGGGACGCTCTCGTGCAGCGCCACGGGCGACTGCGGTGCCCCCGTCATCGCCGTCTACGAGATCACCCAGGAGAACGTCACGGACGTCAAGCTCCCGACGGTTCCCATCTGGCCCACGCGCTGAACCAGGTTCCCTCTCGCTAGGGAGGGACACCAGGATCGCGGAGGCGAGCGAGCTACCGCTCGCTCGCCTCCGTTCCATACCGTCCCCTGACGGAGACGCCCCGTGCACGTCCGCAACCTCGACCGCCTGACCGACCTCGCGATCGATGCCTTCATGCTCGCCTTCCGGGGTGCGATCATCCTGGTCGTCGTGCTCGGTTCGCTGCTGACGCTGTTCAGCGGGGTCTATACGCTGAGCGACTGGTTCGAGCTCGTCGGGAACGGGCTGACCCTCGGCGCGATCTACGCGATGATCGCCCTGGGCTACACGATGGTGTACGGCATCCTGAAGATGATCAACTTCGCCCATGGCGAGATCTTCATGGGTGGCGCCTTCGGCGGCTACTTCGCGGCAGTCGCCTTCGCCCAGGCCGGGCTCCTGACCGACAACGTCATCGTCAGCCTCATCGCCATCGTCGGGATGATCCTCGTCGCGATGGCCGTCTCGGTCGCGCTCGCGCTCGGCGTGGAGCGGATCGCCTATCGACCACTCCGGAATGCGCCGACGCTGGTCCCGCTCATCAGCGCCATCGGCGCGTCGCTGTTCCTGCAGTACACCTTCCGCGGCTTCTTCGGATCGGGCATCTACGCCTATCCGAATATCGGCTTCCTCGATCAGAACGCGCCGATCCCGCTGTTGAACATGCGCTGGGTCGACGTCCTCGTCGTGGTCGCGGCCCTCGCGATGATGAGCGCGCTGTACATGTTCGTCATGCGCTCGAAGGTCGGCACGGCCATCCGCGCCGTATCCGAAGACAAGGGCACCGCCGCGCTCATGGGGATCGATGCGAACCGCGCGATCGTCCTGACGTTCGTGATCGGCGCGGCCATGGCCGGCGCCGCGGGCGTCCTGTACGGCCTGTCGTTCCGGCAGGTGACATTCGCGATGGGCGTCATCCCGGGCATCAAGGCTTTCACCGCCGCCGTCCTGGGCGGGATCGGCAGCATCCCTGGCGCGATGCTCGGGGGCATGTTCCTCGGCCTCATCGAAGCCGTCGGACCGACGCTCTTCCTCAGTGGCTTCGGCGTCCCGTCGGTGAACCAGTTGAAAGACGTCGTCGCCTTCACGATGCTGGTGCTCGTCCTGGTCTTCCGTCCGTCAGGCATCCTGGGGGTGCGCGTCACAAGAGGGCGCGCGTGAGCGCCGCGGTATCGGCCGCCCCCACGTCGGGTGCCCGGGTCCTTGCTGAGCCGGCCGGTCCCGGCGTTTGGCGGGCCGTTGTGCGGACCGGCGTCCTTGGCGGCGCGGTGGCCCTGTATCTGTGCCTCGTCGGCATCGTCCCGGTGTTCGCCACCCGGCCGTTGATCGTGGGCGTCATCGAACTCGGCCAGGCCGCCCTGCTCATGGCATTCGGTGCCGTCGGGTACCTGACGGCCCACGAGGTCGGCGTCGAGCGGCCGGTCCGGGCGATCGGGGCGGCGATCGGTGCCGGCGCGATCTCGGGCGCGGTGATCAGCGCCCTCGTGCTCATCGGTGCTGCGATCGATATCCGGGCTGTCTTCCTGAATGCATCACCGCTGCTGTACGACCTGCTGACATTCAGCGAAGGGACGTCGTGGGCGTGGTTCCCCACCCTCGTCGCGACCGGCACCGCTGGCCTCGCCGGTGTCCTGATCGTGCTGCCGCGGCGCTACCGGACTCCGATCATCATCGGCCTGGGTTCGCTCATCTTCTTCGGCCTGTTCGCCGGGCTGCTGCGAACCCCGATGCTCGTCACTTCGCTGGCCGACCTGGCGCGATTCCTGTTCAGCTCCGAGGGCCTGACCGTCCCCGGCGCGATCACCATCTTCTTCGGCTCGATCGCGGTGTCGGTCGTCGTTCGCACGACGACGCCCCGGGCTCGGGTCCGAGCGCTGCCGACCGCACAGCGGCGGCTGGTGGTGGGCCCACTGGCGATCCTGCTGGGCGTCGCGATCCTGCTATTCCCCCTGGCGATGGGCGGGTTCTTCGCCCAGGTCATCGCGATCGTCGCCCTGTTCGTCCTGCTGGGTCTCGGTCTCAACATCACGCTCGGCCTGGCCGGCCTCCTGGATCTCGGCTTCGTCGCGTTCTTCGCGGTCGGCGCATATACGGTGGCCCTGCTCACCTCGACCGCGGAATACGGGATCGCCGGCCTGTCGTTCTGGCAGGCGGTCCCATTCGCCGTCATCTTCGCGATGCTGTTCGGGGCGTTCCTCGGCCTGCCGATCCTGCGCATCCGTGGCGACTATCTGGCCATCGCGACCCTCGGCTTCGGCGAGATCATCCGCATCCTCGCCGGGTCGGACCTGCTCAAGGGCCTGCTCGGCGGTCCGCGCGGGATCATCAATATCCCGAAGCCGATCCCCCTGCCGCCCACCGACCCATTCTCTGGGCCGGTCCAGATCTATTACCTCGCCCTCGCCTGCGCCGCCATCGTCGCCTTCGTCGCGTGGCGCCTGCAGGGGTCTCGTCTCGGCCGCTCGTGGATGGCGATTCGCGAGGACGAGGACGTCGCCGAGGGGATGGGCGTCAACCTCGTCCAGACCAAGCTGCTCGCGTACATGCTCGGCGCCGGCTTCGCCGGCCTGGCGGGCGCGATCTCCGCGGCCCTCGTGGGCTCGATCTTCGCCTCGAGCATCCAGCTGCAACTGTCGATCAATGTCGTTGCCATCGTCATCGTCGGCGGCATGGGCAGCATCCCCGGGGTCCTCGTGGGCGCCCTGGTCCTCATCGGTCTACCGGAACTGTTCCGCGAGTTCTCCGACTACCGCCTGCTGTTCTACGGGGTCGCCCTCATGGGGATCATGGTCTATCGGCCCGAGGGCCTCCTGCCGACGACCGCCGCCAAACGAGAGCTCCACGCGGATCTCGGCCCGGACGTCATCGAGGGCGAGGACGACGGCGATGGGGGCGGCGCGGCTGCGAATATCGATGCCGACACCTCCGCCGTCGAGCGGGAGGCATCGGCATGATCCTGCTCAAGGCCGACAAGGTCACCAAGCGGTTCGGCGGGCTGACGGCCGTCCACGAGTTGGACTTCGAACTAGAGGAAGGGTCGATCGCGAGCGTCATCGGCCCGAACGGGGCCGGGAAGACGACGTTCTTCAACTGCCTGACCGGCTACTTCCACGTCGACGAGGGATCGATCACGTTCGAGGGCCATCCGATCCATCGACTCCGCCCCGACCAGGTGGCCCACTTCGGGATCTCGCGGACGTACCAGAACATCCGCCTGTTCGCCGGGATGACGGCGCTCGAGAACATCCTCGTCGGCCAGCACAACCACCTCGATTCGACATGGCTGGGAGCCATCTTCCGGACGCGCGGCCAGCGCCGCGAAGAGGAGGCGGCCCATCAGGAGGCGCTGCGCCTGCTCGACTTCGTCGGGCTCAAGGGTCGCGGCGACGACCCGGCAGTGAAGCTTCCGTATGGCGATCAGCGCCGGCTCGAGGTCGCTCGAGCCCTCGCCAACAAGCCACGCCTGCTGTTGCTCGACGAGCCCACCGCGGGGATGAATCCCATCGAGACCCAGGCCATGACCGACTTCTTCCGACGGCTGCGCGGCGAGCTCGGGGTCACGATCCTCCTGATCGAGCATGAGATGCGCGTCGTCATGGGGATCTCGGAGAAGATCACCGTGCTCGACTACGGCGAGAAGATCGCCGAGGGGACACCCCTCCAGATCCAGCAGGACCCGCGAGTCATCGAGGCGTACCTGGGGCGCGAGGGAACCGAGGCTGCGGCCGCCGGGACCGCGGCCGCCGGCCTGTCCGACTCGGCCGACGACGGTGACCAGCCGATGGCAGGAGGCTGACATGGCCGATCCGCTGCTGGCCGTCGAGGACGTCCACACCTACTACGGCAGCATCCATGCCCTGCGCGGCATCTCGCTCCACGTCGAGCTGGGGGAGATCGTGGCGCTCATCGGCGGCAATGGTGCCGGCAAGAGCACGACCCTCAACACGATCAGCGGGCTGGTCCGACCGCGTTCCGGTCGGGTGTCGCTCAACGGCGAGGACCTCGCCAGCGCCAAGGCCCACGAGATCGCCGCCAAGGGCGTCGTGCAGGTCCCCGAAGGTCGCCGGATCTTCGCCCAGCTGACCGTCTTCGAGAACCTCAAGATGGGCGCCTACGTCGTGAACGACAAGGCGCTCGTGGCCCAGCGCATCGACGGTGCGTTCGCGATGTTCCCGCGCCTCAAGCAGCGCCAGAGTCAGGTCGCGGGGACACTCAGCGGCGGCGAGCAGCAGATGCTCGCGATGAGCCGTGCCTTGATGTCGGGACCCAAGGTCCTGCTCCTGGACGAACCGTCGATGGGCCTCGCCCCCCTGCTCGTCGATCTCATCTTCGACACGATCGGACAGCTGCACGAGCAGGGCACGACGATCCTGCTCGTCGAGCAGAACGCACGCAAGGCGCTGCAGGTCGCGGATCGCGGCTACGTGATCGAGACCGGCCAGATCGTCCTCGCCGAGCGCGCCGAGAACCTGCGCGAGAACGAGATGGTCCAGAAGGCATACCTGGGCATCGACTGACCGATCAGGACGTCGGCGCGGCGGCGATAGGTCCGTCCCGATGGATCGTCAGCGGCCATCCTGAGCAACGAACGTCCCGGTCGGCCTCGCCGGTGTCGAGGGTAGGGCTCCCGGCCGACCGCGCGCGGATCAGCGGTAGGCCGGTTCGCGCGCCATCTGGTAGACGGCCCGCGACAGGACGGCCAGGCCCAGACCCGCGACCCACAGGCCGGGGCCATTGGTGAAGACCTGGGCCGGCTCGCTGAACTGGAATGCATCGTTGGCCAGCAGGTCGATGACCCGCCAGGCCAGGCCGATCCAGCCGACGATGACCAGGATCCCGTAGACCAGCGTGCGATCGATCGCCGTCGGGCGGTCGCCGACGGCGTACGGCAGGGTCACCAGCGCGAGCGTCGCGAGGCCCGCCAAGAAGACCAGGATGCCGCTGGCCTCCAGGCCGTTGCCGGACAATTGGGTCAGCCCGTCGGCGCTGCCGACCCGCCACCACGGCAGGACGCAGCCGATGACGATGATGATCCCCCCGATCGCCGCCAGGGTCCGGCCGTTGCCCAGTGGGCGGCGCTGCATGGTCACGCTTCGGGCCCCTCGGTGAACGGCTCGCCGGCCGCCCCGTAGACCTCGGGTCGCAGGACGCCGACGTACTTGAGGTTCCGGTACAGCTCCCCGTAGTCCAGGCCGTAGCCGACCACGAACTGATCGGGAATGGTGAAACCGATGTAGTCGACCGGGATCTCCACGAGGCGGCGGGCTGGCTTGTCCAGCAGGGTGCAGATGCGCAGCGAGGCCGGGTTCTTGCCGCGCAGGTAGCGGAGCAGGTAGTTGAGCGTCAGCCCGGTATCGATGATGTCCTCGACGATGAGCACGTCCTCGCCCTCGATGCTCGCCGAGAGATCCTTGAGGATGCGCACGAGACCGGACGACTCGGTCGCGTTACCGCCATACGAGCTGACCTCCATGAGATCGATGCGCAGGGGTCGATCGATGGCGCGCATCAGGTCGGCCATGAACGGCAACGAGCCCTTGAGGACGCTCACGAGGGTGATCGGACGATCGGCGTAGTCGGCCGAGATGCGCGCACCGAGCTCCGCGACCTTGGTCGCGATGCGGTCCTCGGGCAGCAGGATCTCGCCGATGTCGCCGTGCAACTCGGTGATTCGGTCGGTCATCGGCTCGTCGCCGTCCTCTCTGTGGTGGTGGTCACCGCCCGATCAGGGATCCTGGCGGCGAGCGCCGGGCGCCGGCGCCGGATGGGCGCCGCCACGACCGGCGTCACCGGACCGTGCGCGTCGCTGCCGGCTGCGAGCGACGGAGCGTGCGGCGCGGCGACCTGGCCGAGCGTGCCCGACAAGCCATCGGCCAGGGCGACCTTGCCGTACTTGAGCATCAGGGCGCGGAAGTCGCGCGCATAGAACAGCTTGATGTTGACCGACGGGTACAGCTCGCGCAGGCGACGCAGCTTGCGGTTCTTCTTGCGCACGAGCTTCTGGCGCAGGGTCGTCATCTCCAGGTAGAGATCGAGCTCCGGCAGGAAGAAGTCCGGGGAGAAGCTCTCGACCACGGCACCGTCCAGGTTCCACAGGATCGGGAAGGTGTGTGGCTCGTAGTCCCAGCGGACCGCGTAGAAGTCCAGGATGCGTGCCATCTCCGCCTCGCTGGCGTGGGCGAAGGGGATCCGTCGGTCCATCGGCGCTGAGTGTAGCCGAGGCGGCCGCGGAACGGAACCATCGTCCCGCCTTGCCCGGCCATACCCCCAGGGGGTATCATGCGGGCCATGGTCACGCCGACATCGCCGCGCAAGGGATCCGCCCCGGTCGATCCCGCCCACTTCCGCCACAGCTACGCCAAGGATCGCGCCCAGCTCATGCGCCGCCTGTCGCGCATGGAGGGCCAGGTCCGGGGCATCGCCCGGATGATCGAGCGCGAGGAATACTGCGTCGACATCCTCCAGCAGACGGCCGCCCTGCGCGCCGCCGTCGACGCACTGTCGATCCTCGTCCTGGAGGATCACGTGCAGGGCTGCGTGCGCACGGCGGCGGAGCGCGGTGAGGCCGACAAGTACGTCGATGAAGTCATGGACGTCGTCCGGCGCACGCTCGGTCGCCCGGTGCGCGGCTCGTCCCGCCCCGGCTGAACGCGTCCGGGCGGGCAACACCCGCCCGGTACCATCGGCGCCCGTCGTCGCCCGGACGGAGGGATGGCCGCCGCCGCCCGCTGGGGCGAGGATGAGCGGGCCATGTCAGACCCTCGCTCGTCACGCCTGCCCCAGGCGGCCCTCAGCGTCGCCCCACCGCCCCCGTTCGTCGACCGCCGGCGCACGTTCCGCCGCGAAACGGACCGGATCGCCCACGAGGAGACCCGGCTGCTCGCCCGCGCCCTGGACATCCTCGCCCGGGACGCATCGGCCGAAGCGCGCCTGGCGGGCATCCTGGACCTGCTCGCCGAGACCGTCGGCGCGGAGCGCGCGGCCGTGGTCGCGGACGGCGCGCAGCGCCGCGTCGCGGTGGTGGCCGCCGGCTCCGGCGATGAGCCCGGGGCACGCGCCCTGGCCGCCTGGCTGGATGCCGCCGCTCCCCGGAGTCGCGCGCGGCGCGCGGCCGCGGGACCGGCGCCCATCAACATTGTCACCGGACGTGCCCGGCGCGGCAGCGTCAGCGACCCATCGTTCGACCTGCTGACCATCCCGTCGGCGGGGGAGGTGACCCTGGGGTTCGCCTTCGCCGCCCCCATCGATCCGGGCACCCTGGCCGATCGCCTGCCGCCCGCCCTGGCCCGTCACGCGGCGGTCGCCCTTGCCCTGGTCACCGATGCCATGGCCACGGCACGTGCCCTGGCCGAGCTGCGCGCCGGCGAGGCGGAGCGCGATCGGTTCGTATCGACCGTCGCGCACGAGCTGCGCACGCCGCTGACCGGCCTGTCGGGCTATCTCGACCTGATCCTCGAGGGGCGCGTCGACGACCGCGAGGTCGAGCGCGAGTTCCTCGAGCGAGGGCGCACGATCGTCGGCTCGATGGCGGACCTGGTCGGCGACCTGCTCGAGATGTCGCGGCTGGACGCGGGCTCGATCGGGCTGGATGCGGCGCCGTTCTCCGTCGCCGAGGCGATGTCGGGCGTGGCCAGCAGCCTGCTGCCGATCGCCATGCAGCGCGGCATCGACCTGCGCGTCGATGCGCCGCCGCGGATGCGCACCGCCTCGGGCGACCGCCGGCGCGTCGAGCAGATCCTGATCAACCTCGCCGGCAACGCCCTGAAGTTCGGGCGTGACGACGGCCACGGCGTCGTCGAGCTCGCGGCCACGTTCGACGGCCCTGTCGCGTGCATCACCGTCCGCGACGACGGAGAGGGCATCGAGGCCGATGACCGACCGCGCATCTTCGAGCGCTTCTACCGGATGGTCGGCCACGAGCGGGTCACCGGCACCGGTCTCGGCCTGCCCATCGCGCGCGAGCTGGCCCGGGCCATGGGCGGCGACCTGGATGTCGCCAGCCTGCCCGGCACCGGGTCGTCCTTCGTGCTCGCCCTGCCCACGCCGTCCAGCGTCGAGGACGATGGCGACGCTGTCCGCGTGGCCATCGCGCGGCGGCTCGACGCCGAGAACGATCGCCTGGCGACGCTCGCCGTGCTGCACACGGCACAGCAGGTCCGTGCAGGCGCGGCTGCCGACGACAGCCGAGGGCCAGGGCGGCAGCCTGGCCTCGAGCTCGCTCGCAGCGCCCAGCGAGCGCGACTCGGCGGCCGGGCCATCGCGACGGCCAGCGCCGCCAGACCCTGACCGGACGCGCCCGGGCGGTGCCCGGTTATCCACGAATCTCGGCGCATCCCATGAGTTGGTGGATAAGCCCATTGACGGTCCGGTGACCGCCCGGCTACTGTCCGCCTCCCGCACCGGGGCGCACCCTGGGTAACGCGGTCCACGAGGGGTCTGGGGAAACCCGACCATGAACCGGACGGACCGCGGAAGACCGGACCGAGCCACCTGTGCGAGATGCAGTCGACGCCGGGAGCGGCACCGCGCTGGGGACGGCACGTGACCAGAGGAGACGTGTCGTCGACCATCCGCGCGAGCCGCTCCCGACGCTCGTCGACCAGACCCCCGAGCTGTCGTCGACGTACAGCCGTGGCCTCGACGACGCCCTGCGGGCCATGGGCGTGGCCCTCAAGCCCGCGGAGCGGGCGGCGATCGATGGCCACGTCCGCCTGCTCCTGGCCTGGACGAGCGCGATCAACCTGACGGCCATCCGCGAGCCCGCCGCGGTGGCGACAGCGCACGTCGCGGACAGCCTGACGGCCCTGTCCTGGCTGCGCGGTCGCGACGTGCCTGCGCTGATGGACCTCGGATCAGGCGGCGGCTTCCCGGGCCTGCCCCTGGCGGCCAGCCTGCCCCAGACCGATGTGCTGCTGCTCGAGGCGGTCGGCAAGAAGGCCCGCTTCCTGGAAACGGCGGTCAGCGCGACCGGCCTGCACGAGCACACCCGGGTCGTGGCCGCGCGGGCGGAGGCGCTGGCCCGCGCCCACGAGCACCGCGACGCCTGGTCCGTGGTCACCGCCCGAGCGGTGGCTTCCACCGCGGACCTCGTGGAGCTGGCCTTCCCGTTGCTCGCCCCCGGTGGTTCGCTCATCGCCTGGAAGCGCGGCGACCTGGACGCCGAACTGGCCGCCGCCGAGCGAGCGGTCGCGGCCCTGGGTGGCGGCCGCCTGGAGGTCATCCCCGTCGGTGGTGCGGTCGCGGACCTGCAAGGTCATGCCCTTGTCATCGCCACGAGGCGCGTCACGGGCCGCGTCCCGGACGCCTACCCGCGCGATCCGGCGCTGCGCGCGCGACGGCCGTGGTGACGGAACGCCCGGCCCACGCCCCGGCCGACTGATACGCTCCGGCCCGATGCGCATCGCGGTCCTGTCGGACATCCACAGCAACCTGGTCGCCCTCGACGCGGTGCTCGAGGACGTCGGGGTCGTCGACGCCGTCTGGCACCTCGGCGACGTCGTCGGGTACGGACCGGATCCGGACGGCGTGGTGGAGCGCCTCGTCGAGATCGACGCCATCGGCGTGCGCGGCAATCACGATGCGGCCGCCCTCGGCGGCCCGGAGATCGAGTGGTTCAACCCGGAGGCCCGCCGCGCGGCCGAGTGGACCGCCGCCGTCATCAGACCCGCCACCACCGAGTGGCTGCGCGCCCTGCCCGAACGACGGGCCATCGGGGATATGACCCTCGTCCACGGCAGCCCGCGCGACCCCCTCCGCGAGTACGTGACCACGCTCGAGGTCGCGCGCGCCGCCTTCGATGGGATGGCCACCGAGCATGGGCTCCACGGCCACACGCACGTTCCGCTCGCGTACGTGCTCGAACCGACGCGCATCGGCATCAAGGACGCGCGCGACGGCTCGACGCTGGACCTCGCCGATCACCGCGCCTTCCTCAATCCGGGCAGCGTCGGGCAGCCGCGCGACGGCGATCCGCGGGCCTCGTACCTCGTCCTGGATCTGGACGTCGCGGGTGCCGCGGGCACGGCCACCTGGCAGCGGGTCGAGTACGACATCGATCGGGTCGCCGATGCCATCCGCGCCGCGGGTCTCCCGGCGCGCCTCGCCGACCGGCTGAGCGTCGGCCTGTGATCGACCGATGATCGGCGGCCGTCGTCCACTCCAGGGACGCAAGCCCGGCGATCGACGGGTCCGCGTCGAGCGCCCGCATGCGCCGTACTTCCGCTACACGGGACCCGGCCAGATGACGGCCAAGGAGGCGGCCAGCGTCCCGACCACCCCGGGCGCGCGGCTGATGGCCAGGATCCGCGCGTTCGTGCTGGGGCGACCGCTGCACCAGGACGAGGAGATCGGCGAGCGGCTGTCCAAGCGCAAGGCGCTGGCCATCTTCAGCTCGGATGCCATCAGCTCGTCCGCGTACGCGACGGAAGAGATCGTCCTCGCGTTCATGATCGCCGGCGCCGGCGCCCTGGCCGTGGGCCTCGCTCTGGAAGTGGCGGCCGCCATCGCCATCCTGCTCGCCATCGTCGCCTTCAGCTATCGCCAGGTGTGCATCGCCTACCCCAATGGCGGCGGCTCGTACTCCGTGTCGAAGGCCAATTTCGGCAAGCTCGCGTCGCTCGTCGCGGCATCCGCGCTGCTCATCGACTACAACCTGACGGCAGCGGTGTCCACGTCGTCCGCGGTCGAGCAGCTGGTCTCCGCGTTCAGCGGCCTGGACCCCATCCGCGTGGAGATCGGCGTCCTGGCCATCGGCCTCATCACGGTCGCCAACCTGCGCGGCCTGCGCGAGGCCGGCAACATCTTCGCCGTCCCGACCTACCTGTTCCTGTTCAGCGCCCTGCTCATGATCGTCATCGGGGCGTATCGGATCATCGTGCTGGGCCAGGGTGACCAGCCGCCACCGCCGGAGATCGTGGAGAGCACGACCGTGACCGCGCAGGCCGTCGGGGTCATCCTGCTCCTGCGGGCCTTCGCCGCGGGCGCGGTCGCGCTGACCGGCACGGAGGCGATCGCCACCGGGGTCCCGGCGTTCAAGCCACCAGAGGCCAAGAACGCCGCGACCACGCTGATGGTCATGGCCGGCATCCTCGCGGTCCTGTTCGTGGGCATCACCTTCCTGGCCACGAACTTCGCGGTCTTCCCGGTGGAAGAGCCCAAGCAGACGGTGATCGCCCAGGTCGCCCGGATCATCTACGGCGATTCGATCGCGTTCTTCCTGTTCCAGGGGTTCACCGCCCTGCTCCTGTTCCTGGCCGCCAACACGTCGTTCGCCGCCTTCCCGCGACTGGCCGCCGTGCTCGGCGAGGACGGCTTCTTCCCGCGCCAGTTCAGCCTGCGCGGAGACCGCCTGGCGTTCTCCATGGGCATCATCCTGCTCGGCCTCATCTCGGCCTCACTGGTCGTCGTGGCCGGCGGCAAGACCCACGCGCTCATCCCGCTGTACGCGGTCGGCGTGTTCATCGACTTCACCATCAGCCAGGCGGGCATGATCCGGCACTGGCTGCGCACGCGCGACCCTGGCTGGCAGCGGCGGATGACCATCAACGCCGTCGGCTGCGTGGCCACCGGCGTGGTCGCCATCGTCGTGACCAGCGTCAAGTTCCTGGATGGCGCATGGTTCGTCATCGTGCTTATCCCCGTGCTCGTGGCGATCATGCTGTTCATCCGCCGCGAGTACGACAACCAGGAGCGCGAGCTGCATGTCCGGGACGACTTCGTGATGGAGGCGGCCCACCGCGAACAGCGCGTGGTCATCCCGATCAACGGCGTCAATCGGGCGGTCATCCAGGCGGTCAAGTTCGGTCGGACGATGAGCGACGATGTCAGGGCAGTGTTCGTGACCACCGACCCGGAGGTGTCCGATGCCCTGCGCCTGCAGTGGGAGCGCCAGGTCCCGGGCGTGCCGCTGGTCGTCGTCGAGTCGCCCTATCGCGCGGTCATCTTCCCGTTCGTCGCCTACCTCGATGTCCTGGACCAGGCCTGGCCGCCGGACAAGCCGGCGCCCATCACCGTCGTCGTGCTGCCCGAGTACGTGGCCCGCCACTGGTGGGACCGGCTGCTCTACAACCAGACCGCCAAGCGCCTCAAGGCTGCCCTGGTCGGCCGCGAGCTGACGGTCATCGCGGACGTGCCCTACCGGCGCTGAGCCGCGGGCACGCTTGGCCAGGCAGCCGTGCGGTCGGCAAGCCCCGGCGGCGCGGTCGGCGACGCCCGGGCCCGGGGCGACCGCTGCGCGTCGCGGTGGTATCGTCACCGGCGATGTCCGACACCGAGATCCCGGTCTTCCGCCGGGCCGTCCTCGCCCTCAATGGCGGGCCGAGCGACACCCGCATCGTCCAGCTCGTGGCGGCCCAGGCCAGTCGGGCCAAGGGCACCGAGCTGATCGCCGTGCACGTCGTCGAGATCGACTGGACCCTGCCCCTCGATGCCGATATCGCCGGACGCTCCGAGGAGGTCCAGCGCGTGCTGGACGTCGCCGAGGCGACGGCCGAGACGTATCGCCAGACGCTCGAGCCGGTCCTGCTCCAGGCCCGCGACGTGGCCGCCGCGATCGTCGACGAAGCTATCGAACGGGCCGCCGACCTGCTGGTCGTCGGGCTCCCCTATCGCAAGCGGTTCGGCGGTGAGTTCGCCATCGGGCGGACCATCCCGTACATCCTGCAGAACGCGCCGTGCACGGTCTGGGTCGTGCGCGAGCCGATGAGCGAGGAACCATCGTGAAGATCGTCATCGTCGGGTGTGGCCGCGTCGGCGCATCTGCCGCAGAGCTCTGGGACGACGCCGGCCACGAGGTCATCGTGATCGACATCGCGACCCGCTCGTTCGAGCGCCTGCCATCCTCCTTCCGAGGTGTCGCCATCCGCGGCGACGGGACGGACGAGGACGTCCTGCGCCGAGCCGGCGCCGAGGGAGCGGACCTGTTCCTGGCCCTGACCGAGGGCGACAACCGCAACGTGATGGCCGCCCAGTTGGCGATGGAGGCGCTCGGCGTCGAGCGGGTCATCGCCAAGATCAACGACCCGGTGCGCTCCACGGCGTACGCGGAGCTGGGCATCTCGACGGTCTGTCGGACGGGCCTGATGATCGATGCCATGAACGCCTTCCTGGGCTTCCCGCCGTCGGGCCTGGCCGGCATGCTCGGGGCGGCCGGCCACCGTCACCCCACCCACGACGACGCGACCGGCCACTCCGTCCCGAGCGGCGCCGGAAGCGACGTGCCGTCGAACGTCCGCCCGCACAGCGAGGCCGCCTCGGGCGCGGCCGTGGAGGCCTGAGCCGTGTTCGTACTCGTCGTCGGCGGAGGCAAGGTCGGCTACTACCTGGCCAAGGAGCTCATCGACTCGGGCCATGAGGTCGCGCTCATGGAGAAGGACCCCACGCGTGCCCGCCAGATCGCGGACGAGATCGGCTCGATCGTCATCGGCAACGACGGCTGCGAGGGCAAGTACCTGGGGCAGGCCGGCTGCAATCGGGCCGACGTGGTCGCCGCCGTGACGGGCGACGACGAGGACAACCTCGTCATCTGCCAGATGGCCAAGCACCACTTCGACGTCCCGCGGACCATCGCCCGCGTCAACAATCCCAAGAACGAGGCGCTCTTCCGCCATCTGGGCGTGGACGAGCTGATCAGCCCCACGCGGATGATCCTGGGCTCCATCGAGCAGGACATCCCCGTCCACGAGCTGCTCCACCTGGCGGCCCTGGGCGAGGGCGAGCTGGAGCTCATCGAGGCGCATCTCCAGGCGGGCTCGCCGGCCATCGGGCGGGCCATGCGCGACCTGGACATCCCGGAGGGGTGTTCGCTGTTCGCCGTCATCCGCGAGGGCGTGGCCTCATCGCTGCGCCCGGACACGGTCCTGCGTGAAGGCGACAAGGTCATCGCCATCGGCAAGACCGAGTGTGAGGCGATGCTTCATCAGCAGCTCATCGGCGACCCGACGGCGGCGTCGGCCGGCTGAGACCACCGCTGTTCGGCACGGCGACCCACATGGCGGACCCGACGGAGTCGTGAGGCCGAGGCGCATGAGGGCCTCGTTGCGCGGCAGACCGCGCCAGCCTGCACGAGGATTACGGAACCTTTACCCCTCCGGACCGGGATACTCTCTTGACAATGGCGTTGTCAGGGTTCTAGCATCCATCTCCAGCCGCCGACAGCGTGTCCGCGGACCTGACATCGACGAAACCAGCGCTACACAGGAGGTGCGAACCATGCACATCGTACGCCGCACCTCGACCGCCGAGGCCTGATCCCGTGGCAGCCCCAAGACCGGAACGCGATCCCGAGCGACCCGTCTACGTCATCAGCGTGGCGGCCGGCATCGTCAGCGCGCATCCGCGCACGTTGCGGATCTACGAGGACGAGGGGCTGCTCTGTCCGGCCCGGACCCCGACCAACATCCGGCTGTACTCCGAGAACGACATCCGGCGCATCCTGTGGATCCGCCACCTGACCCGCGAGCGAGGTGTCAACCTCGCCGGTATCCGCATCCTCTTCGAGCTGGAGGAACGGCTCGGGGCACGCATCCTGGAAGTGCTCTACGCCGAAGGGACCGGTGACGCCGAGGCGACCCGCCCGAACGACACTGCAGAGAAGTCCATCACCCCCGGCCCGCCCGTCGCCTTGTCGGCGGCCGGACCCGCCGGGAGCACCGAGCTCCCACTCGATCGATCGACGGCCGACCGTTGACCGACCGCCCGCCGTCGATCCACCGCGCACGCTAGGAGACACTGAAGATCATGGCCAAGCGACCGTCCGCCCCGGCGGAGGAGCAGGACCCCACCCCAGACGCGGGTATCCGCGAATTGCCGCTCGTCGCCCTGCGCGAGACAGTCATCTTCCCGGAGATGATCGTGCCTCTCCAGGTCGGCCGCGAGAAGAGCGTCGCCGCGCTCAACGCCGCCGTCGCTGAGGGCGGGCCGATCGCGCTCGTCACCCAGCGATCCGCCGAGCAGGAGGAGATCGACGATCCCTCCGAGCTGTACGCCATCGGCACCCTGGCCAAGATCGCCCAGGTCGTGCAGCTCGGTGATGGCACCGTGCGAGCCATCGTCCAGGGCCAGTCGCGCCTGCGCGTGCACGGCTTCACCCAGACCGACGGGTACCTCCGGGCCAGCGTCGAGGAGCTCCCTGACGAGATCCCCGACGGCCTGGAGATCCAGGCCCTGATGCGCACCGTCCAGGCCCAGATCGAGCAGTACGTCGCCAACGGCGCGCCGGTCCCGCCGGAGGCGGCCGTCGCCGCTCGCAACATCACCGAGCCCGGGCTGCTCGCCGACATGGTCGCCTACAGCCCGGACATGAGCACCGAGCAGCGCCAGGAGCTGCTGGAGACGATCGATGTCTCCGAGCGCCTCAAGCTGGTCGCAGATTTCCTGGCCAAGCAGATCGAGATCCTCGAGCTGAAGGGCAGGATCCAGTCCGAGGTCAAGTCCGAGATGGACAAGACCCAGCGCGAATACATCCTGCGCGAGCAGCTCAAGGCCATCCAGCGCGAGCTCGGCGAGGACGACCCACAGCAGGCCGATATCAACGAGCTGCGCGACAAGGTCGAGGCGGCCGGCATGCCCGACGAGATCAAGGCCCGGGCGATCAAGGAGATCGACCGGATGAGTCGGATCCCCTCGGCCAGCCCCGAGGTCGGTGTCATCCGGACCTACGTCGATTGGCTGGTCGGCCTGCCCTGGGACACCTCGACGGACGACCAACTGGACATCAAGGAAGCCGCACGCATCCTCGACGAGGACCACTACGGCCTGGAGAAGATCAAGGAGCGCATCCTCGAGTACCTCGCGGTGCGCACCCTGGCCGACGAGATCCGCAGCCCGATCCTGGCCTTCGTGGGGCCTCCCGGCGTGGGCAAGACCAGCCTGGGCAAGAGCATCGCCAAGGCGATGGGCCGCAAGTTCGTGCGCATGAGCCTGGGCGGCATCCATGACGAGGCGGAGATCCGCGGCCATCGGCGCACCTACATCGGTGCGTTGCCGGGTCGGATCATCCAGAGCATCAAGACCGCCGGCTCCAACAACCCGGTGTTCATGCTCGACGAGGTCGACAAGATCGGCATGGACTTCCGGGGCGACCCGAGCAGCGCGCTGCTGGAGGTCCTGGACCCGGAGCAGAACAACACGTTCCAGGACAACTACCTCGAGGTGCCCTTCGACCTGTCCAAGGTGCTCTTCGTGGCCACCGCCAACCTGCTCGACCCGATCCCGGCCGCCCTGCGTGACCGGATGGAGGTCGTCTACCTGCCCGGCTACACCGAGACCGAGAAGATCGAGATCGGCAAGCGCTTCCTCATCCCCAAGCAGATGACGAACCACGGCCTCAAGCCCAAGCACATCCAGATCACCGACGAGGCGATGACCGAGCTCGTGCGCTCGTACACGCATGAGGCCGGCGTGCGCAACCTCGAGCGCGAGCTTGCCAACGTCATGCGCAAGACCGCCCGGCAGGTCGCCGAGGGTCGCAAGCGCAAGACCATCATCGACCCGAAGAAGCTGGCCGACCTGCTCGGGCCGCAGCGCTTCGAATACGGCGAGCTGGAGCCCGAGGACCAGATCGGCTCGGCCACGGGCCTGGTCGTGACCGAGGTCGGTGGCGACGTCGTGGCCATCGAGGTCACCAAGATGGAAGGCCGCGAGGACTTCATCCTGACCGGCCAGCTCGGCGAGGTCATGCGCGAGTCCGCTCGCGCAGGCCTGTCCTGGACGCGAGCCCATGCTCGCGAGCTGGGCATCGCGCGCGAGGTCTTCGAGACCAACACCGTGCACATCCACGTGCCGGCTGGGGCGATCCCCAAGGACGGTCCGTCGGCGGGCATCACCATGGCCCTGGCCATGGTCAGCGCCCTGACCGGCATCCCCGTTCGCAAGGACGTGGCCATGACCGGCGAGATCACCCTGCGCGGTCGGGTCCTGCCGATCGGCGGCCTCAAGAGCAAGATCCTGGCCGCCCACCTGTCGGGCGCCAAGATGGTCATCCTGCCGCGCAAGAACGAGAAGGACCTGCCGGACATCCCCGAGGAGATCCGCAAGTCCATCAAGCTCGTGCTCGTGGACTCCATGGAGCAGGTGCTCGAGGCGGCCCTCCGGCGCAAGCCGAAGCCCCTCGTCACCGAGCCCGCCAAGATCATCAAGGGCAGCGATCCACTGGACCCGAGCCCGGCGGCCCAGCCCCGCGTCAGACGGTCCGACTTCCCGCCCACCGACCAGCCACCGGTCGTGGTCGAAGGTCGCTGACCGAAATAGTCAGCCAGGCCAGTAGGGTGGCGGGCTCACGAGCCCGGAGAACCTGATGGAGTACCAGGATTACTACGCCGTCTTGGGTGTTCCCAGGACGGCGTCGCAAGCCGAGATCAAGAAGGCCTTCCGCAAGGCCGCCAGAAAGCATCACCCTGACACCAACGAGGGTGATGCGGCCGAGCGCGCCTTCAAGGCGGTCAACGAGGCGAACGCCGTCCTGTCCGACCCCGAGAAGCGCTCGCTGTACGACCGCCTGGGCAAGGACTGGGAGGCGTATGCCCGAGCCGGCGCCACGGCCGGCGCCGGCGCGCGCGGTGGATCCACCGGTGGCGGGCCCACTGGCTACGGTGGCGGCGGACCCGGTGGCGTCCGCTACGAGTTCCGGACGAGCGGCGCCGACGGCGACTTCAGCGACTTCTTCAACACCTTCTTCACGGGCGACGTGGCCGGCGACCCGACGGCCACCGGCGCCGGTCGCGGACGACGACCGAGCGGCGGACCGACGTTCGAGGACATCCTCGCCGGCATGGGCCTGAGCGGCGCCACCTCGGGGGCCGGCGGCGGCGCCACCCGAGCGCCGGCACGTCTGCCGTCGGCCGAGGCCATCGCCGAGATCGATCTCGATGAGGCGTACCACGGCACGAAGCGACTGATCGACGTCGAGGGCAAACGTCTGGAAGTGACCATCCCGGCAGGCGCCGACACTGGCACGCGGATCCGCCTGGCGGGCAAGGCGCCGGGCGGCGGCCACCTGTACGTCGTCGTGCGCCAGGCCAAGGACCCCGTGTTCACGCGCAAGGGCGCGGACCTTGAGCGAGAGCTGCCGGTCACCCTGCGCGAGGCCCTGCTTGGCGCCGAGGTGCCGGTCCGCACCCCGAAGGGCCGCGTCCTGCTGACCATCCCGGCCGGCACCCAGCCGGGCCGCACGTTCCGCCTGACGGGGCGCGGCCTGCCCCGGATGAAGGGCGGCGGCCATGGCGATGTCCACGTCCGCATCCGCCTCATCCTGCCGACCGCCATGTCCGCCGAGGCCAGGGCGGCAGCCACCACCGTGTTCGACCTCATCGACCAACCCGATCCGCGCACCACAGAGTCCTGACATGCAACTCGATCGCTTCACCCAGAAGGCCCAGGAGGCCATCGTCGCCGCCCAGGAGACCGCCCAGCGGCTCCACAGCCCATTGCTCGATGCCGAGCACCTGCTGAGCGCCCTCGTCGAGCCCGACGACGGGATCCCGGCCGAGACCCTGCGGCGTCTGGGCGTGGACCTGTCCGCGTTCCGTGGCGACGTCGCCGCGGCGCTCGCCCGACGCGCCCGCATCCAGGGCGGCTCGCTGAGCCTGGACCCGCGCGCCAAGGCGGTCGTCGAGCGCGCCGAAGCGGAAGCCCGCCGGCTCGGTGACGAGTACGTGAGCACGGAGCATCTGCTCCTGGGCGTGACCGAGGCCGGTGGCGAGGCGCAGGCCATCCTGGAACGCCACTCGGCCGGCAAGGAGGCCATCCTGCAGGCGCTGCAGAGCGTTCGAGGCGGCCAGCGCGTCACCTCGCAGCACCCGGAGAGCACCTATGCCGCACTGGAGAAGTACGGTCGCGACCTGACCACGGAGGCGCGCGCCGGGCGGCTTGATCCGGTCATCGGCCGGGATGAGGAGATCCGCCGGGTCATCCAGGTGCTCAGTCGCCGGACCAAGAACAACCCCGTGCTCATCGGCGAGCCCGGTGTGGGCAAGACGGCCATCGCCGAGGGCCTCGCCCAGCGCATCGTGCGTGGCGACGTGCCCGAGACGCTCAAGGACAAGCGGGTCGTGTCGCTGGACCTCGGAGCGCTCATCGCCGGGGCCAAGTTCCGCGGCGAGTTCGAGGAACGCCTCAAGGCCGTGCTCAAGGAGATCAAGGACAGCGACGGCCGGGTCGTCCTGTTCATCGACGAACTGCACACCGTGGTCGGTGCCGGCGCGGCCGAGGGCGCGATGGATGCCTCCAACCTGCTCAAGCCGATGCTCGCCCGCGGCGAGCTGCACACCATCGGCGCGACGACCCTCGACGAGTACCGCAAGCACATCGAGAAGGACGCCGCCCTGGAGCGCCGCTTCCAGCCCGTCCTCGTCGACGAGCCGACCGTCGAGGAGACGATCAGCATCCTGCGCGGCCTGCGCGAGCGTTACGAGGTCCATCACGGCGTGCGCATCACGGACTCGGCGCTGGTCGCCGCGGCCACCCTGTCGCAGCGCTACATCACCGAGCGCTTCCTGCCGGACAAGGCCATCGACCTCGTCGACGAAGCGGCCAGCCGGCTGCGCATGGAGATCGACTCGATGCCCGTCGAGCTCGATGAGCTCGAGCGCCGGCGGATCCAGCTGGAGATCGAGCGCGAGGCGCTGCGCAAGGAGACCGACGACGCCAGCAAGGCCCGCCTCGAGGCGCTCGAGCGCGAGCTGGCCGACATCGAAGAGGAGGCCGGCGGGATGCGCCAGCGCTGGGAGGCCGAGACGGCCGCCATCGGCGCCATCCGGGCCACCAAGTCGGAGCTCGAGGTGCTCGCGGTACGCATCGAACAGGCCGAGCGCGAGGCCGACTTCGCGACGGCCGCCGAGCTCAAGTACGGCACCCACAAGGAGCTGCTCGACCGGCTCGCCGAGCAGGAGGTCGCGATGACCGCTCTGCAGGGTCCGGGCACGCTGTTCAAGGAGGAGGTCGGCGCCGACGACATCGCCTCGATCGTCGGCGCCTGGACCGGCATCCCGGTGAACCGCCTGCTGGAGGGCGAGACGGCCAAGCTCATCGAGATGGAGGAGCGCCTCCACCAGCGCCTGGTCGGCCAGGACGAGGCCGTCCAGGCCGTCGCTGACGCGGTCCGGCGCGCCCGGGCGGGCCTCAAGGACCCAAGGCGGCCGATCGGCTCGTTCCTGTTCCTGGGCCCGACCGGCGTGGGCAAGACCGAGCTGGCGCGGGCACTCGCCGCATTCCTGTTCGACGACGAGCAGGCCATGGTCCGCATCGACATGAGCGAGTACATGGAGAAGTTCGCGGTGTCGCGCCTCATCGGCGCACCCCCGGGCTACGTCGGCTACGAGGAGGGTGGTCAGCTGACCGAGGCCGTCCGGCGCCGGCCGTACCAGGTCGTCCTGCTGGACGAGATCGAGAAGGCCCACCCGGACGTCTTCAATGTCCTCCTCCAGGTGCTCGACGACGGGCGCCTGACCGACTCCCAGGGGCGGACGGTGGACTTCAAGAACACCGTGATCATCATGACCAGCAACATCGGCTCGTCGGCCATCGCGGCCGCCTCCGGGCAGCGTGGCGATGCCGCCCACGAGGACATGCAGCGCGAGGTCATGGACCTGCTCCGCGACCAGTTCCGGCCCGAGTTCCTCAACCGGGTCGACGAGGTCATCGTCTTCCATGCCCTGACCGACGACGACCTGGCCGCCATCGTGGACCTGCTCCTGGCCGACCTCGGTCGGCGCCTGGCCCAGCAGGACCTCGCCCTGGACCTGACCCCGGCAGCGCGGGCCCTCATCGTCCGCGAGGGCACGGATCCGGCCTTCGGGGCGCGGCCGCTCAAGCGGACCATCCAGCGACTGGTGGAGAACCCGCTGGCCCGCGCCCTCGTCGGCGGGGAGTTCCGGCCGGGCGATGCCATCCGCGCCGACGCCGATCTCGTGACCGGCACGATCGTGTTCGCGACCGATGGCGCGACCGTCGTCGGCGATGGCGGTCGGCGCGACCCGCGGGCACGGGTCGACGACGAGGCCGTCGGCACCGGATCCGCGTCGTCGAGTCGCCGCTCTGCGCTCGACCTGCCGCCGACCCGTCGTCCGCGCGACGACGGCGGCGAGCTCGTCAACTAGGCCGCGGCCGGTCGGCGACGGGCGGCCCGTGCGCTTCATCGACGCCGTCGCGCGCCTGGAGCCGCTGCCCGACGTGCTGCCGGCTGCCTCCACGGCGCTGACCACCATCGTCCGGACCGATGCCGACTGGGTCCGGCCGGACCTTCCGCCGTCGACCGCTCGGGCGACCCGGCCGGCGGCCGTGCTGGTGCTCGTCTTCCCGGACGACGCTGGCGACGCGCGCCTCGTGCTCATCGAGCGCACGACCCACGACGGCCATCACTCCGGCGAGGTCAGCTTTCCGGGCGGCAAGGCCGAGCCGGGCGACGCCGACGAGGCAGCCACGGCGCTGCGTGAGGCGGCCGAGGAGGTCGCCCTTGACCCGGCGGCGGCCGGCGTCCGCGTGGTCGGGACGCTGGAGCCGTTCTGGATCCCGGTCAGCGACTTCCGGGTCACACCGATCGTGGCCATCGCCGACCGCGCGCCCGTCCTGACGCCGGACCCACGCGAGGTCGCGAGCATCCTGGTCCCGCCGCTGCGCGTCTTCCTGCCCGACGCGCCCGTCGAGATCGTGGAGCGCACCATCCGCGACTGGCCGCTGCGCTTCGGCGCGTATCCCGTGGATGGCCATGCCGTCTGGGGCGCGACCGCGCGCGTCCTCTCGCAGCTGGGGCACGTGCTCGCCCGCTGAGGCACATCCCCTCACGACGGGAACCGTCCGCGACCGAGTGGCGTCACGGCCCCGGCCCGACGGCGCACTGGTGGCGACCGCTCCGGGACCTGTGGGACCGCTCAGCCGTTCCCACCCATGTCGCCGGGCGCACGCCTGCGTGGCGTCCCGGCTGGGAGGCCACGCCATGCGCCAGCGACTCCTGTCCCTCCTCACCATCGCCGTCCTCGCGGGAGCGTGCGCCGGCGGTGCCACCGGCACGACCGGCCCGAACAGCGGTGGCAACGGACCGCCGCAGCACCACGGGGCGACCCAGCCCCCGCGCTACGAGCCCGATCCGACCTATCCACCGGAGGTTCCCCGGGAGCCGGCGACCGACCCCGATGACGACGAGATCTCGACCTTCGGCCTGGACATCGATACCGCCTCGTACACGATGGCCCGCCAGGCCGTGGAGTACGGCATGTGGCCCGACGCCGCCAGCGTCCGCGTCGAGGAGTGGGTCAACGCCTTCGAGCAGGGCTACGAGCCCCCGACCGACGGGACCTTCGCCATCGCCGTCGACGGCGGCCCGACCCCGTTCCTGCGCCAGGACGAGGTCCTGCTGCGCATCGGCATCGCCGCCCGCGACGTCCGTGACCGGGCGCGCGACGAGGCCTCGCTGACCTTCGTCATCGATACCTCCGGGTCGATGGAACAGCAGGGCCGCCTGGAGCTCGTCAAGGACGCGCTGCGGACCCTAGTCCGCGAGCTGCACGGCGACGACACGGTGGCCATCGTGACCTTCGGCGACGACAGTCGGGTCGTCCTCGGGCCGACGCCGGCCGACCGGTCGAACGAGATCCTCGGCGCCATCGACCGGCTCCATCCGGGCGGCTCGACGAACCTCGAGGCGGGCATCCGCCTCGGCTACGAGCTGGCTCGCGAGACGCTCACGGAGAACGGCATCGACCGGGTGATCCTGGCCTCCGATGGCGTGGCCAACGTGGGCCTGACCGACGCCGACGGGATCCTGCGGCGCATCCGCGATGACGCCGAGGCCGGCATCGAGCTGGTGTCCATCGGGGTCGGCATGGGCGACTACAACGACGCCCTGTTGGAGCAGCTATCGAACGAGGGTGACGGCTTCTACGCCTACATCAACGACCGCTCCGAGGCCGAGCGGCTGTTCGTGGACGACCTGACCGGCAGCCTCCAGGCGGTCGCGCTCGATGCTCGCGCGCAGGTCGAGTTCGATGGCGATTCCGTCGCGTCGTACCGACTCCTGGGCTACGAGAACCGGGCCATCGACGACGACGACTTCACCGACGACACCGTCGATGCTGGGGCCATCGGGGCCGGCCACGAGGTCACCGCGCTGTATGCCCTGGAGCTCCGCCGCGACGTGGCCGACGACGCCCGCCTGGCGATCGTCCGGCTGCGCTGGATGGATCCGGAGCGTGGCGAGCCGGCCGAGGTGGCCAGCCCGGTCCGCCTGCGCGAGCTGAGCACCTCGTTCCGCCAGACGTCCGCGCACCTGCGCTTCGACGCTGTCGTGGCGGCGACGGCCGAGGTCCTGCGAGGATCGTCCGGGGCGCCGGACATGGACCTGTGGCAGATCGCCGACCTGGCGACCGAGCTGGAGGAGGGGCTGCCGGCCACGGACGAGGTCCACGACTTCCTGGTCCTGCTCGATGATCTCGCCCGGATGGAGCGCTGAGGAGGAGCGGCGATCGTGTGCGGCGGGCTCGCCCGCGTCCGCAACGCCGGGCGCGGGCGAGCGGCTGATCGAGCGATTCAGGCGGGTTCGCCCGCGTCCTCCGGGGGCGGCGCGACCGGGGCGGAAGTCGACCGCCGCCCCGACGGATCGGCGAGGAGTTCGATGGCACGGCCGGCCAGGTCGCTATCATCCGCGCCGCTGTACTCGACCATGAACGCGCGCATCTCCGAGTGCTCCGTCCAGGCGGCATGGGGGATGTCGGGCGGGAACAGGACGGCTTCACCGGCCGCCACCCGCGTCCGCTCCTCGCCGACACCGACCCAGCCGCCACCCTCGATGACGACGAGCCAGGTCGTGTTCGGATTGGCGTGCGGCTCGATGCGGCCGCCGCGCCGGAAGGCGAGCTCGGTCACCGTGCCGCGGGCGTCGGCGTGGATGATCTGCCCGCTCACGCCGCTCGTTCCGGGGGGGCCGTCCGGGCGGCGGTGGCCGACCCCGAAGCGGCGGATCTCGATGGGCATCGTCAGCGCCTCGGTCGATGCGGGCGAGCGTCGGGCCGTCGGCGCCTAGCGGCGACGACGGCGCTGACGCCGGCCGCCGCCACGCTTGCGGATCGTCGCGTCGGGATCGGCGAACTTCTGCTTCGAGTAATAGCGCTCGCGGGCGAGCCGATGCTCATAGGCGCGCAGGATCGGCGGGAAGCGCACGAAGCGCACCCAGACCAGCGTCCCCAGGCCGATGAACATGGTCAGCAGGACGAGGATGAAGTCGAAGACGAACAGCGCCTCGATGGCGAGCATGCTGAACGTGATCAGGCCGGTCCACCACAGCCACTCCCACAGGTCGACGTACGGCTGGTGCCGGTGGAGCGCCCGGGTCCGGACGTTGTACAGGACAGCCAGGACCACGAGCAGGACCAGGGACGCGATCCAGGTCGCATGGAAGAGGTCCGGGAAGTTGTGGCTGTTGAACGACTGGAACAGGTATTCCCACGGGAGCAGGTTCACGCAGCAGCCTCGTACAGGATGATCGGGTCGAGCCCGGGCTCGGGAACGTGCCCGGAGTATGCCATGCCGACCGCTATACTCGGCGACGGTGGCCAGGCGCCGCCGAAGCATCGACCGGGACGCACATCCGAGCCCGGCGTCGCTCCTGCCGACCCTCGGCGGGATGGGAGGAAACGTCCGTCGTGCGAGCCCTGCTGTCCGTCGCCGATCGAGACGGTATCGCGTCCTTCGCCCGCCGCCTGCAGGCGCTCGGGGTGGAGATCGTGGCCACCGACGGCACTCGCGAGGCCCTCGCGGCCGATGGCGTGGAGGTCGGCAGCGTCAGCGACCTGACCCAGGTCCCGCCGCTCGTCGGTGGGCAGGTCAAGACCTTCCATCCGGCGGTGTACGCCGGCATCCTGGCCCGCCGCGACGTGCCCGAGCAGCTTGCCGAACTCGAAGCGCAGGGCATCGGCACGATCGACATCGTGGCCGTCAACGTGAAGCCGTTCGCGCCGGCGGTCGGCGCTCGCCTGGTGGCCATCGACGAGGCCATCGAGATGATCGACGTCGGCGGCGCAGCCCTGCTGGGTGCCGCCGCCCGCAATGCCGCTGGCGTGACGGCCGTCTCGTCGCCGGACCAGTACGACCTGGTGACCGACGAGATCCGCGAGCGCGGGATGGTCAGCGCGGAGACCCGGGCCCGGCTGGCGGCCGAGGCGTTCAGCACGGTCGCCGCCTACCACGCCGAGATCGCGGCCTACCTCAATCAGATCACCGGCAACCAGTTCCCCCGGCGCCTGGCCCTGGTGCTGGAGAAGGTCGACGACCTGCGCTACGGCGAGAACCCGCACCAGCACGCGGCCTTCTACCGCGAGACGACGCACCGTAGCGGGACGCTCGCAGACGCGGCCCAGCTGCAGGGTGGCCGGCCGTCGTTCAACAACCTGCTCGACCTGGACGCCGCATACCGCATCGCGCGCGACTACACGTCGCCGACAGTCGCCATCGTCAAGCACACGGATCCGGTCGGTCTGGCCTCGCACGACGAGCTCGTCGAGGCCTACCGTCACGCCCTGGAGACCGATCCAGTGGCCTCGTTCGGTGGCATCGTCGCGGTCAACCGCGAGCTCGACGGCGCGACGGCCCGGGAGATCGCGGCCAACTCGTACGAGGCCGTCGTGGCCCCGTCGTTCAGCCCCGCGGCCATCGGCATGCTCCGGGCCAAGACCGGCCTGGAGATCCTGGCCGTGCCGCCCGACCCGACCGAGGGCATGCGCGACTACGGCATCGCCAACCTGGACTTCAAGCGCATCGCCGGCGGGCTGCTGGTGGAGAGCCTGGATGACCTGGGGCTGGACCGCGGTCATCTTCAGGTCGTGACCCAACGTCGACCCACATTGGAAGAGCTGACCGACCTGCTGTTCGCGTGGCGCGCCGTCCGCCACGTGCGCTCCAATGCCATCGTCCTCGCGCGCAACGGGGCGACCGTGGGCATCGGCGCTGGCCAGGCGTCTCGCCAGGTATCGGTGGAGATCGCCCTGCGCCGTGCCGGGGATCGTGCCCGAACGGCGGTCATGGCCTCGGACGCGTACTTCCCATTCCCGGACGGCATCGCCGCTGCCGCCAACGCCGGCATCACCGCGATC
>Ga0163144_10003305_pt1 | contig 36741 bp, 39 predicted proteins | sample OliLak19BULKMAT1_FD_123175 | JGI IMG/M metagenome (GOLD analysis project Ga0163144, IMG submission 123175) | Freshwater microbial mat bacterial communities from Lake Vanda, McMurdo Dry Valleys, Antarctica - Oligotrophic Lake LV.19.BULKMAT1 | ecosystem: Environmental > Aquatic > Freshwater >...
CATATACCGAAAGCGTATCACACGTTCCCAAGTTGAAATGAACCCTTTTGTTCCCTTGAATTTGTTAAATTGTCGCATGACTCTTTTTGATTAAAAAGTCTCATATGTTTCTGAACTTATGCAATGAGTACATTAAGATATTTATAAAAACCTTAATTATTTTTGTTGTACTTACAATTACCTGTGCTACTTTAATGTATTTTATGGGTATGCCTCTATTTGTCTTCCAAGGCGGTACATTTTTAGATTATGCAATTAACACTATAAAATATGCTTCTATGCCGGGTCTTGTAATTGCATTCACTGCCTTTACAATCTTGATATGCAAGAAAATCTGGAAAGATAGTCAAAGTTAATTTCGCCTATTAAGTGGCCTCCCATTCAAGGATTTGACATCTTTTTTGATTTAATTTTTATCCTCAAAGTTATGAACATATACTTAATTTAGCGGTATTTGACATAGTTTTTCGCTTAGTGTAGTATGGTTCTATCAGTATGAATATAACAAGAAACAGTTTAAAAGGTAGGCCCTAGCAGACTATTTCTTTTGTCTGTCAGAGCCGCCCAAAGGCGGTTTTTTTGTTTAAAAATCAGGACGAATGAAACTTTGAAAATTGAAAACTTGTCGGACGTTATTGAGGAGGTCTTTTTAAGTCCAGACAGGGAAAAGCCAAAAGGGTATTTTAGTAACGAGCGGCTGAAAAAGCAAAGCGGTTTGCTTTTCAGGCGATGCGAACTTCAGTTCGCAAATGTCGTTGTCGTAGACAGACATTAGCGGACGTGAAAAAGTATTCTGTTAATTTTTTTGGCTTTGTTTTTCCACGATGTAATGTCGTGGTTGTGGTTTTCAAATTTCTTAACAGGAAATTTAAGGGCGTACGGTGGATGCCTAGATTTTAAGAAGCGATGAAGGACGTGGCGTTGCTGCGATAAGCTTCGGGGAGGTGCTTAGCAACCTTTGATCCGGAGATTTCCGAATGGGGAAACCCTGTCCGATTTAAATCGAACAATCTTTATCTTTATGATAAAGGAGCGCACCCTGGGAAGTGAAACATCTCAGTACCAGGAGGAGTAGAGACAAATATGTATTTCCCCAGTAGCGGCGAGCGAAAAGGAAGAAGCCCAAACCGTAGTCGCAAGACTGCGGGGTTGTAAGGCAGCAGTTTTTATTTAATTAGAGAGGAGTCAAAAAATAAGTTATTAGCTTAAGTTGCTGGAAAGCGACACCATAGACGGTGATAGTCCCGTGAGCGAAAATTTCTTATCTCTTTTATTGCTGTTCTTGAGTACCCCAGGACATGAATGGCCGGGGGGAATCTAGCGGAACTAACCGCTAAGGCTAAATATTCTTAAAAATCGATAGTGAACTAGTACCGTGAGGGAAAGGTGAAAAGCAGCCCGATTAGGGCGGTGAAATAGACCTGAAACCGTATGTCTACAAGGAGTCGATGCTCCGCTTCGGCGGAGCTACGGCGTGCCTATTGAAGAATGAGCCAACGAGTTTATTCATGTTGCTGGCGAAGTCGGCTAAAACGACAGAGCCATAGGGAAACCGAGTGTTAATAGCGCGAAATTAAAGTAACATGCATAAGACCCGAAACCAGGTGAGCTTGCCATGAGCAGGTTGAAGTAGGTCGAAAGACTTATGGAGGACCGAACCGGTAGATCGTACAACGTCTTCGGATGACTTGTGGTAAGGAGTGAAAAGCTAATCGAACCTGGTAATAGCTGGTTCTCTCCGAAATAGCTTTAGGGCTAGCGTCGCGTGTTTCTTTTGGGGGTAGAGCACTGGAAGGTTTCGACAGGGAGCAATCTCGCGAAACCTATCAAACTCCGAATACCAGAAGTAAGAGCGCGGCAGTTACACCGTGGGGGCGAAGCTCCACTGGTGAAAAGGGAAACAGCCCGGATCTCAAAATAAGGTCCCTAAATATATACTAAGTGTAAGATAAGAAGGTTAGATTTCTCAAACAATGAGGAGGTTGGCTTAGAAGCAGCCATCCTTTAAAGATAGCGTAACAGCTCACTCATCTAGAGATCTTGCGTCGAAAATAATTGGGGCTAAGTATATTACCGAATTTGAGGATTTTAATTCTGCTTCGGCAGACCTAAAGTGGTAGGAGAGTGTTCCAATCTGCAGTGAAGGAGGACCTGTGAGGGCCTCTGGAGCGTTTGGAAGTAAGAATGTTGGCACAAGTAACCGCAATGATGCTGAGAACGCATCACGTCGAAAGATCAAGGTTTCCTTGGTAATGTCAATCAGCCAAGGGTTAGTCGGGCCTAAGGGAATGGCGAAAGCCGTACTCGATGGACAGTGGGTTAATATTCCCACACTTTTGCGTATAGTGATGAAAGGACGGAGGGTAGTATGTATCGCTCATTATTGGATTTGAAGTTTGCTTTCTAGTTGTTGTATGTAGGAAAATCCGCATGCTATCTTAAATGATAAATGAGAGGAAAGTGAAAAGTTCTATCGCACGCGGTAGGGCGATGATACAAAGCACGCTTCCAAGAAAATTTTCTAAACTTATATACGTAGAATCCGTACCGCAAACCGACACAGGTGATCAGGTCGAGTAGACCAAGACGAACGAGTGAGTGGTCCCCAAGGAACTCGGCAAAAAAGCAGCCGTAACTTCGGGATAAGGCTTCCCCATAGTCGCAAGACAGATGGGGCGCAGCGAAAGTATTCCTGCCAACTGTTTACCAAAAACACAGCTCCCTGCGAACTCGTAAGAGGATGTATAGGGGGTGACACCTGACCAATGCCAGAAGGTCAAATATCGGCGGTGATTTATAGCAATATAATTTGCAGATTGATATAAGCCCTGGTGAATGTCGGCCGTAACTATAACGGTCCTAAGGTAGTGAAACTTTTGAAAAAAGGTTTCGCTATGACTGGGACTGTTGTAGACAAAGGTAAATTAGTTAAATTAAAAAGTTATTACATATTCGAATGCTACCTTCTCTTTAGTAATAGAGAGGAAGTCAAAACTTGACTAACGAGAGACCAGCGTCAAGCATCCCACCTAGCAATAGAGGATGAAGATAGAGTCCTTCTTAGGTATAGAAGAGCGAAATACCTTGTCGGGTAAGTTCCGACGCGCACGAATGGTGTAATGAGTGGGAAACTGTCTCGGGGACCAGCTCGGTGAAAATACAATACCGGTGAAGATGCCGGTTAAGTGCAGTTAGACGAAAAGACCCTAGAAGCTTTACTATAACTTGATATTGAGCATGTTTTTAGACTGCGTAGAATAGATGGGAGAGGTTTGATGTAAACGTTTTCGGATGTTTTCTACTCAACAGTGAAATACCATTCTTTTTGAAGGCATGTTCTAACCAATACGGCAAAAACGTATTGAGACAGTATCTGGCGGATAGTTTTACTGGGGCTGTACCCTCCTAAAAAGTAAAGGAGGGGTTTAAAGGTACTCTAGGCGCGAATGGAAACCGTGCCGATAGTGTAATGGCACAAGAGTGCTTGACTGTAAGGGGTACATCCCGAGCAGGTGGGAAACCAGAACATAGTGATCCGACCATTCGCATTAGATGCGGTGGGAGCTCAACGGATAAAAGCTACTCTAGGGATAACAGGCTAGTTCCGCCTAAGCGTCCATAGCGACGGCGGAGTTCGGCACCTTAACTCTCAATTAAACACTGAGAAACATCGGGGTGCCTAAAACAGAAATGTTTTATAAAAAAAAGTTGGCTTATAACGGTGGACTCCATGATATAATTTTATTATGGACAATACCGCGGGAAGTTTAACTCAAGATGAAATATCTATCGTTTTTGGTTCACTTTTAGGTGACGGGTATATGAGAATTATGCCCGGTAGAAAAAATGCTTTTCTAGAAATTAATCACTCTATAAAAGCGCGAGAGTATGTTGACTATAAGTTTTCTTTATTAAAGAGACTTTGTAATCAACCACCAAAAGAGCGAGACGGGAATGAAGGTAGAATTGCTTATCGTTTTTTCACGAAATCTATTGAAGAATTTAATGAGATTTATAAAATGTTTTATAAAGGTCACAAAAAAGTGATACCCAAAATAAAATTAAATCCGTTAATACTCGCAATTTGGTTTATGGATGACGGTAGTCGCTCAAGGGATTCTGATGTTTATTTAAACACCCAGCAATTTTCCATGAGTGATCAAAAGAAGTTATTGAGAATGCTTTTGGAATTAAAAATCAAGGCGCGTCTCAATAAGGACAAACATTATTATCGGATTAGAATACTAAAAGAAAGTATAAAAGATTTTAATAATATTATTCGTCCGTACATAGTACCTTCTATGCAATATAAATTGAGTTATAACCCTGTAGAGACTTAAGCATTCAGAGTATATTACTTTGTGCTTTTAGTGTTTCAAATACGAAATGCTAACACGCCGACCTCCTAATTGTTTGGATTAAACAAAAGGATGAAGATATAGTCCGATCCTTCTGGCAACAGAAGAAAATACGACAGCGATGTCGGCTCACCTTAGCGCGGTGGTGAAGAAGCTACCAAGCGTTTGGCTGTTCGCCAATTAAAAAGGTACGCGAGCTGGGTTCAGACCGTGGAGGAGTTGCATCATGTATTTATACATATCGCGACTTTTCCACAATCTGAACCCTCAGAGGAAATTGAATTGTAAAAATTTAAACTGTTTTAATCTGAATTAACCATGAACTCAGAATAATATCTGGTGTTCATCACGGCGGCGATGTATAGCAATATACATCGCGAAGCTAACTTATATCGGAGAAACCCAATTCGTAATTTACGAAGGGTAACGCCGAGGGAAAGATTTATTCTGCCCGTAGAGACTGAATGTTAGACATCCTAAGTTAGGATGATGTCACAGTCCAATCCCATAAGTAATTATGGAAAAATTTTTAAATTAATAACTTTAAAAATTTGTAGATGCGTGAGACAGGTTGGTCTCCTATCTACTGCACTCGTTGATTCTTGAGAAGATTTGCTCCTAGTAGGCCCAAAAGGGCTTCTGCTACTTCACGAAGAGATTCGTGATGACAATGTGGCTAATAACGGTGGAGTCTTCATACAGTTTCTGGTTTTAGAGTTCTGTGTTTAGTCGGTCCAGACGCACACAACTCGCTTGAGGACCAGAAATATGATAAGATAATACCGTGGGAAGTCGATCTAAAATCAAGTTAGCATATATCGCAGGGTTTCTAGATGGTGATGGAAGTTTGATGCTTCAGATAAAGAAGCGCAAAGACAGCAAGATCGGAATTCGATTTATGCCTGTCATCTGTTTTTATCAAGATACTCGGCATGAGAAGGATTTGTATTGGATACAAGAAGTTTTAGGTATCGGTTATATCTCTAAAAGGAGTGATGGTATGACTGAACTGCGGATAAATGGTTATAAGCAAATAAGAAATATTCTTAAAAGCTTGTCTCCATATATTCGATTTAAAAAACTTCAAACTAGCTCGCTTATAAAAGCGTGTGAAATTTTATCCGAGACTACTTTTCAGAAGCTGACTAAAAAACAATTAATTATGCTCGTTGACTGCATCTTGGTTATACAAAATGAAAATTATGTTACCAAGAAAAAGAAGACAAGAGATGAATTGTGTAAGATTTTAAATTTGACCCCGTAACGACTTGATTCCAGCCATGTGGCTGGAACAGACTTAATTGTATCTGGAAAGTTCTAGTATTCTAGGACAGGAACATTTAGGTAATACGCCAACATCCTCGCTCGCAAGAGACGGATGAAGATATAGTCTGCACTCCTAGAAATAGGGGAAATAATTTAATTTTTAAAATTTAATGAATTAAATTTTGTGACGAGAGGACCGGAGTGAACTGACCTCTGGTGTACGAGCTCTACTGCCAAGTGGACTGCTCGGTAGCTATGTCGGGAATGGATAACCTCTGAAAGCATCTAAGAGGGAAGCCAGCTTCAAGATTAGGAATCGTTATTAGAACCCTGAGAGATGATCAGGTTGATAGGCTTTAAGTGTAAATACAGTAATGTATCAGCTGAGAAGTACTAATGTTTCGATTCCTGTTAAGAAATTTGCAAATCACAAACCTTGAGTTTATACTCAAGCGTAGCAAAATGTTTTCAAGTTTTTAGTGTTGGTGATTTGTCGCAAGGGTCACACCTCTTCCCATTCCGAACAGAGAAGTTAAGCCTTGTTGAACCGATGATACTCCTTGTGGGGAAAGTAGGTTATCGCCAGCACTAAGTACTTGAATCTAAATAAAAAAACTTCCTTATTTTTAGGAAGTTTTTTTTGTGTATATTTTTCTAAGTTTTATTTTATCTGGAAACTACCTTTTACGGTGATCATGATTTCTTTATCGATGGTGGAGGTGTCATACATGCCGTAGTCGGAAACGTCGACAGAGTTTGGAGACATGACTTGGACTACGCCGGAAGATGCGGACTTTAGGGTACCAATACTTTTACCTCCAGCTTCGGCGAGCTTTTGGGCGCGAGCTTTTGCATCTGCAACGGCTTCACCTAGGAGCTCTACACGAACTTCAGGAAGTTTGGAATAGTAAAATTGTAAGGATTGAGTAGAGAATAGGATACTTTTACTAGTTATTAGGGATGTGGTATTTTTTGAAAGGTTATCAATTTTCAATACATCAGCAGAATTGATTTCGATATTTTGAGTTAAATTATATTTCTTATCTGTACTTGGGTATTGTTCGTAAACTTCATTCATCCAGACAGGCGCCACGGTGATTTCAGTCTCAGGAATACCATTGGTAGCTAAAAATGCTTTTACCTCTTTTAAATCTGTGTCCATTTTTGTATAACCATCTTTTATGTTTGATATAGTCGTTTGGCGAGCGATAGAAGTAATCCATTTTACTTTGTCAGATGTCACAGCTTTTTTTGCAGAGCCAGTAGTCGAGATATAATCCATTGAGCGTAAATTATAAAAAGTATAAGAAGCGATACCGAAAGAGAGTATTATAGATAGACCTAAAACTATACCGAAACTCATGAGATTGTTTTTGTTTTCCATAGGTATATTTTACTCCTTTTTGGGTATTTAGGCAAAGTTCTGTTTTAGCTCGTAATGTGGTATATTTTTCTATATGAATTGGTTTCTAATTGCATTGGGTGCGCCAATATTGTGGGCAGTAGTAAATATTGCGGACCAGTATTTGATTGCTAAATACTCTGACCGAGAAAAGGAAAGAAGCTCTGGGGGGTTGGTTATTTTCTCTAGTGTTATTGGAATCTTTATCGCTCTTTTGATATTTGTTTTTACTAACGGAATTTTTGATATTCCACTTACGGATAAGATTTTACTACTTATTACAGGAGTGCTGACTGTGGTTTGGATAGTGTTGTATTTGTTTACCTTAGAGATAGAAGAAGTTTCACGAGTGGTGCCTTGGTTTTTGACTATACCAGTATTCGGCTATATCTTGGGTTTTGTTTTTTTAGGGGAAACATTGACCTCAAAACAAATAGTCGGGTCTATCTTTATTTTAATAGGTCTCGTAATCATTTCTATGAATTGGGTTCATTTAAAAATACATACCAAGAAAAGACCGATGATATATATGTTAGTAGTTGCTTTATGTGTGGCTGTCTCTGGAATCATTTTTAAATATGTGACAGTAGAAAATAATTTCTGGGTATCTTCTTTTTGGGAGTATTTAGGTTTGGGAATTTCTGGATTTTTGATTTTCTTTTTAATGCCGAAACAAAGAAGGGAGTTTATGCATATGAACAAGAAAGGGGGAGTCAAGATATTTTTAGTAAATATCACAAGCGAACTTATGTCTATCTCTGGGAATTTGCTTACAAACTTTGCTTTGCTTTTGGCGCCGGTGGCTTTGGTCTTCCTCGTGGGTGCCTTCCAGCCAGCATTCGTGCTTCTTTTTTCTGTAGTTGGTACCTATTTATTTCCGCATATAGTCAAAGAAGATATGACCTGGGAAGTGATATATCCTAAAATAGTAGCTATCATTATTATGATTATCGGCAGTGCTATATTGTTTATATAAACATCTAACTGTGGTATTATAAAGCTTATATTATGCCTGTGGAAGAAAAAAATAATAATTGGTTTCTATGGCTTATCAGCCTTTGCTGTTTGCTCGTGATAGGAGTGTCTTTTTATTTTTTTTATTTTAAAAAAGATTACGATTTTATTGTAGAGACCAGCTGTGACTCAACAAAAGAAGAATGTTTTTCTCGTGACTGTACAAATCCAGACAATTGTCCTCCGAATCAACTATCTACATTTAAAAGATATACACTAAAAGCAAGTGATTTCCAGTATTGCGAAAATGAAGATTGTAAAATAGCTTGTGAATCTGGAAGCATAAAATGTGAACGAATATCATGTGTTATAGATGAAGGACTTGGAGAAATATGTGTAGATGACTTTAGTTTAAATAATGAAACATTAGAAATAATACCAAATGAATAATATGGAAAAGACAATGGATTATGAAAAAATAATGTCTGACCGTAAACTTTTCAATGAGACAGTCTATACTCCACTTTCTGAAGCCATTAATATTTTAGAAGAGAGACAAAAAGATCCAGAGCTTATAAAAAAAATTGAAAAACTTTTAAATAACAATATTCCAGAACCCTTAAAGAAGATAGGTAAAAATTCTGTTCAATTTAGACAGATTGCCACACCGAATTATGATACTCATTGGTTTTTAGAATTATCTAGAGATAATAAATTAAAACCAGTTTTTTTTGAATATCATGAGGATAAATTTACTTCTAACAATGATTTTAAACATTCCTTGGGTCAGTTGCGTGTGCATGATCATATGAATAAAAAAGGAGATAATATTGAAGAAAAAATAACCGTCGTTGATTTTAATAAATATAATGGTAAGAAATTTAGTGAAGTTATGACTCTTTGGTCTGAACCATTAACAGACTTCCATAATAGGCTTTTTACTGTTTGTGATTTGTCTAAAGACGGATTGTGTTTTTTTGAAGCATCAAAATGGTTTAAAGAAAATGGAGACAAGGCTATAAATTATTATGTAAATTTTATGTTATTATTTATATGTCACAGTGTTTTGTTTGAAAATTTTTTATTAAGTGGTAGTGAAGGTGATTTTACTAAAACTATATTTTTACCAGCATTAGAGCAAGTCTCTAAATTAACAGGACTAAAACCCTTGATTATACCTATTCCACCTATGGATAATGAATTAGACACGCATTGGGTTTCTTATAGTACTAAAATAAAACCTTTTATTAATAAATAGTTTATGATACCCTTTATTTCATCTTTAAATACATGTTTTCTCACCACTGAAGCTTCTAGAGATATAGCTCTTTATTCTCATTTAATTCCTGTATTTTTTGCTTTAGCCTTATCCATTTTGGTTTTTTTTAAAGCTAAAAGTAATATCTTGTCTAGAGTGTTTTTATCTTTTTCTTTTGTGTTTTCGTTATGGTTAATAGGCGATGTGATAACCTGGACTTCAAATAATTACTTTTTAGTTTACACAACTTGGTCGTTTTTAGCGTATATAGAAATTATTTTTTTTATTTTAGGTCTATATTTTACTAGAGTATTCGTAAGAAAATCTGATATTTCTATTATAGAAAAAATTATATTATTTTTTGTCACGTTATTGCCTTTGTTTATAACTATTACACAAAAATCAGTCACAGGTTTTGGTCTTCCTTTTTGTGAAGCCTCAAATAATACATTATTAGATACATATAAGCTTTATGTAGAAATTCTAATATTAGCAATTATTTTCATTCATTTATTAATGCCATTTTTCAAAAAAGTAGTTGGATATACTAAAAAAACTAGTTTAATATTACTTGGCTCTATGTTCCTATTTCTTTCGGTTTTTGGTATTTCTGAATATTTTGCTGCTTCTACTGGCAACTATGAATTAAATCTATATGCTTTGTTTGTAATACCAGTATTTTTAATTGCCATCACTTACTCTATATTTAGTCTTGATATTTTTAATTTGAAAATTGTCAGTACTTATTTTCTTGTTTTTGGATTATTGCTTTTGATAGCATCTCAGCTTCTCTTTGTCTCGAATTCAGCTAATAGACTTCTAACTATTTTAACCCTTGTTTTATCTATTAGTTTAGCTTTTTTATTATTTAAGAACTTGAAACGAGAATCAGAGCAAAGAATTTACATTGAAAAACTAAATGTAGATTTACGCAATGTGATTCAACAAAGAGAGAGCTTGGTGCATTTGATTACTCATAAAGTGAAGGGGTCATTTACGAGGACGAAATATATCTTTGCTGAGATGTTGAATAATAGCTTCGGACCACTGACGCCAGAGATGAAAAACATGGCTGAGCATGGGCTCGAGTCTGATGCAGCGGGAATCCGGACTATTGATTTGGTGTTGAACGCTTCAAATTTGCAAAATGGTTCGGTAAAGTATGACATGAAAATTTTTGATTTAAAAGATTTGGTGTCGAAAGGAATAGACGAGTCAAAAGTTTCTGTGGAGAATAAAAAATTAGAATTGATTACAGATATCAAAGACGATACTTACAATATATTAGGAGATGCATTTTGGATGAAAGAAGTAGTGCATAATTTGATTGAAAATTCTATCAAATATACTTTGAAAGGTAGCATCACTGTCGGGCTCGTAAAAAAAGATAAAAAGATTATTTTTTCAGTGAAAGACACAGGAGTGGGTATAACAGACGAAGATAAAAAGAATTTATTCACCGAAGGGGGTAGAGGCAAAGAGTCAGTAAAAGTAAATGTGGACTCCACTGGCTATGGGCTTTATTCTGTGAAGCTTATAGTGGACACTCATGGAGGCCGTGTCTGGGCAGAGTCTGAAGGACCAGGGAAGGGCTCTACATTCTTCGCAGAGTTTGATGCTATTTAGTTTTATTTCCAAAACAAACAATAGAATGCTACAATACCTATATGTCATGGGGTTCAAAAAGAAAATTTATTTATGGGGGCATCGTCGTGATATTTTTCCTCGGTGCTGTATTTTTATTTAGCTATCCTTATATAAACAAGGCTTCAACTTGTGTGGATGGTACTAAAAATGGAGACGAAGTTGGCGTGGATTGCGGTGGTTCGTGTTCTAGAATATGTAGTTTTGAGGCTGACCAGCTGTCTTTACTCTGGACCAGATCTTTTAAAATATCTAACGGTAGATACAACGTAGTCGCTTATCTTGAAAATCAAAATCAAGACGCCGCAGTGTATAAAATAAAATACCGTTTTCGTTTTGCAGATAAAGATAATTTATATATTGGTAGCAGAGAAGGGGAAACGTCTATTCCTCCATCAAGAAAATTCGCAATTTTCGAACCATCCGTAGGGGTGGGACATTCTGTTCCGGTTTACACGACCTTTGAATTTTTGGAGAGTCCTGTGTGGGTGAAAGTAGAAGAGAATAAGCTGTCACAATTAAAAGTTTTAGTATCTGACATTAGTCTTATAAATGAAGATACAAGTCCTCGTTTGTCAGCAACTATTAAAAATTCTTCATTATTTACAATCCCAGATTTGAATGCAGTGGCTATTTTATATGATGCTGATGGTAATGCGATTTCAGCAAGTCGAACATATTTCGAATTTTTAAAAGCTGAAGAAAATAAAACTATAAACTTTACTTGGCCAGAACCATTTTCAAAAAAAGTTGTTTTGAGCGAAATAGTTCCTATGTATAATGTTTTTTTAGCGAAATTTGAGTAGATATGGCAGAAAAGGTATTAAAGAAAATGGATTGGTTGTTGGTGTTTTGTCTGTTACCATTGCTTTCTTTTGGCTTGGTGACTATGCAGTCTTTTGCTTCAACAGAAAGTGCTGGTAATTTTTTCAACAAACAATTGATTTGGATTCTTATATCCTTTTGTATTTTCTTTGTATTTTCTTTTATTGATTTCAGATTCTTAAAAAGAACAAACACACTAGTCTTTTTATTTTTAGGTTTTTGTGGAATTTTATTATTGTTATTTGTTTTAGGTAAAGTCTCCAATGGGGCTCAAAGCTGGTTTGATTTTGGAGGATTTTCTTTTCAACCGGCAGATATGATGAAGCTAGTGCTCATACTCGTGCTTGCGAAATATTTCTCACGTAGACATGTCGAGATAAGAAATATTAAACATTTATTTATCTCTGGTTTTTACGCTCTTATTCCATTTCTTTTAGTTTTACTTCAACCGGACTTTGGTTCGGCTATGATTATATTTTTGATTTGGCTTGGAATGGTTTTAGTGTCTGGAATTTCAAAAACGCACTTGACGTTAGTTTTCTTGTCAGGGGCTGTTATTTTTATTACGATGTGGTTTTTTGTTTTTGCCGACTATCAAAAGGACCGTATTACGAACTTTTTAAATCCACTCGCAGACATTCACGGCTCTGGATACAATGCTTTTCAATCTACGGTAGCTGTAGGTTCAGGTGAACTAACAGGCAAGGGTATAGGTTTCGGGACTCAATCACGTTTGAAATTTTTACCAGAACCCCAAACTGACTTTATATTTGCAGCTTATTCTGAAGAATGGGGTTTTGTCGGCTCTACTTTAGCTTTAGTTCTTTTCGTTTTAATTATTTGGCGAGTTTTAGCAAATGCCTTACTAGGAGCATCAAATTTCGAGATTCTTTTTGGCTTAGGTGTTGCAATACTTTTCATGAGTCATATACTGATAAATATAGGTATGAATTTAGGAGTTTTACCTATTTCCGGTATACCATTGCCATTTATGAGCTACGGCGGTTCACATCTGGTAACTGAATTTATGGCCCTAGGAATACTTATGAGCATGAGAAGAGATGCGAGGTCTGCGCATCGCGATGATATGAAAAACGAATTTTTAGGAGCATAGGGGTAGGATTTAGGTTTTAGGAGTTAGTAAAAAATATTAAATTACAAAATGCAAATTATTGATGGTAGAAAAATAAGTAAAGAAATTTTAGAAAATATTAAAAAAGAAATCTCCAAACTTTCTTTTGTGCCTATTTTTTGTGATGTGTTGATTGGACTGGATCCAGCTTCTGTTCAATATGTAAACATAAAAAAGAGAAAAGCAGAACTGGTGGGCATCAAATTCCACGAAACTGTTTTTCCACCCTCTATTACTACTAAGGAAGTGGTAAAAGAAATACAAAAAATAAATCAATTAGAAAATATGTGTGGAATTATCGTTCAATTACCATTGCCGGAACACCTAGATACTAAAATAATACTAGACACCATAAATCCCAATCTAGATGTGGACTGTTTGGGTGGTGTGGCCAATGATGCATTTTATAATGGATGGGGCAAAATGTCTCCGCCCACTGCATTGGCTTGCGTGAAGCTACTTGATTCTCTAAATATGAATTTGGCGATAAAAAACATAGTTGTATTGGGCCAAGGAGAATTGGTGGGTAAGCCCGTCACAAGACTTTTAGACAAAAAAGGTTTTAAGCCAATTATTCTCAATAGTAAAAGTGAAAACAAAGAAGAGAAATTAAAAATGGCGGACGTTTTGATTTCAGGTATTGGGCGAGAGAATTTTATAAAAGGTAGTATGTTAAAAAAAGATGTTGTTATAATAGATGCAGGAACTTCTGAATCCCTAGGTACTATCGTCGGGGATGTGGACTTTGAATCCGTAAAAGAGATAGTGGGCGCTCTAACTCCTGTACCGGGGGGAGTAGGCCCGGTTACTGTAGCTATGCTTTTAAATAACGTATTACAAGTGGCGAAAACAAAATAATGAATGACGTAATCTTTTTCTTTTTTCATAACTTAGCTAATCAGTCGAACTTTATTGATAAAGTTATAATATTTCTTGCTGACACTTTTCCTTATATTGTAGTCGCATTGGCTTTTGTATTTTTAATTTTTCATTATCACATCTTAAAATCAGTAAATATTTTTAGAGAATTAATGCAAAAGTGGCGAGAATTTTTTTTTGTATTTTGTTCTGCCGGCTTGGCTTGGTTTTTAGCGAAAATTTTTAAACTTTTAATTCACACCCCCCGACCATTTGACGTATTTCCTAATATTTATTCTCTTTTTTTAGAAACAGGATACGCTTTTCCATCAGGACATTCGGCGACATTTATGGCACTCGCTATAGCAATTTATTTTTACCATAAAAAAATGGGATATCTATTTATAATATTTGCATTATTGATTGGTTTAGCACGCATCATTGCGGGAGTTCATTTCCCGATAGACATTCTGGGTGGATTTATTTTAGGAGCCGGAGTATCGTATTTTATGTATTATATTTTAGAGTTTGCAAAATCTAATAAAAGCGTATAGAATAGCATCTATATTATGTGGTGGAAACGAATCAAAGCTTTAATCATAATCATTCTAGCGGTAGGTATCGCTCTTTTTGTCTATAAGTCTGAATACAAATTAAATCCAAATTTTGGTTCTGCTTCTTCATATCTTCAAAATCATCAATTTCGCCTTGGTTTAGACCTCTCAGGAGGTAGCCACCTTATCTACAAAGCTGATATTAGTGGTATACCAGCTGGACAAGTTGGTGAATCCATGGACGCTCTGCGAGATGTGATAGAACGACGAGTAAATTTGTTTGGAGTTTCTGAGCCTGTGGTTCAAGTTCAAAAAGGTGGATTGATTGCTGGAGGAGACCAAAAACTAATTATCGACTTACCAGGAGTGACTGACTTAGAAAAAGCAACCACTATGATAGGTCAGACTCCACTTTTGGAATTTAAAATTGAAAATCCAGACCCTACTCCAAAACAAAAAGTAACAGTAGATGAAAACGGTGTCGCAAACGTAGTTCTCGACCAAGATTCACTTTTTATTCCCACAGAATTAACCGGAAGATACTTAAAGAGAGCAGTTTTGGAATTTAGTCCAAATACCAATGAACCGACGGTGAGTTTACAATTTGACGCTACTGGAACAGAACTTTTTGCAAAAATTACCAAAGAAAATATTGGGAAGATGGTAGCCATTTATCTCGACGGTTCACCTATTTCTACTCCTGTAGTGCGAGAAGCCATACAGGATGGTCAAGCAGTTATCTCTGGGTCTTTTGACCCCAACGAAGCAAAGATATTAGTGGGCAGATTGAATTCAGGAGCTTTGCCTGTACCTATTTCACTCGTCACTACAAAAACAATTGGTGCCTCTTTAGGTGAAAATGCGTTAAAGGGCGGAGTGAAAGCTGGGGTATTTGGTTTTCTACTCGTAGCTCTTTTCTTAATACTTTGGTACAGACTTCCAGGACTTATCGCTGTTATATCTCTTTCTATATTTATCGTTATTATGCTCGCATTATTTAAATTAATACCTGTCACCATTACAGCGGCGGGTATCGCTGGATTCATCATTTCGATGGGACTCGCAGTGGATGCCAATGTGCTTATTTTCGAACGTATTAAAGAAGAGTTACGAGGAGGCCGAACAGTCAAAGACGCAGTAACACAAGGTTTCTCTCGAGCTTGGTTTTCTATTCGGGATTCAAATACTTCAAGTATCATCACTGCTTTGATTTTGTTCTGGTTTGGAACTTCTCTTATTAAAGGCTTCGCACTTACTTTGGGACTCGGAGTTATGATTTCAATGTTTTCAGCTATCACTATCACCAGGATTTTCCTTGCGAATATTTCATTTATCGGTGAAGGGAAAACAGCACGATTCTTATTTTCAAGTGGTTTATCAAACGGGGCCATTAAAAACAGAGAGCAAAATCAGGATCAACAAAGTTAAAAAATTATGTTTATAATCAAAAACAAAAAAATATTTATTGGAATTTCTATTGCTCTAGTATTGCTCGCTATAGTATCTATGTCATTCTTTGGTTTTAATGTTGGTATTGATTTTAAAGGGGGAGCATTGACTGAAGTCGCTTATAATACAGTTCGACCAGATCAATCCGAATTAGAGAAATCTCTCTCGGAGCTCGGTTACGGCGGTATGCTTTTACAGCCGACAGAAGAGCTTGGTTATATCATAAAATCTCGAGACATTACAGAAGTCGAACATGCAGAATTATTGAACAAGCTTGCAGGTGGCGACATGACTACAATGAAAGAAGTTAGTTTTAATTCTGTGGGGCCATCTGTGGGTAAAGAATTAACCAGGAAAGCTATCGTGGCTATCATCTTGGTATCACTCGCTATTATTCTTTTTGTCGCTTATGCATTTAGAAAAGTTTCAGAACCAGTTTCTTCTTGGAAATACGGGTTCATCGCAGTGGTGACTCTTCTTCACGACGTAGTTATTCCTACTGGAATATTTGTAATCTTTTCACATTACTTTGGTGCCGAGCTCGACACGCTTTTCGTGGTGGCCGTGCTTACAATCCTCGGACTTTCTGTTTCAGATACAATCGTGATATTTGATAGAATTCGGGAGAATTTGAGAAATGATAAAGAAGCGAGAGTGCATACAAATTTTAGCCAAATAGTGGGACGAAGTTTGGAGCAGTCTTTTGCTCGTTCTATCGCGACATCTCTGACTGTCATCCTCGTTCTTTTAGCTCTTGTATTCTTTGGTCCTTCGACTACTAAATACTTTGCCCTTATGCTTACAGCTGGCATGTTCTTTGGAACATACTCCTCTATATTCTTAGCTTCTCCACTCCTTGTTCTTCTAGAAGAGCGCCAAGCTAAAAACAAAAAGAAATAGTTTTTCCTCTAAAAAATGCTATAATACAGGTATTAGCAGTTAACGATAAAAAATATGATATTAATTATAATACTTATAGCTTTGTTTTTGTGGGCGATTTATGTTTACAACAATTTTATTACTCTTAAAAACAGGACCGACGAAGCTTGGTCTGATATTGAAGTTCAACTAAAGAGAAGATATGACCTTATTCCAAACTTAGTAAGTACGGTCAAAGGTTATGCTTCTCATGAATCAGCAACATTTGAAAAAGTGACTGAGGCTAGAAATAAAGCTATGGCTTCCCAAGGTCCGACAGCAGAACATGCGCAAGCTGAAAATATGCTCTCTGGTGCTCTTAAATCAATATTTGCTTTATCCGAAGCGTATCCTGACCTGAAAGCCAATACAAACTTCTTAGAATTACAACGTGAACTTTCTGATACTGAAAATAAAATCCAAGCATCACGAAGATTTTACAATACCAATGTGCGTGATTTGAATATAAAAATCGAATCATTCCCATCAAACGTTATCGCCAACTTCTTTAAATTTGTTAAGAAGTCCTTCTTTGATATTCCTGATGATGGAGTTGAGAGTAAACCTGTAGAAGTTAAATTCTAATTTTATGGAAAAAGAATACTACGGCAAAAAGTTTTTTGAATCAAAATTAAATACAATATTACTTTTGGTTCTGATTGTACTGATGGTTTTTGCATTGCGAATGATGTTGAAAGATAAGGCGACTTATTTTCCAAATTCAAATCAACAAAATGTTGAGACACCAGATGTGACCAGAGTTATCGAAGGCAAAAAAGAAGATCTTATTTCTTTTTCAATTGCACAGAATACAAAAGTGCAGGGGACATTGTCTTATCGAGGGTCTATCAAGGGAGCTTGGTTTTTTGAAGCAAATATTATGATAAATATTTTGGATATTAATAAAAACGTTCTCAAAGCTAGTAATGCAATGGCGAAAACTGAGTGGATGACAGTGGAACCTGTGGAATTCGAAGGTAATATTGATTTCTCTACACTACCAAAAGGTCCTGCTTATTTTGAGATTCACAATGACAATCCTTCTGGACTACCTGAGAATGATAAATCCATACTTATCCCTATTGTTATAGAATAACAAATTAATATATGGCTTCAAATTTATACAACCAACAATCAAAAAATGTTACCAAGACCTGGCTTTTGATGACCACGTTCTTTGGATTAGTCATATTGCTGGGCTTTTTCTTTTCGCAGTATTATGGGAATCCGAACATCCTCTATATATTCATAGTATTTAGCATTGTTATGAATATCTTCTCTTACTGGTTTTCGCATAAGATTGTCCTAAAACTCTCCGGTGCCAAAGAGGCAAAGCGGACAGAATATTTTGATTTGTATACTAGTGTCGAGAACTTGGCGATTACCGCTGGGCTACCGATGCCAAAAGTGTATGTTATAGATGACCCCGCACCGAACGCTTTTGCCACAGGCAGGGATAAAAAGCACGCAGTGGTGGCAGTAACCACAGGACTTCTCCAAATCTTAGAAAAAAACGAACTCGAAGGTGTGCTAGCACATGAGATGAGTCACATAGGAAATAGAGATATGCTGGTTTCGACTGTGGTGGTAGTTCTCGTCGGGTTTGTTTCTATTCTTGCAGATGTTTTTATGCGGAGCATGCTTTTTGGGGGACATAGAGATAACGACAATAAAGGCGCAGGTATTCTAATGATTCTCGGAATTGTTTTTGCTATTCTCTCACCGATATTCGCGATGTTGATCCAGCTCGCAATATCGCGCAAGCGTGAATTCTTGGCGGATGCCACCGGAGCACTTTTGACCCGTTACCCAGAAGGACTAGCGAATGCCCTTAAAAAAATTGCTCAACACTCCCGCCCGATGACTCGCCAAAGCAAAGCCATCGCGCATCTTTACATTTCTGACCCTAAGGGTTCCAAGTTTGGTCAGAAAATTGGCAATCTCTTCGCAACCCACCCACCAGTAGAAGCGCGAGTTAGAGCGCTGATGGGGAAATAGAAATTTAAAGTTTTTTTTGCTATAATCTTCCTATGAGTTTAAGTATTAAAGACGTGGAGGATTTGGCGGAATTGTCTAAATTAGAGTTAAATCAAGAAGAAAAAGAGAAATTACTTTCCGACATGGAAGGTATTTTTGGGTATTTAAAGCAGATAGAGGAAATAGAAAATCTAGAAATAAAACCAGTAATTACTAACTATAATTCTTGGCGAGAAGACTTACCTAAAACAGAACAAGAAAGAGATTTTAATATGTCTTCAATCCAAGAGCAATTTCCAGATTCCAAAAATGGTTTTGTGAAGGTAAAGAAAATTCTTTAAGTTTATGGATTTAAAAAATATGACAATTGAAAAAGCACATGAAGCTCTCAAGAAGGGAGATTTTTCTGTGCGAGAGCTTGTGAATGCGTACTTAAAAAACATTGAAATTAAAAACAAAGAACTTAATTTATTTTTAGGAGTATATAAAAATATTGATGAACAAATAAAAGTAGCTGAAGAGAAATTCAAAAATAGTACGGCGAGTTTGCTCACCGGAATTCCTTTTGCTATTAAAGACAATATTTTATTTGAAGGACAAGTAGCTTCAGCTGGGTCTAAAATATTAGAGAATTATACAGCATCTTATGATGCCACTGTTATAAAAATTTTAAAAAGTGAAGGGGTTATTTTCTTAGGCAGAACCAATATGGATGAATTTGCTATGGGCTCTTCCACTCAAACATCGGCTTATGGCGTAGCCAAGAATCCGATAGACACTACTCGTGTACCTGGGGGCTCTTCTGGGGGCTCGGCAGGGGCTGTAGCAGGTGAAATGACGCTTGTTTCCTTGGGCACAGAGACTTGTGGCTCGGTGCGTGAACCCGCGGCCTTTTGTGGGCTCGTCGGTATAAAGCCTACTTATGGAGGAGTTTCTAGACAAGGCATTATTGCGATGGGGAACTCTTTGGACCAAGTTTCTCCATTTGGAAAAACAGTTCGAGATACAGAAATTATTTTGGACGCATTACTTAAATATGATGAAAATGATGCAACTTCAGTCAAAGATGAATCACGCGTGTCTTCCTCAAAACCTAATGGTAAAAAAATAGGCGTCCCTTGGCATTTATTTGAAACAGGAGTGGATGGGGAAGTTATTGAAAATTTTAAAGAATCAGTAAAGAAATTAGAATCTGCTGGATATGAAATAATAGATATACAAATGCCGTATTCTAAATATTCTTTGGCTGTGTATTATATCGTAATGCCAGCGGAAGTATCTACAAACTTGTCTCGTTTTGATGGTATTCGTTATGGATTTTCTGTAGTTGGGGAGAATGTGAGTGATAGTTACAAGAAAACTCGCTCAGGGGGTTTTGGAGCCGAAGCACGACGTAGAATTATTCTCGGGAATTATGTTTTATCTCAAGGGTTGAAAGGTGCGTACATCAAAGCCGTGAAAGTTCGCGATGCCATAACCGAAGAGATGCTTGAGACATTTAATAAAGTGGATTTTGTGATGACTCCGACAGTGCCATTTTTGCCTTTTAAAATAGGGGAAAAGATGGATGACCCAGTGGCCATGTATCTTTCGGATTTGTTTTCAGCACCAGCAAATATCTCCGGAGTGCCGTCTATAGCGTTGCCATCTGGAACTTCCAAAGAAGGACTGCCTTTCTCTATTCAGTTCATGGCGCCACACTGGGCCGAGAAAAATTTGTTTGAAATTAGTAAAAAGTTCGAAAATATAAGATAATATAGATGTTATGGATATAACTCAACCCGCAAATTTTGAATCACCCACAGGGAATCCTTTTCTGAATATAGATTTTTTAAATTTAAATCCTCTTTGGGAAAATATAAAGAATTTTTTTCAAGGTTCTGGAAATACAAATCCGCAATCTGTCAGCCATACTGTAGATACTATTTTAATTATTTTGGCGTTATTTTTTTTAACTTTAATCGCGTATTGCGCAGTGAGACTTTTGGAAATTCGAAAAAGAGAACACGAGCATTTACATCATGAGATCATAGAGTATGCAAAACATCAGCGAGAAAGAGAATCTAAACAAAGAGACAAAGAGGGAATATCTACAAATCCAAGATGGCGACAAGTTTTAGAATATACTTTTTCCATAAGTCCTGGGGACTGGAAGCTAGCCGTGATAGAAGCCGATTCGATGCTGGATGATCTGATGGACCAACTGGGTTTTAAGGGTGAGAATTTGGGAGATAAATTAAAAAATGCTAACCAAGATAAATTTAAGAATTTAACTAAAGCTTGGGAAGTACATACAATACGAAACAGAATAGCTCACGAGGGAGCAGATTTTCAATTTTCAGCTTATGAAGCCAAAAGGGTAATCGCAGTTTATGAGCAAATTTTTCGAGAGTTTGGCTTTATCTAATTAGTCTATATTTATACTAAAATTGTTGCGGGGAGCCGAATTGAACGGCTGTCTCAAGGTTATGAGCCTTACGAGATACCACTTCTCCACCCCGCATAGATAATATAGCAGATTTATTTTTATTTGCAACTTGTTTCTTTATAAAAGAACCTATGTTATTATGTCATATATGGCTAAGTACAAAGAAAGAATACAAGCCCGAGCAATGAGGGGAAAAGGTATTTCGATTATAGTGATTGCTAGAAAACTTCTTGTATCAAAGAGTACAGTTAGTAATTGGTGCAACGATATTGCATTAACTAAAGAGCAATATCAAAAGTTAGAAAAAAATAAATATATATCCCTGACTAAAGGACAGAGAATGGGTGCCGAAGTGAATAAAAACAAAAGACTTACTGCTATTTCTGAAGCTAGATTATATGGGAAGAGAATTATTAAGAATATATCCAAGCGCGAATTATTATTGATTGTGACAGCATTATATTGGTGTGAAGGATCAAAAAGCCAAAGAACTAGTGGTTTTATGTTTGTAAATTCTGACCCAGAAATGATTTGTGTTGTGAAGCAATTTTTGATTCACAACTTAGATATACCAGTTGAGGACATAGTGTGTTCAATTCAGATAAACAGAATACATGAGCCAAGGATAAAGATCATCTTGAGTTTTTGGAAAAATCTGTTAGGATTATCCAAAGAACAGCTTAGGAAGCCGTATTATGTTGATACTAAAGTAAGTAAAATATATGATAATTACGATAGTTATTATGGAATCTGTAGGTTGTCTGTTCGCAGAGGAATGAATTTAAAGTACAGAATGTTAGGCTTAATACAGTCTATGAAATCTGAAATTTTGTCGGGGTAGCTCAGCTGGTAGTAGCGCGGGACTCATAAGCCCGAGGTCGTGGGTTCAACCCCCACCCCCGACACAAGTAAACTAGGATTTTTGCCTAGTTTATGATAAATTTGAAAAGTGCTTGTATTTAAGCACAAGAGACCATTTTTGCGGCTGTAGCCCGCCCGGATGAAAGGAAGCATCCGTTCGGACGGGCTCAACGGTAGAGCACCCGAACGTACCCGTTCGGTGCGGGCAGGGAAACATTATGTACTTTGTATACGTTTTACAAGACAAAAATGGTAAAGTTTATAAAGGAGTGATCAATAATCTTGCAAGGCGTTTTAGAAAGCATAAGAGTTGGGGTTCCAGAACAACTTCAATGATGAGTAATATTGAAATTGTTTACACTGAAGAGTTTAAGACTTTTGAAGAAGCTAGAGCTCGAGAAGTTTATTTAAAAACTTCAGCAGGGCGAAGGTTTTTAAAAACAAAATTGCGGCTGTAGCTCAACGGTAGAGCACCCGCCTGTCACGTGGGAGGCCGTGGGGTCAGCACCCATCAGCCGCGCAAAAACAAAAAAACACCAACAGGTGTTTTTTTTGTTTGCGTGCTGAGGAAGTGAACTACTTCACTTCCGTATGGGTGCTGACAGACGGAACCATAATTTTAGTAGCAACTAAAATAGGTGAGTCAGGGTAGTGAAATTTTACGAGCGACGGCGAGTAAAATATTTATGACCAGCACCCATCAGCCGCGCAAAGAAAAAGACCCATAGAAATATGGTTCTTTTTGTTGTGGGTGTAGCGGACGGGGAAATGTGGTATTATCTTGAGATGGATCCTGAACCTAAAATAAATACCTCTAAAGAGAACCATGAATATTGGGATGAAAAAGATACTCAAGATCTTGATAGAGCAGAATCTGTTACCGAATTATTTACCATCGCAAAAAGAGTATTAAGTCGAATGCCTAAACCTGTAGCACAAGTCTGTGGTCCAGTATCTACTGGAGGATTAGGATCAATTAAAGCAAATTTAGAGGCTCTAGGAAATACTATAAAAAATCTTGAAAAAAATGGAGTAAGTATTTTTGATCAGACACCTTACGATGCTGCGATGCAAAGAATAAAAGAAAAAATATCTCCAACTGTATATTTTCAAGGCGTCCTAACTGATTTTAATTTACCTATATTTGAGGACGGAGGCATACAAAGAATTTATTTTATGCCCGACTGGCAATCTTCTATGGGAGCTACTTGGGAACATGCACAAGCCCAAAGGTTAGGAATTGAAATAGTTTATTTATAAGTTTTTACTTCGAAAGTTTTTCTCTGTAGCTAGTTCTAACATCGTCCCCTCCAGAGGCGGGCAGGCACTAGTCCGCGCAAAGAAAAAGAGCCATAGAAATATGGTTCTTTTTGTTACGGGTGGTGAACGGAGAACTGGTATAATAAAGTTATGGTTATGGATACACTAAAAAACTCACAGAAGAGCAGATATTAAAACTACGAGAACATCAAGATAAAGAAGCTGAATTGTCTTTCAGATGTGGTTAGAAAATGTAAATAAAGTATAATAAAATTATGGAAAAGAAATTTCATCTAATTAAAGAAAGACCAGAAAAATTAGCTGGTTCCTGTATTTGTAAGATAAACGCAACACCAAAAGATGTCTTTTCTTTTCTTGAGTCTGCTTATGGTGAATATGTTGATTTAATGAAAGATTTTACTTTTATAGATAATAAGAGTAATTGGGAATGGTTTCTTGAATCCACAAATAGGAAATTTAGGGTTTATGATTACAAAGGTAGTGTTTCTGTTGGGTCAATAAGTTTGGATATTTTAGAAGTAAAAGACGAAATTCTTGTTCGGGAGGCGAATCTATTAAAGGAATTTATAGAAAAAGGTGTTAAGGAACTTAAGATAAAACACAGAGAAGGCATAGATAGTTCTATAAAAGAAAACAAATTCCCTAATTTTGTTAATACTTTTGAACCAGTAATGTTGTTGTTAGTCAGAGCTAACAAAGAAGGGTTTTTATTAGAAGGATTGATACTTTCAGTTTCAGTTATTGATGCAATTTTAAGACTATGTATTATGTTTCGTAAACAAGTTGAAGAAAAAACGTCTGATATATTTGAAAAATATATTTTCCAAGAAGAAAATGGGTCGTATTTTTATGAAAGTGCTATTCTAAAAGAAGCTTATTGTAAAGGAATAATAGATATAGATTTTTATAATAAGTTAGATAAGTTATATAAAGAAAGAAATAAAGCTGTTCATAGATATTTTATATCATCGTTTCAGTATGAAGACATAGCGACTATTCTTAATGAGAACATTGATACAATACAAAGGTTGAATCAAATTTTATATAAGATTGAAGAAGAACAAGTAAAAAGTGGATTTGGTGTAACAATTAAGGCAGATGATAATGAAAAAATTGAAGATAAAAACCCACTACTTAGGATATCTTCTGAAGTCGCAAGAAAAATGGATATTAAATTACCCAAAAGAAAATCTATGTTTAAGGAGCCATATGAAGAAGATTTCAATTAAATTATTAATGATGAAATAGAAATTGAAGATTTACCTGAAAATGAAGATGTAAGGCAATTGATGGAAGACCACGGAATTGATGAAGATATGGCAGAGAAAGCTCAAGACCTTATTGACACCGAAGGACTTGATGAGGATGAAGCTATTGAACTAGCCGAGGAGTTCTAGCTTTTCTCGCAGATTGGGTATGTGTATATAACCCTTATGCTGTCTAATCCCAGTTCTCACTTCGTCCACTAAGTCGCGCATCGAAAAAGAGCCGTAGAAATATGGTTCTTTTTGTTATGGGTGTATTGGACGGAGAACTGGTATAATTCTTGCATGAAAGAAAATAATTTAGAAAAGAATAAATTAACTGTTTCTGAAAAAATCAGAGCACAGTCTCCATTTGATAGGTCTACCTTCGACCCCTTCTTGGTGGAATATATTTCAAAACAAATGGAAAAGCTTCCGTATAAAGCTGAGTTATTTATCAGATTTGGTGCTGATGCTATTGTTCTTGAAATAGAAGGAAATAAAATACTAAAAATCTTTCCACATAAAAAGCCGTCAAATAATTTTCAAAGAGAGTTTGATATACCTATTTTAGAAGAAGCTAATTTTGAAAAGGAAGAAACCAATAAGTTCCCTCATGAGGGGTATTACATTATTCAACCAAAAGCGGATACAAATGTAAGCTTTGAGGACACAAGAAAGTTTATAGAAGAAATCAAGGTAAAAGGTTATAAAGATGTAGATATTGGACATGAAGGACAAAAACAACTTGGTTTTTATGATGGAAAGTTATATTTATTGGATTATTCTGCCGTAGAATAGAATGTCTCATTTAAGTTTTGGTATACAAATATAACCATTATACTCTCGTATGGCAGTTCTAACGTCGTCCACTAAGTCGCGGAAAAAATCGCGAAATGTTTAAAAAGGTATATACTTAGCTTATGAAAGGTTATGTAACAAATATCGAAAAGGCGTCGCTTGAGAATGAGTTTTTTCGTCAAGTATTATATACAAGTACTAATGTTCAGCTAGTAGTGATGTCGCTCAATCCCGGTGAAGACATAGGTGAAGAAGTCCATCAACTCGAACAATTTATCCGAGTAGAAGGAGGAGAAGGTAAGTCTGTAATCGATGGTGTAGAGCATCAAATCCAAGATGGCTATGCTTTAATTATTCCTGTGGGTGTGCGTCATAATATTATAAATACTTCTACTGATAAACCGATGAAGCTGTATACAGTTTATGCGCCACCGAATCATAGAGATGCGATAATTCATAAAACTAAAATTGAAGCAGAAGCCGACGGAGAAGAGCATTTTGATGGCAAGACAACCGAGTAAATAAATCTATATATCGAGAACGGAGATGTGTTTTAAACGAAAAACTATGGCTTTTTAAGCTATAGTTTTTCATTTATATAGCTATTTCTGGTATTCTAGTATTTTATCCACTTTTTCCTTTACATTGTGTAGTTGTAAGATTATAATAAATATATTAAAAAACTATTAAAAATAATTATAATTAACAAATTAAAAAATATGAGAAAAATAAGTAAAAAATTATTAGCGTCTTTAGTTTTATTTACCCTAGTCAGTGGCTCCATGATCAGTGCGCCGAATAAAGTGTATGCGGCCACGTCACCTAGTCTCGGTAATGCTGCGAGTTTTTCAGTTTTAGCTGAAACTACTATCACAAATGTTCCAACTTCTGTTGTTAGTGGAGATGTTGGATTGAGTCCAGCTGCTGGATCTTTTATTGGATTAACAAATCCCGAAGTAGCCGGGACAATCTACTCAGTCGATGCTTCTGGACCCCTAGGTAGAGTAACGAATCCAGTTTTGCTTGGTAATGCCATATCCGACATGATGGCTGTGTTTACTGACAATACTCCTACTGGTATTAATCAGGCTTGTGATATAGGCGCTCCTTTTGGCTTTGGTGGAGGAGTAGTGGATCTATTTTTATCTTCACCGCTTCTGGTGCCAGGTGTTTATTGTGCTGACGCTTTTATAATGACTGGAAATGTAGTTCTCTCTCCGGGTGTTTATATTTTCAAATCTGCCGCAACACTTACTGTATCGGCTAATTTTTCTATCACTAGCGGCGACGCCTGTGACGTGTGGTGGAGGGTCGCAACTTCGGCTGACTTGGGTGTAGGATCTGCAGTTATGGGTAACATTCTTGCGGGTACAAGCATCAACATGCAGACGGGTGCAAGCTTGCAAGGAAGAGCTTTGGCTCAAGCTGCAGTGACGCTCGATAGTAATACTATTTCCGGATGTGCGACCCCGACACCAAATGCGGCTCTAACAATTAATAAAATAGTTATCAACGACAACAATGGCGATAGTGTAGTTGCTGATTTCCCTTTATTTGTAGGAGTGACAGCAGTCGTCAGTGGCGCTCTAAATACTTTTGCTCCAAATACATATGTAGTGAGTGAAACAAATGTCTCTGGCTATACATCAAGTTTTAGTGGAGATTGTAATGCCAATGGTTCCATCACGCTTGTAGACGGTGATACTAAAACTTGTACAATTACAAATAATGACATCGAACCGTCTTCTTCTAGTGGAAGTAGGCGTAGCTCTGTCGTGCCGCCATCGAGCACGACACTAACTGTCACAAAAATAGTTATCAATGACAATGGTGGCACAAAAGTTGTTTCTGATTTTCCTCTTTTTGTAGGAGCGACAGGAGTTACGAGTGGAATTGAAAATAATTTTGCTAGTGGTACCTATACTATTAGTGAAACAAATACCGCGGGCTATGTGTCCACTTTTGGTGGAGACTGTGCTCTGAACGGAGTTGTGACTCTTCTAAGTGGTGATGATAAAACTTGTACCATTACAAATAATGATATTCCGTTTTCAGCTCCTATAGCTACTCCAGGATTGCCTAGTACTGGAGTCGGTCCTAATAATACAAATATTCCATTGATTATAATTTCATTTGGGATACTTTCATCTGTATTCTTATACCTGGCACGAAAGAAGAAATTTATTTAGTTGAAAAATCTTTCAAGAAAAAAATTAATTATTATCGGGCTTATATCTTGTTTAGTTGTATTTTTGTCCTTTGTTATTTTTCACAAAACATACTCACCAATAACTGATGTTTCAGAGACAGTACCTAGCGTAGTCTTTACTCATTTTAGAATTCCTAAGATAAAGGTCGATACGAGGGTAGAGTACGTAGGTCTCACCGAGGATGGCGCTATGGATGTGCCAAAGGGTCCTGCTGATGTGGGTTGGTATTCTTTAGGCACAAGGCCAGGGGAAGTCGGGAGCGCGGTCGTGGCTGGGCACCGTGGATGGAAACAAGGCAAGACTGCTGTCTTCGATGATTTAGATAAGTTGCGTAAGGGTGACAAGGTAGAAGTCGAGGATGATACAGGTAAAATTATTTCATTTGTTGTGACGAAAATTCGTACTTATGATTGGGATGCGTATGCGCCTGAAGTTTTTACGAGCACCGAAGGTAGGCATTTGAATCTGGTTAGTTGTGTGGGGGATTGGGATAAAAAGACTAAAAGTTCCACTAAAAGGTTAGTAGTGTTTACAGATATAGTCGAGTAGTTTAAAACAAAGATCGAAATTATTATTTAATTAAAGAAAAAATTTTATGGATTCATCATATACATCGTCTTCTACTAAGCCAATTTATCATGGAACAAAGATAGTTTGGTATATCGTAGGTATCATAGAAGTATTGCTCGCTTTTAGATTTATTTTTAAGTTATTAGGCGCGAACACTGGCGCCGGTTTTACAGATTTTATTTACGGCGTGTCTTATGCATTTGCTGCACCATTTTTAGCTGTCTTTCAAAAGACCCAAGTTGTGGCAGGTAGCGTTTTTGAGTGGAGTACCTTGCTTGCGATGATGGTGTATTGGATTATTGCTATCGGCATAATCAAATTATTCTTAATGGGTAAAACTGTTTCTACACCAGAAGCTGCTGCAAAACTAGACACACAAGAAGAAAACACAACCATGAATACATAACATATTTGTGTTTTCTCGTTTAAGTTTAAATTTTGAAATTCTTTTTCAAGAACCCTTTTTTGACGATGAGTTTAGGAGATGTATAAGCATTACTATAAGTTCCGTCTAGATTTTTTCTATCAATAGATATTACATAACTTCCATTTTGGATTATGCAATAATAATTTCCTAGTCTGTCTGTAATCTTTTTTGCGATTTCCTTACCCGTAGAAGATAAAAATATTCTTAAAATCCCATAAGAAAGGGGAGTATTTGTTTTTTCATCTATCACAGTTCCGCGCAAGTGTTTACTTAACATCCGTCTTCTCATAAAATAAAACACTGAATAAATAATAAAAATAATAAGATTGTATAATTTTGGTGTTTCAAATAAAGCCATAAATGCTAGAATGAAACCAATAAAAAATAAAATCCTAGCAATTTGATTAATCCAAATCTCTTTCTTGCGAAAGAACCTCATCTTCTGTTGTTCGTTTTTAGCAAATTCATTCCAGTCAAAATTCACCCTATCCATCGGTATATTTCTATTTATTATTTCACCTGTTTTATTTATCTCTATGGTAGTTCCAAAATAAAGGTCTTGATACAATTCATCACTTGTTTGATTGATTAATTTGGTTGATGGAAAAGTATAGTGAGTTTTGTTTGAACTTATAATATATTTTCCAGGTTCAACTAAAAATCCATACCTCCCATCCATATCAGTAATACAAGTACTTATTTCTTTACCTTGTTCATCTTTCAATACCAAGTGGGCTGGATCCAATGGTTGTTTGGTAGAGCTATCATATACTGTACCCCAAGGATTTCTCTTTCTTTTGAATCCAAAAGCATATAAAAACAAAGACCAAAGTCTGATGCTCGTGTCAGGTAAACCCATAGGTGCCGCCGGTATAATCCCAGCACCAAGTGTAAATGCTCCCAAAATAATTCCAGCTAATGTCGCGGTATTGGTGACTATTTTTATTTCTGGGTCTTCTAAAAATATCAAAGTTTTATTAGCATTTTCGGTAGTCTTATCTAAAATGTTTTGGAGATACGGTTCTGTATTAGATAAAAAGTTTGTGGGTTTTTCATTATTTAGCGAATCAATTAATTGGTCTTGGAGTATTTGATTTTGAGTATTGGCTTCGGGAGAGTTTGTCGTGTTTTGTGAATTTGATGTTCCAAAGTTTAAGGCTGGACTTGTCCCTGATGTGGTAGTGTTTGTGACTGTATTTGTTGTATCTTGATTTTGAGTAGTTGTAGTTGTATTTGTTGGCGTATCTTGTGTTTGGTTTGTTGTGGTGGGGGTAGTTGTATTGGTTGGAGAAGTATCTACTGGAGTTGTGGTGACAGTAGGAGTCGTGTCTGGTGTTTTAGCATTTATGACTTCTGTCGTGGTATCTGTAGTTTTTGTTCCTGTAGTGTCGGTAGTGGTGGGCTGGGTATTTGCTGTTGTAGTGTCTGTAGTCGTCGGCTCGGTCTTGCTTCCAGTAAATAAATCTAAAATATTTGATTTGATAGAAGGATGTTCGTCTGCAGAGTATGAAGCTGTATTTAAATCGTTATTCTTTTCTTTGTCATTCCCTATAAATAATAAAATAAATAGAAAAAAGAGTGTTACTACACAGAAGATAAATAAGACTATTTTAAATTTTGTTTTACGAGCTTTAAACATTTCAATCAATCATTGTGTTGCCCTATAATATATAACACAAAAAACATAAAAAAGACATTGATCGATTACCTTTTTCTCGCTTTTTTGGTCAAATTATTATATAAATAACTTAGCAAACGGCTCAATTACTACCATTTGAGCTGTTAAAGTTAGTTCGCCGTTGTAGTTGTTTTGGTAGGTCTAAAGTTAGTAAGCCGTTGTAGCTCAGTTGGTAGAGCACGTCATTGGTAATGACGAGGTCATCGGTTCAATCCCGATCAACGGCTCCAAATTCAAAGCGGGGGTGGTAAAAATTCGTGAGAATATCCACAAGCGTTCCCCGCGCGCTAAAGCGCCTCTGCGAGTACGCAGAGCTTTCCAAGAATGGAAAGTACGGGGAACGCTAAATACAAATGCGGACTCGGTTTTGCGGAAGCATTTTTCTGGGGATTGGTTTCCGCAAAATTCGCTTCGCGTACTTCTTGATTTTTTGGCGGGGGTGATAGATAAAAAAAGGCCTTACAAATTTGCAAGGTCTTTAAGCATTTTGACATTCACACAATTTTTCTCTTCCACAGGAACCAAGCGCATGCACTATTCAAAAGAAAGAAATCAATCTTTTCCGCATCGAAATAATTTTTACTAAACAACCATTTTTTACCAAAAATAGCTGAAGCTAAAACCAAGGATAGAATCTGAATTCCTATTTCAGAACAAAGTAGTGCAAGCCATGGCAGACCTGCTAGTCGATCTTCATATTCTGACATAGTCCACACATATCCTGTATCTTGATGCAGTTTAACTCTGTATTCATGGTAAGGAATATTCCAATGAAGTATTTCCATCCCACTTAAATACATAAAAATGCTTGTAATAAAAAATAGTGCAAGCATTATCACGATTTCTCCTTTCTGAATTTTTGAGTTAGGATTGAATTTTTGAAACAGTGAAAGATATAATGAACTGCTCACAAACATGCAAAGAAATGTGAGACCAAAGAAAGCCCCATTCCCAACCGGTAGAAATAGTGCAGTTAGAATTGCAGTGATTATTCCAAGAATAATACCGTTTAGTACAATCGAATTGTACTTGTGCTGGCTAACAGCTTGTGTTAATTGATTTGTCATATTGTTATGAAATTTGGTTATTCTTCCTAAGAATTTTTCCGAAGAAAAATAACCAAATTTCCCTTAAAATCAAAAGGTTATTAAAGAACTAGCTGTTGTGGATATAATAACATATTCTTATACATCTGTCAATGCTTACAAGGCTATAGTCTAGTAGTTTCCCACAATAATTTTTTTTGAAATTTTAAACTATTTTGATAGATTTTAATAAAAATTTGTGCTATTATATTTTTATGGAAAATATATCATTTGAGAATAAAACTACTTCCTCTACAGAAAAAACATCCTTAGAGACAGCTACAGAAAAATTTGCTTCAGATTTTTCAAAATCTATCCATGCGATTTTTAATCGTTTTGTATCTGATTATGTAGAAAAAAATCCAAATGATAAACACACAGTAAGAGATATTTCGGAATTTCAATCAACCATTGAAATCAGTGGAAATACTGTTACCTTTGACTCAAAGGGTGTAACTTTGGTTTTAGAAAATAAAGATAATAATTGGATTGTAAAAAATATATCTTGTGAAGTTATTTTCGCACCGCGTGAGGTTGCAGAAAAAATAACAGAAGAAGTTAATAGGATTAGAGGTAGCTTTGCAAATCAATTTAATAATGAGATAAGACTTGCTTCTTAGTTATTTCTTGTAGCCCCCGCCAAAAAAAAGAATTCCGAAATCCGCGGGCATTCCTCCCCACACCTCCTGCGCGCGGAAACCCAAAGCGAAATCCCGCCGAATTTCAAAAATGTTAGCCGAGGTTTTGCGGAAACCAATCCCCAGAAAAATGCTTCCGCAAAACCGAGTCCGCATTTACATTTAGTATTTCTCACGAATTTTTGATAAAGTAGGTTCGAGCAGTGTCATAAAGATACTCCAAATTCAAAGCGGGGTTGGTAAAAATTATTTACTTTTTAGATAATTAAATAACCGAGCATTTAACTCCAGTCACAGGGCTAAATAAGGTACTTGTGGTACATCCGACGATAATTGTTCCCATAGAACTAAACAATGCCACACGACTCGCAGGGCCGAAGACTCCATCACCTGTTAGGCCTTTACTGATTTGAAAAGTAACTACTGCGGATTTAGTTTTTGGACCAAAATTTCCATCTGGATTTATACCCAGGGCTGATTGCATGGCTTTCACGTCATCACCCTCCATACCGAGCTTAAGTGTTCGAGTTATACCAGAGACCACCACCACTTTTTTTACAAGACTCTCTAGAAATAAAGAAGGCAAAACGATGCCTAAACTTTGAGCCAAAAGTAAATCACTTTTATAATTAGACACTACAAAATTCATAAGCTCTTTTTTATCATCCTCATTATTCATCTCATCTAATGCTTGCACCAAATTCGCAATCTTATCTTTTAAAATAAAAATTTTAGTTAATCTTGGAAATGGGTCCACTGGGACTCCGTCGTCATTGTGTAATTCATAATGCAAATGAGGTGGGGTTGATATTGCATTTCCAGTGTTCCCGACATAACCAATAACTTCTCCTACTTTCAAAACATCTCCTTCTTCGACATCTGCAAAAGAATCCAAGTGCATAAAAGCCATATTTTCACCTCCGGGATTTGCAGTGTAAATATAAAGTCCAGAATAATCTCCTTCACCCATTCTAGTAATCACAGCTTCTGTCGGGCTGGCTATCGGAGTTCCACGTGGCGCCATGATATCTAGGCCTTCGTGTGTTCGGCCACCACTTCGCGGGTCACCAAAATTTCGGGTGATGTTGTTTGGAGTTGTGCCGAAAAGTAATGGCACTGGCAAATCATCCACCCTATCATTGTCTAAGTCATTAATTTTACTTTGCAGAGGATTGGATCGGTGACGTGCAAAAGTCATATTTGGCAAAATCATACCAACTGTGAATATTAAAAGAAAAAGAGAAATTATCGAAGTTCTTAGTAAATTAATCATATCTTATTGTAGCATTTTACTGGCCTCTATAGTTCTACATCAAAAGATATAATTTTACAGAAAATCATAATCATATTTGATATTTTAGGTGTATAATAAACTTATGAAACATTCCACTATTTATCTCATTATTGTTGCCTTCATTGTTATTCTTGGTTTTGTTATTTTTACGCAAAAAAAAGAAGTAACGCCGGCTCCTCCTGTACCGATAGTAAATTCTGTGGATGAGCAGACGGCAGTCGAAGATTATCTTCGAGCAAATATTAAAAACATAGCTACAGATAAAGCAGTCTTGGGTGGGACTTGGTACGTGGTTTCTTTGGAATTAAATACAGATGTGAATACTGGGAGGGTGGTGTATGAAGACGGACATATCCAAAGTGCTGGAACTTTCTCTTATAATTTTGATAATACAAATAGCGCGGTAGTGATTGAGAATTTTAAAGTCGTGTCTAATCCGCCTTCTCCTTCTCCTTCTCCTATCTCCGCAACTGGCGTAGTATCAGGGCGAGTGACCTTGAGCCCGATTTGTCCAGTGGAGAGGATTCCACCAGACCCTGCGTGTGCACCAAAGGGCTATGAGACTACTATCACAGCCAAGATTGGAGGCAAGATAGTAAAGAGTACCACCAGCAATGCAAACGGGGATTACAAGTTCACTCTGCCACCAGGTGCTTATGAGATACAAGCCAAAGGCGGCGCGACTTTGCCTTATTGTAATCCCGAGAGCGTGACTATAAAAACAAACACCACTCAAACTCTCGACCTGTCTTGCGACACTGGCATTCGATAAAGTGCATCCAAGGGTAGTCCTTGGATTGATAAATTTTATGCATAAAAAAATACTTAAAAAAGAAATTTTAAATTTAATACCGCCCCTCGCATTGGCAAGGGAAGCCGAGGAGGGACTGCGACTGCGGAAAAAGTTTGGCCGAGGTGGCACCATGGTGGGCGTGGCTCGAGCCCGGGATTTGAAAAACAGACGCAGACTCAGTCCGCGGACTATCGGCCGGATGTATTCGTATTTCGCTCGGCATTATGTCGACAAGCAAGGCAAGAATTTTGGCAATGAGCTCAAACCCTCAAATGGCAAGATAGCTTGGCTTCTGTGGGGTGGCGACCCCGGCGCATCTTGGGCTCACGATACGTATAAGAAAATAAAAGGAGTATAATTAATTCATTTAGATATTATTAAATTAAAATACATTTATGTTTATAAAACTTTACGCAATCGCATTACCAGTATTCTTTATTATCGACATGATTTGGCTAGGACTCGTGGCAAAGGGTTTTTATAAAAATCAGATAGGCTTTCTTATGAGGCCGGACATAAACTGGACGGCGGCAATCCTATTTTATCTTTTGTTTATTGTCGGCCTTGTTTTATTTGTCATCATGCCGGCAGTGCAAAAAGATTCGTGGACGCACGCACTTCTCTTTGGTGCATTATTTGGACTCATCACCTATGCGACTTACGACCTTACAAACCTCGCCACCATCAAAGACTGGCCTCTTCTGGTGACATTTGTAGACTTGGCATGGGGCGCAACACTCGGAGCTCTCGTTTCAGTATTAACATTTTTTATTGCCGGTAAAATATAATTATGAATTATTTTCTCACAATAGCTTTAATACTTTTTCTTTACATGAGCTTATGGTTTGTTTTTTCTATCATCAAAAAAAGAAACGATGTCGCCGATGTGGCTTGGGGATTGGGTTTTGTACTTTTGACATGGATATCATTTTTCCTTGGACCAGATGGAGGTATCCGCGGACTTTTAGTAGGAATTTTAGTCAGCATCTGGGGTATACGCCTCGCTTGGCATATTCACTCTCGCAACAAAGGACGAGCAGAAGATTATCGCTATGCGAAGTGGCGAGAAGAGTGGGGTAAATGGTTTTATCTGCGTTCATATCTGCAAGTGTATCTTTTACAAGGCATTCTTTTATTTCTTATTGTCTTGCCAGTTTTATTTATAAACAAAAGTGCGGGAACAAATTTGAATTACTTGGATGCAATAGGATTAGTAGTGTGGCTCGGTGGTTTTATCTTTGAATCTGTGGGAGACATGCAACTTGCATCTTTTATAAAAAATCCAAACAATAAAGGTAAGTTAATGCAAAGTGGTTTGTGGTATTACACTCGCCATCCAAATTATTTTGGTGAAGTGACTATGTGGTGGGGGCTTTGGCTAGTAGCTCTTTCTGTAACCAATGGTTTTTGGGGGATTATAGGTCCGCTCACTATTACTTTTTTAATTCTCAAAGTCTCAGGTATCCCTATGCTCGAAAAAAAGATGGAAGAAAATCCGGATTTTGCCGAATACAAAAAGAGAACGAGTATTTTTATTCCATGGTTTGTTAAAAAAACAATTATATGAATTTAGATGTAATCGGTTTGTTTATAATGCTTGCGGGTTTTGTGATAGGCCTCGGAGCCGTGACGGTTATCGACCTCCATGGTTTTTTAGGGCGCAAGTCTACCTACTGGACCGAAGCCACCACTCGCACTCACAAAGTGACCAAGCCCTTGATTTGGATTGGAATTTTTTTAGTTATTGTTGGCGGAAGTATTTTTTATAGGAATCAAGAATTTTCCGGAATTCCATTTTATCAAACACTCATCACCGTCGTCCTGATTTTAAACGGAGTTTTTCTCACATTCTCCGTCAGCCCCTTTTTATTACAAAGAGAAAAAGAAGGCCGAGCAGGGGAACTCTTGCCTCCATCATGGCAAAACAAAATCACAATCAGTTTCATCATCTCATTCTTGGGTTGGTGGGGAAGTTTGTTCTTGTTGGTGACGTATCTAGTATAAAACTCTTTTGGACTAATAGTTTTATAGGGTATAATATAAGAATGGAAGATAATAAAAACAAAAGAAATAATTTTGATAAAGGGGATTATTAGTGTATGTCTACTGCATACAACTGGTATAGCACACTCATCAAGCCCACCTGGGCGCCACCATCGTGGGTCTTCGGTCCAGTGTGGACTGTGCTTTATGCGATCATCGCGGTAACGTTCGGCACGGTTTTTTATAAGTTCTTTAAAGGAGCGCTCCCTTGGACGGTCGCGCTCCCATTCGCGCTGAACCTTGTTTTCAATTTCTCTTTTACCTATTTTCAATTTGGGCTCAAGAACAACCTCCTCGCCTCCATAGACATCCTCCTCGTCCTCGCCACCCTAGTCTGGGCACTCTTTGCTCTCTATCAATTCTCGCTTACCAACCACATCGAAACAGGCGCCCCCAGCCTCGCCTGGATTATCTACGCCAACATCCCGTATCTCCTCTGGGTTTGTATCGCGACAGTTCTGCAGTTAACAATAACTTATTTAAATAAATGAAAAAAGATGCATTATTTTGTGTGGGGCAGAAGGCTTTTATCGAAAAGAATGGAAAAGTCTTAGTATTGGGCGATCCTGTGGAGGGATTGGATTTTCCGGGTGGAAAAATTCAAGAAGGTGAAGCAAGAGACGCTGATGCATCGAGTCTGGCTGATGCGCTTAAAAGAGAAGTGCGTGAAGAAACTCAACTTGAAATTGAAGTGGGCGATCCATTTGCTGTTTGGTATCACGAATTTCCTAAAGAAAGCCGAAACTTTGGCAAAGTTGTCTATCTAGTAGGTTTTAAGTGTAAATATATTTCA
>Ga0163144_10003306_pt1 | contig 36740 bp, 53 predicted proteins | sample OliLak19BULKMAT1_FD_123175 | JGI IMG/M metagenome (GOLD analysis project Ga0163144, IMG submission 123175) | Freshwater microbial mat bacterial communities from Lake Vanda, McMurdo Dry Valleys, Antarctica - Oligotrophic Lake LV.19.BULKMAT1 | ecosystem: Environmental > Aquatic > Freshwater >...
AATAACGGTATAAACAAAGGCCTGAAGGGGTTAGGACAAAAATTGTACCGTAAGTTGATCAATACATATGGATGGGTACAGACGAATTCTGGCGGTAGTGGTATAAAGGATTTGATGTGGGACTCGCTGACGGATTTCAAATACAAAAGCGACGGCACCACCAGGGATACAGACAGTGAAGTTTATTCATTCAGATTTGCCGGCACGTTATACGCGCTAGACACTATGCAAGTTCCGGAACTACTAGTAAAGTTCGGTCATACTATTATAAACAAAGTCAGTGACAAAAATAAATTGTCGAGTGCACAATCTCGTAAAGACAATGGTATCGCGATAGACCCAGACTACATAGCAGCAGTCAAAATATTATTACCGCAGTTGCCGCCTAGCTCAAAATCATTGGCAGTAGAAATGCTAGACTGGCTAGAACCAGACCCGGCAGTGGCATCGGAGCGTGAACGGATTAAAAGAGAGCGCGAAGAGGCAGAAGCAAATGCGCGCAATGCCGCATTAGCTACGACATTACAATCATTCTGTGGTGTCAGCAGAATCCAGGACTTGAGCAGTGATTGGAAAATAGGCAGTTGGGTTGTTTTGAAACACTACCTGGTAAATAACTCTGCGGATATAAAAATACGTAAAATTGTAAAGAAGACTGGCCCGGAATATGCAGCCATCAAGAATACTGACCTGCCGGCATTCAATTCGAACGGGGCTTTGAACGATGTCAGAACTGCCACAGAGTCTACTAGAGAACTGTGGGTCACGGCATTACCGCCAGCCGTAGGAAAAGATTTACCGCCCGGGGTATATGGTGTAAGTGCTGATGCTCCGCGTGAAACAGGTGCGGTCACGGTCACACCGGCGCCTACGGCAGCTGCGACAACCACGACGGCTGCCACACCGGATTCTACGGGTCTTATTTCGTCAAACATACAATCATTGTTCAATACTGCAGCAGGTATAGCGTCAACATACAATTTCGACAACACTGTCAGGAAGAGATTTCTGACCCGCACGATAAATAATAATTTTTTGTATCTCACTCAATCAATACCTGCTGATTGTAAAATTAACGGAACCCCGATATTCGGTTATTTTGTCACCGGGACCAATGTTAAGACATTGTACAATAGCAAGACCATGGAAGATGTGCGAGTTGCGCCGACTGACTGGGATGCGATTCAACCACTCCTTGCACAATACACGCGATCACCGATAAGCGATAAACGCGAACTGACTCCGGGTAGTCTCGTGTTCATAAAGCAGCACTCTAAATACTTCGGTTACGTCGCCGAGGTGCTATCGACGTCATTGACGGCGCGCGGCGACAAGTACGTCTATCTGCGCGTGCCAGGCGCGGGCACCGGCAACCGTCTGACTCTTACGCCCGTAGCTTTGGATAAGCTGACACGGGTTGTGCCTAATGAGTCGAGCAGTAAACAATACGGCACGTTGTTCGGTAAGGTGTTCGAGAATTACCTCGAAGACGCAAAGACTGATTTGTTCGATAATAAATAAAACTAATAAAAAAATCCAGTATTTAATACTGGATTTTTTTCTTTATGTATATTTCCGAGTTTTCGTATTCAGTTATTTCTAGATACATGCCTGGCTGGTTTGTGTCTATCTCCTGACCCATGAGATTGCATCGTTTAACTGATTTTACGGCATATTTCTTTATGCTTGCGACGACGATTATGATGTTGGATATTTCAGTTGAGCTGTCATAGTCTACTTGTGTTAGCCTGTAATAAGTTATTTCATTGACGTCGCCGTCGGTATACGAATATGCTCGATAATTCACCGACGTTCCGGCTCCGTCAATCCTGGCAAGTTCGCTCCATTTGAAACCATCTGTCGATTTCTCGAGTACGAAATAATCGTTGTTTAGCTCCGACGCCGTCACCCATTTTATTACGTTAGAACCGCTCACGTACATCCCATCGAAACTTACCAGTTCTATCGGCAGTGCACAATTTACTGTGTAACACACATCGATGCTCGGTCTCCTGACACCTACCTGCAGCGAGAAAAACACATCCAAGTATCTCGCTTCTGTTAGGGACAGGTTGGCATCGGACGCGTATATGGTTGTCCCTGCGGTTCCTGTTCCACTTGTGTACAAATGCCGGTTGGGTATATTATTGTCAGTTCTCGTAAGGTAGAAACCCTGTGTTGCACCGGCCGGTATCACGACGCTGATGGGTATCGGTATCGGCGTGGGCGCAGTGGCCGAGATGCCGGTAATCGACGCAACCGTTCCGAGAAGTGTCCACGCTCCGGGAATGCCCTCGAAACCGACAAACGTGCCGGGCTTTGTGTATATCCGGTAACCGCTGGTGCCCTGAAATCTGGCTTCGAAACCGCCAATCACTACAGGACACGCGTTTTTATTTATTATATTCACCATAAAACCGGCATAGTAATTTGTCCATGTGGGATACCCTGTAGACAAGAATGGCGTGCCACATGCAGCAGTCACAGACTTTCCATATTTATCGAATGTATTTACATTGTCGTATGATGGACGTGAGTCGGTACTCAGCACGTTCTGCGAAAACACTGCACCCGGCATCAATGCGATTGTCAATATTATGCATGCCTTGAATTTGTTTATTCGTGTCATCATTAAATATAAAATCCGTTTTAATTATATATTAAAACGGATTTTTATGTATGAGTATGACCTTTACGCTTCTACGACTACTAGATATTTAATTGTGTTCTGTTGGGACTGGTACACAATATATTCGTTATTTCTCAGGTCTGCACCGCCGTGTGCGAACACCGAGTCGTATCCATCCTTCTGTATCTTGCTCCAGTTCAGACCGTAACAGTCTGAATTGTGTTTCTTAATGTTCTTCTGTTCACCGACATGCACGCTATATAACGCCAATATCGCCTCATTCGAGTTGCCCTTAGCGAAATATGAATTACGCCCAGACGAATACCCGTATGACTTTTGAAACTTGTCCGCAAAGTAGATGCCGTCGCCGAACATTGAGCCTGTCGCCACGGCATTAGACGGGCGTATCAATAGGCCGGTCGTAACGATAGACCACCAGTTCTCGTTGCGCGAACCGTGCCAGAACAGCTCTTCCTTCTTGTTCTTGTTTGACATTGTGTGTTTATCGTATTTCACGTGGGTGTTCACGTTTGTGACTTCGAATGCTGACTTGAACTGGTGTGCGTTCGGTCCCATCAACTGTTTGATCTTCTTGATTACTGCTTCGTCCGACACATCAGAGAATTCCAATCCAGACGCATGTATGATGTCTGTGGCAGCAACAGCCTCTTCGCCCGTCGTTTCCTTCGTGTTGGCATTCAAGAGAACCTGGCCAGACATAACGTCTAGCGTCGACTGTTCTTCCGAAATTATCTTGTTCTTCCGTTCTTTCAGGTCGTTGTCCGTTTTGACCAGGTGGTCTGACACAAACTTCATCTTGCGTGGGACGATGCCGTAGAACTCGATCAACATGGCGTTGAACTCCGACATGTTAGTTTTATTCAAATCGTACTTGACTATACCGTCCAATATCGATTGGGCTCTGGCCACCTGTTTTTTGGTAACATTCTCAGAACTGACCGTGTAATTCTCTTCGATTGATCCCTTTGCCCAGCCCTGTAATTTCTTTACGATATTTATAACTCCTGCCGTTCTAGATTTCAGGAACTCGCCGAGCGACTTTGTCTTCTTCTCGCCGGCAGTTTGCGCCGGACCTTCGACGACGAACAATTCGGTGTTGTCAACGTATCCCTTGCCGGTCTTCTCGCGATACACCTTGTCCCACAGCGACATCGATTTGTCCTGTTTCTGTCCGGTCGCTCCGACCCTGCCCCATTCCGCAGTGAATGTGCCGTTGGGGTTTTCTGTCATCGTGTAGAATTTGTTGTTATTCTCCTCGGTAATCATTATCAGCTTTACTACTTTTGCCATATTTTTGCAGTTTATTTAATTATCTCAGTTTATTTAATTGTCTTGTGACTCCTACGCCTAACATTATTTTGTGTGTCTTATTTTATTCCATTCTCCTTGGCGAGTCTTCGCGAGTATCTATCGCCGACGCCAGCGTGTTCAGACATATTTGCCCAAGCCACCGTATCGATATTGGCACGAATGAACTGTATTTTGTTGTTTTCCATAAAAAATATCTTTTTTATTGTTAAACAATTATATAAATTTCTGATAAAATATAAAAATACATATAATTGCAACATGAGAGACCAAGTATTCAAATTCGACAGCAGACAGCTAAACCACCTCAGCTTTATCATAGATACAACGTCTGGAAATCGTATAATGTTATTATCCGGTTGTATAGATTTCGATAAATTAACTATAACTCTTTCAGACGATAATATGCGTTTCATAGTTGAAACGCTCAGTGAGTTTACTGGCAAACTATCAAATATAGATAATGTGCCTTTATTTGACGACATACTCGACGTATTCACCAAACAAGACAACCATAACGTGATACAACCAATTGTGTCGTGTGACATAGAACAACCAATTATATAATATGAGCGACATAAGAGAATTCACGTTCGAGTTTAACAGACCGAACCTAGAGAACATAATAGCAGCACTGAAAGACTTGTCCAAGATAGACTCGATGATTAAGATGAAGATGGACAAGGACAACGTATTGTTCTATTCCAAGGCCGGTAAGGATAACACCATACATGCGTTAAAATCGTTCATGTTTCCAATCCGCGATTTCATCACAGTTGACGAGTACGTAGTCATGGATTTCATCATGTTGAACGGTCCGAATTTCGTTAAAAACTTGGAACTGTTCTTGCCTAAGAATACACCTATCGTCGGCAAACTTTCGTATAAGGAAAAGGACAAGGTCGCCGGCATGTTTTATATAACAGACGGTAAATTGAAATTCAATTTCGTGACCGGTGATTACACGCAGATTAAGGATATTACTAAAGGAGACATCGAGAACAAGATGAACCCCGATAATGCCAATTTTAATTTCACTATAGACAATGAGCAGTTCACTGAGATAAAGAAACTCATATCGCTAAACAAAGCAGACACAATATCGCTGAGAGTTAAGAAGGGCGTGTTAGAGTTCTTCGACAAACGATGGTCTTCGTACATATGTGATATGCCGGCGGTTTCAGACGAGACGTGGGCATTCACTAACAAGTATCTTAAATCTATAACACCGTCAGACGAGATAAAGATTCACATGTTCGACCAGTTTTTGTTGTTCAAGGAAGACAACATAGCATTAATGATTGGTTTGGAGCTATCTGAATTGAAATAATCCACAAATACGTAAATATTTTATCTTAAATATTTTTGTAATCGTAGAAACATTCATATACTTGTAGCATTATAAATAATTACAATGTCTAATTTAAAAAAGAAAATCATGGCAAACACAATGAAAAACACGAGCAAAAACTCGAAGCCGGCAACTACAACTGCTAAGACCACTAAGACAGTTAAATCGTCTAAGACAGTTAAATCGTCTAAGACAGTTAAAGCGTTATACCCTGTATCTCGTTTGACTAAGAGCACTAACGCAAACCTTTGGGTTACTTTTCCATCTGGAAACACATCAAAAGGTTTAGTGTTCAGTTCTACTTTAACTCGCGATACAGTTCGTAACGCGTCTCGTAAATCTTTCGGTGTTAGCATCACCGCGGTGCGTTCACGCAGAGTTAAAAGTTTTCGTAAGATTTCTAAGTAATTAGAAGTCTAATGAATAAAAAACCTCAGAATTAATTCTGAGGTTTTTTTTTATTATTGCTTTGTTACATTCTATCACAATATATTTCAGTGTCTTCTATTGAACTCACCATGTATCTGCCGAACGTGTGTGTGAACTCTGTTCCAATTTCCAGTTTCATTGGAATGTCCCACTCCGTGGAAACCCCGCCGTCGTCGCTCAGGTGGTAGTTCCACGTGTCGTCACCGACTCTATTAGAATTCTCGTTTATGATGTCCAACCCGGTAAATTTTCCGTCTATAGACTCTCTGACTCCCAACGATACTGCCTTGTCCCAGAACATTTTCGCGATGTCGCTGTTGCCTGCTTCCTGTGCGAAATACGCGCGCTGGACTAATTTGTACACCTCGCCGGTAGCTCCGACCATCTTGCGCGCCGCGCCCAACGGATTGTTGCCGTTGATGATGTTGTCTATTCTTGCTCTCGATTTCGATTTCTCTACGTTTGATGCTCCCTTGCCAGTCAGCGCGTCGAATGCCCTGTTTATGCGTGTTCTTATGTCGTCAGTCTGTTGTGTCGCTGGAGTCGGTCTTGCCGCGACCACAGGTTCCTGTCTTGAAACCGGTGTGGCGGTTACCGGTGACGCGATGTTGATGTTTTGTCCGATGTCCGTCATCCACTGTTTCCACATTTCGTAATACGAATATTTCCAATAATCGTGTCTACCTGGTTCATTAGGCTTGCCTGTATTATTGATTAACCACGCCTTCTCTGCTGCGATTACGCCGCCCTGTTGGAAGAATGCGCCGGGTCTAGAGCTCATCGCGTCTATCAGCCCGTCAAATGATTTCTCGCCTTTCTCTCTGCCGTACTTGTCTATCAACATGTGTCGCATCTCGTCCTGAATGTATAAATCCTGGAAATAACTTGTCGGATTTGTCGCGACCCCGTTCATTTCTGGTGGTTTCTTCATGCGGTTCGGTCTTGGTTCTAAGTCAATCGGCTTAGACGCCATTTCCTTGAGCATGTATTGCTTCTTGAGTTTGAACGATTCGAACGATAATATTGTCTCATGCATCGCAAACATGTCTAAATCTAAATCTTTCATTATGTTTTTTCTTGGTTTTTTTCTATTAATCTAGTCTGAGTACAAAATCACTGTATACAATTCTTATATCATGTTATTTTATATATACTTGTAACATAAATTATATATTAAAATAACATGACAAATAACCCACAAATTAGTTTCGAGACTGTGAAAGAGTTTAAAAAATACTGTAAAACGAACAACATAATACCCGAAATACAGTATGTGGCTAAAAAACACCAGAACCGTAAATGTGAATTCCTTCACGAGATTTACGGTGTGTTCCTATTGGGTGGTGTCGCTATAGATTTCAAGATAGACGAGATGGCCGCATTCACGGACAAGAAGAACCCTAGAAACGGCGGGTATAAGATTGGCACACTGAGAAAGCCGGACTAATACCCGGCTTTCTTCAACGCACTCTCTAACTCTTCTAAGTCTTTGACCCAGATGGATTCTGGTGTCATGAACTTGTAATCCGCTAGTTCCTGTTTCATGTCTTTTGCCAGTGCCTTATATTCATCAAATTTCTCTTTCGTGAAATGGTAAATCGGTATGTTCAACAGGTAATCAAAGCTATCGTTTATCTCGAGGAATTCCATCTCTGTCATGTCCTTTATGATCTGGTCTTTCTTGCGGTTGTTTATCACCATCTCCCCGTCGATTACTGATTTCAGGAAACACAATATGTTGTAATACCGGTCGTACTGTTTCTGTAACACCTCAATCCAAGTTTTCTTGCGTTTTTCGTAATACCCTAAACGTATATCGAACCACCTGTCCAGCATGTCCTCGGTGGTATTCCACTTTATTATCTTGTTATCTAAGAACGTATGCATATTGTTCAGCGATATATTACTGGTCAGTTTCAAAAGACTCTCAATTTCTGTAGTCTTAGTATCGTCTGTGAGCATGACCTCTATGTGTATAACGTTGTCCGTAGAATTATCTATGTAATTACGTATAGATTTATTATCACATAAATTATCCAAAAACGTAATATAGTTTTCAGTCCATACATTTATCGGCAATTCAGTTATCAATACACTTTTCTTGCTCTTCTGCCACACACCCTTAGTCACATAACAGTTCTTGTCGTCATTCCAGTCTAACTCGCCAGTCCAGTTCTGAAAGTCTGGATTTATATTGTATTTTATCGCGGGCTTCTCTAACTTCTTTTTGATTACTTTTATGAGCGACACCGGGTTAAATTTCGGAATATTCGTAGACCATCCGGTACCGATGCCGTCACTGCCATTAACTAATAACGTGGGAATTATCGGAAGATAGAAATCGGGTTCGATGATATGCCCGTCTTCATTTAGATAATTCAGTATTTGTTCATCCTCTTTTCTGAAAATTAATTTTGTTAACGGGTTCAAGTACGTGAATATGTATCGCGGGCTTGCAGATGCGTCTGGGTTATTGCGGCTGCCGAATTGACCGGACGGGTATAATAACGGTATGTTATTTGAACCGACAAAATTTTGTGCCATCGCTACAATAGCTTTCATTAAACTGGTCTCGCCGTGTGCGTAATGCGTCTGTTCCGCTGTGTATGCCGCAAACTGTGCGACTTTAGTTTCATCTTTCTCTGATGCGCCAAGTTTCTTAAAACCGGCAAACATGATTTTACGTTGCGACGGCTTAAGGCCGTCAATCATGTTTGGTATCGAACGAATATTATCGGCGTTAGAGAATTGTATAAACTCATTATCGATAAAATCTGTTATTTCATTGGCTTTACCGAATTTATCTGGCACCATTTCACCTCTGTAACCCAATAACCATTCGCGTCTGTCATTGACACGTTCTTTTTTGAAAAGCATGTCGATTCTGTCATTGTCCCTATCATTGATATAATTAAATTTTATCAAATGTTTAGACAGATTTTTAAACATTTCTTTAATTTCAACGCTCGATATGGTGCCCAAACCTTTGTAATATTTACAGTGGTGGTTTACTAATTTCGGTTTATCTAAATTATATTTATTCAGGTCGTAATATTCTTTTATGTCTTTACCCTTTTTTGCGATTACTATGGGGGTGATGAATTCGTAGCAGAAACCGAGTTCTAATAATTCCGGCCAGAATTTATGAATAAAATTTATCAATAATCCTTTTATACTATAGCCGTCTACATCAGAATCTGTAATAAAAATGACTTTGCCATAACGCAGTTCTGCGACTGACGTATATTTCTTACCAGGCACTAATCCTATGATCTGTAATATTTTTTGTATTTCGTCGTTTTCGGTGATTTTGCTGACTTTGACATCACGGACATTTAATGGCTTGCCTTTAAGCGGGAAACACCCGTAATAGTCACGTCCTATTACTGAAAGACCTGCCAAAACTGAAGTTTTTGCACTATCTCCTTCGGCGAGTAAAATCCCACATTTATAACCTTCGTTAGTCCCGGCTTTGTGCGCGTCTACTAGTTTCTCCACACGCACGGTCTTGCCGCCTGATTTCTTATTCATCTTGTTCAACTCCATCTGTTCTTTCATCTGCACCCACTCGAGAATCGATTGGATTATGTCAGATTTTAGAAGTTGCTTATACAACTTGTCAGACAGGTCGACCCGGTCTTCTATCTTTATCGTTAGGTTTTCTTTTGTCTGTGTGTCAAAAATTGGATTGGCTATTTTAGATATTAGGAACAGATGAAATTTGTTTTTAATGTCGGACGGCTTTATTTTTATCCCCTTGTTGCCTTTAGTCAAATCTTCTATAAGTTTTTTGATAATTTGATTCATTATCATGTCGACGTGTGTACCGCCCAACCACGTCGTATTGCCATTGACTATGCTGCATTGCTCAAAATTATCGTTGTTTGATTGCGCCAGACCCATCGACCATTTATCGTTAATCGTTTCTGTAAATAACTCGACACTTTCGTGCAAATGTAATTTGCACCAGTCGGACATACTATTTATGTTTATCAGTACATCATTGAAATACACTTTTATCTTCGGGTTGTATGCGGCGATGTCGATGACGCGTTTGACAAATAGTTTGAGTGTGTCCTTTTCCAATCCAGTGATTGGCAATCGGTCGAAATCTGTAGTGTACGTTATCTGGGTGTACGACTTTGTAGACGGTTTTATAATCGGCTGTGTCTTGTTCTTCAGGTTGTTGTTTAGTTCCTGGTAATAAGATTTTTTACCGTCAGCACAGTCTATTATGAATTTCTTGGAGAATATGGACACTAACTTAGAGCCGAGGCCGTTGCGACCTGCCCCGAATCTCTCCTCTGTGTCATCGTAATTGGAACCGGTCAGCAAGTGTCCGAATATCAATTCCGGTACATACACGTTGTGTTCTTTGTGTATCTGGATTGGTATTCCGGCACCATCGTTCCATACGCTTATCTTGAAATCCGGAGTTACGCCCACTTTTATGGTCTTAACTCCAGTGTTTCTCTGTACGTGGTCAGACGCATTCGTGAGAATCTCATCAAACAGTTTAAGAAATGCCGGGATGTACTTTAATGTCTGCTTTGATATTTCTATTTTTGATAAATCTTCGGTGTTTTTAACTGCCCATACAGATTTCTCTTGGACTAATGTGGAACCTACGTATGTATCGGGCCTGAGTAATACATGGTCTTCTTGTGATACTTTCTTGTAAATATCTTCAATTTTTTTACTAGCTGTCATACAATTTTTAATTCTTTTTATACCGGTTATTGCTTTCAACAGAACTCATGGTTCTACGTATTATATTACAAAAGGTCAAAAATGTTTACACTATTCTCAATTTTGACCAGGCATTCAGTATGTATATAGTAATATATTTTACATATTTTGTAATTATATCATATGTGTCCTTGTTTTTGTATGTGCGAAAATAATCACATAATTGTGTAAAATCAAATAAAACATGAGAGCAATCAAATTTATCATCACGTTGTTTTTCATCACGATGTCGTACTGGGTAACATGTCTCGTATTCCAGAGGAATTTCAAACACGCTGGTATGGCGTTTTCGGCCGATGACTGGACCGAGAACACGCTGATGATACTTTTAACATCGACATTCATATCTATGGCCGGCGTTTTGTGTATAGGTGTATTGTCGATGTTCACACATTTCGTGTTCATTAAATTAATTTATGCTGACGAAATTAAACAAGCTGCATTTTTTTATATAAAAAACAGAAATAAAGACACGAACATATCGAAACAGTACATAAAGCAGTTCGAGAAGTATGAGCGGTCTAAATTGACATTCAAGCAGAAATTTTTAAAAATACTAAGTAAGGTAACCAATGGTTAGTGATAAAATACAGAAGATAAAAGACAAGGGATTATTCGGGAACCTTATCGAAGTTGGGTGCGGATGCCCGGTATATGCTGAATTGTGTAACCACCCAAATACCGCATCCAAAATAGTTAACTGGGCATTCTCGCCCAACAACTGGGAATGGAACTTAGAGCACTACAAACACGGCGCCGACATCAGGGCAATCAGCCCTGATGTCGCATATAACTTTGTAAATCCTGATGCGGTAGACTCCAGTATAAATTTTGTTCTGACGAACACCATACAGATAGCAAACGCTAACGACGTACAGACACACGGATGGTTCGCGCTTTACTCGTTGATGCAGAATACATATTCGTGGAAGTTTTATCACTTCACGATTAATGGGTTTCGCACACGCAGAGAGTACATATCGATAATCGCAGAGATTGGCATAGACATAATCGCGTCATGCAACAACGTTGAGGAACTTGACAACGGTTACATCGACATTATCATGGACCGTGACTTATCTGGTTCTAAATTCAAGTTCAATCGCAAAGACACGTTGACGGCGATGATAAACGGTGTCTCTAATGTAGACGGGATGCACAACACATGTGCAGTATTCACGGCGGAAGGCGAGATAGATAGGTTTAATACCTTACTACGTTCCGTAGACAATGACCTGACAGTCTTCAAGGGAAGTTTCAACCCGATACACATGCAACACTTACATTTATTGGAAGAGATGTCTAAGACTGTGGGCGGGAAACAGGTCTTCTGTATTTCAACACACAACAGAGACCGTTCCAAACGGGTAGATGTAGATTCTCTTATGACTCGGATAAACATTATAAACAAATTAGGTTACGATGTTATTGTCGATTGTTTTGGCGAGTACCATCAATCATATTTGGCGATAATAAACAATGTCGATTACAAGGATTTCGGCATACACTACAACATGGGCAGTGACATAATGTGCAGATTTTTGAAAGACGAAAACGTATTTTATCATAATGAGTTATTAGTACGTAAGTTCAACTCGAAATGGAGTAAATGCACATTCTACTGGGACAAACGCCCGGGTTTCGAAGACGTGTATGTTACAACAGGATTAGAACGCATAAAACAATTAACGACAGTGCAAAAACAAGTGTCTTCTACATTGATACGCAACCTAATAGATTCTAAGAACATGAATGAGCTTAGAATGTACGTTAGCGATGAGTTGATAGAGATATACATTTCAATATACGGCAAATTAGATTAATATGACACATAGCGAATTCAACATAGAGTTATTGAAAAACAATGAAATGATATGCCGTAACAGCCAGTTTTGCAAAGGCAAACAGGTAGGCATACACGGTCGCATGTTCGGTGCCGATTTGATGGAAGAGCTGGACGCAGTGTGCGCTGTATTCGCCGCAGAGATATGTGACACTCCGTGGGTGGTCACAAAGACCATGAACATCGAGTTCATATCCTCAGTACTGCCGAACCAGATATACAAGACATACGTAGGCATCAAGAAGATTGGTACCACATCGCTAACGTTGACAGCAGAGATACGCAAGCACTCGGTACACACCGAGCACGAGACCGTAGCGTTGAAGGCTGAAACGATTTTTGTCAGAATAAACGAGGACGGCGAGCCAATAAAGATTTCTGACAGCATAAGAAAGAAATTCGGATATGAGCTCATCGGATAAATATAAATTAAAACTACAAAAAGAAGAAAAACTCTTCTATTTGAAGGAAACAAATCATATAATTGTGTTGAATGCCAAAACAAAATATTGGGATAATTTTCACATAAAACGATTAGCAGAATACATGAAGAAAAAGTTTGTGTACGGTATATCTACAATGAACATGAATTAAAAATAAAATAAAATAAATAAGTTATGAAACAATTTCAAAATTTTTGGAACATTTGCTTGGCGACTGACAGTTACAAGGCGTCACACTGGAACATGCTGCCTAAGGGGTTGACATATACAGAATCATATTGCGAGTCACGCGGTGGTGCGTATCCGTTCACGCTGTTCTTCGGGTTACAGTATTACATCGAGTCATACCTGACCGGAGTACAGGTCACCGAAGAGAAGATTTACGAGGCCGTACAATTCTATAACGCGCATTTCGGCATTGACAATATATTCAATGAAGCCGGGTGGAGACACATCTTGGACAAGCACAAGGGCAAATTACCTATTAAAATAGAGGCTGTCAAAGAAGGCAGCATTATGCCGACAAAGACTATGTTGTTCAAGATTTCAAATACTGACCCGGAGTGCGCTTGGCTTGTCAACTGGTGCGAGACACTATTGATGAAAATTTGGTATCCTATCACAGTGGCGACTAATTCATTGGCCGGAAGAGAATATCTGGATATTCATATGGAGAAATCTGGAACCTCGAACATGCAACACTTCATGCTGCACGATTTCGGTTACCGTGGCGTGGCTAGCGAAGAACAGGCGTGGCTCGGCGGTGCTGCGCACTTGTTGAGCTTCAACGGTACTGATACAGTTGCGGGAGTTAGAATGTTGATGCACTATTACGGCGCACCGATGTGCGGATTCTCTGTAAATGCATCGGAGCATATGGTGATGACCATCCGGGGTCGTGATATGGAGAAAGAAACATATAGAGATATTTTGAAGAAATATCGTACAGGAGTATTATCATTGGTTTCTGACCAGTATGACATATACAGTGTTTGTACATTCTTGCATACAGACCCGGAATTGAGGGAACTGATTCTTAGCCGAGATGGCAAATTGGTTATACGCCCGGACTCTGGAGAGCCGTGTGAGGTTCTCGAGAAGTGCCTCGAGATACTGGCAGAGGGATTCGGCTACACCATAAATGAAAAGGGTTACAAGGTAATCAATCCCAAGATTGGGTTGATTCAAGGCGACGGAATCACCATCAACACGATGTATTCTATCGCTGAATATCTCGGGGCCAAGGGCTGGAGCATCGATAATTTGGTGTTCGGCTCAGGCGGTGGCATATTACAGAAATACGACCGTGACACACTCAAGTTTGCGATAAAGTGCTCTTACGCAGTAATAGACGGCAAAGCCGTCGACGTGTATAAAGACCCAATCACTTCTAAAGGAAGCAAGACTTCAAAACGCGGACAGCTGTACACCATATGGGACGAGAAAAACGGGTACACGACGGTCAACGCACACGATTTGAAAAAACACGGTTTTTTCGAAAATATGTTACATACGGTTTTAGAGAACGGTGAAGCATTGAACACACAGACTTTAGAACAGATTAAAAACGTTATGTCAATAGACACTAAACGTATAGCTGATGTTTCAGTAGAAAAAATAAATAAATAAATAAATAACGAGCAATATGGCACCTATAAACTTACAGAAAACAGAAAATAAATATGCGGTAATTACCGCGATTTACCAGGGAACCAGATACAGTTCTATACCACTAGAACTGCTTCCTAATTCGGACAATATCAAGCTGGTATTGACTCTTTCCGAGGCCGGTACTTCATCATCAAACATGATTAAGTTTCCGATTGGTCCAAGTTCATTCATGATATTCTCAAAAGAACAATTGATGGAGACACTGTTTGAAGTGAACGTCATGGACAATTTACCTAAGGTAAAGAAAGAGAAAACAAAACAAGTAAACTCATAATAATAATAATAATAATAATAATATAATAATATGTTAATCTGCAGCACATCAAGATGGTTCGAGTCTCTCAAAGAGATTCAGGAGCTTTTGGAATCGGCGTACAATACGAATATTGACAGGGCCGATTTGGAAATAAAGAAATTTGCAGATGGCGAGATTCTGCCGGTCTTCAAGGACTCGGTTCGAGACCATGACCTCATCATTATAGGTTCCACAGAACAGCCACACGATAACATTTTCGAGATGATATTAATCATCGATGCGGCACGCCGTGCGAGCGTCAATAAGATTACTCTGGTTATTCCGTATTTCGGTTACAGCCGACAAGACAGACGTAACGGCGAGAGATGTAGTCACGGTTCTAGGACCATAGCGAACATACTACAGAACGCGGGAGCCGAACACATCATAACATTCGACGTACACGCACTACAGATTGACGGCAATTTCGACATACCTTTCGATAACATAACAATCGATAGAGTGCTAGGTCAGACAGTCGCCAGAAAATTGACTGACATAAACTCGGAAATTGTGCTGTGTTCACCGGATGCCGGCGGCATCAAGCGTGTTGAGCACATAAACCACATGATGGAAGACAAGTATGGCATAGTTACAATATTGAAGAAACGGGTGGAAGCCAATAAGGTGGACTCGATGCAGTTGATTGGCGATGTGAAGGGTAAGTTCGTATTGATTTGTGATGACATATTGGACACTGGTGGCACATTGTGTAAGGCCGTGGAATATTTGTTGTCTGCGGGTGCCATTGGTGTTGGTGCCGCTATAACACACGGCATTCTTAGTAACGACGCCACTACCAAAATAGCGAATTCAAAGTTGGCATTCCTGATACTGACTACAACTACTTCTGGAGTTAGAAGTAAGGCGCACGACGTGTTGGACATACAGAGCAAATACGCGGACATTAACCAAAATAATGATGCAATGTCTGACGATGATAGGGCATCTAAAAACGACGTCAAGAACGTGGATTTTGTCAAGACCGAGATGATTGTTGCCAACGTCAATGGACTAATAGCCAACATCATTTTCAGACTAAACAAGTCCATGAGTTTGGAATCGAAACACTTAATAATTTCATAATGATTTTCTCGGGTTATACTGTGATATTATTTTTTTTATTATCATTTGTAGGTTTCGTCAATGGTGGAGTACACTTAACTTTCTATATAATAGAAGACAATGACAAATATCTGAAACCTGCGGGGTACTGGCTTGCCATAGCACTTGTAATGTTGATACTATTTATCACTATCAGTAAAATATTTTTAACATAATTATGAAAAACATTTCAGTAAACTTATCAAATTCGAGTGAACTAGCATTCAAGCCGGAACTAATAGCGATAGAACACTTAGGCGCACTACCGTCATACATACAGATAAACAACCTGGAGATTCCGATGGAATTTGCGATGAAGGTCATTAACAACTCCAATAATGTATACAAGACGTATGAGAACATTAACGTGCACTTCGCAGACCATATCGCAGACATGTCTAATATCGTCGACCGGTTCGTAGTGACAACTAAGGCCGTGTCCAATTTCGCAGCGAAGAGACACGACGATTGTGATATAGTGTTATATTTCAACCTAGTATCCGAATCAATACCGGTATTGAAGAGCAAGGACAAATTATATCCGGACGCATCAATAGTTTTATACTATGACGCAAATAAGACCACGGACGACGCCATAAAATTAGTGTTGACTGACATATTCAAGTACTGCCACATAGACAACGAGGAGTTCATCGACGACAACTCGTACATAAACCTTGTCGTGAAGAGGTCTGACGGTTCGTTGGACACCAAAGAGTTTGCGATAAAAGACCCGAAGATAAATCTATCTCTTTCGTACGGCGTGGAGTTCAAGACCATTGATAATACCATATTCAAGGGATTGAGAAAGTCAGACAAAGGTATCTGGATATTCCACGGGCCTCCGGGAACCGGAAAGTCAATGTACATTCGCAACCTGATAAAACGACTTAACAAGATTGACGAGGTTAACAACGTCATATACATGTCGTCTGAGATGATTGGCTCGCTAGAGAGCCCAGATTTCCTGCCGTTCATACAAGATTACAAGGATTCGGTTCTAGTCATAGAGGACGCCGACATAGCGCTAGAGAGTCGCAAGAGCCACGGGTCAATCGTCAAGACAGTTTTACAGTTGACCGATGGCATACTAGCAGACTGTCTTAGACTTAAGATAATAGCGACATTCAACTGTGAATTGTCGGCCATAGATTCTGCGTTATTGCGCAAGGGCCGATTACAGTACAGACACGAGTTCAGGTATTTGACCCGGGCAGAGGCTCTAAAACTTGCTGCAAGCCTGAAGATAGACTCTAAAATATTCGAGAGCGACGATTACGCACACAAGGACAGCTGGTCGCTTGCCGAGATATATAACATAGAACAGGACTTCCACTGGGACAAGAAACAACAGAAGATTGGTTTCGGTCTGTGAAAAACAAATAAACGAGATAAAAATCTGGAAACGCGAGTTTTTCATATATAATGTATGAGAGTAATCAAGCCATATGATTTAACACAGGTGACCATGCAGTCGCTAGTAGACAAAGGCCTCATATTGTCTGCTGATGGCAATAAGATATGGAGTGCGAGCATTTTCCCAAAGTCTAAGGTGCTCAACATTCTACCAAACACCGACAAAGACCACATAATCACACAGATTGAAGATTCTCTGTTCTCTAAGTTTGTTGTATTGGATAAGCCACAACAAAACGTTTACATTAAACTAGGAACCGGTAGGAAGTATATAAAGTCCGTGGAAATCGGCGATTACAACGACAGCGTAAAACGCTACGCGCAATTGGACAAGCCGATAGATTACAGTGGCGACGCTAAGAAATTCATGAACTTGCCGGTTTACGATTTAACACTCATACAAGAGCTGGATACAAGCGTAGAGATGATACACCGCCCGGGAGTAAACCTGGCAGATTTTCTGCCTCAGTCGAGAAGACAGATGTTCGAGACTTTGATAAAACACCCACACATACCACACCCGAAACCGCTACCGTTGCCGTTCAAGCACAATAACAAGGCAATCATAGAACACATATTCAAATGGGCGTTAGACAAGGGCGTCAAGTACATATATTGCATAAATGAGTACAGACCGTACTCGATGACCCACGAGTGGGCCACACCTTATGTTTATTATACGATAAAGGGTTCTTACTAATCAAACTTTCCGCCGGCTCGTCATTATAATTAATTTATTATATAAAAATTATTTACAAGATATTTAGACTTTTGTAAATAATTTTTATATAATAAATTAACTAATAAATACAATATGAACACAAATAAAACAAATAGCACTCCCCACATTATCGGAATTTCCGGTAAATTGGGGAGTGGTTGAGGAAAAGATACTGTCGCCAATATAATAAGAAAACACGACACGTCGTTTCAGAACAAGGCATTTGCTCATAAACTGAAAGAGATTGTGTGTGTCCTGGCGTCGTGTCCAATATCTGATACGATGACACAGGCTGGCAAGAATAAACACGTTGACGCTTTTGATATGACTATCGGTCAGATGTTACAGAAAATCGGTACAGACACTCTCAGAAATCATTTCAACGAGAACGTGTGGGTTAACGCATTGTTGTCGGAACTGAACAAGAACCCAGGCAATTACATTATAACAGATTGCCGGTTTAAGAACGAGGCACAGGCGGTAAAGGACGCAGGCGGTTTCCTTATACGTGTCAATAGACCAATTAATCCGATAGCGAAGAATTCAAATCGCGACCTGTCGCATCCGTCAGAAACTGACTTAGACGATTATACAGGATTCGATGTCATCATTCAGAATGATTCTGACTTAAATTCGCTGAATGTAAAGGTAATTGGGGCTATTACAACACATTTGTCGCATTAATGTTCATGTTTTTATTTATTTTTATATCAATAAAATAATATATAAATAAATAAAAACGACACTATTCGCATGGAATTAGCATCTTGGTTACAATCAGATAAGACGAACTTCCCGATACTCGGGTTGGACATTTTTTCGACATTCCTGAAGGTGTGCGCAGAGTTTTCGCAGTGGGCGCTTGACGACATAGGTCTTGCGAACAGGAACAACGCATATAAGATTTGGGTCTGCTGGATTAAACCGGAAGACGCCAAGAAAGTCAAGGAAGTATTGGCGCGTTATACTTCCATGAAATTGCTGTCGCACTATTACGACATCAATATAGTCGAGCGGAATATGATTGGTCTATACGTGAAGATGGACTGGAACGAGAACCGATGGGAGTTCAGCTACGGTATAACCAACAACAAGAAGATGTTCAAGGTCGGCGAGTTTGATTACACGTTCAATACTAAATTGCCAGAGCACAAGATACTCAAGTACGTCGTAGACGAGATTGAAGATTTCAACCCTAGACAGCATCTGCTTTTATACAAGATAAAACAGGATTGCACCATGTTCAATCCGGGATATTGCCAGAGAACAGACCCACAGGTTATAGACAAGGAAGTTGTCATATCTGCATTCAACCTCGGGCAGTGGTCCGAACATGGTTTGGTGAACGGTGAACCCGAAAAATGGATTGGCGTATTCAAGGACTGGGTGAAGACCCAGAAATGGTGGAATTCCGTACACTTAGTATTGAGACCCAGGAAGGACAAATGGATGGATTTCGTGCTGAAACTCAAATAAATAAATACAACGGTAATAAAAATCAGGGCCAATAATTGGCCCTGATTTTTTTATATCAATATAACGACTATATTTGCATATGACAAATACGACTTCCGTATTTATAAACATATTCATATAATTGCGATATAATATAAATATGAAAGTTATAGTCGCAGGTTCACGCACGTTTACGGATTACTCTATATTAAAGAGTACGTTGGACGAGTTGTACGATGAGACGGATATAGAAATTGTCTCTGGGACTGCACGCGGCGCGGATAAGATGGGCGAACGGTGGGCCAAAGAGAACGGTAAAATCATTCACGAGTTCTTCCCGGATTGGGAAGGACTCGGTAAGTCTGCCGGATACAGACGCAATGAGGACATGGCGAAGTTCGCTGATGCGTGCATCTGTTTCTGGGACGGTTTGAGCCCGGGAACCAAACACATGATTGACCTGGCCAAGCAATATAAATTAAAACTTAAAGTAATAAGATACTCATGAAAAAAATAACATTAAACTTCTTCGACTTCGACGGTTCGTTGATAGACTCGCCGTTACCTGACAACGGCAAAATCAGGTGGTCCGAACATCACGGTAAGCCATATCCACACTTAGGTTGGTGGGGGCGTGAAGAGAGTCTCGACCTCGACGTATTCGACATCAAGCCGAAAGACATTGCACATGCTGCGTATTTACGCCACTCGAAAGACCCTTCGACACACAACTACATTCTAACAAGTCGCATACCGAAGCTGAAAGATAAGCTGAAAGCGATCCTTGACGCGAACGACATACAGATGATAGAGATTCTGTGCGCTAAGGGAGGATTGACCAAAGGCCAACAAATTATTGAGTTGTTGGCCACTGTCGAATCAGCCGGCAAGACCGTCGGAGAGATTAATATGTGGGAAGACAGGAACAAGGAGATTGCGACAATAGAACCGTTCCGCGTTTTTTTAACGAGTGCCGGTATTACTCTGAACATATACAAGATTGAGTCTGACGCAAAAGATTGACGCTATCACGCTAACAAACAAATTAAAATTTTATGCAAACTAACGGAAACATGCTAGATGAGTCTAGCAGATTAATGGCGCAGATAAAAAATACGTCAAAATTAAAAGAGCTAAAACGCGCGAAACGTAAATACTATTTTATTCTAATAAAAAAATGGGTAATCCGTGTCTCGATTATAGCATTTATTATTAGCGCATTATTTCTGCCAGTAAAGACTGGCGATATTCTTGGCGTGTGGGCTCACGATTTCTTTGGAACAATTTATAAAAATATAGTTAAATAATATGGATTACAAGACATTATCGGAAATGCTTTACAAGGTTGTAAAACATCCATCACAGTGGAACCTGCAAGATATTAAAAGGGCTGGAAAAATGCAAAAGATTCTGCAACGAGAAATCGAAAAAGAATTGTCTTTAGTTAGCTCAGTTGCAGTTAATGATGGCGTAATAAAATCGGATGAAACGCCTGTTACAACCTCACAAGAGCACGTGTCGTTTATGCAGAGAATATTTACGGAACATGACGCAACATTTGACGCGAGCATAATTAATCAAGCACCCGGCAAAGACACAATTGAAAAAAATAATGTAGATGTAACAGCGCCAGTAACTGTGGGTTGTAGATTTTTTGTCACTATAATATGTTCGTCTATAATTAAGAAGCCGCCATATCAGATATTTCGTGGCGATGATATAATAGAAAAAGATTTTATGACCGACCAAGTCACTAAAACAAATTCTGTCATATATGCGGTGATTGACGCGACAGTGAGTGATATTACCACAACACTAAACGAGTATTTCACAGAAGCATGTATTATATCTACTGTTATGCACAATTCAGACTGGGTGCCACAGCAATATAAAACGGTATGGCACAACAAAACTAAACTAAAATAATTATAAAATGGAAAATCACTTTAAGAAAGTAAAGGCGTTGAACAAGAAAGACACGTTCAGCATAGAACTGGCGCTTTGCAAACTGTTTGAAGAGGCCGGCGAACTGGCGCAGGCGGTGAACATGAAGACAGGCCGCAAGGTCACTAAACTGACAGACCGACAGATCAAGGACAACATCACTGAGGAGTGTGCTGACACTATACAGAACGTGTTCAGTGTCGCAGACAAGGCAGGAATAACGTACAAACAGATATGCGACGCATTCACCAAGAAGAACATCAAGTGGGAAAATAACATAAAGAATAGAGATATTAACGTCACCGGCAACAAGAAAGTATGATTCGTATAGAGGATCGTATAAATACGATAAACGAATACTTCGGTACGGACTACTCAGTAACCGATGTGGTACACGATAAATCACACACATTTCCGAAGCCGTCTATATACCAATTTTCTGAGATTCTCAGGTTTGTGCACAGAATACGTGATGAAGGATTTATTGTAAACATACAGGACCTCAACCCGTTAGACAGACCCCCAGAATACAAGATATGGTTTAATTTGACGGAAGGAATGATAGAGTGCCCGTTCGGGCATATTTCACAGGGCACTGCACACGGTCATCTGGAATGCACGACTCTCGTGCATTGCCTGTTGTATTCCATATCGGAATGGTGTAAATACAATAAATGCGTCAAACAGAATATCGTCTGGCACAGGTCAAGAAATGCCAAGTGGGAAGGTTATGCACAGGTCGGCGATAGGGAAATTCTGATCTATAGAATACACGACTTAGATTATTTCCATCTCGAGTATGTCGACCTTAACAAACAGATATATATGTCGGATATGCCTGAGAGTTATTATATTGACGATGTCAAGAGCGATGCACAGTCGATGATGTACAGCAGCATTGTCAGTATATTTGATGACCCAGAGAATTATAATCTGAAAAACAAATAATTTTACATAAATACTAATACCGATAAAAGCCTTGCATAGCAAAGCTTTTTTATTTTTTACATAATTATTTTACATTTTTACGTAAAATAATTTTTTTTATTCGAAAATTATATATATTTTCACAACATTAAATTAAACTAATCAAAAATAAAAACATGGACAAGACATTAGGAAGTATTATTTACACCGCATTTACAATATGCACCGCGGTAATTGGTCACAGTATGCATCACCGCATTTCCTGGGTTATAATCGACATTATTTTCGCACCATTGGTGTGGTTGAAGTGGCTTATATGCCAGGAAGTGAATCTGACAATAATTAAACACGCTTTTCAATTCTTCTTTAAATAACTTTTGCGATTATTCTCGTTTTTAATTTTTAATAACTAAATAAACAAACAACTAAAAACAAACAACTAAAACAAACAGACCCGACCTATGAACCGTAATAACTTTAACATCCAGAACAAATTGACAATTATCGACCAACACTCAATCGGTAAGTATTTACAGGAATTGAACGTCGATAAGAACACAGTACCAATGACACCAGCGATGGAACACGAATTGTTCGTGGAGTACAAATTGACCGGTGACAAGAAAATCAAAGACAGACTGATAACTGCGAATTTGCGTTGGGTTATTACAATTGCCAAGCAGTTCAACTTTCCTAAGGCCAGACTGGAAGACCTCATCAACGAGGGTAACATCGGCATGATTAGAGCAATCGACAAGTTTGACCCTACTCGCGGCACGTCGTTTCTGACATTTGCCACGTGGTACATTCGCCAGGAAATCAACATGTACATAAACGACACGTTGTCTGACGTTGTTCAACCTGCGAACCGTTACAGAATAAACAAGTTGGTGAATAAAGCCGAGGCAATCCTGCGTGCAGGCGGAGACGAAAGCCCATCTAACGAAGATCTGATTGATGTGTACTTGAGAATCAAGGAAAGCACTGACCCAATCCTGACGGCCGCAGACTATAGCGAGATTAAGACACAGTCAAAGGGTTTCGTGTCTATGGAGACGCAAATTGCCGGAGTTGACAGCGAGGACATGAACCTCGCGAGCACGTTCAAGGCCAGTGCCGACTATGCTACTGATTACGAGTTCTCGAAAGCCGACAAGAATTACGAGATTAACGTAATGCTGAAATCATGTCTTACTGCTCGTGAACGCGAGATTGTTGAGTACAGTTTCGGTCTTAACGGAAAGGACGAAAAGACCTTGTGTCAGATTTCTGAAATCATCGTATTGACCCGCGAGCGTGTCGGACAGCTGTTACAGGGTTCTCTAGAAAAAATGAAAAAACAAAAGAACAAAGTGCTGACGGCTATTGCCATTGTATACGAGCCGAGCCAGCGCTCCGAGTCTTATTACATGAAAAGCTAATAAATAACAAGTGTTAATGTAAAATCCCAGGGAAACACCCTGGGATTTTTGTTTACTGTAATTAAACAATATACTTGTAGCAATTACATAACATGATACACACATACAACGATTTCATACAGTACATACCAGATTTAAAAAAATACGTGCGTAGCAAGATAAAAACTGACTGGTGGAAGGACGTGGTGCAAGACACCCTGATATACCTGTACATAAAGTTCGACAAGCTCATCATAACCGACTTAAAGGGCCTCATCATAAACACCGCTAACTTCTTCATAAACAAACACTTCAGACCTTCTAGGGTGGAGTACTGTGACGTGACTGAAGCCAAATACATGTTCTCGGCTCACGACACGATGAAACCGGTCTTCAAGATCGGCAGTTGGAACGGCAACGACATAGACGACAAGTTGTACTCGAACCTCAGACGCGTTTCAAAGGCGCTCTTCGCCCCATTCGAGATGCAGCTCAACGACTGTTCGGTGCGCGAGATCGCCATGGCGTTGGAACTGAACGAGAACACGGTAAAGACCAGGATAAAGCGGTGCAAGGAATTTTTGAAAGACGGGTTATAAGATTTAACGGTACAAAAATATACAAAATGACAGATAACACAAAGACGAAAAATCCAATATTGGATAATATGATAAACGATTACAAGTCACTCATGCCAATTCGCGAGTTGACACTCAAGTACGGTGTTACTGACGGGTATGTGCGAGCATTGATGAATATCAACGGCATAACAAGACATAATGTTACTCGCATAAAACGAAGGCTGTGGGAAAAACAAGACATCGACTACCTGAAAAACAATTACGGTAAACTGCACATGGGCGAGATTATATCGCATCTAAACAGACCCGAAATATCAATCAGAGTGAAAGCTAACATGTTGAAACTTTACTGTGTTGGTAAGCCCCGATACAACGAGTCTGTAATCATAAAACACAAATATGACATTATCATAGACATTTACAATAAAATACGAGTAGAATGCAAGAGTCTCGTAGAGGCAGCATTGAAAATCTCAGAGACCACCAAAATCGGCCCAATAAGATTAGGTCAGATACTGGACACACGTGGCATAACTAGACCGGACAGGTACAATGAAAATTACAATAAAACATGGACATATTACGAGGTGAAAAGGTTGAAGGAATTATATAAAACTAAAACAACGAAGGAATGTGCGAAATTAATGAATAGAAGTTTCCATGCTGTTGCTTCGAAAATAAAAGGCATAAAAATACATAAAACTAAATAACCATGGCATCAGACAAGACCCGTGAGATTGCGCTCGGTGACAAAGTTCGTACAGTGTGTAAGAGCATTGAGCTCCCGATAATAACACAGGACCGTGGATTTCTGTTATCGATAATTAAATAGTATAATTGCATCATGACAGAAATTGAATTGATACAGTTCATGTTCCCGAAGATAATCGCTGCTACCGTATGCGGTCTCATCATCGGGTGGGAACGAGAACTCAAGAACAAGGTTGCCGGAATACGCACGCATATTATAGTGTGCGTCGGCGCTTGCATATTTACACTTATCGGAGTTGTGATGGCACAACAGGGACATTCAGACCCGACTAGGATAATTGGTCAGATTGTGACCGGAATTGGTTTCCTTGGTGCTGGAGTTATATTCAAGCAAGACGATAAGGTCACAGGCGTCACCTCTGCCGCGTTCATATGGCTGATAGCTAGTATCGGAGTGCTGATAGGAATCGGATACATCTGGGCAGGCATATCGTTTACCATATGTCTATTGTGCGTACTCATAGTATTACAGAAATTAGAATATTACATAAACCAAAAACAGTTAAACAAATCAAAAACAAAAAAATATGAACACTAAAAAAGTAGTTATCGGAGTTGCGGCAGGAGTTGCGGCATTTATTTTCTTGCCTATCACCAATATCTTAATCGGTACCGCGGTTGTCGGCGGGTTGATTTACGGATACAACAAGTTGAAATAATATCATGGTAGTAAACGGTATGGAACGTGATTACATTGTTCACGACGACGATAATGTCAGGGGATTCTTTGGTGAGTACCGGTGGCTGAGTAATTTTCATCAACGTCCTGTTCTGTGGATGGGGCTCGGTTTCACTTCGACAGAAGCTGCGTATCAGGCCAGCAAGTGTACTAATATTGATGCTGCGAGAGTTTTCCAAAACTACACCGCAGCACAGAGTAAGACGCACAGCCCGGATTCACCAAAAAACTGGCACAAAAATAAGTTTAATATAATGGCACAGATCGTGTTCCAGAAATTTCTCATACACCCAGAGCTTAGAGAACTGCTGCTAGAAACGGGCGACAGACATCTCGAGGAGACAAACCACTGGAATGACGTGTATTGGGGCGTGTGCAATGGGAATGGCGAAAATAATCTGGGTAAAATACTGATGTGTACACGTAAATATTTTAAGGAACTTGAATTATTAAGAGACGATAGTGCTGAATACATACAAATATAGACATGGATACAAAATTTATAAAAATTGACGGCGAGATATACAACGTCGCGGGCATACGCAAGATTGGTGAGCTGCTGGAGCACAAAGGAGAGCAACAGTGGTTTCGCATATGTTTCACCAATGCTGTCGAGCACTACGACGTCGAGTTCAATTACAAGGACCACATGGAAAGCGATGAGCATAAGTCCGAGTTTGTGAAGAAACTGTCGGAAGAGAAGAAGAAACTTGACAATTTCTTCCTGACCGGCGAAGGTCCGAACACGTATTTCCACACTATAGACCTGCGCAAATGATTGTGCAACTGAAAGGTCGTTACATAGACACGGACAGCATATGTCTCATATCCGGCGTGTACTTGAAAACAGGCACGATCGGGAAGATTTTCGCGTTCTGGATTCTGTTGAAGGGCCGGGATATGGAGATTGTTTTCGAATGGGACCTTAAAATGTACGACGGCGAGACACCTGAATCACTACGGCAGAAAGTGGGCGCCATACGCGACAAGCTGGCACGTAAGATTTCTCCGGACGTCGAGAACCTGGATGCGGTCATAAACCTCCGGAAGATGGACACATACACTAACTAACAAGCCAATCCCAAAATTAACAACAAAAAGAACATAGACATGATAAAAGTTACAGGAATGAAAGTGAAGCTTCACAAGCTTGAAGACGTGGCATTCGACGGGAAACACCCAAATGGCATAAACCCAGGACACGAACAGATTGGCAAGGCCATGTGGGAAGTCGTAGAAGGCGAGGGGTTTTCTATACAGACATACCGTGGGATGTTCCGCACGTCAAGAGTCACGAAAGTCAATGACGACAACACGTTCAACACGTTAAATTCTGTGTATAAATTGGAACTGTGCGAAGACACACCGGTGGATAATAACATTAAATAAACTGTTGACATGACAGACTCAGATAAACATAAGTACAAACTCAAACCGATACCGAACCGGATATACACGCACTACAAGGGCGGGCTGTACGAAGTATTGCACCTGGCAATATCATCTATAGACGATTCGGACCAGGTCATATACAGGTCGTTACACTACGGCACGTACCACACGAGACCGCTCAGCGAGTGGTCCGACGTGATGACAAAGAAGGAAGACAACGACGGGCATAGAGATATAATCAGATTCGAGCTATACAATGGATAACACAGAGTTCATACACACCCCGGGCGGAGACGCGATAAGACTGAGCACAGTATATCATGTGTCTAAGGTCGTACACAGTGAAGGATATAATAACCAACACCACCTAGACGGGTGCTATTTCAATATCACATACGGACCGAAGGGCGATGAGGCGCAATTCTATTACCGGTACTCTAATTACATCGAAGACAGGGAAACGCTGATGAAAAAAATCGAGAACCTCCGAATGGATATACTGAAACTGATGAACAACGGTGTTGAGGTGAAGCCGGTCAACAGCGCAATAAAATTGAAGAAGAAAGATGGATAATATGACCCTGAAAATAAATTAAACAAAATAACCGTATAACAGTATAACTGATATGAATGATAAAGAAGTGGGACTATTCGGTACGTGTAACGACTCCCAATGGAGAGAGTCACTGATACCCTTGCTCGATTGTAAATACTATAACCCGGTGGTTAAAGACTGGAACGAGGAAGCGCAGAAGCTGGAGATTGAGAAACGACACACATGCGACTACATACTGTACGTGGTCACACCGAAAATGACGGGAGTCTATTCCATAGCCGAAAGCGTTTACGACGCGTGTAATAGACCAGAAAAAACACTATTCTGCGTGATATACAACGACGACAACAACGAGTTCACCGAACACCAGGCGAAGTCTCTGGAAATGACTAAAAAAATGATAGCGAACTGCGGGGCACGGGTATTCGACACTCTTGAAAATGTTGCAGAGTTTTTAAATTACGTCACCAGTAAATCGTAAGAGATGGAAAAAGATGGGTTATAGAGAAGACGGTGAATACACAAGACACTCGGGAAATCTCTGATGTCGCCAAATATTCAGGTCTTGAGACTACACACGAAGTTTTCAAAACACTGTGCGCAGCAGGTAAAAAATTTAGCAAAATAAAACGTTTCCACTCGGTGAAAATGTTTGAGTGCGAAGAAATTAAAAGTAAAGAGAACAAAATAAATAAATAAAAACAAAAACAAATACAATGGAAAGTACATCAGAAATCTACGCACAACTGGCAAAATTATGGTCAGAATTCGAAACCGCTCACAACGGGACGAAAAAGAAAAACGCTGCAGAAGCACGCAAGGCATTAGGCGAAATCAAGAAATTGGTTACTCCATACAGAGCAGCGTCAGTTGAAGACGCTACCAAAGCGTAATAACGAAACAGATAAAATGGTGTCTGATTATTAACTAGTTAGACATCATTTTCTATTTTTTCTAAAAATAAATGAAAATATATTTCCGAATATCAAAACAAATGCATATATTTGCAGTATAATTAAAAACAAACAATATAAATTTACTATATAATATTACAATGAAAAAATTAGTTTACATATCAGCACCTGATTATCGTTATGAGGAACCGGATAGAAATACCTGGGTTGATAATGTATTATCTAATTTTTGATATGTGAAATAATTGAAAATAAAGATATTAAGTCTTCCCAGGTTCGAAAGAATTCTGGGATTTTTTTTTACAGCAGTTTATCGACCCACGAAATGATCTGCTTAATAAAACATTGGAACGGGGCCACGGGATGTGGGAAAGTTGGTAATCCGCTAGTTCTGGACACTAGAGACCGTCAGTTCGAATCTGGCTATCCCGACAAAATGAATAGAGTAGTAGGGTAATGGTAACCTACTTCGTTTGGGACGAAGATTTTGTCGGTTCGAGTCCGGTCTACTCTACAATGAAAATGAACGCTAAACTTGTCGGCACATGGATATTTATATCCGCCGCAATGACGCATTCATGATTTGCTCCCGTCGTCTAACGGTTAGGATGGCATTCTTTCAAGATGCAGATGCGAGTTCGGTTCTCGTCGGGAGTACAGCAGGTTTGAAAATTGTACCTATCACCAGAAACAATTTTAACGGATATATTGTGTAATGGTAACATACATCACTGTCTATGATGTGCTCCGGGTTCGATTCCCGGTATATCCGCAACATGTTCCCTTCGTTTAAATGGAATAGGACGTCGTTTATTGGCGACAATGCAGGTTCGAATCCTGCAGGGAATACTAGAGTAAAAATACACCTTCGAGGTCTAACGGTTAGGACATCTGCCTGTCACGCAGAAATTCAAGCGGGTTCAATTCCCGTCGAGGGTGCCAGACATTTATTAACAGAGAAATAAACAAAAATGAAAACAGCGAACAAGAATACTTATTATTACTATTATGACTTATTGACGTCTCGATGAGCTGTTAGTGTATTACTATACTAATCCCTTATTGAGAAATCAGTAAGGGATTTTTTATTTCGGGGTGTTATACCGTAGGGGCAGCGGGACAGACTGTAAATCTGTTGTCATTAGACTCGGGTGGTTCGACTCCATCACATCCCACATAAAAAAATGAGCGTACGGTCACGATGGCGGCGCACTCAGCAATGCAGGCATTCCACGACAAGATACAGAAGTGCGGAGTGCCAGAAGACATAGAATTGATGGATGAACATCGGTTAGTCGACGCTGTGAAACGCGCGAGAACATGTTCAACATCTGAAGCCAGGAGATTGATGGTACAAGGCGCAGTGCGTGTGAATGCAGTGAAGACGCTGGAAGACTGTGAATTGAAAACTGATGATATTGTAAAAATAGGCAAGCTCGATTTTGTGAAGATAAGATAAAATAAAATGTGTCAGTATGCAAGTGGCTAAAGCTGCCGGTCTGTAACACCGGCCTTTCGAGTTCGTAGGTTCGAATCCTACCTGGCACACATTTTTGTATATGTAGAATAATTCATATCATTGCTGTATGATAAATATTAGAACGTTTTTGGCATACTACACACCTGCGATTTTATGCATAATCTATTTCGTCTGGTCGATTGCCGTATTGTGGTTACTTGTTCATGTATTGATTAACCCGGAGAATATGAGGTGTCATTATCTTTACATACTAGTTTCACTGCGGTGCTTTAAGATTTTCGTCAACGGATGCATACCTTATGCAGACAGAAAGAAATACTTAGGAATATTATTAGCCTGATATGCTGCAACTCAAACCCAAAATAAAATCGCCTGAAAAACGAGAGTCATACTGTCTCACAGCGTTGACTGCAATTTCGATAGCATTTTTCATATTAAATAATTACTACAGATGGATATAGCAAAATTTGTTAACGAACGAATACACAAGAACCACCTCCCGATTAACTTGGGCGAGTGTTTGGACACGATGAAGAAGTATCAAGAAATTTATCCGGGCGTGTCAGAGATCAAATTATTTTTTCATTTTGTATTAAATAAAGTGGGTGGGATACTCAACAATATAGATGTTGAGTATGCTGAGATGTTCGGTAACCTGAAAGTCAAAGGCCGTTCGGATGTCACCTTTTATGAATTTGAAGACGAATCCGATTATTTAGAGTGGCAGAAAATGCGTATCGACGTGTATCGTGCCGTCACTGACCTCGGAGACACTCGCATGCTCAATTATATAGAGCTTTCTACGATGAACACAATATCGGACATCTTCACAAAGTGTAAGTACGAGCTGATAGGCGACGATGGCAAAGTGAATGTGATAAACAAGACCGGTTACGGCACCGACCAAGACACGTTGTCGTTCATAAAATTCATGGGCGGTAAGTTCAAGGACGGTTGCACATTTAGAGCGATAGTATAATGACAAACACTAACATAACGATAATGGTCAGAGTCGAAGTCAAGGACGGATTCGTCAGTGATTTCATCAGGGAGACGTTTCATGCGAGAGACATCGCGGAATCTATTGAACCCGGATGCGTGCGTTACGACATCATACAGGACATAACAGATACACACAAGTTCACTCTGTTAGAGAGTTACACGTCAGAGACAGCGATCGACGACCACAAATCGACACAACACTTCATCAACTGGCGTGCCAACGTGCAGGAGATGATGGCAAGCCCGAGGACAACCACTAAAAATAAATATTTGTAATGATGACAAAAGAACACACTGCGACCATATCGTTGGTGAAATCGGCGAGCCCGTTTGACGGGTTGGATATTCAATATGTCGAGGATTATAATAAAACCGATCTAACGATGTGCCTGAAATTCATGTTGAATGACAGGCACATCGGGACAATAAAAAATAACAAGGAGGGTCATTACCCATTTGTGTTTACTACACTGTCTCCGTTACTTAATGATTTTCAGTCTAGGACTTTGCTGGGTCTGAAAAATGATATAGAAAGCAAATTAGAAGAATTATTCACATACTTAAATACATTGAAATAAAGACCAGAGAAGTGAACGCTCCACGGAGAGAAACTTCGCGTCATTTCCCACTGATGTGGAAGACCGATAGGTCGTCATACCACAGCAACACGGAATGCAACTCAAACAGACTTAGATAGGGAACAGTGGTATCAGCGATAGTCAGGTAGAGGCCAACAGACAAATGTTCACATAAAGCAGAAACGCGGGTAAGCTCAGTCTTTTATTTAATAAATAGAATTAATAAAATCGTATAAGAGAAATAAAATCACTATGATAACACACGACGAGATAAACAGTAGGGTCAGTTCATTTGAACTGACCGAAGACGAGAAAGCCATATTGGCCAGATTCGATCAGATTTGCAGCGATAAGATTGAGAATAATTTCGCAAGTAGTGACACCGTATACGTAGGCGAGGTACTGTTTTTTGATGTGTTCCGTAGTGCCGGCACCCTAGGTAAACGCAAGAAAATCATCATAGAACACCTCAAGGCCAACGCCGTTGACGACGGTTGGAAGATTGAATTGATAGATGAGTATTACAACATAACGCCGTTGGGATGCAAGAATACGTAAGATACGAACTCGAGTATCGTAAGTACAGTTCGAACGTTGTTCTCGGCGTATATGAATTCATAGACGAGAACGGCAAGAAGAAAGAAAAACGCGATGTTGTAATATGCCCAATTTTAAAGAAAGAAGATGGCGATATACACGCGTCGTTTATACTCGAGCACATGTCAAAGTCGCTGGTGAAATCGGCCGTCGTGAGAAACAACATCAAGATTCACAGGGATGTGGCGTTCAAACTGCGACGCAAGAACAATAAACAATAAATAATGGCAGACAACGAAAACATTCGAACAATAGAAGGACTCAAGTCGTATTGTAAATCACTCAGGGCATTCGACCCGTATCACACCATGTCTGCAAAGATGTTAGCGATAAACAATTTTTTCGGTGACGAGAACTTGGACACCGCAATAATCGGTCTCTCCGGCGGTGTGGACTCGTCGCTTGTGTATTACATGTTGCTCAACGCGTCTACGTATGCTAACTCGCCGATAAAAAAAGTCGTCGGGCTGTTCATGCCCATAAAATCGCGCGGGATAACCGGTCAGGACGCGGCGAAATTTCATTACGACGAACTCGTTAACAATATCAAGGAAGAATGGAAGCGCGCGTCTGTCAACAAGACTATAGACCTAACATATGTAGCAAACAGTTACTATTCGGCGATCGTGCCGAAGAACGACTGGGTGTGCGGGCAGATTGCCAGCGTAGTGCGTACGCCAGCGCTGTACGGCGTCGCTGCAGAATACCAGGCGAATGGATACAGGAGCATCGTCGTGGGGACTACGAACCGAGACGAGGGCGCTTACATAGGGTTCTACGGGAAGGCCAGCGACGGGATGGTCGATTTGCAGCCCATAGCTGACATGCACAAGTCTGAGGTGTGTGAGATGTCACGCATGCTCGGGGTGCCACAAGAGATTATAAACAGGCCACCAGAGGGAGACGTGTGGAACGGCGTTACTGACGAGGAACTATTCGGCGCGCCCTACTGGTTCCTCGAGCTGTACCAGGTGCTTCTGGAGAACGACGCGACATATCTCACGTCTTACGTCAAAGACTGCCCAGACGCCACGAAATGGTCAATCAACATAGAGATGTCACACGACAAGAACTTGCACAAGTACAAGGTCGGCAGTCCTTCCAGGTATTTAGATGTTTTGAGGAGAAATATTTTCTGACATGAACTAAAAAATGATATAATTGTAAAACCTAAAATAAATAGACTATGGAAAACCAAGAATTAAACAAAACGCGCGTCACGATTGTCAATTTCAATAAAGAGCAAATGAAGATTTATAATTTTCTTGAGTGTTTAAGTACATCGTGTAAAGACGCTGTGTCATTTAAAAAAATTGTCGATGTCGCCAAATTATATAAGATGGACCAGTCGTATATAAATATAATTAACAAACATTTTTTATTGATCAATACCTTGGAAAAAACACGTTGGAATCCAGTCAATGTGATTGATGCCAGATTGGTAAATAGTTTATATGCGGCATTTCTGAAAGAAAAAAAAATTCAAAACGACATACGTAAAATCAATAAAATCGAGGACAGTAAGATACCGTCTAATTTGATTTCCGTGTCTAAAATGTTACGCAAAATAGAATCGGTGAAACCACAGAAAGACCCATACGGTAACATATCGGAAGCTACCATAAATAAATATCTCTTCATCATGGAGATTATATATTTCGCTAGGACCATTAAGACATCAAAATATTACGAGAACATTAAGAAACTGAAAATTAGCGCGCAATTTCAGACAACGCTGAAATCACTGTGCCTAATATCGACGATAAAACACGATGTGACGTGGAACGCCCGTGTTATGCCGTGTAAAAAATTAGCAACTCGGGTGGCGCAGTATATGAACGCGGTAATTCAAAAACGCGGATTGCCACCGTTTGATATTACAGATTACTACGCGTCGCTAAATTTGGTTAATGAAAAGGTAATAGAAGCCTCTTTAATTGATGTTGAACGTACTGAAAATATTATACAAAAACCGGCGGTGTTTTTAAATAAATCACAGACGAGACCCGAGGCCAATAACGCGGCGTCAATCAATATGATATTGGCACAAGAGATTATATCAAAAGGTGGTGATAAGGAATTAGCACTTAAACTAATGCGTAACGAGATATAACGAAAGTATTTGTGCGTAAGAAAAACAATGACTGTTTAAATCATGCAAAACCATATTAATATCAATCAAATATAAGATCTAACATTATTTAAACCATGACGATAACCGATGTACATTATGATATAGCATATCACAAGATAATATCTTGTAAAAATACTACATCATATACGAGCGAAAATTTAGATAACATGCGCGAGTGTTCGGCATTTATATTGGACGCTCTAAATAAAATAAATAAAAAAAATGTCACCATAAAAAATTTCAATGGCGAAGACACTGAAATAGTGATACACATACGCGATATAATATTCCATCACAACATGCTAATGGTTTATGCGAAAGCCCTGTCGCGGGATTACATAAAAGATTACATGTCCGATATGGTTAAGACGTGGAATGACGATCACGATATTCAAAAACAAAATAAACGTTGGAGAGGGTTGAGGTATAGCAGTTGCGGTTACGGGAATGCGATTGTATACAGTTATGACGCGCATAAAATACAATTATGACAGGAATACCATGTGATGTGAGATTTTTTATCGAAATATTTTTTTATTCCAGATATTATACGTATCTTTACAGTATCAAAATAATCAATCATGACACAGACTAACATCGATAACCATTTTTTAGGCAACAGGTCTTGGAGAGCATTGTTCGAGAGACACTACAAATCGTACACCCCGGAAGACTACATCGCAAAAGCCTGGAAGCTGTTCGAGGACAACGGGTACACTACCGAACTGGAGAGATACTCTGACCGTCCTGAAAGTAAAGTGTACACCGCAATCAAGTGTATAGACTTATTGCACGACGGTGAGCTCATCGTTGGCCGTATGAACGTTCACGAGAGTCAGGCATTAACACAGTTGTTGTTGATGGTCATATGTGATCACGAAGTGGATTTCAACACGTTCAAGTAACAAACATGAAAAAATACGACAAGATATTGGTATTGGAGAACGACTCCGCGAGAGTGCCCGGACATTTAGATAATGTCTTACAACACGAGACCGTAGACCTCGAATACTGGTACGATTTCAGCATGTCATTCTACTGGGACAAGGACAAGGCATTCGAGAGAATAATGGACGTGCCGGGTACGACGTTGTTGGTGTGCGCACCGTCATTTGTCGGTGCCGACAATACATTGGAAGGACACATGCTGCTGTTCCAGAAACTCATACAGTTGGGCAAGAAACTCGACATCGCTATAATATACCCTGACAACTTCTACATGATGCTTTTGGGCTACATGTCAGATAACAACGTGAGTCATCTGAAGAAACAGAACAACATCGACACGATACGCGAGGTGCTGACGATGCATAACGTGTATGAGATACCGTATACGCACAGTTACAGTTACGACAGAATATCAAACAGCACACACATAACTTTCGACACGTTATTGCCCAATTACTTTGAGACGAACAAGAAGATCGGTCGTACGGTATGTGAGGTGATTGCGACCGGAGAGATTTACGACGTGTACAGTGTTTACTACGGCGAGAGCCTTGAAGAAACCGATGTCGTACTATACATTGAAAGCGAACCAAATAATAAATTCAAATTATCACAAATAAGAAAACTGAAATAACATGAAACTTAGACTCAAGCATTTCGCATTGTTTGCCAAAGGACATTACGCATGGCCAAAAGAGAACATCAAACACGACGAGAAGATGTGGGATTGCGTGAAATCTGCATTGTGTGCCGACGATTACCAACCACAGACTAAAGCCGACATTGTAAATATACTGATAAGTAATGTCGCGCCGTACGGTAAGAAAAACAGAGTGGACGCCGCGATGGATTTTGTGAATGCCATTCATCCACGCAGCTGTTATAGTATCGGATACTTCACGAGTGATTATTTCTTGGCCCGTGGTTACCTCAAGCGTGTTAAATATCAGTATATGACGGCAATTCTCTACTATTACATCAATAAGGTGAGATTCATGGATAAAAAAAACTGCGGTAAATTACCGAAGCCCGATGCTAGCGTATTGGAAATAGATAAAAACAAATAACATATAAAAACAAATAACATATGGAAACTACAGACTTATCAAAAAAACCTAACGCAAAAGAACAGAGAGAGCTAGCTGAAATTAATGCAAGAATTTCCAAGATCGACATGGAACGCGCAGAATTATTGAAACAGATCAGAAATAATGTGGTCTATGCAGTACAACACATCAAAGATAATATCACTAAGATTATAGGTAAATATTACAAGACTCCTAACGACGATGTCGTATATAACGTTTTGTCTGGTGACGTTGTATTGAATAGCACAATGCCAGGAGTAGTCAAAAATAAATATGCTGTGACTCTCAATGTCACGAAGTTCAATAGACTCGGG
>Ga0163144_10003307_pt1 | contig 36739 bp, 38 predicted proteins | sample OliLak19BULKMAT1_FD_123175 | JGI IMG/M metagenome (GOLD analysis project Ga0163144, IMG submission 123175) | Freshwater microbial mat bacterial communities from Lake Vanda, McMurdo Dry Valleys, Antarctica - Oligotrophic Lake LV.19.BULKMAT1 | ecosystem: Environmental > Aquatic > Freshwater >...
CGAGTGGCGAAATGCCAGGCTTCGACAGCTCCGGCACCACAACAGCGGGCGGCGATGGCGCAACAGCGGGAGCCGGAGACGCGACCACCGGAGCCGGAGCACCGCCTTCGGGAGTTGCGTCCGGCACGCGCGGCGGATCGGCTGGCAGCACGCCATCACCACCACCAGCCTGCGGTATGAGCAGCCTTGCGCCACCGCCCACCAGGCCGCCAAGACCAATGTTCGCAGCAAGCTCAAGCGGATCGAATTGTTCGCGCAGCCCATCGCCAATCTCAATCGCCTGCACACCGGCATCGACGACACCATTGGAAATCCCGGCATCGATGCCGCCAGCAAAAAACCTTGCCGCCGCGGCCGGCAGCTTGATACCGGTCCACGCCAAAAGCTTCGCCCCCGCCGCGAGCGGGATGTAATTCTCAAAACTGGACATAGTACCGGCCACTTGCCCGGCCAGCGCCGCACCTGCCTCCAGCGGCGTTTCCCACTGCGACAGGGCGTCATAGCGGTCGAGGGCCTTCTGCTTCTCGAACTTCTCCGAATACTTTCCCTTGATCGCCCCCGCCAGCGTTCCGGAATAAAAGCCCCGGTCGTAATTCTTTTCGAAGCGCTCGGCAAGCGACGGTTCGTCCTGGGTCAGCGCCGGGCCATCGACCACCACATCATCGAGCGCGGCAAAAGGATTTGGCATCAGGGACCCTGCCTTCCGGAAAAGCTGCCATCGGGATGCGTGGTTTCGATCCAGCCATCCTTATAGACCTGCTCAATCGAGCCATCGGGCAGCATGCGATAGACCTCGTCCTGGACTTGCACCTTGAGGAACTCTTCGGCGGCGCCTTCACCAAAGAAATCATCGAAATACGTGGCCAGGCCCGGGTCCTTGCGGAGCAGCTCAACCTGCGCGAAATTGGGCACGGTGCGCTTGCGGGCCGGTTTGGTTTTCGGCGCGCCCCGCCGCGCGGAGTTCGTATTTGGCTGCTGCGTGCGCCGGGGTGGCTGGCTTGCGCCCCCCATGGCATTCTCCGCCTGGTCGCGCGCCCGGGCGGCCTCCAGCCGCATCACATCATCGCGCGATGGCCGCCGCCCGGCGCCGATCTTGCGCATCATCTCCACGGCAAAACCGGCTGTTTCCCGTGAAACACCTGTCGAATGCAGAACTTGCGTCATCACCATCTGGCCAAGATCGCCGCCATAGGTCTCGTCGCTCTCCTGCACCAGCCGCTCGATGGCCACCTGCTGTGCTTCCTCATCGTCCCTGTAGAGGCTGATCCGCTCGGCAAGACGCCGGGCCTCGGCATTGGTCAGCGGCTGGCGGGCCTCCTGGCCAATGCCCAGCGTGGCTTGTGCCGCGAGGCGGGCCGCCGCCAGCCTGGCTGGGTCCTTGCGCAGCTCCTCGCCGCGAAGCGCCTTGAATGCCTGATCGGCGGCAAGCGCGGGATCCTCGTCGCGCAGCTTCTGGAGCGTTGCAGTCTTGTCGACGGCGCGCTCAAACACCTTCTGTTTCAGCGCAAAATCCGCCTCGCCGGCTTGCGGCTCAAGATCGGCGAGCCGCTCCTCGATCGCCGCCCCCGGCATCTGGTCGATCCCGGCCAAAGCGGCATGCGTGAGCTGGGCTTCGGCCCGGCGTTCCCGCCAGTCGCGGGCAGCGTCCGCTCCCAGCACACGCGTCACCATATCGCTGGTAAGCCCCGTCGCCGCCGGATTGAGGCCGGTGCCAGTCGCCAGGGTTGAGGCGATATCATCGGCAACCTGCTTTTCAACCACGCGGGAAGCCTCGGCTTCCGCCACCGAGATATCCGCTGCCGCGCCATTCAGCCGGGCCTTGAGCTTCACCCATGTCGCGGCATTGACATTGGGAAGCTTGCCCGCCGCATAATCGGCCTGCAGCGTTTTCTGAAAATCGCCAACTTCCGCCGCCGTCATGCCGTCCGCCTGGCGGCCATAGAAGGTCACAGCAGCTTGGCCATCGGCCTCGGCTGCGGCCTCGCTTGCCGCTTGCGGGCTCAGATAGTCGCGCGCCACGCCCTCGCGGTAATGGTCTTTCAGCCGGTTCGCCTCGGCAGCGGCGATGTCAACGCTTTCGGAATTGCCGGGATCAAGCCCCTCATTGGCGCGGCTGACGTTTTCACTCAACCGCCCGCTTTCCGCGTCATATGCCTGGCGGTCGGCCTTGTCGATCGCCTCCTCGCGGTTGCCCTGCGCCTGGCGCAAATATTTTCGCTCGACACGCGAAAACGCCTGTTCATAATCGTTGCGGATGCCATCCGGCACATGCTCGGCCAGCTGCGCCCGCTTCAGGTCCTGAAAGGCCAGCGACAATTCCGTCGGGTCATCCTTGTACTTGTCGTAGAGCTGCGATGAGGCATCGAGCATTTCATCTTCAAGCGCGCGGCGAAAGGTCGCACCGGCGGCCTGATCGTATGCCCGGCCGAAAATTGTGTCTCTTCCGGTCAGTTTGAGGCCACCACCGGTCAGTTTGATTGACAATGGCGACCGCCGCTTTTCGCCTGAAACCATCGCGGCGGCTGATCCGCCGCCCGCTTTGGCTGTCCACTTGGCGGCAAATTCGCCAGCCGTCATGTTGGCCGTGCCGCCGTTGAGGCGCACCGCGTCCGGCCCCACAATGCGCACCGCCGGCGCATTGGCGTTGAGCAACAGGCGGGCCGCGCCGCCAGGCCCCTGCTGGTGGGCCAGGTAGAGTTCGCCCGCCGTTGGCTGCCGTCCCAGCTTGCGCGTCAGATAGGCCTGGTTGTCGCGCAAAAAGCGCGCGGCGCCATCGGCGGATTGATAAGGGTCGAAACGGTCCTTGACGCCATATTGCGCGGCATTGCTGTCGATCTGCTGAAACAATCCACCAGCCGAGGATGTGGGGTTTCTGGCATTGGGGTTGCCGTTGCTTTCAATCTGCGCGATGCGCGTCAGCACGGCGGGCGAAACCCCGTGCCGTGCCGCCGCCTGGGCAATGGCATCCCGCACACTGCCGGGCATGGCGCTTCCCGATGTTTGACTTGCGGGCTCCGCCTTCGCATTGGGCACCGGCAAGGCTGAAAGTCCGGCCCCCACCTCCGGCTGGGCTGGCAGTTCATCGCCCCCTTCCACATCCACACGCGGCAGGGCATCGGCTGCCGCCTGCTGTCCCAGTTCTTCGCCACGCCGCTGCGCGGTGCGTTCCGCCACCTGTCCGAAGGTGTTGGCGAGGCCGAACATGCTGCGGGCAATCTGCTCTTCCAGCTCGCCGCCGGGGCGCTCCACCGCCAGCAGGCCATCGGCCAAAATCGCCTGGCCCTTGAACGGCTGATAGGTGACGGCTGAACGCTTGAGATTGACCATCAGTATTGGCTCCCCAGCGATGCCAGCTGCGGCACCGCGCTGGTAAAGGCGCTGAAGAACGAGGCCATCTTGGTGCGTTTCGCCATCGCGCGGTAATTATAGGCGCGCTCCTCAAGGCGGCTCAATCTGGTGGCCGTGGTGGCGCTGTCGGTGGTCAGTCCCAGATCCAGCTCGCGATAGGCATCTTTTCTGGCTTGCGCCGCGCTGCCGAAACTCAAGTCGACGCCCGATCCGGCATAGGCCACATCACCGGCTCCCGTGGCTTCGGCCGCCGCCGCCAGCAGGCTGCGCTTGCGGTCAACCGATTGCAGCGTCTCGAAGGGCTTCTCGGCTTCGGCATCGTTGGCCATCATGTCCAGCTTGTCGGATTCCGCCTGGCCGGCCTGAATGGTCGAGACGACGCCCATCACTGTCGCCAGTCCCTGCAGTAGCGAGCCGATGGAAAAACCGCTGCCCACCGTCGCCGTGGTGGCTGCCGCCGTCCCCGCCGCAGCGCCACCGCCCAGCAATCCGGTCAGGCCTCCCAACATCATCGCCATCAGAGCTTCTCCTCAATTACCATGTCGCGCACCTGCAAGCGGCCCGGGCGTTGCTGCGTCACCACCAGCGTGGTGCCGGTGATCGAGCCCAGCATGCCGCTGCGCCTGGCCTGTCCGGTGAAGGGTTTCGGCGCCCGGTCGAGAACCGTCGTGGTCTTGCTCAATGTCACGGTTTCGGGCGGCTGGCTGTTGGCGCCAACCGCCAGCGACGTCGTGGCGATGACTTCGAGCGTCACCGAGTGAATGCGCCCCGGCCGCTTAACGATCTCATCGTTGCGGTTGATGAAGGTTCGCGGCATGCCTTCCCAGCGTGGGCACTGCCACGGCCCCACGCGCAATGGCCCCATGTAAGTTGCATCAAGGCTGATGGCGCCGCCCACCACGTCGAACGGGCCTTCGACATAGCCGCCCTGTTCAACCCACACAGCGCGGCCCTCGTGCAGCTCAAGGCCCGAAACCACGCCCGCCAGATCGGCGGTCGCATCGATTGCGGCCTGCAGCAGGGTGCCGTCATCCTGGCGCTCGTGGCGCAGCTTGGCCCCGCGCCGCACCGCCATCCGCACCTGATTGGCGGCGTCGATCAGAATTTCAACAACTTCGCCCGATGCCGCCGGCACCCATTCGCAAAAACCCACGATCTCCTGGCTTTCAATGACGCAGGCCGCCACCAGCCGCCCGTCCTGGCGCAACAGCCACAGCTTCGCCGCATCGGCCGTGCGTGACGGCTTCTGGGTTTCGAGCCGGATGACATTCTTAACCAGATGCGTGGCGAAGATGTGCTCGGGCACCGGTTGAAAGCTGGTTTCGATCTCGGAGTAACTTAAGGACAGAAGCTGGTTGCCGCCGGCGCCCCGGTCGTCGGGATTGGCACCGATGAAATAAATCTTGTTCTCGGCCAGCACCGGGTCGCAGTTGAGGGCGATGCCGATGTCGGCCACGCGCACGAAGTTCAAAGGGTCGGTCTTGTTGATGGTGCGGTTCGAGGCGAAGTAAACGCTGCGGTCGCTGAAGGCCAGAAGATAGACGCTCTCGGCAAAGGCCAGAATGCGCTCCGATGTCTGCCCGCCGCGTAAGCGGTCGAGGCGCGGTGCCGCAGGCCCGGCAATCTCGATGTCGAGGCGGAAATATTCGCCGGCCTGGCTCATGGCAATGGCCGATGGCTCCACCTTGATATCGCCATAGAGCAAGCGCTCCTGGGCAAAGCCGAAAGCGCCGGGCCAGCCGCGCAGGTTTGAAAACAGCGGCTCATAATCGGTCTCGCCAATCTGCAGGTGAGAAGCCAGTGCCGCCGCATCCGCCGTGTTGCTGATCGCCGCCACCAAGCCATATTCGGCACCCGAAAGATCGCCGCCAAAGGTAATGTTGATTTCATACCAGTTGCCGGGCTTGTCGGCGATCGCCACCGTCACCGTGGGGCCAAGCGACGGCAGGGCTTCGATTGCGGTTTTGAGCAGTGCCGCCGTCACCACCAGGTCGACGCCCCCGGAGCCGACAAACACCGGCAGGCTGGCAGCATCGACAAAACTGATGGCCGGCGTCGTCTCATCGTTGACGGTGATGGTGACATAGGCATAGATGCTGTTGCCGGTCCAGTTGACGCTGACAATCCACACGTCGTCGGTCTTGGTGTAAACCGCGCCCAGATCAACCTTCGGCAAGCCGTCATAGGGCCACAGGTCGCGCACCCATTGCCGATCGTTGCCGCCGCGCCGCACCCGCTGGGTTTCAAGGTTCCTGTGCGCAATGCCAATGGTGGCATTCTCGGCATAGAAATTGCTCCGCCACACCAGGCTGCCGTCGACGTCCGGCAGATAGACCGCCGCCACGAATTGGTCATCCTTCCAGATATCGAGCAGCTTCGGCCCCAGCGCCATGAAATAGCGCGAACCGTCGTCATGGCGCATGGCCGCATAGCGCGGCTCGGCCTGTCCGGCGGTTTCCGCCAGCACACTCACCGTGCCAAGCGTGATGCTGGCGGAGACGGAGAACACCGCCACCACACGGATCGAGTTGGCCACGCGGCCAGCACCCGGTGCTGCCGCAAAGGTCAGGCTTTGCGCCGCCGTTCCGGCTTCAAGGCTGGCACCCAGCTTCACCCACAGGCCGCCGCGCCGGGTTTCGGCATAGACCTCGTGCAGCCCGGTGCTGGCCATCAGCGCCGCGCAGTCGATGGCCACCACGGCGCCGCCGACGGTTGCCTGATAGATCGTCTGCGTTCCCGTGTGCGGCCCCGCCGAAACCGTGATGGCGCTTTTCTCTAAAGCTTCCACGGTGCCGCGCACCGGGCCAAGGTCAAGGCTTCCCGCCATCAGCCGGAAGCCCGACAACGGCACCGGCTCGATGTTCTTGTAGGCGATGCCCGCCGAATAGAATTGCTTGATGTCGGCGCGGCCCGAAGCATCGGGCGAAAGTTCGCCGGCATTGGCGCTGCGATAGGGCGCCCCGGCCTTGGCCACCATCAGCCATGCCTCGCTTGTGTGAGCGGGTCGTTGGCCATGAAGCCACGGCCCTGCGGCTGGGCGGCGCGGTTCAGGGCAATCAACCTTCCGAACATGCCGCCGCTGCCATTGTCGCGTGGTGGCCCGAAGGCGTCAGCCGTCTTCATTGCCGCCAGCTCTTCGTCCTGCAACAGCGGAATGGCGAACTCGCCAGACAGCGCCACGGTGAAGGCCTCGGCAAATCCGGCATCCCATTGCGACGGATCGGAAGCCACGCGCACGCGCACCCACAATTTAGGAATATTGGCATAGACATTGCCAGCCTCGAGCATGAAGTGGCGGAGATATGTTTCGGGATTGATCGACGAAAGGATGGCGAGCGGATCGCCGATGCGCGTGCCCGGCAATGGAAAGCCATGAGCCCAGCCATTTGAGGGCGTGGTGGCATGCCTGTCGGGCTTCATTGTCTGGCGAAAATGCGTCCAGTCGTAAATCGCCGTCACGCGGGCTTCGAGACCCGGCCAGATCATGTCGACGACACCCGCCAACGAGCTTTCCTCGCCGTCGATATAGGAAGGAGGCTGGCCCAGCTTGACCAGCGCCCGGTTGACGATTTCAACTTTCGCCCGCGCGCTGTCGCTCATGCCAGCCTCCCCGTTCTTGCTAAAGTTCGTGCCGTATCGGATTAAGCGCCCGAGGCGTCGGTGTTGATCGCCACCGTGACATTGCCCGACGTTGGAACGGTGAGCACGATCATCGTAATGCGGTCAGCCACGCCGGTTGCCACGCACAGGGCTTCGATCACGTCGTTGACTTGCAGTTTCGAGCGGGCGTTGTTGAAATACCCCGCCGCGATCACCGTGGCGACGGCATCGGGCGTGGCATAGACGTAGAAGTTGACCGGCACCACATCGGCGGTGTGCGGCACGGAAGCCTGAAGCAGAAGGCTTGTCAGTTTGAGCGCCATGGGAATATCCTCTTGAGAGTTGAAGGAAAGGCGGATGGCCCGATGCCACCCGCCGGATCAAGCGTCAGACGGCCACCACGGCGGTGGGCTTCACCAGGTGAATGCGGCGGATGCCCTTGGTCAGCAGGCCCACGGCGGCACCGCTGATCGAGGCCTTGGCCAGCCACGGCGTGCCCTGCAGTTGCGGCTGCGGATGCACATCGGCGTTTTCCTTGTTAAAGGGCGTCTCGGCGCCGAACGCCTGTTTGCGCCACATGAAGGTTTCCCACTGGCCAGCCGCTGGAAGGCGGAAGTAAGTGTCCGGACATTTGATGAAGGTGATGCCGCGAACATTCTTCATGCGCAAGCGCTGCGTCTTGTTGAACACTTCGCTGACGCCTGCTCCCCATTGCGTGTTGTTCCACAGGGAATACATTTCGAGCTGGGCCATCCACAGCGAAGGCACCGGGCAGAACACCATGCCGTCCTCGCCGTCATCGCCATATTGCTCCATCAGCGCGATGGCCGTCTCGAAATGCGCCGGCGCCGGCACTTCAACGCCGGTGCCGATGGTCGGGATCGCGCCGCTGTTGGCGTCATAGAAGGCCTTCACCGCATCGAACTTGATGCCATCGCGCTTGCGGCGGATGGCCTTGGTGATGAGCTGCAGCAACGTGTCCTTTTCGGATGCGCCGGCCTTGTAGGCATCCTGGGTGCGCCACCATTCGACGGCCTCGAAATCCTCCATGGTCAGCGTCACGGTCGAAAGCCCGGGGTCGTTGACCGGCACCGCTTCGATGCCGCCGGTGAGTTTGTAAACGGTGGACTGGCCGGAGGCGATCGGGAACCTCACGGTGTTGGCCATGACATCACCCGACATCATGGTCGAGTCGAGCAGCCCGCCATGCGCCTGCAGGTCGATCGTCACCCGGTCCTTGACCATTTCCTTGAACCAGGCCGAAACTGTAGTGGACATCTGGTAATCCTTTCGATTTGCGTTTCAGTGTTGTCGCGCCATCGGAGGGATAGCCAGCTGGCCAGGGGGTCCGGTGAAGGATAGCCCCCGGCCTGGCCGGGTCGCGCACTATAGGCTCAAGGCCCATATTGCAGCACGCCGGGCAGGGTAAATTGCGTGAGGCTTCAGCCGTGCAGCTGCTTGTAGCGCTGTTCCAGGGCCGCAAACTTCTCTAGGTATTTGGGATCCTCGCGCGTCAGCTGTTGCATTTCCTGTGACAACGCCGCCTTGGCATCGCCGCCTTTGCCCGCCACCTGCTGCAAGCCGCCGCCTGCCGCACCCTGCACCTGCCCCCGCATCCACTCGAAAAAGCGATGCCCCTTGGCCGTGTCGAACAGCATCAGCTCGGCGTATTCGCGTACGTCCGCAGGCAGCTCGCGCGAGGTTTCCATGAGTTTCAGGAAGTCGGCATTCTCCCGCATGCGGCGCTGCACCGCCTGCTGTTGCTCGGCGGGCGCGGCATTCTTCGCCGCATCGGGCACCAGCAGCGCCTTTTCGGCTTCAGGGTCGATCAGCGGCTCCAGCAGCCCGCCCTCGGCCATGGCGTTGAGGCCCGCCTGATAGGCCTCAAGTGCGGTCTTGCGCCCGACGCCGCCCTTGTGCAGGGCCGCGGCCATGGCGGCAAAGGCCGGGTCCTTGGGCAGCTGGTCGAAATACGGCTTGGTCTTGGCGTCGATCTTGAAGTCGCCAAGGTTCTCGAAATTGTAATAGCCTTCGGGCTTGTCCGGCACATCGCGGCTGGCATCGCGGTCGCGGTAGCCCTTCACCACCTTGGCCAGGTTGTCGAGGCTGGCTTTGCCGTTTGTGCCTTTCAGTGTGGCATCAAGGCCCTCTGGCCAATAGTCGGGAGCTGCCGCTGGAAGCTCAGCCGGTGCTTGCCCCGGTGTTGCCGCCAGCGGCGCTGCCCCCGCGCCTGCCGCCGGAGGTGGTGGCGGCGGCGCAGCTGCGGCGGGCGCAGGCGCTGCGGCGGTAGGTGTTCCACCGCCGCCCTCACCGTCTGCCGCCCGCGTCAATGTGCTGAAAAAATCTCTCATGGTGTTCCTCCCGTGTGGTGTTGGTCGATCTGCCGCTGACCCTCGCTGATGGCCTTGCCGATCAGGTGCCCCACATGGGCGCGGCCCTCGTGCTTGGCGGCCCCCAGGGCTGCGTGTTCCAGATTGCCGCCGGTGACGAAGGGATAGGGTGCGCAGTCCGAAATCGCCCGCAGCCAGGCCACAACGCCTGCCCCGTCAAGCGTTGCAGCAAAGCGCGCCAGTGCCACCATCACCTGGTCATGCGGGCGGAAGCCATCGGCCATCACGGCGGGCAGCATCTGCTCCTCGAAGAATTTCCAGCCGCTGCTGTCATCGATGGCGGCCTTCATTTCGCGCGCCACATTGCGCGGAATATGCGCTGCGGGCCCGCTCATGCCGCCTGCTTTCCGCCCTCGATCATCCGCATCATGCCGCCCGCCACCTGCGGTGCGGCTTTCTCGGCCATCTGGGCTGCCATCATCGCCTGTTCCTGCTGTGCCGCTTGCTGGCGCATCTGCTGTCTTGCTTCCATATCCGGCACCAGGCGCTTGGAAATCATCATGCCATCGGCAATGTCATCGCCGGCTTCGTCAAGGATCAGATGCTCCGGCAGTTTCTGCGGCCCAACGAGCGAGGCCATCAATTCGGCATAGCGCGCGATGTTGGCCACCTTCTCGGCATTCAAGGCCGCCGCCATCGGCGATTTCACGGCAACACTCACCAGCAGCTGGTTGAAATCCATGAGGCCGCGCAAATAGCCGAAGTCGCTCAAAATCTCGGCAACGCGCGGAATGATGTCGGGGTGCACCTCGCGCCACATGCGCATGAAGCCGCCCAGATGAACCTGGCTGCCCTGCTGCATGCGCGCGGCAATCTCGGAAGCCGATTTCGGCGTGCCGGTATCGGCCGCCAGCCTGGTGTCCATCATCGCATCGCGAATCTGCTGCTGCATGCCTTCGATCACCATCGAGGCCACATCGAGGCGCCCGGCGGCGGGATCGAGCCGCATCACATCGGGCCCCAGAATGCCGCCCGTCGATTGCATGGCCCAGAACGAACCGGGAGATTGCGCTGCCGTGTCGGGGTTGAAGCCCGAATTGGCGCGATACCCCCAGATGCCCAGCATCTGGATGGCGGCGGCTTTCAGCGCCAGTTCCTGCGCCTTGTTGACGGTCTTGATCGATGGCAGCGCCAGCAGGATCGGCCCCCGGCCACGCATTTCGCCCGCCACGCGATAATAGCGCGGCGATGCAAAGGGCTTGGTGCGATAGGTTTCAGAGGTGATCCAGCCGTCGCATTGCTGGTCGAGATAGGCCCCGAAGCACCAGCGCCCATCGGGCTTTTTCCAGAAGTCCTGGTACAGCGTCACTTCCGAGTTGGGATTGGTTTTCGCCGCCTGGCGGAAGGCTTCCGAAAACTGGCCCTTGGGAAACGCCGCCAGAATGGCCTCGCGCTCAGCCAGCCGCCGCCAGCTCATCAGGGTGATGCGGCCATAGGCATCGCCCAGAAAGGCGCATTCGTCGGCGGGTGGCGCGAAGAAGATCACCGGCTGCTCAGGCGTTCCCTTCATGGGGATCAACACGCCGGTGCCAACGCCCAGATCGATGCACATTTCGCTCGTCGACGTGTCGAGATCGCCCGCTTCCATGAACGGGTAGATGAACTCTCCGGTGCGCTCCAGATCGCGCTCCAGCTTCTGCAATTTGAGGGCGCCATTGCGGCCTTCCGTGGCCAGCGCCTGGCGCACCAGGGCACCCGGCGCCAGTTGCGGGGCGGAAGAAAACAGCAGCCGCTGCAAGGTGCCCGCCAGGTGCATGGCAGAGGTCGGCGCCGTCATGTCGAACAGCCGGTCACCCACCGGCTTCACATGGGTTGCACCACCCGGCCTGCGGTTCGGAATGGCAAAGTCATAGGCATCGGCATAGATATTGTCCCACACCGAATTGAGCGACCAGGCACGGTCGGCGCGCTGGCGCTGGGCGGCGACCGGCGAAGTGTCGGCCATGGATCAGGCCACCGTGGCGGGCAAGGCCGAAGTCGAGGCATCGGCAAACAGCCTGCGCCCGCGCGGATTGCGGCGGCTCAGTGCCGTGCGCTGGGTCTCGGCATTCAAGGCTGAAAGCTGCCGGGCCTGGTCAACGCTCTGCTGTTCGCGCATCTGCTGTTGCTGCTTTTCCAGGTCCTTGTTGCCAAACAGTCCGGTGAACATTTGCGCCATCGCGTTGACCCCTTTTCGAAATCCATATCTGGCCGTCCTTGAGGCCCACAGGCCTGAAGCCCGAAAGCCCGGCCATGCGCTGGGCAGCCCAATTGCTTTCGCGCACCCGCACCACGGCCATGACGCCATCTTGCCCCAGCCGCTGAAGCGTCAATTGCGCCAGATGGATCAAGGCCAGCATGTGACTTTGAGCGAGAGGCCGGAAGTGGATTGACACCTCGACGCGGGTTTTCCGGTGCCACTGCATCATCACCAGCGCGAGGGCGTGGCCATCGTCCGTCTCGATCACTTCGGAAGGGAATTTCCTGACCTGCCACAGCAGCGCCTTCCTGAGCAGGCTGCGGGCTCCGGCAAACTCCAGCGCATCGGTTTCAGTGGCCGGCCTTGCCCTCACCACAGCTTCACAGCGCCAACCGCATCCTTGGGCGTCACGTTGCCGCGCAGTGGCGTCACATTGCCGCCACGCCCCATGTTCGACACGCTGTTGATGATGCCGGTGCGCCCGCGATGCCCGAGGCAGAGATATTGCAGCGCATCATGGATGTGGGAATATTCGTTCTTGGCCACCGCCAGCTTGTCGGTATTGCCGGCCGTCGCCTGCTTGGTCAGCTTGTAATGCGCCGCGAAGCCGCCGATCAGGCGGCGGCAGCGCGGGTCGATCAGCAGGCGCGGCGTCCGGGTGTCGATGTTGCCCAGATACCAGCGCACCGCGTCCTGACGCACCCCCGGCTCGTTGCTTTCGGTGGGTTCAATGTTGATCGACAACGCCCTGGCCACGATCTCCACCCAGGCCAGCTCGCCCGCCGCCTTGTCGGCGCCATAGAACGAGGATGGATCGGCAAACGCCTTGCGGATGGGAAAGCCCGCGAAATCATTGAGCAAACGCGCATAGATCATTTCGGCAAAGCGCGACGGCCCGGTGCCGGGATCGGCGCATATCTCGGCCAGCGCCCGCAACTGGCCATTGGGCATGAACTGCCCGATGATGGCGGCGGGCGATCCCCCGGCATCCATGCCAATGGCCAGCGGCAGGCCGAGCGAGGGCCTCAGCGGCTCATCGCTGCGGTGCACCTGAAGGGCGAATTCCTGTTCATAGACCGGCCTGCCGTCAAGCGCATAGCCGGGCTCGCCATGGACGAAGCGCCTTGCGTCATAGGCCGTCATCGTCTGCAGGTCCTGCTCGTAGGAAGCCCTGGTCTTGCCCAGGCGGTTCTCGGCATCGGGGCTCAATCCCGAAGGCTGGCGGAACAAGCGGTAGAGCGGCCATTTCTCCGGCTCCTCGATCAGCCGCTTGATCACCCAATTGTCAACGTCGGGCGGGTTGCAGTCGCCCCACAGCATGCGTGGCAACAGCACGTCGTCATCGCCCAGGTTGATGCCCGCCGTCATCATCGCCTGGCGATAGGGCGCCATCACCCGGTCAAGATCGGCTGGCGCAATCTGGTCCATCGATGGAAAGCGCCCGGTGCGCGAGAACATCAGGCCGGGGATGCGCTCCGAGAACAGGTCGCACTCGTTTAGCCACACGAAGCTGGTCTCGAAGCCCTTGGCAAACTGCTCCGGATTGGTGTCACCAACGGCCGCGAACAGCGCCATGAACTCGACCTTGACTTTGGTGCGGTCGCGGATCGTCGCCCATTCCAGCTTGTGCACCACCGGGCGGTCAATGCCGCCGGTATATTCAACCGTGAACGGATGCTTTTCCGGAAACAGCCGCTCGTTGTGCCAGCTCTCCAGCGCGGTTCTGGCCATGTCGCGGTAGGTGGGGCGCAGCACCGTCAGCTTAACCCTGACAACCCCGTCCTTGCAGATCGGAAACCAGTTGGAGGCCAGGTGCGGTCCCTTGAAGGCAGACGCCACCGTCTTGCCCGAACCTGCGGGCCCCATGATGATGGGCACGGGATGGCGGCTTTCGATGTAAGCCGCCGCCACCGGCCCTGGCGGCGCATAGCGCTGAAACTGATACCCGTCCGCCACCTGTTCCCAGACCCTTCCCCGTTTCTGGGTCCAGTTTATTTTGGGCGGCGCATGGTCAACTGCCTTGTCGCAAGCGGGGTGTGCGTGAAAGGCCACCCCCATGGGAGGGAGGGGCGGCGGCGGTTTTGAAATTCGGAAATCCGGCGGCAGGCTCCGGGCCATCGGTGGCCGGCCTCGTGGCAGGCCTCGTGGCAGGTTTTGTGGCAGGCCACCGATGGCCAGCACTTGGAGCGAGGCAGCTGATTTACAGTCAGCTGCCTTCGACGCCTAACGTTTTGATATCGCTTGCATTTTCTGTTTCGTGCGGCGACTTATCATCTTGCCGCACGCCATCGTCAACGCTAACCCATTGATTTTGCTCAATCAGGCTTGCAATTTCCGGCGTCAGCTGTCCGGTTACAAACATGTGCAGTTTCTTGCTGACGATCTCCATCGCCTGCGGCTTCCGCGCCAGCTTATAGGGCATCAGGTCCGCCGCCGCCTTGATCTGAAGCTTCAACACCTCGATCGGTTCCGCCCCCAGCTTCCGTGCCAGCGCCTTCACATCGGCGCTGATCACCTCCATCAGCAGCACCTCAGGTGCCTTGAAGCCGCGCGCCTCCAGGTAGTCGAACATCTCGTCATTGCGCTTATTCACAGCGCCTTCCGGCCTTCCCCTACCCCGCCGGATGCCGTTGGACTGTTCGGCTTGATCGCCAAGCAAATCAAACTGTTGAACGCCAGTCGCCGCAATGTCCAGGGCCGGAAATTCCAGCGCCAGACGTGTCCGCGCCTCTGCCTGCCCCTGTTTGGCGTCAGCCATGGCGCCGCAACCCATATTTAAATCCGGTTACCATTTGCGCCCAAGTGGTAACGAATTGGTTATCGATTTTCCCGTGTTCTTCCAATGAGATATACATCATTTAACCATAATAACCAAAACAACCACATCGCGTGTATGCGCCAGCGCATGCGCGCACGCGAGAGGGGTGCTGAAAGTGGTTATTTTGGTTGTCATCTAAGCAACACCTTGATTTAATTGGATTTTATCGACAACCATCCGGTTACCATTGGTTACCAAAATAACCACACCCGACCCCGGCGGTTCACAAAGCCAGCATTGAGCATTACGCCCGCCGTCAACTGCTTGCGCAGCAAAGTCCGCATTCCGAGGAGCTTATAAGCTCCCAAGGGGCAGGGGCCTGACGGTCAATTGCGCAGTAATTTTGAGCTTGACAATATAATGCACTGGCATTATATTTTAATCATCATCAACGGGCAGCGCGCCCACCTCACAGGAGACGATAATGAAAACATCCTTCGTAACATTTTCTACAGCGTCGATGAACATCCTCGCGCACGCCGACACGATTGAAGCGGCCCGCAAATATGCTGGCGACACTGATGACTATGCCGTTATTTTTGAGTGTCCGGCCGTCGAAGCTGAGCGACTTAGCTCCTACGTTTTGCCGCGCAGAAACATGAAAATCGTATGGCGTGGTGGCAACGACTTAGCGCAGGCTTTTCGCAACAAATCGTGGAAATGGTAATTTGACCCCAGCCGACCTCAAAGCCATCCGCCTCGCTCTCAATCTGAGCGGGGCGGATTTTGCTCGCCTGCTCGGCTATCAGGGCAATGGTATTCGCCAGATGATGCATAATCTGGAGAGCGGAGAGCGGCCGATCCGCGAGCCGCAGCGCAGGCTGGCGGAGGCCTATCTCGCTGGCTACAGGCCCGCCGATTGGCCCTCATAGGCCGCCCCTACTGCTTCTCGGCGTATTCGGTGAACGCCTTCATGTCGATCAGCAGGCAGCGCTTCACCACGCCGTTGATTTTCACCACCTGCCGAATCCGGTCGCGCACCACGATATTGGGCGGCCCCTGCTTCAGGGCGGTGTTCCACACGCCCTGCCTGAATTCCGTCGTCATGAACAGCTTGTTGAGCTGCGGCCCGTCGGGCGGCACGCAGAGGAACGGGCCGTCCGATGGCTGCCCCACATAGCCCTTACGCTTACAGGTCAGGTTGACCAGCTCCAGCTTATCTTGCGCGCCACCCAGATCGACGTCGAGGCTGTCGCCATAGAGATCGTCCATCACCCCGCCGATCGTCGGCTTCTTGCCATCCCGCCAGCTTTCAATGGTGCAGGCCATCAAAAAGTTGAGACAGGAATGCCAGTTGTCGAGGCGCTCGGCCCGCTCGGCCGCCGTTGCCTCGTGGATCACTTCGGCAAGCCGTGCCTCATCCGTCACCGGCAGCCCGCACTCCTCAAGCGCCTCAGGCCCCACCAGCATTTCCGCGGCCGCCAGCAGCGTTCCGTAGGTGTCAATCGAGCGGCTGTCGATGCCCTGCAGGCCCGCCAGCAGGTTCCACCACCAGGTCCGAGCTTGGGTCGAATAACGCGGCCAGCCGTCCATCACCTGGCGCAGGATCATGCGGCCATCGGTCTCGCTGCTGATGAATTGCGGGCGCCCCTCGCCGGGCCGGGGCGTCAGCCGGGCAAGGTTCAAGACCGCCATGCGGCTCTTGTCCTGATTGCCCATCGGCGGCGGGTTGATGGCGGAGAAGAAAAACGGGCAGTAGAGCGTAAACGTGGTGCCGTGATGGTCCGATCCGCCGCGCGCCGCGCGTCCGCCTGAGTAAGCGATACGCGCCAGCTCGATGACGTTGGTGGCCGTGTCGCTGCCCGGCTTGCTTTCAAGCTCGTCAACCATGACGGGCAGCGCGTCATGGCGCATCTGCTGATAGATGCCGGCGGCTGTCGTGTTCTCGGCGGTGAAGACGATGCCTTTCAAAACCCGGCGGATCAGCCCCTGCATGGTTGATTTGCCGGTGCCAAAGCCGCCGCTCGTGAAGATCACCGGGCGCACATCATTTGCCGCCCCCATGAAGGCGGTGGCGATCCAGCCCAGCACCAGGATCGGATCGAGATAGGGCCGCTCCCAGTTCCATGAGCGCAGCTCCTCGAAAATGCGCCGGGCCGGGCTCTGCTCCGGCGTCACCGGGCCGTCCCACGGCTCGATGATCGGCGCCTGGCGGGTATAGAGATAGTCCTCGATCTGGCCCGGCGGCACGTTCTGTAAGCGGCCATTGACCGAGCGCCAGAGGTATTTCCCCGAATGCCAGATGAATTCATTGTTGGAGGTCACCCAAGCGCCGCGCCCGCGATGCTGCTTGGAAGGGTCGAAGATCGGCTTTCCCGGTTTCGAGGCCTCGTTGGAAAGGCAGGTGAACAGCTTGTCGCGCTCGATGCGCTTAACCTTGAGAACCTCCTTCACTTCGCCACTGTCCTTGTCGGTCACCTTTTCCTTGCCAAAGGCCGGCCACGCCCAGAAGCAATAGTTGATGAAGGGCGAGAACAGGGCCGAAATCGTCGCCATGTCCCACTTTTCGATCATCACCAGATCGCCGGTGGCGCTCTTGCACCAGACTTTCTGGGCACTGTCTCGGCCGATCACTTCGACCGGGCATTGAGGCGGCAAAGTGTCATGGGGTGCTCCCTCCCATTGGCCAGCCTTGATGCCGTCGCGCGCCAGATCGGGGTGCGGGTCGGCAAGGCCAAAATCCTTGATTTCGGCATGTGAACGCCGTGCCGCCGCCCAGATGTCCTGGACGGCGGCAACGCCGGTCTTGGTGTGCTGCTTGGCCACGAAAGAGTGCTCAGTCTGTCTTGCCGCTCATCGCCTTGCCAAAGGCGGATTGCCGCATCAGGCCATGGTTAGCCCCCCGCATGGTGCGCTCCTCGTCGCGTAAGGCCCGCTGCGGCTGGGGCTCCGCGGCTTTCATCCGTTGCAACTCCGTTTCAATGTCCTGCCTGCCGATATCATAGAGGCCCAGCACCGCCTTGCGGAACAGGTCCACCGCCAGATGCGCCAGGCGCGAATACTCATCGGGAAAAAGGTCAATCTTCAGCTCAAGCTTCACCTGCATCAGTGCGGCTTCCGCCGGTGCCGCGCGGTTGGCCAGCACAAAGCGCGCCAGCACCTGCGGAATGTCGGGTCTTATTTCTAAGTCCATCAAACCAACCATTTTGCAACTGCAATCCCAGATCAGCTGCAAGGCGTCGAAGGCATCATCGCCATCTTCGCCAGCAGCCGCCACTGCGCTTTCTTCACCAGCCTCGCCTGCCGGCACGAGTTCGGGTGGCGGTGGCAACGGGTCTGCTTCCACGTGCATTTCAGCCTTCACTTTCTTGCTCATCTCGCTTCCTTTCACATCAAATCGTTGAAGTCATCGCCCACATGCGACTGCATGATCACCAGCGGCTTCTCCGCCTCTGACAGTGCCTGAACGGCATCCATCAGCTGCGCCTGGGCCTGGGCGTTGCCGGCATTGTTGTCGCGCGCCACGGTAATGTCGGACACGCATGAAAGTTGAACCGGCGCATGCCGCATGCCGGCCAGCGATCCGGCAGCCCATATGCGGGCATCGGCGATCCCCTGCGCCAGCGACAGTGCCGTTTCGATCCCCTCGCAGATGATGAGGGGATGCGGCGTTGCGCACAGCCAGAACGGCGTGGCGGATGGCCCCATGGCAATCTCGATCACCGCCCCCAGCGCCTCGCCGAACATCAGTTTGGGCGGCGCGACAGGCGCCTTGGCGGGTGTCAGCGGATCGAGAAACGTCACATGGCAGCAAGTCACGATGCCGGTGGCCTGCCGCATCGCGGTGTGCACCGCCGGGAACTTCGGCCCCGGCTTCACCCGCCGCCGCTGGCCATCGTGATAGGTCCACTCCGCCCCCTTCCACCATTCACTGGCGGGCGAAAAGCGCAAGGTCTCGGAGTTCAGGCTGGTCACACCTTCCAGCCCGCAACCACGGCCCCTGAAATAGTCCCGCGCATGCGCCTCAGCAGCGCCACCGCTGCCACAAGGTGCCGCCAGCTCGAACAGCTCGATGGCCTTGCGCAACTTGAAGGCCCTCGCCTTCACCGCCTGTTCGGCCTCGTGGCTTTCGCGCTGTTGGGCGGCGGCACGAAACTGCTGGCGCTCCTCGCGGCTCATGGTCCTGAGCCCCAGAAAATCGCGCGCCCATTGCAGGGCGCCACGGGTATCGGTGCCAAGACAGAAGGCGATCAGTTTAATGACATCTCCCTTGTCGCCGGAACGCCAGCAAATCCACGCGCCCTTGTCGCGCTGCAGGCCGACTTTGAGGGCCGGAATTTTCTTGTCGTCCCCCGCCACGCGCGGGTTGTGGCTCACCCACATGCCGCCCTCGCGCTTGCCACGCGGAAGCAGCGCGGCGCAAAGATCGGCGATGCGGTCTTTCAGCCCCTGCTTGATTTCGGGAATGTCGTTCAGCATCACGCAATGCCCAATATCGCCGCTTCCAGCTTGCGCGCCAGGCGGTCGAAGTCCGGTTGCTCGCGCGCATCCTCGATGGCGCGTGCCGCCTGGTTCACCGCCTGCTTGGTGACGCCACAGGCGCGTGCCACATCGGCCTGGTTGAATCCCATGGTGGTGTTCATGAGATATTGCGCCAGCCGCCTCGCGGTTGCCATGTCACACCATGCGGGGTTGAGCGTCATGCGCTTGGCCGGGTCGGATGCCTGGACCACCGCCGCATCAAGCCCCAGCGCCAGCGCGCACAGCGCCAGCGCGCAGCGATAGGTCAGCACCAGGCTCAACGGCCCCGCCACCTGACGCGCCCGAAGCCTGACGGCCACCAGCCGCAACTTGGCAAGGGTGGCCGCATTGGCACGGCGCCGCCCGGCCTTGAGCGCTGCCACATGGCTGACATGCAGGCCCGAAAGCCTGGCCACATCGGCACTGCTGATGCCGGTGAGATCATCGGGAAATGGCGCGCCATCAGGCATCGGCGTGTCGGCCTTATCATTACAAACCTCTACGCAAGGGGGGAAACAACTGAAAGGATGGAAATGCCGGGAGGTGGATACGCCAGCCTCCCGGCACCGGGCCGGCGGCGGATCACCAACAAAGGATCACCGCCGCCGGGGCTCCCCGCGACTGTTCACGGCGGGTCCTGGCGCTGCTCCAGCGACCAGAAGTAAGCCGCCAGATCGGCCATCAGCCGCTTGGCCTGGCGCTGCGATAGCGGCCGGACATCGATTTGATGGACATCGCCAACCACCAACTCCATGTCGCCGCTGGCCGGGTCCTCGCGCAGGAAGATCATCAGGTTGCTCATGCTCAAAACCCGCAGCAGCGCAAAAACGCCGCCTCGCGCAATGCCACTTTCTCGGCCCGTGTCGCCGTGCGAAAGGCAAGGTCGAGCATTTTTATCCGGTCGTCAGGCGGCACTTTCGCCGCCACGATCTGTTCCAGCCGCAACAGCATGGCACGCGATATCGCCCGCACTTCTTCGTGGTTATAGCCACCGGTCAGCAGGGGCTCAGGCTCGCTCATGCGACGGCCTCGTGCCGGGCGGCATGGGCTGCCGCCAGCACGCCGTCCGCCACTTTCAGCACCGCGCCCGACATCGAACTGTCGCGCCGCAATCCCTTGTTCATGGCGCTTTCCGAGATGCCGCAGCGGCGGCAGAACTCGCCATTCGACAAGCCCGCACTGCGGCACCGCACCTTTATCTTAGCCCATTTCATTTACTGTCGCCCCGTCCGTGGCTTAGTATTTTAACACGGATGTGTGATTTGCCACATCGTGTCAAGGGACAAGTCCCAATAGTATGTATTTGCATGTGCGTGATATCGGGCCGGGCGTTGACCCGTGGGTGATGAAATCACGCGCCCTTGAACACGCGGGCTACCTGCCGGGCGACATCCTGATTGTCGATCTCAATGCCAAGCCGCAGGATGGCGATGCCGTTTGCGCCCAGATATATGACCGCAATGGCAAGACCGAGACGGCCTTCCGCATTTACGAGTACCCATTCCTCATTGCCGCCTCAGCCGATCCGGACCTGCGCCGCCCGGTGCTCGTCGACAATGAGCGCGCCAGCATCCGTGGCGTCGTCATGGCCAGCATCAGGCCCGCCTCTCGCAGTGATCTCCCACCAATCCGGTTGACTTTGGCGGTTGCCGTTTGGAGCCTTGCAGCCGCTGGCGCCAGCCACCGCTCGAAGCTCAAAACAGCGGCTTGCGGTTGACTTTGGCGGTTGCCATTTCGCAAAACGTTGATTTTTACCGCCTGCGGCAGAACGCCACAGCCTGACATCCCGATAATTGGCCGTTTGGTTGACTTTGGCGGTTGCCGCTTTTGGGCGCGATTGATTGTCCCCAGACAAGTCTTGACAACCTTCACATCTACGCACATCATCTGTAAATATTCACAGTGACGCAGAGGTAATTTGCAATGTTGCAGCGGTCGATCCTCGATCTTCCCGAACTCTCCGCCGCCACCGGCCGCAGTGAGGCGTGGTGGCGGCGCAACTGGTTGCGCATGCACCGCGAGCACCGGTTTCCCCGGCGGCTGTCCGGATTATGGGGTTGGCCCCGGCTGGCCGTCGAGGCGTGGTGCCGCCGTGGCGATATCTCCGTCACGGCGGCCAACGAGAACACGTTGCCAGACGATGCCGATCTCGCCCTCACCATCCGCCACATCGAACAGCGCTTCGGCGTGCCGCAATGAACACCGGCCCCACGGGCCGTCACCACGTGTGTTGGCGTTGGCGTTGATCCGCAACCTTGACAAGGAGATCGCGATGAAACTGCACTCCCTCACCACCGGCCAGCGCCAGGCGCTGCTGCGCTTGCGCGTCGGCACATGGGCGCGCCGCACCGGCGGCTATGGCTGCCCCGGCAAGCCGTCGATCACGCTGGCCACCGCGGCCGCCTTCACCGCCAGCGGGTTGGCCCGCGAGGAGCTGGTCAACAGCCGCTGGCAGCTCATCATCACCCCCAGCGGGCGCTTCGCGCTCGACAGCCTGAAACACCACGTTGAGGCCGCATCATGACTGGAGACGATCGCACCAAATCTATTCGTTTGGCCGAACACCCGGCCCATGTCGCCGCCGAATTCGCCCGCTTGATGGTCAACGGCAATCCGCAGGAGCAGCTCGAAGCCCTGCTGTTGCGCAATGTCTTCGAGCCGTTTCAGGAGTTGCTGGCGGCCAGCAGTCTGTCACACCCCCAAAAAACCGAGATGGGCCTCAGGCTCATCAGCGAGATGTTGCTGAAATTGGCGGTTGGCGGGTTCTTGAGCTCCGGCAAGCCGCCAGTCCTGCACTCCGCCGCCAACTGGATGGCATTGGGCAGCCTGACGGTGCGGTTGCTGAAGAATTTTGACATCACCGATCCCGCCTTGTGTCGATCGGGCACCGATCCGGATTTCGACGTGATGGCCCTGCTGAATGACGGTGGCCAGTCATGACCCTCACCGATCCCGCCGTCCGCGCCGCCCATGCCGGCTTGCAGGCCACGCTCGAACGCATGGGCCTCCGCCTCGATGCCATGCAGATCAAGGAAACAAGCCACCACACCCAGGTCATGGTCTTCCGCGCCAGCCGCGGCCAGCAACAGGCCATCGCCGCCTATTGCCGCCGCCACGGCCTCACCAACCAGGCCGAAGGGCTCCGCCGCCTGGTCATGCTCGGCCTTGAAAGCACCAGCTGATGCCGCGCGCCACGCTGGTTGACGATCACCGCCGCATGCGGCACTTCCACGTCGATCTGTGCCCGATCCACATCCTCTATGACGGCAATCTCTTCGCCCGCCAGGCCGGCTGCAACTGGAACGCCGATGCCACCTACCGCCTGACCTCCGTGCTGCGCGTCACCGGCGCCGACAGCTGCGATCCGCCGCCGGATATTCCTCAGTAAGTAAGCGTCTTAGCGTTCAACCAACTTGACAACAGGAGGCACGAACCGTGCAATCACAGCAGGCGGAAACCACCGAAACTTTCTCGCAACCGTCAGCCGTACCGGAAGGCAGCGAAAGCCCCGCTTTGACGCCGCAACGCCATCGGCGCGACAGTGCCGATACAGGAGGAACACCAACATGCCCAAGCAATCGCCGCACCCACACGTCACCTGGCGCGATGGCCGCCCGCGCTTCAACCCCGCCAGTGACTTGCGGGCCAACGGCCACGTGGCCCGTGACCTCAAACACCCCGATGGCCGCTGGTTCAGCAAGGGTGAGGCTGTGGACCGGTCCATCGCCCTCCAGCGCCAGCTGGCGCAAGCCCCGAAACCGCCGCTGGGGCGCCCGCCAAGGGCCGCGGCCAACATACAGCGCCTGACGCTTGGCAAGATGGTGGAGGCCTGGCAGGGCTCGGCCAGATGGCAGGAGGCGGGCCAGCGCGTGCTGGCGGCGCGCACCCGGAAGGATTACCGCCAGAAGCTCAAGGTCTTTCAGGATGACTACGGCGATCTCTGGGTGGCCCCGGCCGAGGCGATCACCCGCCCGGTGCTGCAGGTGTGTTATGATGAGCTGGTGGCAACCCGCGGCCTGGCCACGGCGCGAGGGAGCATCGTCGTGCTGCAGGCCTGCTACAAATGGGCCATCACCCGTGGCCGCATCCGCCTCAACCACAATCCGGTGCAGGGTCTCGACAAGACCATGCCGCCACCGCGCATCCGCTTTGGCACGCGGGCTGAAATGCAGGCGCTGACAGAAGCCGCCGATGCGCTCGGCCGCCATGACATTGGCGACAGCATCGTCATGGGCCTGTGGACGGGCCAGCGCCAGGGCGACAGGCTGGCGCTCCGCCACAAGGGCCAGCTCAAAAACCGCCGCATCTTCCGGCAGAGCAAGACGGAGGCAATCGTGCACGTGCTCGAGGCGCCCGAGCTGGAGGCCCGCATCGCCGCATCGGCCTTGCGGCGCAAGGCGGCGGAGATCGTCGCCCCGCATGTGCTGCTGAATGAGCACACCTGGAAGCCGTGGGACGAGCATACCTACAGGCATGAGTTCGCGGCGGTGCGCGCCGTGGCGGCAATGGCCTGCCCGTCGGTCGCCAGCTTCCGCGATCAGGATTTGCGTGACACGGCGGTGACGTGGATGGCCTTGGCCGGAGCGACCATTCCGGAGATCATCGCCGTCACCGGCCACCAGGCCGAAACCGCCCATGCCATCCTCAAGCACTATCTGGCCAGGCATCCCGAAATGGCCGACACGGCGATCCGCAAGATGATCGCCTGGTTCGACGGCAACGGCGAAACGGAGTTTGGCTGATGCTCTTTGCTGCGCACCGCCCCGAAAGACATGCGGATTTCTTTATGTCTATTGGGCGGGAGTGCGGCGGATAAGGCGATCGGTCTTGCGAATGCTGCCTGTATGCGCAAATATCAGTCCTAACAGGCCGGTCATCCGGTGGATGTCGGGTGGACTAGGATAACCATCAAAGACCGAGTGGTGAGCCAGTCATGAACGAAGCAGAGTTTCTCAAGAAATGGGAAACAGAACGGCCCACACGTTCACTTTCAGATGAACTGGCAGCCCTTTATGCCTCGGTCATCGGTTCTCCGGCAGTGCGGACAAAGGTACCGGCATTTATTCCATGCCGGGCCGCCCCGAGGCGCCAACCGATGTCATGGGCAACCCCTTCGACGTGTCGACCGAGACGCTCGGCCTGCATCAGGTGCGGCTTAAGAGACATGAGTGGGCTGAACGATTTCAGGGGCTTATAGAGAGCGCCCTACCGATTGCAACCGCTTTTGCAGTGCCCGTCACGGCACCGCTGTGGCGAAGAGTTCGGTTCCCGCCTTGACAACGAAGGTTCCGCCAGTCGCGGTGACCCCGACATAGTGCAAGGAATTGTTTGTGCCGGTTGGCGTGAAGGTATCGGTGCGGTCGATTGGTCCGCCTGCGGAAGTGATAGTCCATAGTTCTTGGGTCGCCGCCGCGCCTGCCGTGTCGCTCAAGCGGCAAATGATGGATGTGGCGCTGCCGAAGTCAAGTTTCGAAACAAGAGTGTAGGTTCCGCCGACCAGCACCGGATGGTAGACCCGGCCGTTCGTGGCGCCACCGTTCGTCGTAACGATTGCATTGCCGTTGCTTTGTATCGCGGCGGTGGCGGCGGTTGCGGCGTTCGTGCCGCTTATCAGGGCCGGGAAGCGGGTGCGGGCCGTGTAGCGGTCGCCAAGCACGATGTTGGTGGTTCCGCTCGGAAGGGAGACGCGGAAGTCCCACGCGTTGGCCGGGGCGGCGCCGGAGAATGCGGTGCCGTTTTTCGCATTCGAAAAGAGGGAAGCGGCTTGTGCATCGGTTAGTTTTGAACTCCATTGCTGGACGCGGAAGACTTCGCCGGTGCGGCGGGTGAGGGTGCCGGCAGCGTCGTGTGAGTTAACCGACACGATGTCAGCGATGCCTTCTCCGCCATTGGTGCGGTTGCCATAGGTCGCCTGGTTGAGGTCAACTTTGTAGTCCTTGATCAGCCTGCCGTTGAGCCACACGCGCCAGTGGCCGGTGCCGCCGTGCGTGACGACGACATGGATTGCTTCTCCGAAAGGGATAATCGCCCCGGTGTTGAGGTTATAGTAGTTGATCGATGCGTGAGGAGCGGAGCGGGCAATGGCGAGGTATTTGGAATGAATGACGCGCAACACGCCCGCCCGCCAGCCGTTAACGTCAGGATCCACGCTGGCGATGTAGATGCCGCCGTTCATTCCATCGGTGGCGAGGTCGGCGCCGTTGCCGAACATGAGCAGCGGCATGTAAAAGCTTGACACCTCGCTCTGCGGACGGCCCCAGTATTCGTAGCTGCAAGCCCCGGACATGGCGACGCTGTCAGCCAGTTTGGCGTGGCCCAAGATTTTCCCGGCGAACCCGGATAGGGGTTCGGCATTTACATCCGGCACGGCAGTTTCCGTGCCGTCCAGGGAGATGATGGCGTAGGTTATGGCTGCGGCGTTGTAGACGGCGGGAAGGGTGAGAACGCCAGCGGCGAGGGAAATTGCCGAGCCGGGAGCCACGCCGTCGAAGCACTGGCCGGACTGGCCGTCGATGACGATCTGCGGCTTTTCCCAGCCGGTTCCGCTTTCCCGCGTCGTGTCAAACACAAGAGCGGCTTTGCCGATGCCGCTTACCGTTGTGGCGCCGCCGGTGCCGGTGCGGAGTGAGGTGCTAACCCCGCCGCCGTCGATGAGTGACAGGTACTCGATGCCTTCACCCAGGGCGACGTTGTTGTTTTCATTCACCCAGACGGAGCTTGAAAGCGTAACGCCGGTGGCGGTGATGGCAATTGTGCCGACTGCGGCGTTTGTGGTTCCCACAATGTCGGCTCGAAATGGATTTGCCCCGCCGTCCACGGCCCACACGGAGGAGCGTGTGCTGTCGCGTTTGGCCATGACCAGCTTGGGCCGGCGCGAGGTGAAGTCGTAAGTTCGTGGATCAATCGCATTGCCTACGATTGAGGAGGTTTCAACAATGTTCGAACCGTTTGCCGCAAACACCAAGTAGTAGTATGTCTTGGCATTAACTGAGTACCCCGCCTCAACGGAAAATTTGCTTTCTGAAACTGGTTCCATTCGGAGAGTGGCGATTGACGGGCCGATGACGTAGGACGAGGCGACCGCGTTGAATTGTTGTGAGCGCCCGTGCCAGGATGTGCGGTGCCGCCAGACGAGGGCCTGATCTGCGGCCCAGACAAAGACAAAGGCGTCAGGCGGAATGACGAACGGCAAGGACACGTCACGCTTGACGCCTGTGCCTGTGAAAGTGCCGGACTTGAAAAGCGGTGTACTTGCAGGAGCACTGCCGCCACGCGGCTTCAGCATTTGAATTTGCCGCCCCAGCAGCGCGCCGCGCCGCGCCATCAGGGCATGCCCTCGATGCCGGTGGCCGTGGTGCCGCTGGCGACGATCGCCGAACTGGCCACCGCCCGCGTTTCGCCGGCCGCCCAGGCGCCGGTCACATTGTTGCCCGCCGCATCGGTAAACACGATATTGCCCGCCACCGTGGCGCGGATGAAGCGGCACGGCTGCGGCCAGGTGTAATTGCCGCCCGGCCACGGATAGGTCGTCGGTGAGGTTTCGAGCGAGGTGATGCCCTTGGCACCTGAATAGTCGGAGATCGGCATTGGCTGCCTGCCTTTCTTGAATTGCTAGGGGTTACACAAAAAGCTCACACACCAGCCCCGCGCCATCGGCGAGGTCAGAGGCCAGAAAGGTGCTGGTCCCGGCGTCCGGCGGCACCAGATACACCTGGCTTGCCACCGGCTGGCTGACGATCGTTGACAGCAGCGCATCGCCATCATCGCGCGGCAACAGCTCCGGCAAGATATCGTCACCGATGAGCAGCAAGTCGCTCACAGCGTCACGCTCACAAAGCCCTTGCCGGTATAGGCAAGGGTGTTGTTGTTGTTGAAGATGTTGATCACCGTCCAGATGGTGGTGGGATTGCCCAGCGCGGCGATGTTGGCGGCCGACACTTCCCAGAAGAATTGGCCGCCGGAGCCGGAGCTCACGCCAACCCCGGCGCCATCGGTCAGCGTCACCACGGTTTCGCCTTGGTCGCTCAAGGCGAGCTTCACCTTCACCACCTTGTTGGTCAGATCGACTGGAACGCCGGCCAGCGCCAGCTGGGCCGTGATGCGGGTGGTCTCGAACTTCTTGTAAGTAATGGTCAGCGCCGCCATAAGTTATGTCCTCATGATCCTGGTAATCTTTTCAGCCGAGCGCCCGGCGATGTAGCCGCCCATCGCCGTCACCGTCAGCCAGAAGAGATTGTTCAGCCCCACCTCGCCAAATGCCACCTGCGGCAGAACCCCGGCCTTCACGGCGAAGGGATAGGCGATGATCACGAACCAGTAGGAAAAGAATGAAGTCAGCGCCACCAGCGGGCGCCAGTTCCTTTGCAGCCAGTCTTCGCCGGCGATCTCGGCCATGACGATCTTCGCCTGCCAGGCGGCGATCTCGGTTTGCGAAGCAATCAGCCCGCGCTCGATCTCGGCTTGCAGCACATCGCGCGACAGTTCCTCCTGCTTCACGCTCTTGAGATAGTCGAACAGCGGCCCGGCCAGCAGCTTGGCGAGAAGCGAGAACAGCGGCAGCATCACCACACCCGATTGATGACAGCGGTGGCCGTTGTGCGAAACCACATGGCGGCGGCGATGGCCATCACCAGCAAGCCGTCAAGCCCCATCTGCAACAGCGCCACGGCCTCGGCCTGCACTTCGGGCGGCAGTGGCAGGCCCCAATGGGCCACGGCGGCATTGGCCGCTTTCGAGACCAGCGCCGTCAACAGCCAGATGATGGTGCGCGATTTTAAGAAGCCTTGCGTGTCGAAATAATTCATTTCAGCACCCCCGAAAGATCGACGCCGAACCAGCCGCCGATAGCCACGGCGAGCGCGGCGATGATGAACCACACGAGCGACGATGGTCCGCGCGGCGGCGCGCGGCAATCATCGGCCTTGGGCTCCACATCAGGCGGGGCGGGTTGCGGCGCCACGCTGGGCGCCACGCTGGGCGGCGGCACGGGCCCGGCATCGCCCGGCCACTGAATGTCGATCGGGTCCACCGCCGTCTTGCCTTTGGGATAGGCGTCATAGAGCAGGATGGCGCGCGGAAAATAATCGCCATGGCGGAACATCTCCAACTCGCGGGCGCGGCGCGCCACCAGCCCTTCGATGGTCTTGCCATCGTCCTTCACATAGAGGTTGATGGTGGCCAGCGCCGCCTTGACATCGCCAAGGTTCAGCTTGTCGTCCACGCTGCCGGATGAAATCGCCCCGGTGTTGTAGTGGAACAGCACCAGCGCATCGAACTCGTGCTGCTTCAATGGAACGCGGATCGCCTCTTCCACATTGCGCTCGAAGTCCTTCAGGTCATCGGCCAGCAGACCCAGGCACTGTGCCAGCGTCAGGCGCATTCCGGCCTTGGGTTTCGGTGGCCCGGCAAACGCCGTGTGGCCGCAGCCGATGGTCCACACGCCACCGCCATCCTTATAGGCCTGCAGCGAAATCGCCTCTTCGGCCATCAGGCTCATCGCGCCATTGCGGGAAAGCTTCATGACGTTCTCCTCACATTGCCATCAGCAGCTTCCATCACTTGAGCGCCCCCCATAAATTCCAGAACTGCGCAACGATGACGCCAAGCCCGCCCACAAACAGCATGAAGGCCAGCTTCATGCCGGCGGCTTTGGTCAGCACGTCTTTGAGCTGCTGAATGCTCATGCGGGTCAGCGCCAATTCGACCTGCATGGCGGCGCGCTCTTCCTTGGCGGTCTGCGCCTCTTTTTCCTGCCCGTCACGCACATGGCGCACCTCGATTTCAAGCACGGCCAATCGTTCCCCGGCGGAATCAGCCACCCGCATCACCTCATTGTCGTTCTGCCGTGCCAGCGCCTCGCGCACCATGCGCTGCGCTTCCACCATGCTGACAGATTCTTGGGTCATGCCCACGGACCTACGATCGCACTGTCTTCCTGATAGCTGCTGTTGGACATGGACTTCTTGATCCGGAATATTGAGTTCGTTCCAACGTTTGCCGCCGCTGCCGTCCCCAGCGCGGCCAACACCGTAAGCGATCCGGAAACTGTGCAAACCAATGTGCCTTTGATCCGGAAATAGCCATCGATCGCGGCACCAGCGGTCACAAGTGCAGTCGTGGCCATGTTGCTGGTCTGTTTTCCTTCCGGCGTATGCAGGTCATTAGCTGCAACTTTTGCAGCAACTGATTGATAACGGCCCGTGAATGTTGCCGTACCGCCGAAACCAAATTTAAAGTCACCTGAAGCCGCCATATTGGACAGGAAACCTTCTGCCTCAATGTCGTAGTTGAAATCTTTCTCCAGTGCATAGTTGTTCGCACCAATCGTGAACAACTCCTGATCGGCAGTCGTGTTGGTCATGGTGCCGTTGGTGCGGCGACGGAGGTAATGCCAGATTGTCCACTGGGCTGACACGCCTCGAAACGGTTCCTCTGTTGCGCCATAAACTTCGCAGTCCAGGCACTCGACCCAAGCATTCACAGTCGGCACAAGCTCACTGTAGAAGCCATTGTTCATCTTGGCGGTGCCGCGCGTGTCCTCGGCCACACACCGCGCGATGATGAGGGGAACGGCATAGGTCAACTCCGCTGCGGCTTTGAAAAAGCCGACGTCTGTTCCCACGTCATTGCCGCAATTAATGGCGACGCAATCCGTTAGCTTATTGGCATCGGCGCGGGTTTTCAGGGTTGAGTACGAGGCGCTGTCCAAATAGCCCGCAATCCCGCAGAGGTACACCTTACCGTTGCTGGCCGAGCAGCGATGTGTGATGTTGGCAAACTTCACGCCATAGGTTGCGCAGTTCCGAACGTCGTGACCGGTAATCCGGACATCGATATTCCCGTTGCCGAGATCGCCGGTGAGGTTAATGCCTTGCCACGTATCACGGACACGCGGGTTGCGGATATCACAGTCCTCTGCCCCGCTGGTTGATATCCCCCTCGAATACAGCCAAGCGCCTTCCGCATCCGCGACCGGATCAGCGCCGCCGATAAGCGATTTCCAGCCGAGACGTTCGACCCTCGGATTGTCAATGACCAGCCCCTTGCAAAGCAGGAAAGCGATGCCCCCGACGCAATCATCCGTAATCCCCGCGCCAACCGCGATACAGTCATGCGCGTAGGGCCGGATCACTTTTGATGTGTGATCGAGCCCGTAGAAATACAGCAGTGTTCCGCTATCGTCTCCGTAACACTCCACATCCTCAAAGTGGTGCCCGGTGCCGCCGATGATTTTGAGTCCGAACGCGGTATTGAGCGCGGCGTTCGGAGCCGCATTGCTTCCCGCGTTCAACCCGCTGCCGTTGCGGTCCACCCTGACCTTTATGAGGCTCACAAAGTCGACGCCATCGGCTTCGAGCGTGATGACGCTCTGAGACGCGGCGGGAGCCAATTGCTTAATAGTACAATTCTGCAACTTTGTACCGGTTGGCAGACTTATCTTGCCGGAAATGCAATAGGTGCGCCCGCCACCATCGCAGAGCAGGCCGCTGCCGAGTGCCGCTTCGAAGGCCAGGCGGTTTGCCGCTGCCGTGACGATATCGGATTTTTCCGCCACCGCGCCGAATTTTTCCGGCGCGAACCCCAGGTCATAGGGGCCGGAAGCCGGGCTTACGATGATGCGGCCGGAATGCTTCTCGAGACTGTCGTTCAGCACTTCGCTGTTGGGATTTGGGACTCCCCCCCCCAAAACTACGTTATCTTTGAATTGCACGCGCTTGGCTTGCGGCCAGAGGTGCAGGCCAATGTTGCGGTTGGTGATCTGATTATTCGCCGCAAAGATATCCGCGCCGCCCTTGACCTCGAGAAACCGCAGATAGCGGGTGAGGAGGGCAGGCCCCGAAAACACGCCGTAGGCCGACGAATTGACCGGCAGCCCGGTGTAGTAATCTTTCCACTCGAAGGTTTTGGCTCCAAGGTTCAGATTGGCCACGATACCGGGCCGCTCTACGAGCTCCTTCAAGCCGTTGCTGTCAGCGAAGAAGAATACTTGATCGCCATTGGCCAGAACGCCGACCGATCCGTCCTCGCTATAGGTCATCACCGTGGTGGCGCCCTGCGCCACGGCGGTGATGAGATAACTTACATCGCTTTTCCTGACGCTGCGGTTGCCGGTGATGAGGACCTTCGCCGACGCATCCATGAGAATTGGCGGCGCGCCGCCGTCGTCGCTGACAATCACAATATCGGCGCCGGCCCTCGTCTTGTCGCCATGGTTGAAATTGTTGTCCGAAATATTGACGGTGGCGAGGTTGCGCAGAAATATCCGCGTCAGCGCGGTATCCATGGTGTTTCCGAGGATCGACCAGCCGATCTCGACTGACAGGAGATCGCAATACACCCCGTGATCGCAGGCCTGGAACTTGTTGCCGATTATTTCGTAACCTTCGGCCTGAAACTCGTCCGGAGACACGTCGTCGCTGTCGATGCCGAGAACGCCATACAGGAAGCCACGGCCTTTATTGCCGAGCAGCACCGTGCCGTTGCAGAAATCGCCGAGGCGGACACATGCCCCGATCTTTTCCGTACTCAATCCGCTCCGGCCGGAGATGAAATTATGCTTCAACTGGCTGTGTGGCGCGCGGAACAGATCGATCCCGTATTCGAAATACGCGGCACCGTTCCGCCCGATCCGGCAGTCATTGATCATGCAGGATTTGTCGGCGCCTGGCCCCTTGACGGCATAGGCAACCCGGATGGCGGTGCCGCCAGCGCTACCGCCAGCCGCCCGCGTCACCTGAATTTGTTCGAACATCGGCGGTGCGGCGGTGTTATAGGTGCCCATGCTGCAGTGAAAGCCAATGCCGGTGTGATCGACCGCCAGGCCGCCCTGGTAAGGCTGCATGGAAAACACCTTGAGTGGCTTGTCGGAAGTCCACAAAAGCTGCGCGGTTGTCCGGTGCAGATCGCTCAGGTAAAGCGCTCCGCCGGTGTTGGCGGCAAGATAATTCAGCGCCGCCTGCACCGCCGCCGTATCGTCGGCATTGCCGCCCAGGGCGCCAAAGCGGCCTTCCCTCGGATTGACGATCTCCAGACCGTCGAGGTAATCGGCATACTGGCTGAACAGCGGATTGGCGCCCAGCTCGAGGGCGCCGAGCCGCGCGTCAACGCCTTCGGCCGCCAGCTCCTGAGCGCTCTCGATGTCCAGCGCCAGGTCGCGGGCATCGCCGATATCGCGCGCCACCTCCTGCAGCACCACGGCCTGTTTCGAAAGTTCGTGCTCCAGCTGCCGGCCATCGATGTTGCCGCCCCGCGTCACGGCGAGCGAGCGCTCATGGCGGCGCTTGCCTTCGACATAGAACGAGGCGCCCGCCTGCAAAGCGGCGTCGAACACGATCGAGAACGGTCCATAAGGCTGGGCCGGATTGGCTTTGCTGGCGGTGAAGGCGGTCATCTGGGTGAACCGCGCCTCGCCATTGAGCTTCCGCCACACGGCAACGTCGGCGAGGTCGAAGACGCCCCAATTGTCGCCGAACGGGCCATAGTTCTTGCCGCCGTTTTCGGCGATCACCTCGCTGCGGCGCAAGCTTCTGGGCAAGGGATAGGGTGTAGCGACCATGAACTGCCTTTCCGTGCTGAACGGCAGTTTGCCCCATGGCGCGCGGTGTCAATTGCGGGGTGCGGCTCACCCCTTGCCGTCGATATCGGCCTTGGTGTCCAGAAAGCGGGCCGGGATCATCACCCCGCGCGATATCCGCAGCTTCTGGTAATTGCGCGGCTTGTCGCGGACGGCGGGAAGCACTTCACTCGTCACCCATCGCCGAAACCTGTGTGGGACACTTCCGGGCGTCATTGCGGAGCACAATCATGTACAATCCGCTTTCAGAAACAATGATCATCACCTGTTCGCCGCCAGGGGTGTGAATTGAAGTCACCCCCTTTTCGTCATCATCAAGCGGTTCGACGGCATCCCTCAGCCGAAGAAGAATGGCGTCGACCACCAGTCGGAAAAGCTCGCCGGGCACCGCGCTTCACACGTCGTTAGTTTACTCCCTCCACCTTCGCCCTTTGCTTCCGCTTCATCGCCTTGCCCTCCATCTCGGACCCTGCCGCCTTGGCGCGGCCCGAGAGATCGGAAACCCGGGCGTCGGACCCGTCGCGCAGCAGCCTTGCCTCGAATTCCGGCCACAGCCGTTCAACCGCATCCAGCGGCAGCACTTTGGCGGTGGCGAAGCGGTCGGCCAGCGCCGTCGAGATCACCGGCGAGATCGCCTGCAGCTCGCGGTAATAGCTGGCGGTCTCGATCACCTCGCGGTCATCCCAGCCAGGCACCTGCATCATCACCAGCGCATTGCGGGCTTCCGCCATGGCCATATCTTCAAGGATGTCATCGGCGGACCCCCGGTCCACACGGTTGACGAAACGCTCGCCCGCCGCATCGCGGATCATGTCCTGGCTCATGTCACGGCGCAGCGCATTGATTGCCGTCACCGCCTTCTGGGCGCGCACGAAAGGATGGATGCGCCGCGCCTCCGCCGGCACCGCCCCCGCCGTGATCCACACTTTGGTGATGGCATCCTGCTCCGCCAGATAATCGGCGGCACTCACCGGATCGCCGCCGTCGATCATCGACTGATAGCTCTTGCGCGAACTCTCAAGACTGCCGGAACGGGTGCCAACCATATCCCAGAACGCCCGCGTTGACTTCGCACCCCGCGCGCCATCCTTGATGAAACGCCGGGTAAACGGCATGTCGTCCCAGCCGGGCATCGGCTTGTCGGACAGTGCATAATCGTAAAGCGCCAAGACGGCGCGCCCAGCTCCACCACCCTGCGCGGTGATCAAATGGTCGATGACGGCGGGCGAAACATTGATCGCCTTGCCCAGCGTCTTGGAGATTTCCGAGGTCTTGGCAGTGAACTGCAGCCACGGCTCCATGCCTTCGAGGCCTTCCGGCACGATGGGCATTCCATCGCGCAGATTGGTGCCGGTCATCAATTCATAGGCCGAGGCAATGGCCGGGTTGCCTTCCATCACATTGGGCGGCATTGCCACCGCGTAAAGCCCGTCGACATAGTTCTTGGCCCAGCGCGGGTCGTTCCGCGCCATGGCGTCATAAGCCGCCTCGCCAATGTTGATCACCGACGCCAGCTCGAAGGGCTTCGGCACCGTCACCCATTTCGAGCCCCACTTGATCATCCAGTGAGTGGCCCGAATTTGCTGCGAGGCATCGTTGTATTGGTCATGTTCGCTCATCAGCGCATGCAGCCCCATGCTGGCCACGGTCAGCGCCGAAATGCGCGCCCAGGCCTTCACCGCTTCACCGCGTGCCGCCCGGTCGCTTTCGGTCAAAACTTCCTTGAACAACGGCGCCAGCATGTGGCGGTAGGTTTTGTCACTGCCTTGCAGCGCTGCATTGAGGAAGGGGATCAGCCGGGCAACGGCCGTCATCTGGCTGCCACGCCGGTTGAAGTCGATATGATCGCGCGCCCGGTAGGCGGCTTCAAGCGACGCCTCGATATCGTCAAGGCCCCGGTCCTTTGCCGCCTCGAAGAAATCCTTGAACAGGCCCAGCCGCATGCCGGTTTCGGCCACCTCGGTCACCTGCAGCAGGCCGTCGAGCGAGGTCAGGCGTTGGGCCGCCCAGCCCTTCTTGCGCAATGCGTTGAGATCGGACCGCACCCGCATGTCGTGAACCGCCGCCACATTGGCGCCACCCATGATGCCGCCGAACTGGTTATAGGCGCGCGCCGCATCGCGTTGCAGCCCCTCATCGCGCATGCCGCCCAGCGTGCGCAGCAGCCGTTTCACCGGCTTGCCATAGAAGATCATCGCCGTCACCTGGTCGCGGATCAAATTGGCCAGCAAGAAATCTGGCATTACCGTGATACTGGCGCGCAACACCGCAGCGGGCTTCGCCAGCATGTCGATGAAGACGTTGCTTTCGGCCCGCGTCATCACGGTCAGCGCCCGGTACATTTCCTTGCCGAACTCGCCATCCGCCAGGCGCAGCGCCTTCAACTCCCCGCCATCGCGGAAAAACGCAATCGCCTCGCCCTTCTCGTTGATGATGGCAGGCCGGAAGATCGCCACCTTCTCATCGCCAACAGCGGCTTCCATCGCGTCACGTAGCACCACGATATCAGGCCCCGAGAGACCCGCCGCCTTGGCGGCATTGCTCACCGCCTCAAGCGGATCTACCATGGTGGGCGTCATCATGTGGCTGGGAATGCGCTCGGCAATGGCGCCGCCGTCTGGTCCCGCCAGCCGCGCCAGCCGGTCAAGCTGCTTGATCACGTCGTTGCGGGCAATCGCCATCGCCGTTTCGTAAGCCTCCGCCATCAGGCTTTCGACCGGGTTGATGACGTCACGCCTCGAACCCCGGAAGCGCTTGACGAGGCCACCCTTGATGTCGCCTTGCGCCGCAGCGCCGCCAGCGCCCACCGCATCGCCTGGCTGGTCGAAGGCGCGAAGCCCCGGCACATAGTCCTTGATCGCCATGCCGTCGGCCCATTGCTCCTGGGTGATCAGACCGGCGTCGCGTTTCTTCATCCACAGCGCGCGCGACCAGTCATGCACCATCTGCGCTCCGGCCTTGAAGCCGGTGAACGCCGTCTCGCTTTCGGTGACGTTGACGGCGTGATCGGCCTTCGTCAGCTTGTCGGGCGGATTGGGGATCAGTCCTTGGTCGAAGCGGTCCCACTCGCCAAGCGCCCGGCGGCTCCACAGGTAAGCGCCAAAGCGCCGCACCATGTCCTCGTCCCAGCCGGAGAGAACATTGGGTTTGCCAAGTGCCGTCACCATGGCGTCCCGCAGCGATGCGCCGGTGGGCCGCATGCCGCGATAGGGCGTGACTCCATAGCTGATATCCATGTGCCCGGCGTTCCAGGCCCCGCGCGACAGGCGGGCCAGCTTGTAGGGATCGGCGGCAACGTTGAGATCGAGCGCCTTGCCGGTGTTGGCGCGGTAGACATTGGCGAGGCTTTCGACCGCCTTGTTGAGCGGATTCAGGTCATCGAACAGCATGGTATAGGCGCGGCTCAACCGATCGGCGACGGTCTGCCCAAGGCCATAGCGGTTGAGGTCCTTGCGCGCCTTCGCAAAATACTTGGGCTCAACGGCGGAAACAATGGTCGAGGCCACCGCGTCAGCCGAGGGCTGGTCATTCCAGGCGCGCCAGGCTGTTGCCGCCTCATCGATGGCGGCCAGAAGATCGGGGCGTTCCGCCGTCAGAAAGGCCCGGAATGCCGCATCGAACTGCGGCGCGGCCTTGGCGGCATATGCGGGGTTGGTGCTGAACAGCCGCACGAATTCGGCAAAGCCTTCCTTTAGTTCCTTGCCTTGCGCGGCCCCCTGATAGGCCAGCGGCATCAGCTCGCCGGAATGCGTGTTGAGCAGCCCCTGCAGGGGCCTGGCCAGCACGGTTTCCAGATGGTGGCCAAGCTCATGGGTGAGCACATCGAAGTCATCCGCCTTGGCCACGCGGATGACGCCCGAGGCGGTGCCGTATTGCCCGGCTGCCGTCTTGCCGCCAACCTTGGCGGACAGCCGCCCCTGCCGCACGGCAGGCCCTTCAAGGGCTGCCGCCAGCCGCTCGGCAATATCCTTGACGCGGGTGAATTCCGGCGAGGCACCGATCCCAACTACACCGTCCGCCGTGCGGTCGATGGCCCCGGTCCGATTGCCGGGTGAAGCGGCGAGGAAGTCGCCATTGCCATCGACAGCCACAGCCCGCGGACTGTTCTGACCGCCGCTGTCCTTGGCAATGCGCGCGGCGAAGCGGTCAGCCTCCGGCTTGCTAGTGAACAGTTTGGCACCCTGCGGCTCAGGCTTCCACTCTGCCGACATGCGGCCATTTGGAAAAGGCTGCCCCTCATGTGCGAACACATCGCCAGACCTCACGACAAATCCCGCCGGGGTCTGCTCTGGTGCTGCAATCACTGGCGCGTCGGCCTTTGCCGCCAGCGGTATTTTTTCGGGCGGCGAAGCGACAATCGTGCTCGGCCC